>Ga0302278_10002831_pt1 | contig 19568 bp, 20 predicted proteins | sample III_Bog_N3_2_FD_194543 | JGI IMG/M metagenome (GOLD analysis project Ga0302278, IMG submission 194543) | Peat permafrost microbial communities from Stordalen Mire near Abisko, Sweden - III_Bog_N3_2 | ecosystem: Environmental > Terrestrial > Soil > Wetlands > Peat | place: Sweden: Abisko...
TCGATGGTGAAGGGAACAGGCTTGCCTGCCGAGTCCAGCAACGGCAGGGGTGCACCGCTGGCGTCGCGGATGGTAGCTCCGGTCTTGTCTGTAGCGAACTGATAGCTATAAGTTGCCAGCGTTTGTTCGTCGTATTGGAATGCTGCCGAGCCTGCGGGGTGGCTGGTACGATAACCGATTGCCAGAACGCTGAAGACGAGCAGCGCGGAGATCTGGATGATGTTGATTGCCAGGTTTACGGCCGTCGATGCGCCGGCGCCCTTCGACGCGATCCAACCAACGAAGAACGAAAAAGCAACCGCAATCAGGGCCATGAAGAGCGGGCCCGGATTTGAGCCGCTCATGGCGTTGGGATAGAGAAAGCCCACCACGTAGCCCACAAAGACGCCGGTAACGGCCACCATCACGCCGGGATAGACCCAGTAATAAAGGTGAGAGCCCCAGCCGACGATAAACTTGGCCACGCGGGCGTACTTGAACATCTTGTCCTTCGACAGCAGCGCCTGTTCCGCGTAGTAATAGCTGGAGCCGGTACCGGGATAGAGCTTGGAAATCTCCGCATAGGCAACGGCGGTGGCGAGACACAGAAGCAGTGCGCCGAAGATGCCAATCCACATAGCCGGCGAGGTGGTGCCCGTGCCTGCCTGGATGACGAACGTCAGCCAAAGAAATGCGCCGGGGGCGATGAGAGCCATTGCGTTGCTGGTCAGCCCTGTAAGCCCAAGGGTGGCCTGCATCTGAGGTGCTTTCTGATCTGCCATGAGCATTCTCCTGGAAATTTTGAATTTCGTAACTCTGCTCCCAGCCGTGAACTACCGGGATCTTCGTAGGTCTTGCCGCGATTCGGACTTCTATTCGGGGCGTAAAAAAAGATGCGGAATAGTTGATTCGAATGCTAGAGCCGGCGCGATAAAGATGAAATGAAGAACCCGCAATTGAGAGCTAACTTTCCCATCTCAAAGCGGTTGAGCCGGCCGTAGATTGTAGCCGTGTTTGCGGCCGATGCGCGGTTGAACGCTGCGGCCGTAAACACATTCGCGTTGCTTGGCGCTTGGGACCGAAAAAGGTCAGGAAGCCCAAGGTTCTTATCGAAGTTCTTTCAGCGCATTTAGCAACAGCAACGTCTTGACGACGATTCAGCTTGTCGCCGCTCTGAAGAACGGATGCAGCGGGTCCGTTATTTCTCGGTAATGTTCTTGCCGAAAATGAAGCCGAATTCAAGTACGGCTCGGAATTGATTCGCTTCCGTTCCCGTCTTGCCGAAGACAGCGCCCGTCGTGTAGTCCGTTGCATGCACGATTGCAAGGTCGCTGCGAAGGAACATGCCTCCCTTTTGGTAGGTAGGCGTTGCCGTAAAAGTGACTCCGCCGCTACCTGCACCAAAGCCCAACATGTTGACCGATCCGTCGGTAGCACTCCCCGAGCTGGTGAGGTATTCCACGCGCGCCGGAAGCGAGAAGCCACTCTTGAAGGCATAGCTCACGTTGGCTGCGCCGCCGGTTGCGGATGTACCCTTGGCGACGCCTACCTTCGCGTTGGTCGGCAGCTTGCCGTACTGGAAGTACGGCGAAATGATCCACGGGCCCTTGGTGTACGTATAGATCACCGCGTGCATGTAGCCGTTGTTCTGAATTGGCGTGGCAGAGGTTTGATAGGCAGTCTGTCCGAGGTTTCCCATTCCGTCGTACACCAGGCTGTGGGGCCCCTTGGTGAGGGTCGCCGATCCTGAGAGCCAGGAGTAGCGGTTGGAATAATATCCATCGTTCCAACTGATCGCGGCGGATAGGTACTTACCCAGGGTTTGATTCACCTGAATGCCGCGATTGACCGCGTTTTCCTGGTTCCAAATGATGCCGCGCTCGATGTTGAAATTCTGGTACGTAAAGGTTGACTCGGCGCCCATCAGGGTGGGAAGAGAGCCGATGAGGAACTGCGTATTCTTGGCCGCCTGCAATTTCAGATAGGCGACGGGAACAGGCCCGTAGAAATTCTTGACGGTATCCTGGGCGCTAAGAAACGGCACGCTGAGCGTCGGCATGGTATAAACGCCCGCCTGAATGAAATACTGAAGCTTGCCATCCGCTTTTTGAATGAAAATCTGTCCATTGCTCAAAGTGGCCTGTGCACTGTCATCTCCTGGCACGGAATTGTTCTGGAAGACCGAAAAACCGGTTATGATGCCGTTGGCAGACAGCTTGCCCAATGGTCCGGCATCGAAAGTCGCCGGCGGCAGCCACACGAGCGGACCGGTGAGTACGAAAGTGGAGAGAGGAGCGGGGGCTGCGGGCTGATCGGCCGGAGCCGGGGCGGGAGTTGCTGCCGGAGCGGGCGTGACCGGTGCCTGTGCGCCTGCTGTCAGAGCGATCGTCAGGGCAATTGCAGCCATTGTTTGCAGGATGCGATTCGGGTTCATATACATCGGCACTCTTCCTCCAAGGAAATGATCTTTGTTGTATGACCAGAAATAAATTTGCCAAAGTCGACGGCCACAAGTGGCGCCCTGTGCGGTGCTCTTTGCGAACTGGCCGTGCCTTCAGTACCACACGAAATGACAGGCCCTGTGGGCGCTCAAGAGAATGGGTTGCAAATGCGTTGTTCTGCTTCCCGAGGTAGTCCGGCGGTTGCGGATTAACACTAGTAATGCAAAGAATGCATAAGGAATAGATGAGGATTAAAAAAAGAAATTCTGAGGCTGTGAACTTTCAGCCGGTGCGTCGGTTTGTGGAAACGCTGGTTTATGAACGGGTTAATTGGCTATAAGCGAACGGAATAAATGCATCGGGCCGCCAGTTGAAAATGAGGAACCTGTTAAAATCCTTCTACACTTCAATGCTCCGTGCGTTGGCAGAAATAATCAGTGCTGGTTGCTTTACGATCCCGCAATAATGGAATGGTGGGTGTCGCTTGGCAGGAAACCACATACCCTTTCGATCCGTCTTCGAGGCTGCGCGGCCGCGCGGTTCGGGGCTGGCTGCGCTCCTGTTCATTCTGGAGTGCGCACTGGGCGCGGTGGCCGTGCTACTGGTGGCTGCACTTGCGCATTGGGCCGGATGGCTGCTGCCTGTGGCCGTGCTTCTCTACATGTTGATCGTCGTACCTATCGCCCTGCTGTGCGGATTCTGGCAGGCCGTTTTCGTATCTCTGTGGGCGGTCCTGGTACACGGCTACTTCACCGCGCACCCGTCCCAAGCGAACCTGGCCACCGATCCGGCCAACTCCGTTACGCTGTTGGCGTTCGTGCTGGTGGCGCTGGTGGTCAGCCGCCTCTCCGCGCGGGTCACCGGGCATGCACGCGAAGCCGAATCCTGGGGCGGGCAGATGCACGACCTTTATGAATTCACCCGGCACACGTTGCAGATGAATCTCCATCTCGAACCGGGACCGCAACTGGCCGAACTGGTACACGACACCTTCGCTCTTGAAGCCGTGGCGGTCTTCGATGCGGACCTGCACCAGGTCTACCAGGCCGGGTATTGGAACTTGGACCCGCTGGAACTGGCGCAGAACGTTTACTACTTTGAGACCACGGACGACGATCCCGCCAGCGGGCTGGGCCGGCGGGTGGTTCGCCTGGGGGCGGTGCCCATCGGCAGTCTTGTGGTCCGCGGCGGCACCAGCCCGTTGACCAACAACGCCATCGCTTCGCTGATCGCCATCACCTTCGACCGCTACCGCGCCTTCGCCAACGAGAGCCGCATCGAGACCGAACGCCGCACCGAGCAGTTGCGCTCGACCGTGCTGGACAGCCTGGCGCACGCCTACAAGACACCGTTGACGGCCATTCGCGCCGCCTCGACAGGTTTGAGCGAGATGGGCCAACTGTCAGAGGCGCAAGCGGAACTGGTGGCCCTCATCGACGAGCAGGCCGGCCTGCTGGGCAGCCTGACCACGCGCCTGCTGACGACGGCGCGCCTGGACGTGGGAGAAGTGACAGTTCATGCCACTCCGGTGGGCGTTGCGGCGCTGATCGAGGAAGTAGTGGTGAGCCTCCGCGACCGGCTGGCCAGCATGAAAGTGGCTATCGAAGTCGAGGACGACGAGATGGTCCTCTGCTGCGACCGCCAGTTGATGGTGATGCTGCTGACGCAATATATCGACAATGCCTGCAAATACTCGATCTACGGCACGACCATCACCATTCGCGCTGTACACGGACGCGCGGAGGTTATTTTTTCGGTGCACAGCCACGGACCGGTGATTCCCATCGCCGACCGCGAACGAATCTTCAATCGCTATTACCGCTCGACGACCCATGGCGGCACTCGCTCCCAGCGCGCCGAAGGCACAGGCATCGGCCTCTCGGTCGCCAAGCGGGTCGCAACCATCCATGGGGGATACGTTTGGGTCACGAGCGATGAAGTTGAGGGAACGACCTTCTATGCGGCCATTCCGGCCCCGGCAAACAAGAGGTGCTCATGATCAAGCAGCCCGAAATTCGCATTCTTCTAGTAGACGACGAGTCGGCCATTCGCAGGGCGCTGCGGCCCACACTGATGGGGCTCGGCTTTCAGGTGATCGAAGCCTCGCGCGGAGAAGAAGCCTTGCAACTGCTGCGCGGTTCGGCCTTCGACGTGGTGCTGCTCGACAGTAATATGCCGGGCATCGGCGGCGTTGAAACCCTGCGCCGTATCCGCGCCTTCGCGCCCCGCCTGCCGATCTTGATGCTGACGGTTCGCGATGCGGAAGAGGAGAAGGTGGAAGCGCTGGAACTGGGGGCAGACGATTATGTCACCAAGCCCTTCAGCACCCGCGAACTGATTGCGCGAATACGCACCGCGGTCCGCCGCGTCCAAGCCCCGGCACGCGCCGAAGATGCGCCCATCGAGATCGGCGAGATTCGCCTGGACCCGGTCAAGCGCATCGTGACCCGGCGCGGTCAGCCGGTGCATCTCACTCGCAAGGAATTCGATATTCTCCACTGTCTGATGAGCCGCGCCGGCCGCGTCGTCACTTACGCCAAGCTGCTCACCGCGGTTTGGGGAGCAGACTGCCGTGAAGAGGTTGAATACCTGCGCACCTTTGTCCGCCAATTGCGCAAGAAGATTGAAGACGACCCATCGACTCCGGTCTACCTGCTCACGGATGTGTACGTGGGGTACCGCTTTGCCGACGCGCCCATGGTCGCCGAGCAGACCGCCGACGCTGCGACACTGGCAAACACGCAGGAACAGGTCTTCTGAACTGTTCCTGCGTGTTTCGGCTTGCTTTCTACTCGTCGTAATGCAGCAGGCTGAAGACGTCCTGGTCCGGGAAGCGGTCGCGGCCCTTCAGGAAGTCCAGTTCGATTGCGAAGGCCAGTCCGGCAATTTCGCCGCCCAGTTGCTTGACCAGTTTCAGGGTCGCTTCCATAGTGCCGCCGGTGGCCAGCAGGTCATCGACCAGCACCACTCTCTGTCCAGGCTGGATTGCGTCCAGGTGAATCTCCAGGGTGTCGGATCCGTACTCCAGGTCATAGGTCACGCGCGCCACGGGAGCGGGCAATTTGTGAGGTTTGCGCACCGGCACAAAGCCGGCGTTCAACCGGTAGGCCAGCGCCGGCCCGAAAATGAATCCCCGTGCCTCGATGCCCAGAACCAGGTCGATCTTGCGCTCGATGTAGTGCGCCGCCAGAGCGTCGATCAGCTGGGCAAAGCCGGTCTTGTCCTTCAAAAGCGTGGTGATGTCGTAAAACAGAATCCCAGGTTTGGGGAAATCAGGCACGGTGCGCACCAGCGCCTTCAGGGCTTCCACATTGATCTGCTTGACTGCTTCGGGCATGGTTTCGTCCGCTCCTCGATTGGGTTTCAAGCTAAAGCTTGAAGAAATTTGCAGGAAGGGAACGGGCGGGGATGCGGTTCGACTTCCCTAAAGATTATACGGGGTGGAAAAGCAGGGAATAGGGAATAGGGAATAGGAAAACGCCTATCTTGAGCGCAGAGGCGAGTTTGGAACGGGTCGATCCAAGGTGAGTGGCTATCCAGCCTGGCGCCCCGGGCAAAGACGCGCGAGAATAAGCAACCCAAGGAACCAACTACTCCCTATTCCCTTTTCCCTGATGCCTGCTTTTACCACGCTCCCTCGATGCGGAACGAACTCAGGCCTTCGGCTTCACGCTCGTCCAGGTAATGTTCGACCAGGCGATCCACGCGGCTGCCGCGCGGTCCACGGCGCAGGCTCTCACGCAACTCGGCCAGGTCTTCGGCCGTGCCCGAGGCCACCACTTCCACTTCGCCCTCTTCGGTGTTGCGCACCCAGCCGCGCAAGTCCAGTTCGCTGGCCTCCCGATGGACAAACCAGCGGAAGCCTACTCCCTGCACTCGACCTTGTACCAGAAAATGAAGAACCATCATTAGGACCATGGCCAGTTTTGCAGATTGAAGCGGGGCGCGCAACTGCCGGCTCAACCTGGCCCACTGTGGTCCGCGCTACACTGAACACATCATGGTCTTCGTCCTCGACAACTACGATTCCTTTACCTACAACCTTGTCCAATACCTGGGGGAACTGGGCGCAGAGGTCGAGGTCCATCGCAACGATGAGTTGACGGTCGAAGAGGTCGAGGCGCTTCATCCCGATCGCATTCTGCTTTCGCCCGGCCCCTGTACCCCGTCGGAAGCTGGCATCCTGGTGCCCCTCATTCGTCACATGGCAGGCAAGGCGCCCATCTTCGGGGTCTGCCTGGGGCATCAGGCCATCGGCCAGGCCTTCGGCGGCCAAGTGGTCCGCGCCAGCCACCTGATGCACGGCAAAACCAGCCCTGTTGAACACGACGGCAAGGGTATCTTTGCCGGCCTGCCCAGCCCGCTGACCTGCACGCGCTACCACTCTTTGATCGTGGCCGAGGACTCGCTTCCCGCTGACCTTATGGTCACCGCCCGCACCCCTGACGCGGACGGCTCGGGCTCGGTCATCATGGGCCTGCGCCATCGGACCCTGCCCATTGAGGGAGTACAGTTCCATCCCGAGAGCGTTTTGACCCAAAACGGCCACGAGATGATTCGCAACTTTCTGAACATGTAGGGGAAATGGAAAGCACGATGCGCCACGCAAACTCGATTCTTCGTTCGCGTTTCTGTGGGCTCCTGACGCTGGCACTGGTGGCGGCAACTACAGCAAACGCTCAAACACCACCCACTGTCGTGGCTTCCCACGCTTCCAACCCCATCGCCATCGTTTCCTTGGACAACCGGAACCCCGATACCGCAGCCAAGGTCACCGGCGCTCTCGAAGTCTCGCAGGGTAAGGCCATCATCGTCGCCAGCGGCACCGTCACTTCTGGCAGCCAGACCACGGAGGTCGTCCTGCCCCATCGCGGCGTGCTGCGCGTCTGCGCTTCCACCACCGTCAAACTCGCTGCCGACTCCAGCGTTCCCGCCGACGAGGTTCCTGGCATCATGATGGCCATGGACCATGGCGCGGTCGAGGCCAGCTTCGCGACCGGTCGAAACGCCGACGTGCTGCTCACTCCCGACTTCCGCATCCTGATCGGCGGTCCCGGTTCCGCCGAGGTGAGAATACGCCTGGGGCTGCACGGCGACACCTGCGTTGAGAACGCCGGAATTGACGCTCCTTATGTGCTGGTGACGAGCGTGTTCGAGGGCGGCAATTATCGTGTGCAGTCCGGCCAGCGGGTGATGTTTGAGCACGGCAGCCTGCGCGAGGTGGTGGACCAGGAGAAAGAGCCCTGCGGTTGCCCGCCCGCGCCCAAAGGCGGCAACGAATTTCCGATCGCGCAGAGCGAGGGTCTGGCGCCCACCCCCACGCCAGCCCCCGGAGCGCCCGGAGTGTACGGCACGCCTGCAGAGACAACAGGAACCTTGGCTTACAACGCCGCCGAGCACGCCCCGCAAACTGCTGCGGGAACAGAACCGGCCGTGGCAGCCAAACCGCCTGCAAGCTCACCGGCCAATCCGCCCACTCCCAAAAAGAAGTCCGGCTTCTTCGGCAGTATCGGCCACTTTTTCCGCCGCGTTTTCGGCGCGGAATCGTAGCCGCGGCATCGTTCCGCGCAGAAGATGCGGGCGCTCCCGCTTCAGTTACGCCGATGCGCTGACCAGCGACCCGGCCGAAAGACTGGCCAGAAAGTTGTCCAGCGCCGTCTGTGCAGTGTTCACGTTGCCGGAACCAAGCGCCGAACCGATCTCCTTGAGCAGGCTTGTAAACGAGGCTGTACTGGTTGAGTTGTTCGAGCTTGCACTTGAAGTACTGGACGAAGAACTGGCCGTGTCCAGCAGGCTGGTCACCTTGTCGTACGCAGTCTGTGCGCTGGTCAGGTCGCCCGAATTGATGGCGCTGAAGAGGCTCAGGACATCCTGGGTGAGAGCGCTGGTCGCGGAGTCGCTGCTGCTGGTCGACGATGTGTCTGTGGTTGAACTCGCCGCCGTGGTGCTGGGCGTGGCATAGGTTTCCAGGGTGGTCAACGCGCTTTGCGCACCGGCGATGTTGTTGTCGGAGAGCGCCGTCGAGACGCTGGAGAGAAATTCGCCCAGCGGGCTGTTGGAGTCTGCGTTTGAAGGGGCCAGCTTCTCCACTTCGGTCAGATACTTCTTGGCGTCGGTTGAGTCTCCCGACTTAATGGCGGCCATCAGGCTGGTCAGCGCGCTGTCAAACGAGTTTCCGCTGCTTGCCGACGAACTGGAGGTCGACGAGGTGGAGGACGTGGCGAGCTCAGAGAAAAGCGAACTGCTTTGCAAACCGGAAATCAGCATGAAAATCGATCCTTTCGCATGGATTTCTCAAACTGGATTTCTCAAAGCAGCGCCTGCCCACGGGTAGATGCGGCTCCGAGTTACCAGTGTGGACGCAGTCATGAGAAAGTTTGAGGACAGGCGGAGTAAAACCGAAACCGGCCGATTCCGCAATGGAACCGGCCGGCAACGTCGTCCGAAAATGGAACGCTCTTACAGTTCCCGCGCCCGCTCGATCGCCCGAATTACGGCTTGCGCCTTGTTGAGCGCTTCCTGGTGCTCCAACTGCGGCACCGAGTCGGCCACAATCCCCGCGCCGGATTGCACATAGCCTTTGCCGCCGACGGCCAGCATGGAGCGAATCGCGATGCAGGAGTCGAGATTGCCGGAAAAATCGGCATAGAGCACCGCGCCGCCGTAGGTCCCGCGCCGTGCCGGCTCCAGTTCTTCGATAATCTCCATGGCCCGGACCTTGGGAGCGCCCGAGAGCGTGCCGGCCGGGAAGCAGGCGCGCAGAGCATCGACGGCCGTCAACTCCGGCTTGAGGCGGCCCTCGATCGAACTCACAATGTGCATCACGTGCGAATAGCGCTCGATGAACATCAGCCGGTCCACCTTGACCGAGCCGAAGGTGCTCACCCGGCCCACGTCGTTGCGTCCCAGGTCCACCAGCATCACGTGTTCGGCGCGCTCCTTCTCGTCGTGGATCATCTCGTCGGCCAGCGCCTGATCTTCCTGCTCGGTGGCGCCGCGCGGGCGCGTTCCGGCGATGGGCCGGTATTCAACTTTGCCCTGGTGGACCCGCACCAACAGTTCCGGCGAGGAGCCTGCCAACTCCACCACTTGTGCGACCGGCGTTTCTTTCTTCTTGAAGAATCGTCCGGGCTTCTCCGGCATTCCGCCCAGCGGACCATCCGGTGAAAAACGCAGAAAGTACATATACGGGCTGGGATTCACCGTTCGTAGTGCGCGATACACCTGGAAGCTGTCTGCCTCCGGTTCCACGTCGAACCGCTGCGAAAGTACAGCCTGGAAGATGTCGCCGGCCGCGATGTACTCCTTGGTGCGATTTACGGCAGCCAGAAAGTCCTTCTTCGCGGTCCGGTGCTGCACTTTCAGTTTGCCCTTTCCCTTGTGTTCCGCCAGCTTGGGCAGCGGTTGGGCGAGCCGCTTTTCGAGCTTGTCCAGGCGCACGACGGCCTTGTCATAGGCGTCTCCCGGCTTGCCGCGCGTCACGTCGGCCGTCACCACCAGCCAGATCTCCTTGCGCACATGATCGAAGGCCAGTACTTCATCGAAAAACAGCATGCAGGCGTCGGGAACGCCTAACTCGTCGGCAGCCAGTTCGGGCAGCCGCTCGATCTGGCGCACCGCGTCGTAGGAGAAGAAGCCCACGGCTCCCGCAGTGAACGGCGGCAGCCCCGGCAGACGAGCCGGCTTGTGCCCGCCCAACGCCCGACGCAGCACGGCAAAGATATCGCCCTCAATCTCGACGACTTTCTTGCCTTCGGTGATGGTGATCTCCCGGCCGCGCGCCACAATCCGCTTGAAGGGAGCAAGCCCGATGAAGGTGTAGCGGCCCACCTGTTCGCCGTTTTCCACCGACTCGAGCAGAAAACACTCCCGCTCCGGCCAGGCCGCGCGCAGAAAGGCGGAAACCGGCGTCTCCAGGTCGGCCATCAGGATGCGGCAGACGGGAACCAGGGTATGCTCTTTGGCCAGAGCGACGAATTCCTTGCGGCTGGGCTGGACACAATGGAAGGAGGCTTTCACAGCCCCAGTGTAATTCCTCCAGAGCATCGATTGATCGAATCGCGCAGTGCCGCCCGTTGGCAAACAGGCAGCGGGCTTCACGATTTACCGCACAATTGCCCGTTCCAGGGCCGATACTGGAACGGACCCCCCGCTTCGGGGAGGGGTTCCCAGGCTGGTTCCGGCTGGCTTGACGAGGTTGGCTGGCGGGCCTAGACTCACTGGGTTTGGGCTTGGAAGTTCGTTTTCCCACGTCCAAACGGCAGGAGGCGGGAATCCGTATCTTGCCGGAAATGCAGTGCTCCGTAGAAACGGAAGAAATCCTGCCGGGTCTATGATTTGCGTTAAAACTTGTGGATGGACCGATTTTTTAGGGCTCATTTCTTAAGCGGCAGGCGATCGGAATTGGAGAATGGTATGGCATCGATATCGCTCGAGCAGGAGATTAACCCCTGGGAAGCCCAGGCAGCGCGGTTTGACTTTGCCGCGCGCAAACTGAATCTGGAAGACGGTTTGTGGAAGTTGCTGCGCACCCCGGCGCGCGAAATCATCGTGCACTTTCCCGTAACCATGGATGATGGCCGGACCGAGATCTTTACCGGCTTCCGGGTCCAGCATTCCATTGCCCGAGGTCCCGGCAAGGGCGGCGTTCGCTATTCGCCGGAAGTGAATCTGGACGAGGTGCGGGCTCTGGCCAGTTGGATGACCTGGAAGTGCGCGGTCGTCAACATCCCCTTCGGCGGCGCCAAGGGCGGCGTGATCTGCAATCCCAAGACGATGAGCCAGGGCGAACTCGAGCGCATGACTCGCCGCTATACCTCGGAAATCATCGACTTCATCGGACCGGAGAAGGACGTTCCCGCGCCCGATGTGAATACCAACGAGCAGACCATGGCCTGGATCATGGACACCTACTCGATGCACATGGGGCACACCGTCACCAGCGTGGTGACTGGCAAGCCCTTGAACATCGGTGGCTCCCACGGCCGATTGGAAGCCACGGGGCGCGGCGTGCTGGTGGTGTGTGGCGAAAGTCTGCGCTACCTCAAAATGCCCATCGAGGGCTGCCGGGTGGTGATTCAGGGCTTTGGCAACGTGGGCTCAAATGCCGCGCGGCTCATGATGGAGCAGGGGTACAAGATCGTGGGTATCGCTGAAAAGGATGGCGGCCTCTCCAACCCCGCTGGCATCGACATTCACCAGTTGCTCGAGTACAAGCGCCGCAACAACACCACTCTGGGATTCCGCGGCGCCGAGGCCATGCCCAGCGAAGAGTTGATTGTCTCCGAATGTGAGATCCTCATCCCCGCAGCCACGGAGAACGTGATTACCAGCCGCAACGCCGACCAGATCAAGGCGCGCATCGTCGTGGAAGGCGCCAACGGTCCCACTACCGCCGTGGCCGACGATATTTTGTCGGAAAAGCGCATCTTCATCGTGCCCGACATCCTGGCCAACGCCGGAGGGGTTACGGCAAGTTATTTTGAGTGGGTGCAGGACCGCCAGGGCTATTTCTGGAAGGAAGCCATCGTCAACGAGCAGTTGGAAACCATCCTGCGTGACAGCTTCAGTGACGTGGTCCGCTACGCCGAAGCCCACAACGTCAACAACCGTATCGCCGCCTACATGCTGGCGATTGACCGCGTTGCGTACACCATCCGTCAACGCGGCATCTATGCTTGAATGCAACCCCCTTGGGGCGATTTCATACAGAAACGGGATGGGCTTCGGCTCATCCCGTTTTTTGCCTGCCAGCAAGTCTTCGCCGAAGAGTTTCCCCCGCCCGTTCTGCCGTTTCAAGACCCTCTACACCGATAGCAGATTTGCGCTAACTTCATCTGCCCAAACTCTTTGCTTGACCTAGCACACTGGATTTTCGTATGCTGCCAGCATTTCCGCGCGGGGGCGTCGTCCCAACTGCAGCCCGCGCATGGAGAACCCGCATGAGCACGACTTCCCCGGTTGCACCCGCTGCGGCAAGATCCTCCTCCGCCATTGCCGCTCTGCCGTTCCTGGTCCGCCGCGCTGCTGTGTTGGGCGCCGGAACCATGGGCTCCCGCATCGCAGCTCACCTGGCCAACGCAGGAATTCCCACTCTTCTGCTCGACCTGATTCCAAAAGATGAAACGGCGGATCGCAACCGCTTGGCCAAAACTGCACTGGAAACCCTCGCCAAGACCAAGCCCGCCGCCCTCTACGAGCCGTCGCTGGGTGCCCTCATTACCCCCGGCAACTTCGAGGACGACCTACCCAAACTCGCCGCGTGCGACTGGGTGGTGGAAGCTGTGGCCGAGAATCTCGCCATCAAATCCGCCCTGCTGGCGCGCGTTCTGCCACATTTGGCGGCAAATGCAGTGCTGACCACCAACACCTCCGGCCTGCCGGTCTCGCAGATTGCCGCTGTTCTTCCCACGCGCCGGGAACACTTTTTCGGAACCCATTTCTTCAATCCTCCCCGCTATATGCGACTGCTGGAGATCATTCCCGCCGCGGAAACCGACGTGGCCCTGACCAGGGCCTTTGCTGCTTTCGCCGACCGCATTCTCGGCAAGCAGGTGGTCTTTTCCAACGACACGCCGAACTTCATCGCCAATCGCATCGGCATCGCGGTGATGTTCAACGCAGCGGCACTGATGCTGGCCCAGGGCCTGAGTGTTGAAGACGTAGATGCTCTGACCGGGCAGGCTATCGGCTGGCCACGTACAGGGACTTTCCGCCTGGCGGACCTGGTGGGGATCGACATTCCCGCTCATGTGGCGGCCAACTTCCCGCGGGGAGTGACCCAAAGCGGCTTTTCTCAGATTTTGGATGAGATGATGCGCCGCGGCTGGCTGGGCGACAAATCCGGCCAGGGCTTCTACAAGAAAACCCGCGACGCTGAGGGAAAAGAGCAGCGCATGGTCCTCAACGTGTCGACCTACGAGTACCGTCCGGCTGCCAAACCTTCGCTACCCGCCCTGGAAATGGCCAAGAATGCTGCTACTTTGCCCGAGCGTTTGCGTCTCCTTCTGGCCAACGATCCTGCGAAGGACAAATCGGCTGCTTTTCTTTGGCCGTTCCTCGGTGCGCTCTGGAACTACGCAGCTGACCGCACTGGCGAAGTGGCGGACAACGCTGCCTCCATTGATCAGGCCATGCGCGCCGGATTCAACTGGGATCTGGGCCCCTTTGAGATGTGGGACGCGGCCGGGGTCGCCTCCACCGTTGCCCGCATGAAGTCTCTGGGCCTGCCCGTCAGCCCTCGTGTTGAGGCGTTGCTGGCCGCCGGTCAAACCTCCTGGTACTCTGCGGACGGCCGTGCGTGCTTCCAGCCGGTTGAGGGACAACTCCAGCCCGTCTCCACTTTTCCGGGCCACGCGCGCATTGCCGATTTCCGCCGCTCGCGCGGCGTGGTCCGCTCCAACGCCGGTGCCTCTCTTGTGGACCTCGGCGACGGCATCGGCTGCATCGAACTGCACTCCCCCAAGAACGCCATCGGCGGCGACGTGCTGGCGCTGGTTTCGTCTGTTCTCAACCCAGCTTCCGAGGCTGTGCGCGACTTTGCAGGCTTCGTGATTTCAAGCGATCGCGAGAACTTCTCAGTGGGCGCTAACCTGATGCAAATGCTGCTGACCGCGCAGGAGGGTGAGTGGGAGGAATTGGCGAGCGTCATTCATGGCTTCCAGCAAATGACCCTGGCCATCAAATATTGTCCGCGCCCCGTGATTGCCGCGCCTTTTGGCATGACCTTTGGTGGCGGTGCGGAGATATGTCTGCACGCCGTGCGCCGCCAGCCCCACGCTGAGACCTACATTGGCTTGGTGGAGGCCGGGGTGGGCCTCATCCCTGCCGGGGGCGGCACCAAGGAGATGCTGCTGCGCGCCATTGACACTGCTGCAGCGCTTGCCCCGCTTGATCCCCGCGATCCGCCTTCGCGCTTTGCCCAGTCGGCCGAGATGGGCGCAGCCCTGCGCCGCGTCTTCGAGACCATTGCGCTGGCCAGAGTCTCCACTTCGGCCGCGGAAGCGCGATCGCTGGGCCTCCTCTTCCCCGCCGACCGCATCACACTGAACCGCGAGCGCCTGCTGTTGGATGCCAAGGCTCAGGCAGCGGGACTGGCCGAGGCAGGCTATTCGGCTCCCCAGCCGCGCAGCCGGATTCCCGCTCCCGGCGCCGGCGCCCTGGCGGCTCTTGAAACCGGCGCATTTCTCATGGGCGAAGCAGGCTTCGCCTCTGAGCACGACCAGAAGGTCGCTCGCTGGGCTGCGTACATTCTGACTGGTGGCAGGGTGACTCCGGGCACCCTGGTGAGCGAACAGTACCTTCTCGACCTCGAACGCGAAGCTTTTCTTTCGCTTTGCGGCGAGCGCAAGACCCAGGAGCGCATCGCCTTTACCCTGAAAACAGGCAAGCCCCTGCGGAATTAAGATAAGAGACCGGGTTGCAGGAGCTTTCTGGAAATGGTCCCTATGGACGGGCTCTGGCCTTTGAGAAAGTGAAAATCCGATGGTTCGAGCTGGCTTGAGAAAGGGCGGATGGTGGCTGGGCGGCTTCTTCTGCGCCTGTGTTTTCCTTCCCGCCCAACAAAAAGTGCAAGCCGCCGCGCCACTCGACGAGTCCGGCCAGGTTGTGGTGGAGGGTCGCGCCACTCCTTACCTGATCCGCCATCTGCCGGTCAGCTCATTCCCGGGCCTGCCCGACCAGCTTCAGGAACTGCTGAACCGCCGCGGATGCTTCATCCCACAGACTTACGAGGCGCACCAGCCTGAGAATGTTGTCCACGCGAGTCTGGAACGTGCGGGCTCGTCCGATTGGGCCATTCTTTGTTCTTCGCGGGGAACGGTCTCCCTCCTCGTCTTCTTTTCAAGCACCCCCGACCAGCTCGCCGTGCTGGCCGTCTTCCCTGAAACCGTGCGGCTTCAATCTCACGACCCCAGCGGCGTTCTCGGCTTCAACTGGGGCATCGATCCCGCATCGCCCCAACAGATCCACCAGGCCCAGTCTGGCCTGGAACACCGCCCCCAACTAGTGGACCACGATGCCCTGGCCGATTCCGTTGTCGACCGCCGCACCGTCTATCGCTTTTACTCAAAGAATGTCTGGACCCTGCTCGAAATGCCGGAGTAACTACTTTGAGCCCAGGGTGCAAATCAAGGAGCAAGCCTCATGCCGGAAGCCTTCATCGTCAGCGCTGTTCGCACTCCAGTTGGGCGGGCCCCCAAGGGAGCTCTTTCGACCACCCGCCCCGACGACCTTGCCGCGATTGCATTATGCGGCGCTTTGGACAGGATTCCCAGCCTGGAGCGGGCGGAAGTGGAAGACGTGATCTTTGGCTGCGCCCAGCCGGAGGGCGAGCAGGGTTGGGACGTCGCCCGCTTTGCGGTTTTGCGTGCCCAGTTGCCGGTCGAGATCCCGGGCGTCACCGTCAACCGGCTCTGCGCTTCAGGGCTTGAAGCCATTGTTCTGGCTGATCTGAGGATACGTTCAGGTGGCGATCGGATTGTCGTGGCGGGCGGAGTGGAATCGATGAGCCTTCTGCCCTTTGGCGGGCTCAAGCCCAGTCCCAATCCGTGGCTGGCCGAGCACTATCCCGCAGCCCTGCTCACCATGGGATTGACCGCCGAGCGTGTGGCGCGCCGCTACCAGATCTCCCGCGAAGACCAGGACGCCTTCGCCCTCGCCAGCCATCAGAAAGCCGTCGCGGCACAGGCTGCCGGACGCTTTGCCGACGAACTGATCCCGGTGAAGATCACTTCAGCGGTTCCCAGTGAAAAGGCCGGAAAGCCCACCATTACGGAGACCGTCTTCGCCGCGGACGAAGGTCCCCGCGCCGACACCACTACCGAGGCTCTGGCCAAGCTCAAGCCCGCCTTCGCCGCGCAGGGAACGGTGACCGCCGGGAATTCCTCGCAGACCTCCGACGGCGCCGCCGCCGCAGTGCTGATGGAAGCGGATCGCGTGCGGGAACTGGGTCTGCACCCGCTGGGCCGTCTGGTAACCTATGCCGTCACCGGCTGCCTGCCCGAGGAGATGGGCATCGGTCCCATCACCGCCATTCCCAAGGCTCTGCGCCGTGCGGGCCTGACGCTCGAGGACATCGGGCTGATCGAGTTCAACGAGGCTTTCGCCTCCCAGATGCTGGCCGTCATCCGGACCCTCGACCTGGACCCCGCGCGAATCAACGTCAACGGAGGCGCCATTGCCCTCGGCCATCCGCTTGGCTGCACCGGCGCCAAACTGACCGCTACACTGTTCAATGAAATGCTGCGGCGTCAGGTCCGCTACGGCATGGTCACCATGTGCGTGGGCGGCGGCATGGGCGCGGCGGCAGTTTTCGAGCGGTTTTAGGATCCGGTCGGGAAGGAAACTGAAAGTTTAATCGGTCTGGTCAGTGCAGCTCTATAAATCGCCAGAGAATGGGTCATGCTGAGTCATGAAGAGAATTCTGCTTGCACTGACTCTCATTTTCTGCTTCGCCGCACCCTATGCGGCGCAGGCGCAGGTTGTGGTGGTTGTCCACAGCCATCACCATCACCACCACCATCATCACTATCCCCGTTTCAACCAGTGATCGGTTGAGAACCCTGCCGTTCCACCCTTGCCGCTAATTCTTCCCCGAGAAGGCGCGTCAAGGATGGAGCCCAGCTCTTTTGATCGGCGAGGAGGAGCAAAACGAGGGTAAACCTGAGCGAAAAAGAGGCATTTTTCAGCTAAAACGCCTAGTTATCAGCCAAAAAAGGGGCAAAATTCGAGGTTTACAGTTACTGATAAGTTAATGGGTAATAATTACAAGCTATTGAATCAATGTATTTTATAAGCAGCAAGAGGGTCGAAAGGTGGTATTTACACGATAGGGGGGGTGGGGTCGGGACTGTAAATTGCGACCCATGGCCCGTAATAGACTCTGCTTTCGGTTCTTTCTCCCTGATTGAATTGTGCTCGCTTGGACGGTAATTATCTGCAAAAGCCACGGCGAATGATTGTGGTTTGGCGAGGGCGAAGCTGTCGAGGTTTCGGGCGAGGGGTTAGGCGCAGTTTTCAAGGGTGCGGAAGTTGACCTGAACCTCGACGCGGGAGCCGAGGCGGTTGACGATGGAAACCAGGCGGTCCAGCGTAAAGCGGCCGAGGTCGGCGTTGCGGATGCGGGAGAAGTCGGCGGCGGCAATGCCTGTTTGGGTGTGGGCGGCGCGGACGGTCAGCTGTTTGCGGTCCAACGTCCGGATGATTTCGGCGGCGAGGATGGCTTTCAATTGCTCCACATCGGAATTGGTGTGGCCCAGGTCGCGGAAGACATTGCCACTGCCGTGGACGATCTCAGTCTTTTCGGGTTTCATCCGAGCATCTCCTTCAGCTTCTTCAAGCGGCTCTCAATCAACTCGATCTCATGCGGCGGGGTCTTGATGCCTTGGGTCGATTTCTTCTGGAAGGCATGAAGAACCCAGATTTCGTCCCCAATCTGCACGGCGTAGACGACGCGAAAGGCGTTTCCGCGCCAAGGAAGCGCTATTTCAAAGACGCCGGAGCCGAGACCCTTGAGCGGTTTCGTGATGTCGGCTTTGCCGTTCTCTGCCGCAATGGTCAGAGCGGTGAGGCAGACGGTTTGGGCCTCGATGGGGAACTTTTCGAAGTCCTTGCGGGCGGCCTTGATCCACGAGATGGGCCGCGTCGTTCTGGTCATCGGCTTTCAGTTCTCGCTACTGGGCAAGTGTAGTCATATTTGACTACGTAAGTCAAGGAAGTTTCGGCGGGAGTGTTGCGCGGAGGAGAGATCGGGACGCGAGACCGGTTTGTGGAAAGTTTTGAGTCTTGCTATCCCACCTTTCGCAAAGAAAGCGAAAGATGGGGCACCCGGCTTGTTGTGAGCATCTTGGCGTTGTAGCATCGATCCAGACGGGGAGGGTGTTGCTGCGATGAGCGAGATCATCTTTGAGGTGCGTGAGGACGAGGCAGACGGCGGTTACACCGCTTCCGCCCTTGGGTACGGCATTCATACCCAGGGGGAGACCCTGGAAGAACTGCGCGCGATGGTCAAGGACGCTGTGGCCTGCTACTTCGATGAGACGATGGAAGCGCCGAAGATTATCCGTCTGCATATCGTGCGTGAAGAAATACTGGCCGCATGAGGCTGCCGCGCGACACCGATGGGCCGCGCCTGGTGAAAGCGTTGAGCGTTCTGGGATATGAGGCGACCCGGCAAAAGGGATCGCACATCCGCGTGACCACCCAAAGGGATGGCGAAAACCACGAGGTCATCCCTTTTCATCGTCCAATCAAGACAGGCACGCTTGCAAGCATCCTCAAGCGGATCGCCGCCCACCACGGAATGACGGTGGATGAGATTCTGGAAATGCTCGATTTATAGGCGGGATTGAGAGAGGCTGATTGGGTTCGTGGTTTCCGAAGGCTCGAAAGCAAAGTCTGCGGCACCCTGCGAAGGCGAAACGCAGGTCCTTCGACTCCCTTCGCTTCGCTCCGGTCGCTCAGGATGACAGGTCTATGAGGGGTTCATGGTCTCCTATCCTTCCCGCAAAAAGCGCGGGAAGGATGGGGCACCCAGCTCTTGTGGTCGGGGCAGGAAAAGCAAAAGAATGGTGGCCACCCGCCTTGGTGATTGTTTATTTAACAAAGTCCTTACGGTGCTCTTTCCACCAGACCATTGCAGAATCGTTATCAAGAATTGTTATGGTTTGGCTTGTCGCCTGGTTGAATGCGCGAAAAGCCGCATCTCTGACATTGAGATCAACATCCGTAGTCATGACTCTATAAATAAGATCGATATTTTCCCGCGATGCACCGATAGACAAGCAGTCCAGGGATGTTTTTCGTTCGTGTACATTGGGTGAGTTCTGTATCAACTGCACCAGAACGAGGTCGGTTTTTGGCGGATTAAAATGATGCTGAACATAAATACCGTTCCAGTCATGAGCGCTATAAATTGTTTTTACGGCTCTCTCAGCCATTTCCCTATCTTCCTGAGAAACTGAACCGTCGTGCCATAGCTGGTTCAGTGAATCAAATGCTCTACCCTCTCCACTCTGTGCTCTAATAAATAGTGAATGACCTTGCCCTCAGAATGCGTATCTCTTAACCGGCCGGGTTTTGAGGATATTTAATTCATCCTCGTCATCGTCGTGGCGGTGGGAATGTGGGAATCGGCTTCATCGATTTCCA
>Ga0302278_10002832_pt1 | contig 19568 bp, 9 predicted proteins | sample III_Bog_N3_2_FD_194543 | JGI IMG/M metagenome (GOLD analysis project Ga0302278, IMG submission 194543) | Peat permafrost microbial communities from Stordalen Mire near Abisko, Sweden - III_Bog_N3_2 | ecosystem: Environmental > Terrestrial > Soil > Wetlands > Peat | place: Sweden: Abisko...
GCGAGTGACAGGATGCATGTTGCGAATAGGCTGAGTTTCATGTGCTTGATACCTCCCATGCTTAGATACTAAGGAGATAACATGAGGGAGGCATGAAGAGAATGATAGGAATGGAGTTATTTTTTAGAGCGGTTTAGCCGCTCCGCAATGCGCGATCGGAGTGATGCCCTAGTAGTAAGTATCCCGCAACGCCCGCGCATCCCTCACCAGGCCAAGGAACCTTTTAGCCAGCTCATGGATGCGATCTGCCTGACGGAAGTGCAAAGCCTCCTTGGGGAACAATTCTCCCCCCAGGCCAATAGCAGTTGCTCCGGCCTGGATAAAGTCGAAGGCTGTCAACTGATTCACTCCGCCTGTGGCAATCAGCGGGATTTGAGGAAGCGGCACTTTGAGGGCGCGCACATATTTGACGCCTCCTATATGACCAGTAGGGAAAATCTTGACTAGATCCGAACCTGCCTTCCAAGCCGAAATGATTTCGGTCGGCGTCAAAGCCCCCGGGAGCACCACGACATCGACTAAGTTTGCATAGGCCGCCACCTCCGGAACAAATCCGGGGCTGGTCAGAAACCTCGCGCCGGCGTCGATAGCGGCGCGCGCAGCTTCCTCATCCAATACTGTGCCGGCGCCCACCGCCATATCCGGATAGCGTTTCGCCAGGTCGTCGATTACGTCCAGCGCGCCGGGCGTGGTCATGGTGATCTCGACAACTGGAATCCCCGCCGAGTAAACCGTTTCCGCCGCAAATCGCGCCATCTCACGCGACGTGACACGCACTGAAGGCAGAATGCCAAACTCCTCGATGCGCGCTCGAACTTCATATCTCTTCATTGATTCGACCTTTCTGCGGCGGTTATCGAATATACCGGAAGGCTGGCGCTGCCCATGCAAGCCATCTCCATCATTGGAACACCTCATGCCCTACGGCAAGATTCATTTGGCCTTCTGCTGTCATATACGCGCCGATCAACTGCAGATAGGCCAGTTGAACGACGCGGTAGTCGCTCTGTGCATTGAGGAAGTCCATCAGCGACGCCCCTCCATGCTGATAGGAGAAAGTAACGGTGTCGCGCACATAAATCGACTGGTCGAGATACTGCTCCTTGTACGGCTTAATCAGCGCAATATTGCTGCGCACCAATTCGTATGCATTGTCCACGTCGCTGAAGACCTGCGCTTTTGCGGCTTCGGCAGCATCCTGGCTTCGGTCGATGTCGACCAGCGTTCGCTTCTTCTCGCCCTGGTTCTTGTCGAAAATTCGCAGTGGGATGCTGATGCTTAGGCCGAGAGTCTGTGGGCCGTTGGGGTTATTGGTCGAGGAGTTGTAGGTGTACCACGCGCCGAAAGTGGGATCTGTGGAACCGTTGGAGATGGCGAGCTTGTGATTGGTCTGCGATTGCTCGATGGTCTGGATCGCCGCCCGCAGATCCGGCCTGTTGTCCAGCGCGATCTGGTGGTAATCGGCGAGCGGCTGGAGTTCCGGACCTAGGTCGAAGAGTCCAGTCACGTCGAACTGGTCGACCGGCGTGCGGTCGTCGAGCAGCAGCAGGAGTTGAATCTTCTGCTGGCGCAAATTGACGATTGCGGTCTCGATTTCAGACTCGTATTGCACGCGCTGAAGCTCGATCCTGGCCAGGTCGATCTTGGCCAGATCGCCGGCCTTGAAGCGCGCGCGGCTGATGTCGATGATCTTGTCGTAGTACTCCAGATCGGCTTTTGCCAGCGCCAGAACCGCCTTGGCCTGGAGAGTCTGCACAAAGGCCGAGCGCAGGCCGAAGACCAGATTGCGTTCGAGGTCAATGTGCTGAGATTGAGTGATCTCCGTGCCTTCCTGGGCGCTTTTCAAGCGCAGTTCCCGCTTGTGCTCGCGCTCATGCAGGTAACTGAAGTTGGGCTGTTCGGTCGTGCCCTTGAATGGAGTCCAGACCCCATTGTGCCGTTCGATCTGCGTTCCATCCGCCCCTAGAGTGAACTGCGGGTTTGGGCGGAGAAAGGCAGTAATCTCCTCCGCCTTCATCTCCTCCACATTGGCCGCATCCGCCTTCAACAGCGGGCTGGCCGCCTCGAACTTGGCTTTCACCTGGTCCCATGTAAGCGCCTGCTGCGCGCTCGCGGAACCGGCAAGGAGAGCAATCCCCAGAACGCAACCGCCGATGCTTCGCGTGAAGACAGAATCTAACTTATGCTTCAAGTGCCACCTCCGGTTTCGGGAGCACGTCCCCTTCTCGTGCAACCCAGACATACAATGTGGGCAGGAGGAAGAGGCTCAACACGAGAGCTGTCATGAGTCCCCCCACAATGACAATGGCAAATGGGCGCTGCGAGTCGGAGCCGATGGCGTGCGACATCGCGGCGGGAAGCAATCCCAGGGTAGCCACCAGCATTGTCATCATGATGGGGCGAAGCCGTAGGACAGCGCCTTCGATCGCAGCGCCTTCCGGAGTGTAACCTCGTGCTCGAAGCTGGTTGATATATTCCAGCATGATGACGCCCGTTTGAACCGAAACTCCAAAGAGCGCCAGGAAGCCGACACCGGAAGATACGCTGAAGTATGTGCCGGTCAAATAGAGAGCGAGCAATCCTCCAACGGGAGCCATGGCCACGTTGGCGAGAATCAGCAGCCCCCATTTGAAAGAACGAAACATGGCGTAGAGAATGATGAAGATAAAAAAGACCGTCAGGGGCAGGATCAAGAGCAGCCTTGCTTCGGCACGCTTTTCGCTATCGTATTCTCCTGACCATTCGAGGTGATAGCCGCGCGGCAACTGTACATTCTTGGCGATCTTGTCGATGGCTTCCTTGACCGTGGTGCCCAGGTCGCGCCCGCGAACCTCAAAGCGGATGGCCACATAGCGGGAACCATCTTCCCGGTAAATGTCGTAAGCGTCATCGCGAACCTGGGCTTTGGTAACTTGAGCCAGCGAGACGCGCTCTCCCGAGGGAGCAAGCAAGCGAATATTCTGGATAGCCTCCTTGGTATCGCGATACGGTTTTTGATAGCGCGCGACCACGTTGTAGACTGCCTCTCCCTGCAACACTTGGCTGACAGTATTTCCGCCGACAGCGGTCTGAATCGCATCTTGAATGTCAGCCACATTGATGCCGAAGCGCGCAGCCGCCTGACGGTCAACGGTGAGATCGATATTCGGCTGGCCTGTATCGCGCTGGATTCCCAAATCCTTGACCCCGTCAATATTGGCCATGACTTCTTTGATCTCTTCGCCCTTTTGCTCGAGAACGTCCAGGTCCGGCCCGTAAAGCTTGGCGCACAGTCCGCCTTTCGTGCCGGTCATCGTTTCATCCATGTTGTCCTCAATGGGCTGGGAGAAGTTCCAGAAAGCCCCTGGCTGTTTCTCCACTTCGCGATCCATCGCGGCGATCAACTCCTCTTTATTCTGATGAAAGACGGGGCGCCATTGGTCCTTTGGCTTCAAGTCGATGAAGTATTCCGTGTTGCCGAATCCTCCAGTGTCGGTTCCATCGTCGGGCGCCCCGGATTGCGAGACAACCTTGGTGACCTCGGGGAATGAAGCGAAGGCGTAACGGGATTGCTGGGCGAAGCGCGTGCCTTCCGTCTCGCCTACGCTGTTCGCCATCGCGCCGCGCGCCCAGATGGCGCCTTCGTCCAAATGGGGCAGAAACTCCGAGCCAATGACGCCGCTGAACGTCAGGAAAAGGGCGAGGGCCATCGAAACCAGGCCAACGCCAACGGTGATCCAGCGATTCTCGATCGCCAACTTCACCGCACCCCGGTACCGATCCTTCAGAAACTCCATAACCGGGTTGCGCCATTCCTTGACACCATGCGGGAAGAGGAGGGCAGCAAGCACAGGCACAAGGAAAATGGAGAATACGATGGCGCCAAGCAGCGCGAAGGCAACGGTCCAGGCCATGGGCCGGAACAAACGCCCTTCGACTCGTTGCAGCGTGAAGATCGGCATGTAGGCGGTGATGATGATGGCAATCGCGAAGAAAACCGGCCGTTGGACCTCGTGAGCGGCATCACGGATCATTGCAATCGGCGTCTTCATGCTCATCGTGATGCGGCCCGCTTCCGGCGAAATGTTCTTGCCTTGATGGCTCAAGTGCCTCATGATGTTCTCCATCATGACGACAGCGCCGTCCACCACCATTCCGAAGTCGAGCGCGCCCAGTGAAATCAGGTTTGCGGGGATATGGCTCAGATTGAGGAATACGGATGCGAAAAGCAACGCAAACGGAATGGTGAGCGCAACGATGAAGGCGCCACGAATATTGCCGAAAAACAGAAACAGAATGATCGTTACCAGGATCATTCCCTCGCCGAGGTTGTGCAGCACCGTGTGCAGCGTGTAATGAAGCAGATCGCTGCGGTCGAGCATGGGAATGACTTTCACGCCCTCGGGCAGGATGTGATTGTTGAGTTCGTCCACCTTCTTGTGAATCCCTTCGAGCGTGGGGCCTTCTTCGGCCCCCTTGCGCATCAGCACGCCACCCTGGATGACGTCGGGCTCGTCGACAATGACACCGTCTGGACGATGATCGGCCCTGGCCATGTGCCCCAGCCGAATTTTGGGGCCCCACTCAACGACCGCGATGTCCTTGACGCGAACCGGAACCCCATGCGAAGTCGTCAGCACGGTGTTCTCGATATCCTGCACATTGCGGTAAAGACCGAGTGCGCGGACGTTCAGTTGCTGCAAGCCCTCTTCGACGAAGCTGCCGCCGGCGTTCACGTTGTTGATGGCCAACTGGCTCTCCACCTGGCTGATGCTCAAGCCGTAGGTGATGAGCTTATTGGGATCGATGCGCACCTGATACTCGCGCGCCGTGCCGCCGAAGTCGCTCACATCCACCACGTTGCCAACTTTTCTGAATTCCTTGTACAGGGTCCAGTCTTCGATGCTCCTCAAATTCATCAGGTCATACGCCGGATTCGTGCTCCGGATGGTGTACCAGTAGATCTGGCCCGTCATGCTCCAGTCTGTGCCGATTTGAGGCACCACGCCCGCAGGCATATTGACCTGCGTGAGCCGTTCGAGCACCTTCGAGCGGTTCCAATCGTTGACCGATTGGTCGTCGAAGATCAACGTAATTAGGGAAAGGCCAAAAATCGATTCCGACCGAACCGTGGTGAGATGCGGAATCCCAAACATCTGAATTTCCACGGGGACCGATACTTGCTGTTCCATTTCTTCGGCGGAATGTCCGGGCCACTGGCTGATGATGTTCACGTAATTATCGGCAATATCCGGATAGGCCTCGACAGGCATATTGTGAAACGATACCGCCCCCCAGATGAGCAGTAGGACGCCAATCGCCAGCACCACATACCGATTATTAAGAGCAAAATCTACAAGATTGCGGATCATGGCTTCTTCCTCGCGTCCAGGAGTTGAACGTCATTCATTGTCGATTGCATTTTGGAGACTAATCGCATTTGTCACGACCTGCTGGCCAGGCTGCAACCCGGATAGAATCTCCTGCATATTGTTCGGCAACTGTTCGCCGCTGGCGACCTGAATCCGCTTGAACTTCCCTTGCACAGGGACGTAGACCCAATCGCGGTCGTGCAAATGCACGATCGCGGACGCCGGGACAGACGTGTAGCTCCGCTTCTCCTTCCCGAACAAAGTGGCCGTGGCAAACATGCCCGGCCGCATCATTTCGCCCGGATTGGCCACTTCAATGCGGACCTTCGCTGTGCGGATATTCGGATCGAGAATCGAGCCAATGTTGCTGATCGTGCCCTTCAGAACTTTGTCCGGATAGGCGTTCAGCTTGATCTCGGTGGGTTCCCCGACGCGCACGCTGGCCATGTCGCTTTCGTAGACGTCGCAGACGATCCACACGCTGCTCAGGTCCGAAATAGTGAATGGGTTTGGCGTAGAGTAGGCCTGCACGAACGCCGCGTTCGTTACCTCCTGATCGGTGATCACGCCGGAAACCGGGGCGTGGATATCGACAATTCCCTTCGGGTTATCGGGATCGCTGCCGAGCAGGCGAAGATGCTCAGTGGCGGTATCGAGGGTGGTCTTGGCGTCGTCCTCGGTGTCTTGCGCGACCTCAAGGTCTCCCTGCGCTATGGCCCCGTGATCGTACAGCACCTTCGCTCGGTCCAATTGCTTGCGCGCAAGCAACTCGTCGGAGATGGCCTTGCGGTAGGCGTCGAAGCCTCCCGAGATGTCGTCGCTGCGAACACGCAGCAAGACCTGGCCCTTCTTGACTGCGTCGCCGAGGCGGGCGCGGATGTCCACAACGCGGCCGGAGGCAAGCGAAATCACCGGAACAGTTCGCGCGATGTCCGGAAATACAGTGCCGGTCACGAACAATTGCGACGGGGCCTGGTATTCGGTCGTTGTAACGATCGGATACAACTCCGGATGGTCGACCGCGAAAAAGGTGACGTCCACTCCAGAAACTACCTTGGCCGGTGGCGGCGCCTCCGAGTCCGCATTGACCTTATCACTCTTGCAGCCACTGGTGGCCATGGATGCGGCCATTACCGTCAGCATCAGGCCTAAAGTCAATCTTGTGCTTTTCATAGAGTCTCTCGCGCCCCTTTGTTAGCGTTCCCGGACTTCAAGCACACAGCGGCTGCCTGGCATAAGATAACTGCCGAGCTATTTGTCCTGGTGCTTAGCTATTCTGCTCGTACCTAATTCTCAAATCACAAACATGAGTAACACATAAGGAGAGACATGTATTTCAATAAGGGTTTGCAACTCTCGCAATCCACAGGTTGTTACTCATGGATACCTTGCTGACAAGCAGCACCTGAGTTGGCTACAACCCAGGTGCTGCCCGATCAGTTAGTGCGTTTTGCCGCGTTTGCACATTGCGATCTGTTGGACCAATCGACTAGAACCTGACCTTGATCGCAATCGTGGTGTTGGTTTGGTTAGTGCGCAGATCAGGCCACCAGATCGAAGTTGAGTCCGGTGTCTTCCCCGTTCCGTTCCCCGCGGCAAAGCAGGTGGCTTCGGCTTGCGCCAATCCAGCGGTGCCATAGCCTTGGCCGGAGGGAGCTCCGCTGGCGCAGGCATACTGTGTGGGAGCGCCGTTGTTGCCGCCGGGAGGCGTAATGCCGCCACGGCCGCTCCAGTAGGGAACATCGGAGTAGCGATAGCCTTCCTCCAAGGTGAAAGTGATGAACTGGCTCGGCATGTAATCCAAGGTGATGGTTCCGTCGTGCATCTGGGAGCGATCCCCGGCGTTTTCGGTAAAATACGGGGTACCGCTAGTCGCCGTAGCGCCGTTGATGGGCGGCAGCAGAGTGAGGTAGCGGCCGGGATTGTTCATGACTCCGCCGCCGAGAGTTATCGCGTAGAGATCCTTCTTGAACCACATGCGGTCGTAGATCATATAGCCCAAGAAGTCCTGCTTGGGCCTACCGCCTTTGGAGTTATGGCAGTTGACGCCGCCGTTGTAGGTGTCGGTGGTACCCATCTCCGGGGATTTGCCTTTGGGGTTCAATGCGCCATCCGAGGTGCCGAACGAGGCAGGCCCGCCGCCGTATTCGCAACCAGCATCACCGGTGATGGTGAAGGCTGCCTTGTCAAAGAATGCCTTTGGCTTGTCGTAATACTTGACCTGAGCGCTGTAATCAGCATGGATACGTGAGCGCCCGGGGAAGCCGACGGCGTCCTCTCCCAGGCCGTAGTTATTGAAGACGAAGTCCAGGTACGGCTTGGGGCGCCAAAGAATCTGTCCGCCGAGACCGGGTTTGCCGTTGGCGCGCGCATACGATTGCCAGCCGTTGATGATCCATGGCTCGATTTTCAGCTTCGACGTCGGGAAATACTGGATGCGAAGGCCGTTGAAAAACCACGGAGTGTTCGACGAAACGAACGAGGGCTGGTAGGTCCAGTTATCGAAGTTGTAGTAGCTGAAGAGGCCGATGTAGGAGACGAAGATGCCGGCATCCACGTTGAGGCCGTGGGCCACATCGAAGTGATATCCTCCCCATGCCTCTGAGACGTACTTATACGCGCCGGCCAGATCCCATTGACCGCGGCTGGGGCTGGCGTCGTTCCGCGGGGTGGTCGTGGCAAACAAGCCGTCCATGGTAAGAATGCGCCCGCGCACATTGTCGATGCGGATGTCGCCGCCGATGCTGATCTGCTCAAGCTGCCACTCATCGGAGCGGAAGCTCTCTGTCGCGCCGCCCATGCTGTCGTCGTGCGGATGGTTGTAGTCGAGGATGTAGTTGGCGTCGGCGCGGAACTCCGGTGTAAAGTACTTGGTAGCCATGGGGCTATCCACCGAGTGTCCGTTGCTGTTCAGCCAGGTCCAGTCGCCGGGGAACGGCGCTTCCTTGGTCGTTCTCTCGGCGCTGATCTCGGGAGTTGCGGGAGCCGCCGCCGGGGCTGGTGCAACAGCGACCGGAGCAGCCGGCGTCACCGAAGTGCTGGAAGTGCCGCTTGCCTTCAGTTCAGCTTCAAGCTGTGCGATCCGCGCCTTCATCTCAGTCAGTTCTTTGATGACGGCATCGTTGTTGGGCGGCGTCGCGCTTGCGCTCGGTGGCGTTGTAGTGTTGTCAGGGGTTGAAGTTGCGCTCTGGGCGTGACACGCAAGCTGCACAACAAGACCACAGATTGCGACTGCCAAGGTTATGGCGGTTTTGAAGTTCTTCGTCATCGGTATCTGACCTCCTCGACGTCTTGCGTCGCTGGGCTGAAATGCGTTGGCTCTCGCTGAAGTATGGCTAGCCTGTCGCTTCCGCCTACCTCACCCCAATTGTTATGCGAGGCGACATAAAGGAGTCGCAAAAAAATGCAGTGTTTTCGAAAAGGTTAAGTAGCTTGGCGTCTTATGACGAGCGCTTCTTGTACACACTTGCACCTCTCCAGCCTCAAGCGGGAGTGGATTACATAGACATTAAAGCTGGGTCTATAAAGAGTCCGTATGTGTTTTGCAGAAAGTTATAAGTGTTGCGTGAGGGATATATGATGAAGCCGTAAAGTCTCACTCTTTCAGTTAATTCATGATCGATGTTTCCAGATTCCGGCGATTTCGAAATGGCTGACAATAAGCTTGGCGGGCGGCTCGCTATTTTTATTTATTCTTTATCTTTTTGTTCCTAACATGAAGGCAAGTCGCCGAGGCTGCCGGATCGATCCTTGCGCGAAACCTGACTTGGCGTGGAGGCAAGACAAAATCCGCCTGCCAGCCGGTGCAGCCAGCCGAGCGATCCAAGGAATCAGAGCGAATAGATCGGAGAATTGAATGAGGCGGGCAATATTTGCATGGGCTATATTGGCGCTGACGGCCATCGCTGTTCGAGCGCAGGATGCAGTGATTGCGATTCGGCAGGTTCATCAGGCTCCTGATAAAGATGGCGTGTACTACGCCGGCGACGGTGGAACTGCGACCAGCGTAGAGTTGTTTTCCCCATTAGGCGTGACGGTGGACGCCTCCGGCAATATCTACATCGCGGATTCTGGTAACAATCGCATCCGCAAGGTGACAGCCTCCACGGGCATCATCACCACGGTGGCCGGCAACGGCACAGGGGGCTACTCCGGCGACAGCGGAGTGGCGACCAGCGCAGAGTTGAATTCCCCCTCAGGCGTGGCTGTGGACGCCTCCGGCAATATCTACATCGTGGATTCCGGTAACAATCGCATCCGCAAGGTGACGGCCTCCACGGGCGTCATCACCACGATGGCTGGCAACGGCACGGGGGGCTACTCCGGCGACAACGGAGTGGCGACCAGTGCAGAGTTGAATTCCCCCTACGGCGTCGCGGTGGACGCCTCCGGCAATATCTACATCGCGGATACCAACAATCTGGTCATCCGCACGGTAACGGCCTCCACGGGCATCATCACCACGGTGGCCGGCAACGGCACGGCGGGCTCTAGCGGCGACGGTGGAGCTGCGACCAGCGCAGAGTTGAGCTATCCCACAGCTGTGGTGGTGGACTCGCCGGGCAATGTTTACATCGCGGACTACAATAACAACAAAGTTCGCACCGTCGGCTCGATTACAAAGTAGGGGCAAATAGCCTACTGTTCCACTTTCCGGCCTTCGCTAGGTTAGGGACCTTAGCCTAGCGAAGGCCAATCTCGCCGGAGGTGCTAATTTGCCCTGCAATACGTCTACTCAATGAGGTTATCCGTGAAAACCAGAGTCCTGGCACGTTTTTTTGTCTTTGCGTCGCTTGTCTTTTTCCCCGCTTCCGATCAGGCGCAACCATCGCTCCAGGTATTGCATAGTCATGTCCGCCCGGAGGTTTCCAACGGACAAGCAGCGCTGGTAGGCCCACTGCCGCAAACACAACGGCTGCATCTCTCCATTGTGCTTCCGCTGCGCAACCAAGACGAACTGACCCGCACACTGGGCCAACTCTATGACCCATCCAGCCCCAGGTTCCGCAAGTTCCTCAGTGTCACCGAGTTTACCGAGCAGTTCGGCCCCACGGCGGAGGACTATCAGGCTGTCATCGATTTCGCCAAGGCCAACGGCTTTACCGTGACCAATACGCCCGCCAATCGCCTGCTGGTGTCGATCAATGGCACCGTCGATCAGGTTCAACAAGCCTTCCACGTCAAGATGAACAACTACCAGCATCCCACGGAAGACCGTACTTTTTTCTCGCCGGATCGTGAGCCGTCGCTCACTCTGAGCGTGCCGGTGATGCACATCGCCGGATTGAACAACTACTCCATTCCGCGCCCGGCGGCCGGCGGTTGGGGCAGTGGCACAGGTCCATCCGGTCAACACCTCCCAGGCGACTGGAGGGCAGCCTACTACACCACAACCGCGGGTGAAACAGGTCTCACCGGTAGCGGCCAGACGGTTGGGATATTCGCGGCCGGCGGTTACAACATATGCGATGTTACGTCGAGTTTTGGCCCCGCTATTGGCTCCTACGTTCCTGCGACATCTACGAGTTGCGTTAACGGTGTAAGTACAATTGCGAACAGTTACTTATTGTCCTATACGCCCGCTGCCGATGGACCGACTTATAACATTCCCATCAATAATGTGCTGTTGGATGACTACACAGACGGTCCCTGGGCAGGCGATGACGTCGAACAGGTGTTGGATATTGTGGAAGCAATTGGCATGGCCCCAGGCTTGAGCCAGGTCCGCAATTACATTGGGTTTATTTTTGAAGACGTACTCAACGCAATGGCTGCGGAGAACATTGCGAAACAATTAAGTACATCGAACTTTTACAGTCCGGATTTTATTCCGACAGCCGATCCGATATTCGAGGAGTTTGCCGCGCAGGGTCAGAGTTTCTTTGCCGCATCTGGAGATTTTGGCGCCTACCCATCCGTAGGAACCTATCCGGCGGAAGACACGTGGGTAACAGCTGTGGGCGGAAGCATTTTGCTTACTTGTAACCCGGGCGGCGCCTGGTGCTCGGAGACAACGTGGCCTTATAGTGGCGGCGGACCCAGCCCCGATGGCATTGCGATTCCGAGTTGGCAGTCGGGGTTGAACGGGGTCAATGGAGCCTCCACAACCCTGCGCAATGTACCTGACGTGTCAATGGACGCTGATGGAGACAACTACCTCTGCGTCGAGAGCCTCCCTCCATCTATCTGTGGGGGAGGCTGGGGCGGCACCAGCGGCGCGGCGCCGCGCTGGGCTGGTTTTATGGCGCTAGTCAATCAGCAGGCCATGACCGCGGACGGAACCACAGTGGGCTTTCTCAATCCGTATATCTACGCAATTGGTGAAGGTTCCAGCTACAACGGCTACAACTTCAATAGTTCCAGCTATGACAATGATTTCAATGACATCACCATCGGGAATGACGATACCTACGGCCAATTCAGCCAATCGATCATCTACAACGCCGGACCAGGCTACGATCTGGTGACTGGATGGGGAAGTCCCAACGGACAGAACCTGATCAACGATCTGGCGCCGCTGGCGGGTCCTCCAGCGTCGAACTTCACGCTTACGGCCTCGCCGAACTACCTAACTATCTACACCGGCTCCTTCGGCACATCCACAATTACAGTGAACGGCTGGGGTGGATTTACCGGCAGCGTAAATCTCTCTGTCTCCGGCCTGCCCAACGGGGTATCAACACAGGGGTGCACGGGTCCCATAATCACCAATTGTAAACTCACGCTGAACGCGAGCGGTATCGTTAATCCACGTACAAGCTGGTTAACCATCACCGGTACCTCTGGCACCCTAACCGCGACCATCTATATCAATCTGACAGTCAATAGCCTGGGCACGACGGCCACGCCAACTTTCACGCCCGGCGGTGCCACCTACACGTCTTCACAGTCGATCACCATCTCGTCCACGACACCCAACGCAATCATCTACTACACCACCGACGGAACTACGCCGACCACGAGCTCGACTGTGTATTACGCGGCGATCACAGTCTCCTCTACTGAAACGCTGAAGGCGATTGCAACGGCCAAAAACTACAACAATAGCGCTTCGCAATCCGCAACCTACACCATCAATCTGCCCCCGCCCTCCTTTGCCATCGCCGGCACATCCGTTACTGTCGTTCCCGGCGCAACCACGGCGAACACCTCCACCTCCACCACCACAATCACGCCCAGCGGCGGTTTCACCGGCAGCGTGGCGCTGACGGCCACCATCACATCCAGCCCGGCGGGCGCCCAGTATCCGCCCACCTTGAGCTTCGGCTCAACCACTCCCGTGAACATTTCCGGATCTAACTCCGGGACAGCTATTCTTACTGTCTCCACTACGGCAGCCAGCATCGCGTCGTTGGCCAATCCTATGCATCACGGATTCCCTTGGTATACCGAGGGCGGAGCGGCTCTGGCCTGCATCCTGCTCTTCGGCATTCCGGCGCGGCGCAGTAGATGTCGGACCATGTTCGGAATGTTGGCGCTGCTCATCACACTCACTGGCGGTGTGCTTGCATGCGGCGGTGGAGTCAGCGGCGGTAGCAGCAATCCCGGTACCACTGCAGGCGCCTACACCATAACCGTAACCGGCACTTCAGGCACCACCACAGCAACGAACACGGTCACCCTCAACGTGCAGTAGGCCTACTGTCGAGGTCCTCTTAACTCGTAGAATATCGTTCGGAGGAACAGTATCAAAGTTGGGGGCGGTCGCGGTGGTGAGTGAGCCGGTGGTCGGAACTTGGGTAGCCACTCGCGGAAGAGGATTTCAAGTCGATTGTCGAGTACGGCGCAACGAACCTGTAGGAGAAGGTGGGCACCCTCTGCAGTGTTGCGGAAACACCTTCCCGCAGTTCGCCGCGCAGGTGTGGGCGGATTTCAACCCCACATTGACCCCACAATACAGATTCCTCACCGTTCCCAATCAATACCTTAGGCGCCAGCCGTTCCACGTAAGTCATTGATATTACGTTGTTTTCTGTTCTCATAACCCAAAGGTCGCTGGTTCAAATCCAGCCCCCGCAACCAAATAAATTTTTCTTATCAATAGCTTGTCGAGGGTCCAACCGGGGTCCAAAATTCCTTCACATGATCATCTGAACCGTCGGTGACAGCATCGCCCCAATGGCTGCGACAGCTTGCCTGTCGTCTGCGTCCACCTTATGGGTGTAGTGGTTCATGGTGGTCTCAATCTGAGCATGGCCAGCTTGTGGATGTTGGGATAGTCTTCCGGATCGACTCCTTCGAACTCAGGGTGGATAGCCCCGTAGCCCACGCCGGGCAGGCGGCCAAATCCCTGGTCGACCTTGATATAAGGATCGCCGACATGGAAGTTGGTGTAGTAGTCATCTCCTGGCAGCCAGCTGGCGGTCGTGTTGGGAATTCATTGGCCTGGGGAGTGATGCCCTCCGGCTGAACAAAGCAGCGGAAGAGCTCGGAATAGCCGAAGTATTCTGTTCCCGAGAGAGAGGGTCCTATACCGGCTCCCGGTTCCTTTTCGTAATAACGACGTCATACCTTTGGTCCGGGACCGTCTTGGGCCCATGATCATTCTGGAGTTAAATTCAGCGCGCCCTGAATTCACTCGACATGGGTGCTTATTAGAAGGAATGTGTATATGAGTAAATAGATTAACAACGAAACCGGTCTCCGCCTCGCAAAGTGCCGCTTCTGGGCCGGGATCTTTGGCCAATCGATCCAGACTGGCCAAGAAAAGAAGGGTTATTCGGTCGAAAATGCACCTCGCCGGGCCTGTATGAAACCTTCCGAATGGCTGGCTGTCGAAGCTGGCCAGGTTGCTGAGACCGCGGCGCGGCTGCGTTCGATGACCGGCGTCCTCGGATTGAGCAACGCACAGCTGGGAACCGTGCTCCTTCTCTGTCAGAACGCCTGGGAGGGCTAGCCCCGTCCTGTCGGCGCACCGGGCTTCCGGGGCTCTGGCGGCGAATACTCACAACCGTATAGGCTCATCTCCAGCGAGAAAGGAGGTGAGAGCAATCAAGAAAAGGGAAGGAACAGGGATAAAACGCGTGAACATCAACATCGAGGTAAGCCTCATCGACGCAGGAGACGAAACCGCCATCGATAACTTCCATCTCGCCAGCCAAGGCTCAAAACTCACTGAAGAACTCCAAGAAACCCTCGCCAGAGGCCTCATCACCGTCATCAATCTCGTGAGCAGTTCCGCTTGTGCATAAGCCTGCCCGCTGACCTGCCTTGAGCCATAGCCTGGTAGGCCGGGCTTTACAATTCACCTGTTTTCCTTTGGAGAATGGCCTACGCGGCGAAGCCGCAGTGAAACTCTCCTCGCGGACCGCACGCGTGCTCTAACCGAATGCCTTCCTCCTCCTCTTAACATTGTTCTCCTTGACGAAGTCATTCATTGCGCGGTAATATCCTTGCCGTCGTTTCCCCATGAGTTGATTCGGCGGTCTGCGCCTAGCGCGGGCCTCCTGATGTCGTTCCATGCCGGTGTCTGTCGATGCAAGAGAACAGATAGTTGGGTGATGTCCATCACTTAACCGAAAGGAACGGTCCTCCATGTCTTCAGTTTCCCGGTTTCTCCACTCTGCAACTTCCTTGCTTTTCCCAGGAATTCTCCTGTTTTCGGCTGCAACGTGGGCGCAGACCGCGCACTTCAGCGGAGCAGTCACCAGCGCGTACGGCTTTTCCGGGTACTACGTGCCCATGGGCGTGGCGATGGACGCGAACGGGAACTTCTTCGTTGCCAGCTACGGCGAAAGCACGGAACCCGGCGACAGCTGGGTAAGCGAGATTCCGGCCGGCTGCACCTCGGCCAAGTGCGTTTTGACGCTGGGCGGCGGATTCTTCGACGCCTGGGGCGTGGCGGTGGATGCGAACGAGAACGTCTACGTCGGCGATTATGGCAACGGCGCAGTGAAGAAAATTCCGCCCGGCTGCGCATCGTCTTCCTGCGTGGTGACTCTGGGCGGCGGCTTCATTAATCCCGCTGGCGTGGCAGTGGATACCCACGGGAACGTCTACGTCGCCGATTATTACAACAATGCAGTGAAGGAAATGCCGCCCGGTTGCACATCGTCTGCCTGCGTCACGACACTAGGCGGCGGGTTCAGCGAGCCAAAGAGCGTAGCGGTGGACCAGTACGGGAATGTTTTCGTTGCCGATTATTTCAACAATGCCGTGAAGAAAATGGCGTCTGGCTGCGCATCGTCCGCCTGTGTCGCGACGCTGGGCGGCGGGTTCAGGGGGCCCATGGGCGTGGCGGTGGACGCGAACGATAACGTCTACGTCGCCGATAGCGCCAGCGCTTTGGTGAAGAAGATTCCACCTGGCTGCACATCCTCCTCCTGCGTCGCCACGCTGGGCGGCGGATTCACTTCTCCCGCTGACGTAGCGGTGGACCAGTACGGGAACGTCTTCGTCTCCGACGGTGTCAACAGGTTGTGGGAGATCTCAATGTCGGCCGGCAACTTTGGCAATGAGCCGGTTGGTGGCCTTACGTATGCCGACGTTCTGCTGGTGACCTTTACCTTTGACACGGCGGGCAGCGGCGTTGCCCCGGCCGTGCTCACCCAGGGGGCGGCCGGACTGGACTTCAAGGATGCCGGCACGGGAAGCTGCACCACCAACGGAACCGGCCACAGCTACGGCATAGGCGAAACCTGCGCGGTGAATGTGACTTTCACGCCCAAGCATCCTGGGCCCCGCAATGGCGCGGTGATCCTTCAGAATAGCTCTGGAGCCACGATCGCCACCGGGTACGTCTTTGGCACAGGAATGGGTCCGCAGGTGAACTTCAGCCCCTTTCCACAGACCACGCTGGGCAGTGGCTTCAGCAACCCAAATGGCGCGGCGGTGGACAGCAGCGGGAACGTCTTTGTCGCCGATACCGGCAGCGGTTTGGTGAAGGAGATTATGGCAGCGGGCGGCTACACCACCGTCCGGACGCTGAGCACTTACGACTTCAACCAACCCCAGGGCGTGGCAGTGGACGGGGCCGGGAACGTCTTTGTCGCCGACATCAACTCTGTGGAGGAGATTCTGGCATCGGGCGGTTACACCACCGTCCGGACGCTGAGCACTTACGACTTCGCCCAACTCCAGGGCGTGGCAGTGGATGGAAGCGGAAACGTCTACGTCACCGACTCCGGATGGGGGCAGGTGGATGAGATCGTGGCCGCGGGCGGTTACACCCAGGTCGTCCCAATATTCAGCTACCCCAACCCCGGCGCTCCTCCCGGTACCCCGTCGGCCTTCATGCCCTACGGCGTGGCGGTGGACGGTGGCGGGAATGTCTTCTTCTCCGACTGGCTCAATGGCACGGTGACGGAGCTTCCGGCGGGCGGTGTTCCCACGCAGCTAGTCAGCGGCTTCAGCAACCCAACGGGCATGGCGGTGGACGCGGGCGGCAACGTCTTCGTCGCCGACACCGGGAATGGCGCCGTAAAGGAGATTCCGTATGGCTGCACATCGTCCACCTGTGTCACGACGCTGGGCAAGTTTTCAGCCCCTGCAGGCTTGGCGTTGGACGGGAGCAGGAACCTCTTTGTCTCCGGCTCGCCCGATGGCGCTAATTTTGGAGTGACGGAGTGGAAGTTATCATCTCCGCCGAGCCTGAGCTTCGCGACGACGAAGGTAGGCTCGACCAGCAGCGACAGCCCGCAGACAGTCACAGTGGAAAACGCCGGCAACGCGGATCTGGAGTTTCAGTACCCGGCCAGTGGGACCAATCCGGGCATCTCGGCGAACTTCACCCTGAACAGCAGCGGGGCGTCAGCTTGCCCGGAAACAACACCTGGTTCCCCGGAGATGGCGACGCTGGCAGCCGGACAATCCTGTCTGTTGCCCATCAGCTTTTCGCCAACGGCGGTAGGCGCTCTGACCGGCTCGCTGACCATGAAAGACAATTCGGGCGCCAATCCGGACACCGGCTGGACAACGCAGACCATCTCGCTGAGCGGCACGGGCGATGCGCAGACCACGATCGTCTGGCCGTCGCCTGCGCCGATCACCTACGGGACCACCCTCGATGACAGTCTGGCCGCTGGTGCGGTGACCGGTAACTACAACCCAATTTCAGGCATGTGCACTGGCTGTACAGAGGTTCCTGGGACTTTTGCTTACACGGCCACTCCTGCCGGGGGAAAGGCCGTGGCCGTGACCGCGGCAACCATCCTCGGCGCAGGCAGCTACACGCTCACGGCAAACTTTACGCCGACTGATACCACGGATTTCACCATGGCGACGGCCAGCGTGCCTTTGACCGTGAAAAGGGCCGCGCCGGAGATTGCCTGGGATACGCCGCTGCCCGTGTCCAGCGGAACGGCGTTGAGCGCAACCCAACTCGATGCCTGGTCGCCGGTAGCCGGGATGTTTGTCTATTCGCCGGTGGCAGGAACCGTTCCTCCTCTGGGCGAGACCACGCTCTCGGTCACGTTTACGCCGACGGATTCGGCCGATTTCACCACCGCGACAGCCGCCGTGACGCTTACAGTAACACCCGTCGGGACGGTGAACATCGGCAGCACCAGCCCGGCAACTTCCTTGTCCTTCACCTTCGCCGCCGCGGCCACGCTGGGCAGCATCAATGTGGTTACGCAGGGCACCGCGGGGTTGGACTTTGCCAATGCCGGCGGCGGAACCTGCAAGGCGGGAACTCAGTATTCCGCCGGCGCAACCTGTACGGTCAATGTCAGCTTCAAACCGAAGTTCTCCGGCTTCCGCTATGGCGCCGTGGTGCTGGAAGACGCTTCGGAAAATGTTCTGGCAACCGATTACATCTCCGCCGCCGGCTCAGGCCCGCAGGTGGAATTCTGGATCGGCAGCGAGATGCTCGTTGGAAACGGTTTGAATAGTCCCTCGGCAGTGGCAGCGGATGGGAACGGCAACCTCTATATTGCCGATACGGGCAATAACCGGATCTTGAAGGAGACGCTGTCGGCGGGAAGCTACACCCAGAGCGTAGTGCCAACCAGCACCCTGAGTAGTCCCGATGGAGTTGCGGTGGATGGGAGCGGGAACGTCTATATCGCCGATTACTTCAATAACCAGGTGCTGAAGGAGACGCCCTCGGGGGCAACTTATATCGAGAGCACGGTTGGCAGCGGCACGCCGAAACCCCTCGCGGTCGCAGTGGATGGAAGCGGCAATGTCTATGTCCTTACTTCCTACGCCACAGGCGAACCCCAGCAGATTTTGAAAGAGACCCTCTCCGCAGGAAACTACACCCCGAGTCAGGTGATTCCGGCCAATTACTACTTTACCGGAGTCGCCGTGGATGGGAACGGCAATGTCTATTTCTCGGAGATCCTGGAAGACGAGCTGCCGGGAACTGGCGGGGTCTTCAAGCTGACTCCGTCCAGCACCGGTTACACAACCAGCACGGTGGACAATACGCTGAATGCAGTTGCGGTGGCCGTAGATGGGAATGGCAATGTTTACGCCGTTGACCAAGGCACCTATGGCGCTTGGTCGGTGCTGGAAGAGACTTCATCGGCGGGTTTCTACAACCAGAACTTTCTGCCGATTACTGCCGGCCTGGTCAACCCCGTCGGAGTCTCTGTGGACGGGATGGGCAATGTCTACCTTTCGGATTCCAGCAGTAGCCTGGTGCTCAAGCAGGATTTTGGCGATCCGCCCAGCCTGGGATTTACGGCCACGAATGTGGGTTCGATGAGCAGCGACAGCCCGCAGACGGTGACAATCACGAACATCGGCAACCAGCCGCTGAACCTCAGTACGCCTGGGACGGGCGGCAACCCTAGTTATCCGGTGAATTTCCCTGAAAACACCAGCGACCCCAACCTTTGCGCCGCCGGCACGTCACTTGCCCCGAACGAGGCCTGCGACGTCTCGATCAATTTCGTTCCAACCACTGGAGGCACCAACTACGAAAGCGTGGTGATCACAGACAACAATCTGAACCAGACCAATGCGACACAGAGCATCCGGCTCACTGGGACCGGTACACTGATCCAGCAGACCATCACCTTCCCGGCCATCACCGCGGCGCAGTACGCCTTGACGACGCTGCCCTTGTCGGCCACGGCCAGCTCCGGGCTGGCGGTGAGCCTCACTTCGAGCACGCCCTCGATATGCACCGTGTCGGGTAGCACGGCCTCGCTGCTCACGCCGGGCACTTGCATCCTGCACGCCGCGCAGGCGGGCAATAGCAATTATTCCGCCGCTCCAGCGGTCTCGCAGGGCTTCTATGTGCACCCCGCGCAGCAGACCATTACTTTC
>Ga0302278_10002833_pt1 | contig 19568 bp, 22 predicted proteins | sample III_Bog_N3_2_FD_194543 | JGI IMG/M metagenome (GOLD analysis project Ga0302278, IMG submission 194543) | Peat permafrost microbial communities from Stordalen Mire near Abisko, Sweden - III_Bog_N3_2 | ecosystem: Environmental > Terrestrial > Soil > Wetlands > Peat | place: Sweden: Abisko...
CTGCTTTTTGACCGCGTGCAAAACCGCTGGACCACCCTCACCAATCACGGCGTCGGCGATCCCGCCTGGTCCCATGACGGTCATTCGCTCTTCTTTCAGGATTTTCTTGAGAAGGGAAAGCCCATCTATCGCATCGCTGTCCCCGGCGGCGAGCCGCAGCCCGTGGCCACCATCGCCAACCTGCTTCCCACCGCCGCCACAGACTACCGCCTCATCGGCCTCGCCCCCGGCGACCTGCCCGTAGTCAGCGTCTACACATCCACCGTCAACCTATATAGTGTGGACCTCAAAGAACGCTGAGGACAGCCACCTTTCACGTCAAGGCCGAACACCGTAGATCAAGTAGTCGATTTGGTTTAAGATATTTGTATGGGTCGCTCCGTATACATCACGACTCCGATCCCCACCCTCGACGAGGTGGGAAAGAGCTTGAAGATGAGCAAGGCGCGCCAGCAGCGCCTTATTGAAATTGTCACAAGCAGTGCGCCTGTCCGATTTTCTGTGCGTCGCCGGGATGCGTCGGGTTCTATTGATGGGCGTGCGCGCAACAGAAATGGTAACGCGAAGCTGTCCACTCTGCGGATTGGCCCGAAGAGTTCTATGTTAAGCAAGAAGAGCAAGCATGTCGCCGCTGGTTAAGCCAAATGCTGTATTTGTAAATATCCCATACGACGAGCGCTTTCGCCGCCTTTATCTCGCCTACATTGTGGGATTGACACACCTTGGTCTTGAACCGCGCGCTACCCTAGGAATCTCTGGAACCGAGCGCAGACTTGATCGGATACTGGCGCTTATTCAGAGCTGCCGGTATTCGATTCACGATCTCTCTCGGGTACAGTTGGATCGAACTCCGCCTTGCACTCCGCGCTTCAATATGCCGTTTGAACTTGGCCTCACCGTCACCTGGGCCAAGCTAAACCCGGCGCAGCATAGTTGGTTTGTCTTTGAAGCCAGGCCGCGCAGAGTTCAAAAGTCTCTGAGCGACTTGGACGGCAGCGACCCCAATATCCACGACGGCACGGTCGAGGGCGTCATGCGTGAAATTTGCAACGCATTCGTCCGTAGCAGAGCGGCGCGGCCCGCGGTTCCGGAGATGATGCGGACGTACCGCGGACTGTCGAGCAAGCTGAATGAGATTATCGCTGCGGCTGGCGCTAGGAGCGTCTTCGAGGCGCGCATCTTCGACGATCTCTGCTTTGCCGCCAAAGCCGCCATAAGCCATACGTGAACCGAGCCACCGCTCAGCGACTGCCATACTGAACCTCCACAAACCGGTGAGCGTAGCGTAGTCGAAGGACCCGCATTTGCTTTTCGCATCCGTAACCACAAAAGCACCGTGCCCCATCCATTTCGCGTTCTTTGCGAAATGGGTGGGAAACCACAAACCTCCAATCATCCGTTTTGTATCAGGGCACGACTTTAGTCGTGCCGCAAATGCAACTTAATGAAAGTGGGCTTTAGCCCTTGAGGACATCTATCTTACCCAACGAACCCTGGGTGCCCCAGGTCCCGATTTTGGGACCTGGGAATCCACAATCATTTCCTATAACTTGTCATCCCGAGCGAAGCGCAGCGTAGTCGAAGGACCTGCATTTGTCTTTCGCTTTTCCCAACTACAAAAGCACCGTGCCCCATCCATTTCGCGTTCTTTGCGAAATGGGTGGGAAACCACGAACCTCGTCGAAGCGCCCCGTAGCCTCTCTATCTAACTCGTGGTAACTCCACAGAAAGACTCGCGCAAACCATCGCGCCACGCCCTACGTCGAATCCTTCTCGCCAAGATCGTAACTAAACAGCGCACGCCCAAACTCCACCTGCTCATCATGCCAACCACGATATTGCGCATATTGAAACCTAATCATGCCAGAGATTTAGTTGTACAGGGTCGTAAATATCGGGCAGCGAGATCTCCTCGGCTCCATCTTCGTCGAGCGCCTTTGTGAAGTGGGTCCGCAAAATCGAGATATCTGGTTTGCGAAAAAGAACCCTCTTGTAATGGATATCTTGAGCATTAACGAGCTCTGACGCACCGTGCTCCCTGACAGCCTGAACAAAATACCGAGCGACACCTGAACTGACTTTATAACGAAGTTTGCATGCAATAATCATCGCCCGAATTGCGCAAAGAGCAGGAAAAGGGTTTTCCCTGTAGCCTATTCCGATGCAACCTCGATCAACAGCTTCGAAAAATCCATGGGCATATATTCTTTCAATCTTTCCTTGCTCCCTAAGCGTAACCGCCACTGCTTCAACGTCAAGAAATGTGGTCTTCGGCAGGTTTTCAACGATGGGCGCGAGAGAAGTATCAACCGTAAACGCCCAGGTTTTCTCCAGCGGCCACACATCAAACGCCCACCGATGAAAGTCCAGGCGCAGTCCGCCAAAGCGATTGAGGTGGTAACTCTGGGGATGGAACTCCCTCATGATATCTTCCGTCGATGCATTGATAAGTACAACGTCAACGTCTCGCGGATAGTATCTGCGACCTAAGATTGCAATATCGCGTACGAAGCCACCAAACAGTATCGGCCTCCAGCCTCTTTCCTGCCAATCGTTCAACATTGAAACTGGAGTGCTCATTCCCCCCGGTCGTGCGAGCAATCGAGAGAGCTTTTCTCGTACGACCGATTTTACTGACCTCTTGTTAGCCATTCGTAAGCTCGCGATGCAATGTAACGGCGAAGGTATCCGTCATTCCGCAGACCTGATCAGTAATTAACTGCATCCTATAGTAATCCGCCGGAATGGTCCCTTCAGCGGACTCCTCAACGTGTCCCTCACAAACATTGCGGTAATTACGGGAAATAAGCTCGTAAGACCTCCTTGCAAATGGTGGCATTTTTGCGGCAGGGCTTGCCAACTGTCCCGCTTCCCAGTACAAATCCAGTAAATCACAAATGACTTTTCTCCCCATCAACTCAAGCTTGAGAGTCTGTGGCGAGGAATAGACATATTCATACGCAATCGACTTACAGGCTTTTGCTAACAAACTGGCGGTCGAGTTTTGCAAAAGACTAGAATGGTAATTCCCGTTCATGATTTCGTCATAGTTATTGTGAAACGCCGATGCGGCTGCATTTGTCATCTGGATAATTGCGTTTGTACGGAACGAAATCGACATTGCCTCGTCATGCGGCTTACCCGACAGCCCTGCTGGCGCAATCTTATCGTTGGTTGCCTTGAGAATTGTGTCGAGAAGGTCGCCGCCGGCTCGCTTCCTAAGTTCGCGCTCCAGCGTACGCCAGTCGAGACAACTCTTCTTAATGCCATCCTCCAGGTCAACAGTCGCATAAGCAATGTCGTCTGCCGCCTCAACGAGAAACGCGATTGGGTTTCTTGCGCTTCCAGACTCAACTTCATCCCTAATCTTTTGAACTAAGTCATTCTCGGACGCAAAATAACCATGTTTCTTGGCCTCCGCCCACTTGTCCATCGTCTGATTAGAAGGTACGACGTATTTCAGGCTCGCTGATAGGGTCCCACTAGTCATGTTGAGTCCGAACTTATCGGCCAAGATCTGCAAACTCGACAAGAGTCGCTGTGTTTGGGCGTTACCTTCAAACCGGAGGAAGTCTTGCGCAAATTGCGATTCCTCCCTCTCTTCTTTCGTAGCGCCAGAAAAGCCGTTGAACAACGTAGGGTGTCCTTTAAACCAATAACTTATTGCATCTTCTCCTGCGTGGCCAAAGGGCGGATTACCCAAATCGTGTATGAGCCCGCATGTTGCCGCAATCGTTGGAAGAGACCCCGGCTCTATTCCGGTTTCATGTCTTGTATTCTTGACAAAGTGCTCTGCCTTCTCTCCTAAACCTCTGGCGATGCTTGATACCTCGAGCGAATGTGTAAGCCGAGTTCGAACGCTGTCGTTGGGCTCAAGTGGAAACACTTGCGCTTTGTCCTGCAGGCGACGGACAGGGGTGGAGAATATGGCTCTGCCATAATCTTGATCGAATGCCGACCGTGCATCTCCCGGGACCCGTTTGGATGGAGCCCCCCCGAATAGGTCCCGTACACGCTTAATTGACAATAGCTTTTCCCAACGCAAAGCCGGCATTTAAATCTCCTCCAAAACGTTAATGTGGCACTTTGTAAACAAGAAAGAAAAAAAGACTCGCTCTTCTTCTGGGTTCAGTGCGGATGGAATACATTCTATGCCGTCGAGCCGATCCTCTAACGGTACAAGGGTGGCGCAACCCCGGTTTGGCATCCGTCAAGCCGCGCATACCCGCCTTCCCCTCCCCAACTCAACCCCCTACAATAAAGACGGAAGTCCCATCGAGGAAAACCATGCCACTCTCCGGAGAAGCCATCCGCCTGATGAACTATATTGACGACGTCGCCGTCACCTTGCGCCGTGTGCTGGCCACCATCCCCTCGCTCACCGCCGAGGAGCGCGCCCGCGTCGCCGAACATCTGCTCCACGCCAGCCCCAACGCCGACGATGTCGCCAAAGCGCTCGCCGCCAAGTCCAGCGCCGAGGATATTGCCCAAGCCCTCGCCGCCATCCCCGCACCCATTGTCTGAAACCGTCGCCATCATTGGAGCGGGCCCACTGGGCCGTTGGCTGGCCCTCGCCGCGGCTCGCGCCGGCTTTCGCGTGCAACTCGAAGACGTGATGCCCACCAACCTCCATCACGCCCAGGAACTCCTTCGCCAACAACTAGGCCCTCAGCCGCTCGCCGAAACCCCGCCTGCTTTGAAAGGGCATGGCTTCAGCCGTGCCGATGGAACTGCGGAGGGAGGCGGGGGTTTTAACCCCCGCATAATGTCAGCGGAATCGGAAGGGGCTTTAGCCCCTGAGGGAAGTGTGAAGGGTACGGGCTTCCGCCCGTACAATGACCCAGCAATTTCAGCGGGGGCTTTAGCCCCTGAGGGAAGCATGAAGGGTACGGGCTTTAGCCCGTACATTAAGCCAGCAATTTTGGACGGGGCTTTAGCCCCTGAGGGAAACATGAAGGGTACGGGCTTTAGCCCGTACATTAAGCCAGCAATTTCAGCGGCGGCTTTAGCCCCTGAGGGAAGTGTGAAGGGTACGGGCTTTAGCCCGTACATTAAGCCAGCAATTTTGGACGGGGCTTTAGCCCCTGAGGGAAACATCTCTCAAACCCTCCCCGTCGCCTTCGTCTCCACCATCGAAGAAGCGGTCCGCAATGCCGATCTCGTCATCGACTGCGTCCCCGACGAACTCGAATCCAAGCTGGAAATCCTCTTGCTCCTCGACCGCATGGCCCCGCCTCGCGCGGTTTTCGCCACGCCCACGACGCGCCACTCCATCGTCGACCTGGCCAGTTGCACCTATCGTCCAACGAAGTGCATAGCCATCGTCGCCGAAGCCGACACCCTGGCCGAAAATCCCGAGGCCGGCGCCGCCAGAGAAATTCTCCTCCGCACCACCTCCCAAACCGCCCCCGAGACCATAGCTCTCCTCGACCGGTTCTGGCGTCAGCTCGGCTTCACCCCGCGCTTCGACCAGGACCCCGCCGAGTCGCCGTCAAGCTGACCAGTCCCCATAGTCAGGAATTTCCCCGAAGAACTCCCGTTATCAGGGTTGACCAAGCGTATTTGCTCTCTCTTCTATTACTTCCCAAAAATAACTACTGACGAATTTGCAGTCATTGGTCCATTTTGTGGTGAGCGATGCCTCTACGATGTCCGAAAAACCTGTAGGCGCCAGCTCGCCACTCTTCTAAAAACCGGCAACCTGCAGCTTCACATTTGGGAATAAACCGGCAACCTCTAACTTCACAGTGTAAGAAAACCGGTAACCTATGGTTCACCAGTTTTAGAGTGACTACTCATGACTGAAAGCTGTCAGATTGCGCCCAGCACTTGCTCGTAATACTTCACATACTGCGGCACCACCAGAGACGAGCAGAAGCGGCTCTGAGCGGTCTTCCGACCCGCATCGCGCATGGCCTCCAACCGGTCCCGATCCTTCAGCAAACTCACCGCCCCCGCAGCCATATCCTCCACATCTCCAACGGGATACAGCAAACCAGTCACCCCATCGTCGATCAGCTCCGTCACCCCGCCCACACGCGTTGCAATGGACGGAACCTTGCATGCCATGGCCTCCAGCGCCGCCAGCCCAAACGACTCCAGCTCGCTCGGCATCACCATCAAATCGGCCAGCGGCAGCAGCTCATCCACCCGCTCCTGCTTGCCCATAAAGTGAACCTTATCATTGATTTGCAGATCGTGAGCCAGCCACTCAGCCGCCGATCTTTCCGGCCCGTCGCCCACCAGAACCAGTTGTGCCGGAACTTCGCGCACCACCCCCGCAAAGATCTTCACCACGTCTACCACCCGCTTAACTGGCCTGAAATTAGAGAGATGCATCAGGATCGCCTCGCCCGGTTTCGCCAGGCGCAGCCGCGCCTTCGCCCGCGCCGCCTCATCCTTGATGGGCGCATATTCGTCGCAGTTGACGAAGTTCGGAATCACCTCAATGGGCCGCGTAATCTCGAAATCCTCGAGCGTCTTCTCCTTTAGATAGTTAGAGATACTGGTAACTCCATCGCTCTCTTGAATGGCGTACTTTGTGATCGGAAGGTAGCTGCGGTCCAGTCCCACCAGCGTGATGTCCGTGCCGTGCAGCGTGGTGACGAAGGGCAACCGGCGGCCACGCGCGGCCAGCATCTGCCTCGCCAGCAGAGCGCTCACAGAATGAGGAATTGCGTAATGCACATGCAGCAAGTCAAGTTCATAGAATTCAGCAACTTCCGCCATGCGCGACGCCAGAGCCAGGTCGTAGGGAGGGAACTCGAAGAGCGGATAGCTCGAGACCGGAACTTCATGATAGAGGATGCCGTTGTCCCGTCCGCTGAGCCGAAAAGGCTGCGAATACGAAATGAAATGGACCTCGTGGCCCCGCGCCGCGAGCTCAATGCCCAGTTCTGTAGCCACCACGCCCGAACCACCATACGTGGGATAACACGTGATGCCAATGCGCATAAATCCTTCTCATTCAGTAATTTTTATTCGACAATGACTTGGACGCTTTGTCTGGCTCTGAAGATGCACTTGTATTTAATATATTTATAATCAACAACTTGCATCTACAAATCCGCGAAAGAGATCAGGTCGAGCTTGGGGAACTTCTCCAGTGCTCGAAGCGCTTGCAACTCGGTCTCCCGTGCGGCCAGCAGGCGCGTATGCGCCTGCGCGAGATCGATGTCGTTGTAGCCGGGGTGCGTTACAAGTTCCCATGTGCCGACGGGAACATTCGCCAGCAGCGAAGTGAGCGTTGCGGCGTCGAGCGTTCCGGTGGCCAGCACGCCAATGGCGCCATCGGTCGTGCTAAAGCCTTCTTCTGCAATAATATGTCGGAAAGTAGGCTCAAGCAGCCGCAGGAGGCTCACTTCTGTCCAGCGCAGCCAAGGCGCGTTCCGAGTGGCGCGCAAACTCCATGCCGGCTCGAACGGATTGCGCACGGCGCGAATGCCCGCCGCCCGCGCCGCCCGCAGCACAGGCCGCAGCACGCCAGGAAACATATGCACGTGCTTGTGAGTATCAATATGAGTCAGCGCGACACCTTTGGACCGCAGCAACCCAATCTGCGCGCCGGCCTCGGCCTCAATCTCGGAGGAACGAATCCGCCCAGTGAACAATCGCTCAAGAAATTTTCCCAGCGTCGGCATAAACCGCCCCGTCCCACTGTCTACAAGCGATGGAAGTTCATGCGCTGTCCTTAGAGGCTCGCCGTCCACCAGCACCACATGGCAACCCACGCCCAGTGAAGGTGTCGAGCGTGCCAGCTCGATGGCTTCTCCGGCGGCTGCTGCACGTGCCATCAATGTGGCGCTAGTCAGCACTCCGGCGCGGTGCAGTTCGATGATGGCGCGGTTGACCCCGGCGGTCAGGCCAAAGTCGTCGGCATTGAGGATAAGACGGCCCACCGACTGAGTTTATCAACATGGGGTCAGCCGCGGCCCTGCAAGTGATCCAGTCGGCTGGATTGCACCGGCGCGCTGGTATGATGACAACAGGCCGTAGCGGCCTTTTCAGCCCGCGCGGGCGGTTAGCTCAGTTGGTTAGAGCGCCTGCCTTACAAGCAGGAAGTCCGGGGTTCGAGTCCCTGACCGCCCACCAATATAATCAATAACTTAGTTAATGTTTACCTTCCGTTCACTGCCTGACTGCGGTGGATTTTGCGGGTACCCTGTCGCAATCTCCGAGTTTGCGGGGGAACTGATGGATTCCACGGCGCTGCGCAGTTCTTCGACTCCAAAGTGACCATACCGCGCGGCCATCTTCGCCATTGTGCTCGGGGACCATCCAACCACCTTGGCAATGATGGGAATGGGGATGCGGGCGGCAATCATCCTGGAGACGGCGCTGTGTCTCAAGTCATGGAAGCGAAGCCGGGTCAGAGCAGCGGGGAGAGTCGGCGTCTCGAAGTGGCAGCCTTCGCACTCAAACCCGGTTGCTGGTTTCTCCCGGTCTATCAACGTCCCGTCCCCGCAGTTTGGACAATGGCGCTGTGTCCGTTTCTTGGCGGACTGCCACGCGTGTTGGATGGTTCCAACGGGCTTGTCCGGGTCGTAATCGTAGACCTGGACGGTCCCGCCGAATCTCCCTTCGCTCCCGTGGAGGCCGTACCGCTCCGATGGAAAGACGAAATGCGCCGGTTGCCGGTTGGGGAACTCTTGCGCCCAAAACTTCAAGGTTTCGATTGCCCGCTGATTCAAGGGGACTGTCCGGCCTGTGCCCGCCGCTGTCTTATCCTTGCCGAACTTGAGGCAGCGGTTTACAAAGTCGATGTTGCCCCATTGCAAGGTGCGGATTGTGTTGTACCGTGCGCCGGTTTCGAGGGCCAGCGTAACAAAGGGCAGCAAGGCGCGGGAAACGGAACGGCTGCATTCATGCAAGAGCATGGTTTCTTGCTCAGGAGTGAGCGCGCATCCGGCGTCTTGTCTTTCGGGCAGCATGGTCACATCGGATTGAATCCGCGCCCAGGCTCCATACTTGCGCATGATCTGGCGCAACATTCCAACTTCAATGTTTACTGTCCGGTTCGATGCTCTCTCCGCAAGGCGCGCCGCCTGATACTTCGCAATGTGCCGCGCCTCAATGTCCACAAGCAACTTCTTGCCAAGGACGGGCAGCAAGTGGCCGATGCTGTACTGGACGATAGAGGCCATATTCGGGGACCACTTGAGTTGCTTTGCCTGTTGCCACTGTGCGGCGGCAGTGGAGAGCAAGTCCGGGCGGGGCTGTCTGCGGATACCGGCGGTCCCGTCTTTCAGCGATTGTTTCCGCTTGTCGAAGACTTCTTTCGCCCGCGTCTTCGAGGTCATCCCGGTAGTCTCGCGGATGCGCTGCGAGTGAAACATGAAGTCCATGACCCATACCTTGCTGCCCTTTGGTCGATAGATGCTCATGGTTTCTGTCCTTTCGTGGGCGTTTTCAATTCGCCCTTATTGACCGCTCTGGTTAGGAATTTGGGCGTAATGTCTGGTTCCTGCTTTGATACAGAAGCCTTCCAATCATCTTTCGTTCGGGCCGTGCGCCATCGGCGTGCCGCTTCTTCTGCCCGTTGCAGCTTGTCCGCGTGTTCCCTTTGCAAACACTTTTGTCTGCATCTGCTGGCCGCGTCAAGTTGGCAGCAGCGCCGTGAACAGTAGGCCGTGCGCCGGTTGCCTTTCAGCAGAAAATACTTGCCGCAATGCTTCCACTTGCAGGGACCGGCGAGTTTGTCCCACTCGGGATTCAGAGTCCCGACATAGAAGAGCAATGCGGCTATCAGTTCCGCTCGCTCCTCCGCCTCCTCCTGTGTTTTAGGCATTGGCGAAAGAGCCTGAATCTTCGTGGACTGTTGCAGCACCAAATGCGCCCCTCCGGTTGAGTCCGGCGTCCAGAGCGCGACACATGCCTCTGTCATGGCCTTTGCCAACCCAGGATCGTCGTTTGTCATCTTTTTAAGGTTGCCGCCATACTCCTTCAATCTCTCTATTAACCGGATTAGCGCCTCAGCATAAAACGTTGGTTGGCCGTTCCCTTTCTCGTTGAGTACATCAACGATGTGGCCCAAGTCCCCTCTATCGAGATTAAAGAACCTTGCATTAGGAAAATCCGCCCGAAGGCCAACAAGACCGGATTGTTTTCTGGGCGTCATGGATTATTTATAGAACAAAACGATAGATATTGTCAATACTATTATCGTCTTGATGTGCCTATTCAGTCCTCCTAGAGTAAGAGGCGTAAAGGGGAATGAGACATGAACCGATTGCTCACTGTTGAAGAGGTTTCACGGCTGACAGGATGGAAGCCAGCCACGGTAAGGCAAAAAGTTTGGAGGCGCGAACTGCCATATGTGAAGCTGGGCCGTTCCGTGCGGTTCAAAGAGTCCGAAATCAGTCACCTAATCGAAGGGTCTACAGTCCCCGCCTTGGAGCAGTAATGAGTACCAGCACGGCACTAGACGCGATCCTTCGAGGCACCGGTCTCCCGGAAAAAATGTGGAAGGCTGGCGTCAGTCACGGCGCAGCCCCCGCCCTGCCTGAGACTGCCCAGCGGCCTGCCCAGCAACCCGCGACGCCTGCAACCAGCCAAAGAATCGCAGTGGCGAGTATTCAGGGCGATGTGCCAGCCATGCCGGAACCGAAACCCACGGCCAAGACACAGACTAGCCAGAACGCCCGCAACGCTCCAGAGCAGCGTGAGCGAAAACCCGCCACAGGTGCCGAAACACTCTCGAAGTTCCTCGAAAATGAAAAGCCAAAGGTGCGACTTCCGGGCGACAATCGCACTCTCAGCAGTGTGGCGACAGACCTGGGCCGCTATCTGGCCGGGGTTCTCTTCGTACACAACGGGGAAGTAACCGAATTCAGGGACAATCTGTTAGCGCCCGTGGCTCCGCAGCGATTCCGCACCCTGATTGAAAAGCACGTTTGCTGCTATCGGCAACAAGTCCCGAATGGGCGGGTAATCGAGATCGACGCGACATTGAGCGAGTCTGACGCGCGCGGCATTCTCGCCTCACCATTCTTCCTTGAGTGCCTGCGAGTGCTACACCATCTCAACACGGTGCGCCTGCCGGTGTTGCGCGTAGATGGCCGGATTGAGTTGCTGCCTGAGGGTTACGATGCGGAAACCTGCACGTTTACGGCTCGGACAACGACCTATGCCGAGGATATGAGCTTCGAGAGCGCACAGGCTGAATTGCGCGACCTGTTTGGAGAGTTCCAATTCACCGATGGAGAGCGCAGCGAGTCCGTTGCCGTCTCTGCCCTGGTAGGACTTTTTGGAAAACATCTGCTCATGCCGGGGGAACTGCGGCCCGCATTTACTTACCTCAAAAACTGTGAGGGCGCTGGAGCAACGACATTGGCCGCGACCGCTATTGTCACCGTGACGGGCGAGTTGCCGATTGGCTCAAAAGCCAAAGACGACGATGAGATGCGAAAGTTGCTAACGTCCACAATTCGAACCGGGCAAGAGGTGGTTTTTCTCGACAATATGCGGGGGCAGTTGAACTCTCCGTCACTTGAGGCGTTCGTCACGGCTCCCGTTTGGTCAGACAGGCTCCTGGGGTCCAACGAAATCACACGAGGGCCGAACACTACGACCGTGTTTGTCACGTCGAACGGGCTGAGCATTACCCCGGACTGGCGCAGACGGTCCCTTTTTGTCGAACTCCATCTTTCCGAGGAGAGGGCAGAGGACAGGATTTACAAGCGTCCGCTGAGCGTTCCCGTGCTCAAGGCAATGCGCCCGCAGATTCTCGCCGCGTCCTGGGCCTTGATTCGCCACTGGGACGCGATGGGAAGGCCACAGCCGACACGCTCACATTCCGCTTTTCCCGCATGGGCCGGAACCATCGGCGGGATTGTAGAGTCTGCGGGATTCGGTTGCCCCCTTGCAACGTCCAATGTTGCCGTGGTTGCCGACGAAGACGGCCAGGGTATGAGACAGCTTGTTGCGGCCATGACACCGGGAACCCTGTACACCTCTCGCGAGATTGTCGAACTCTGCCGGAAGCTAAGTATCTTCGAGGGGCTGGTAGGCTCCAATGACTCAGAAATGGATAGAGCACAGCGATCCGCGTTCGGCAGATTGTTGGCAAGGTATGACGACAGGCGCGTTAGTGACCTCAAGTTCTGCATCACAGGAACCGGCCACGGCAGACGGTTTGTAGCAGGGAGGCCGATGTGAAAAAGCGAGTCGAACCACATCCCTCTTGCGCAGTTTGCCGTTACTGGCAGGACAGACACGCGGAAGCCCGCGCACGCGCTCTCAAGGGTGATGCGGATTCTCGCCGAACGGAACTAAGGGCCAAGAGTGAGTTAGACGATCATCTTGCCCGCACGAAACACGTCGAGGGGGATCGATGAACGAGAAACGCACAAGCCCCGCTCAAACGCGCCCGCTTAGGGTAGGTGATTGTGTTCGCCTGAAAGCCGGAGGCCCGCAAGGAACAATTATGAGAACTTCGCCCGGCGGAAAATTCCGCGTGGCTTGGAGTTTCCTCTATTTTTCCAACCACAGCCCGGCCAATCTGAAGCTGACCGAAGTCGTAAAGGAGGGATTATGAAGATTGGCAATCGCGTAACCCGCAAAGACGCGCCGGAGATTGAAGGCACGGTGATCTCCTTACATGGCGCTCAGGCGCGGGTGTACTGGTCTGCGCATTTTTCGCAGTTCGTCGATCTTGGGAAATTGACGCTGGCCCCACGAATTCACGAAACCAAAAACCGAAAGGAATACTCACGATGACTGAAACAGGTACAGGATACGATTTAAGCGCCTTCAACCTGCCGCCCGGACCGGCGAAGGCCCAGGCCGCCCCGCAAAGGGGGAACGGCTCTGCTCCCCCCGGCGGCTACGATTTAAAAATCTTCAACCTGCCGCCAGCGGGAGAAGCGTCACAATCGGGTGCCCGCGTAAGCTCTGCTCCCGCGTCGGGATTTAACCTTGCTGTCTTCGATCTCCCGGAGAAAATCGAGCTTCCACAGCGCACCCTCGATGGGAAGGAGAGGACCGAGAAAGTTCATGTCCGCAAATTCGGGTCACACGTCCGGGCGCGAGTCGAGGACGCTTTCCGTATCTCGCCGGAAGAGGGCGTCAACACCCTGCATTGGTATATCGGAACGGCGAAAGGCGCGTCACTGATGGATGCGCCAACAATAAAACGATTCGAGGAACTAGGAAAAGGTTTTTCAGAATCGAAAGACCCGAAGGTGTTTTTCGGTACATCCGTTTCCCCGTTTTTGAATTCACTAAGCCCCACCAAAAGGAGAAAATCGTGAGTAACGTCAAGAAGCAGACCGAACCAACTACTATCAATTCAACCGTCGATGCGCTGCTCCAGCAGCTACGCGACAGTTACACCGCCGCAGTCGCCAAACTGGAGGCCGAGCGCGACGCCCTGGAGCAAGAATCTCAGGGGATTCAAGCAGCAGCCAATAAATTGCGAATCCCACTGCCTGCCCAGGCGCGTGAGGCGCAGCGTCAAGCCGATAAACTTTTGCTGCAAGGGAAGCCGGAAGCAGCCGCCGCCAAGTACGCATTGCAACGGCAAGCCGAAAGTGCACCGGCGGTGATGGAGCAGCGGTGCCGCGCCATTACTGTTCGATGCGGCCAGATTGCGGCAGAGGAGGAGGCCATAGCACGCCGGGTCTATGACCAATGGTACCCCGGCTTGCACGCCACCCTCGTTGCGGAGCAGACGGCGATGTGTGATGCCCTCGACAGCGCATGGGTCGGCATACAGCGCTATGCCGGCGAGACTGGAATAGGTGGGATAGGCGGCATAATCAAAGCAAACTCGGAAAATGATTTGACGGCGCGGGATCACGGTGAAGAGAAGCCCATCTACGGGCGCTTAGTCGATTGGTTTGGGGGAAGACAACGATGAATAAAGAAAAGGGCAAGCCGAAGATTCCGCCAACCACTAGCGAGGAGCAACAGATTGTCACCCTGGCGGCGGGTGGAATGTCCACAACGAGAATCGCTCAGACCTTGGGAAGATCGAGAGGATTTGTGAAGCACACAGTAAACGAGCCTGGGATTCAATGCGCCATTTCCGAAGAGAAGGCTGAACTATCTCTCATCTTCAAAGCCAAGTCCCGCGCAATAATTGAGAGCATCGACGGCGACGTAATCGAGAAAGGCAATTTGCTGCAACGTGCAACCAGCGCAGCGATATGCCTCGATAAGTCATTGCTCTTGTCTGGCGATTTGCCGCAAGTCTCCGTCACTGTGCTGCTAGACCTAGTGACGGCGGCTAGGGACATGAGAGATGCAGAAGACGCACGCTTACGGGGCGAGTACTGCGCGACTCACAAATTGCCCGCGACGATTACGGGACAATAAACCAAGCCAGATGATTCTGGCAGAATGAGGTGATTTATGCCATTGTTGACTGTGACTTTAGGATCGGGTGCTACGCGATTTACTACGCTTCCCTTACGCGCTATGCAGTTGAGGGCGCGGCAGGGAGCGTCAGCATCGTTCATCGGCGACTCTTCGGCAGTTGCGACGACTACGGGAATCCCAGTCAAGGTGGCGAGTCCCACGGCTGACCCGACAACTATCGGCCCGTTCACCAGCGGAGCGATCAACCTGAACCAGTGGTACGCGATTGGGACTGCTGCCGATGTAGTCAACATCCAGTACACGCCGGAAGAGTAACGACAAAGCGGGATACGCCATAGGATCCCTCACCCCACGTCCTGCAATCGCTCTCAGGGCAACTGTGAAGGCCGCTTTTGGGTGAAAATCGCTAGGAGGGCTTATGATATGCGGGTATGCCGGGTGCATCGAAGGGGGGCACGGGGTCGGCTGGGTCCTACTTATTGGGGCATCGAGTCAAAGAAAATTCTGCCGCTGGATTAGATCACAGCCAAGAGGCGCTGTACCTGTACGGCAGTCCACTGCCCACCGCGCCGTGTCGGTATGCCTCTATCATTTAGAACGGTTGCAACCCGGCGTAGAGACGGAGCGCCCTGGCCCTGTATATCCCTTACGACCGGGAGCAGGTCAGCAGCCCAGGCGGCAGTAGACGCCCGTCGAGCCTTGAGAGCAAGCGCAAGCCCCTGCTCTGATAGCGTGCCAATGTTCCAGCCCGGATGCGTTCCGCCCAGCTTGACGCCCCGCTCCCTTGCCACGGCCAGCGCCGCCTTAGTGCGGCTGGAGATTGCCTTCGCTTCATACTCCGCCATTGCCGCCATGATGTGAACGGTTAGCTCATTCGCTTCGGGAAGATCGGCAGCAACGAACTTGACCTTCGCTTCCATGAGCGCAGAGACAAAGGCGACGTTCCGGGCCAGCCTGTCCAGCTTGGCGACTATCAGGGTTGCATTGTAGACGCGGCAGAGGCGGAGAGCTTCGGCCAGCTTCGGGCGATCCTTGCTCTTGCCGGACTCAACCTCGATTAGCTCTTGCAGCGGCTCCCACTTGCCGCCGTCGAGGTAATCGGTCACTGCCTTGCGCTGTGCGTCGAGGCCCAGGCCGCTCTTGCCTTGACGTTGCGTCGAGACTCGCAGGTACGAAATGAACTTGCCGTGAGCCATTGAAAGCCCCTTTTCTTCCCCCATTACGTTTACTACGATGAAGGATGAATTAAATGTAACACCAAGCAGAGAACGTGTCAAGGGCTGTGTCAAGTGAGAGCTATCCCCTTTTTTATGTAGGCATTGCCCGTAAGAGACATATCCCTTAGAGGAAATAGACTCAACCCCATTCGACGAATGTACTATCTGTCTCTCGTGCATGGTTGCACGGTCAGCACGGTGTTTCACCTATACGCGATATACCCCCTATTACTACATCGGGGGGTAGGACCATGCAGACCATGCGACCATGCAGCGTCTTGATCTCGAAATACTGCGGGGGGAATCGCGGGTAGTCTAGGCAGAAAATGGGAGAGATTGACAGAAATCACGGGCGGCTGGAGTAGGCCAGAAACCCGTGATTCTGCGGCATTTAGAGTAATTGGCAGACAGTGAGAGAATAACTCTCGATCCGACTTACAAGCAGGAAGTCCGGGGTTCGAGTCCCTGACCGCCCACCACGCACCGTAGCAGCCTTGGGCATTGTGCGCGCCGGTTTACTGTTGCAGAATCAGAGTGTGCATCCCATAGAGTCTTATCTCGCCAAACTGGCGGAAATCCGCGCATCCGGTCACGCAACGGACGAAACGTCCTTCTATCCGGCGATTGAAGGATTGCTTTCTGAAATCGGTAATCGACTCAAGCCGCGCGTGAGGCCGATCTTGCAGCTCAAGAACCGGGGCGCTGGCCTGCCCGACGGCGGACTCTTCACACAGGATCAACTCAAAAAGAACGCCGTACCGGATGACTTCACTGTCCAGCCGCCCAATCGTGGTGTGGTTGAAGTGAAGGGACTCTCGGAAGACACCAGCAAGACAATCCAGTCTGATCAGGTGAAGAAGTACCTTCGCGCCTACGGGCAAGTCCTGCTGACCAATTACCGCGAGTTTCGCGTGGTCGTGCTGGGCAAAGACGATAAGCCGCGCACTTTGGAAGTCTTCACTCTGGCCAAGAACGAAGCTGCATTCTGGGCGCTGGCTGCCCATCCTCGCAAGGCAGAGGGCGAAGTCGGCAAGACTCTGGAGGAGTTTCTCACCCGCGCTCTGCTCAGTGCCGTGCCCATTACTTCGCCCGATGTGCTGGCCAGCTTTCTGGCTTCTTATGCCCGTGAGGCGCTTGCCAAAATCGAGCCGCGCTCTTCGCTCAAGGAATTGGAAGACGTGCGCAAGGCGCTGGAAGAGGCGCTCGGCCTCAAGTTTGAAAGCGAATTGTCTACGGAGAAAGAGAACAACAGAGGCAAGCATTTCTTTCGCAGCACTCTCGTGCAAACCCTCTTTTATGGCCTCTTCTCTGCATGGGTTCTTTGGAGCCGCGAACCGGGCCGCCGCAAAGGCGATCAATTCGAGTGGAAGTCTGCCGTCTGGTCTCTTCAAGTTCCCATGATTCGTGCGCTCTTTGAGCGGCTGGTGACGCCGTCGCACGTTCGCTCTCTTGGATTGGAAGAGTTGCTCTCGCTTACAGGCGAAGTGTTGAACCGCGTGGATACCTCCGCATTCTTCCAACGATTTGAAGAAGACACCGCCGTTCAATACTTCTATGAGCCGTTCCTCGAAGCCTTTGACCCGGAACTGCGCAAGCAGCTTGGCGTCTGGTACACCCCGCGCGAAATTGTCCGCTACATGGTGGAGCGCGTGGACACGGTTCTGCGAACTGAGCTTGGCCTTCCCTCTGGCCTTGCGGACCCTAACGTCTACGTTCTTGACCCGGCCTGTGGCACGGGCGCGTATCTGGTGGAAGTGTTGGACCGTATCCATCGAACGCTGAAAGAAGAGCGCGGCGAAGATGCGCTTACCCCGCAACAACTTAAACAGGCCGCCAAAGAGCGCGTCTTCGGATTCGAGATTCTGCCCGCTCCCTACGTCATTGCGCACCTTCAGCTTGGAATGTATTTGCAGCGTGCCCATGCGCCGCTTACAGAGGAGCACGAGGGCAAGCGGGAGCGGGCTGGTGTCTACCTTACAAATGCGCTCACCGGCTGGGAGCCGCCCGACAAGCAAAAGGCGCGGCTGCCCTTTCAGGAGTTTGAAGAGGAGCGCGAAGAGGCCGATACCGTCAAGCGTGACAAGCCGATTCTGGTCGTGCTCGGCAATCCGCCTTACAACGCCTTTGCAGGGGTCAGCCCAACGGAAGAGGACGGCCTGGTGGAACCCTACAAAGAGGGACTCATCAAGGATTGGGGCATCAAGAAGTTCAACCTTGACGATCTCTACATCCGCTTCTTCCGGCTGGCGGAAAGGCGCATTGCGGAAAAGAGCCATCGCGGCGTGGTCTGCTTTATTTCGAATATGTCATGGGTGCGGGAGCCTTCATTTGTTGTGTTGAGGAAACACCTATTCAACGCCTTCAACAAGGTCTGGATTGAGAATCTGCATGGCAACCGGAAAATCTCGGAGTACGCGCCGGACGGGCGCACCAGTGAGACTGTTTTTGCCGTTGCCGGGTTCTCTCCTGGCATTCAGCAAGGCGTTGCTACAACACTTTGGGTCAAGAGCGGCGATTGTTCCGGGGCCGAAGTTCTATTCCGAGATGACCATAACGCCGCAAAGGCTGAAGACCGAAGAAAAGGGCTTCTCGAAAGCCTGAATGCTGAAAGATTCAATTCAAAATATACGAATGCTTTCCCCACCGCAGAAAACAGATATTCATTCTGGCCGGAAGATGTGAGTGACGCATACAGCGAATGGCCGAAGATTACAGACCTCTGCGCGGAATCTCCCAGCAACGGCCTGATGGAAAAGCGCGGCGGCGCATTGATTGATTGTGACCGCGAAAAGCTGGAAGAACGGATGCGCCTATACCATGACAAGAGCCTGGACTGGGATGCGTACCGGCTGGCATCGTCCACACTCACCGGCGATTGGTCAGGGTTCGATGCGCGCAAGTTGCGAGGGCGGGCATTGGACGTGGGGTTCCGCATTGAACAGGTTGTGCGCTATGCCGTGCGTCCCTTTGATACGCGCTGGTGCTATTTCACAGACATTTCGTCAATCTGGAACAGGTCGCGGCCTGCTCTGTGGGCACAGCGCTTTGAGGGGAACCGTTTCTTGGCAACACGTCCGGCGGGCGTTGCTAACCCAGAGGGCTACCCATTCATGTTCACGGCGGCACTGGGCGACAACGATGCCTTGCGCGGCCATGCTTACTACTTTCCGTTAGACCTGAAACAAAACAGACCCGAAGCAGCTAATGGCCACCTGTTCGGCGCGGATGATTCTACGCAGCACAATTACTCGCCAACAGTAGCGAGGTATCTTGAAACACTGGGCGAGACTGCGGCGCAATCGCACGCTGCCGATATTTGGCTGCACACGCTTGCCATCGGCTATTCCCCCGCCTATCTGGAAGAGAATGCCGACGGCATCCGGCAGGATTGGCCGCGCATTCCGTTGCCGTCTTCGCTGGAACAGTTTCGAGCATCGGCGGCGTTGGGACAGTGCGTGGCGGAGTTACTAGATACGGAGCAACCCGTGGCTGGTGTGACGGCAGGTGCATTGCGGCCTGAATTGCGCTCAGTTGCCGGGCTGAAGCGCATGGACGACAAGCCGCTCGATGCAGACGAAGACTTGCGAGTCACGGCAGGCTGGGGCCACGCCGGAAAAGAAGGCGTGACCATGCCCGGACGCGGCAAGCTGGTGCGTCGTGAACGCACAGCAAATGAACTCTCTGAACTGTCAACTGGGCTGGCAGTGATAGGCATTTCGCAGGATGAGGGCTTGAAGCGCCTGGGGAACACGGTGGTGGACGTGTACCTGAATGACCTCTGCGCTTGGACGAATGTGCCGGAGATGGTCTGGGAACTCTACATCGGCGGCTATCAGGTGATGAAGAAGTGGCTCAGTTACCGGGAGTTCAGCTTACTGAAGCGCCCGCTGACCTTGGCTGAGGCCGAAGAGGTTCAGGCGATGGCACGGCGGCTGACGGCGCTCTGCCTTCTCCAGACGGAACTCGACGCCAATTACCGCAAGGTGAAGAGCGCAACTTGGCAACCCGCGTCTGAAACACTTCGAGAATAGG
>Ga0302278_10002839_pt1 | contig 19533 bp, 15 predicted proteins | sample III_Bog_N3_2_FD_194543 | JGI IMG/M metagenome (GOLD analysis project Ga0302278, IMG submission 194543) | Peat permafrost microbial communities from Stordalen Mire near Abisko, Sweden - III_Bog_N3_2 | ecosystem: Environmental > Terrestrial > Soil > Wetlands > Peat | place: Sweden: Abisko...
AGGGCACGCCTTTGGGGTGGACTCGGGTAGAACCTGAAAGTGTACCGCACCTTCATGGAACTAAATCGTCTCGTAAGACTTGTCCGAAGCAACCCAAAAACAATAAAACGGCGATTCCCCCCGGCCCCAAAAGGACCGGGTTTCCTCGCCGACCACTGATGAAGCCTGGGGTTATCCGAGTCGCTCTCGTGCTTGTGGCATCGGCCTCCATGGCGGTGGGGGCCTTAGGACAGTGTGTGGTCGAGGGCAGGGTTGCGCTCCCCAAGGCGCTCCACACCCCGGTGATGAACAAGCGCTACGGTATCGTGGCCTATGGCGGCGTGCTCGCGCCCTATCCCCCGGTAGCTGTGGTCTATCTTGAGGGCGCGTTTCCCGGCGCGGCGCCCCGTGCCAAGGCGACCATGGCGCAGAAGGACCTCAATTTTGTGCCGGTGCTCCTCCCCGTGCAGGTCGGCACGCGGGTTGAATTCCCGAATCTGGATGATACCTACCACAACATTTTCTCCTATTCCCCGGCTAAGCGATTCGATCTCGGACGATATCGCCGGGACGAGCTGCCGGTCCCCTCGGAGGTTTTCGACGTGCCGGGAATGGTGACCGTGCGGTGCGACATCCACGAGCATATGCGCGCCATCATTCTGGTGCTCGACACGCCGTACTTCGTGTTGAGCGACGCCGAGGGGCGATATCGGCTTGAAGGCCTCCCGAGTGGGCACCACCGGCTTAAGGTCTGGCTCGACAGCAGAACCACGCGAGAGCGCCCGGTGGAGCTAATTCCAGCTGCCGTGCTAAATGCGGACTTTCCGTGACCGTTCGCCTGGAGACCAAGGCAACAGTGGATGCGAGCTTCCGGACGAAGCTGCTCGTAGCCATGATGCTAGTCGTGTCCGTGGTGGCGGTTTCAACGCTGATCTTCACGCAGCGACGCCTTGCCGCGCGGGTGAGGGCAGACTTGGAGCGGGAGTTCCAGGTCGAGCTCTCAGCGCTTCATGCCCTCCAGGAATTCCGGGACGCGGCCCTTGCGGAGCGCTGCCGCATCCTGGCCAGCAAGCCCCGCATCCATGCAGCGCTCGAAGACGGCGCCCTTGACCTGCTTTACCCAAGCGCACGCGACGAGCTGCGGGGGATCATGGAGCTTGAGGATGGAACGGTCCTCGAACCCGGCAACTTGCGGGCACGATTCTACAGGTTCCTGGACGGCAAAGGAGGAGTCATCGCGCCGGCGGGTTCGTCGGGTTCGGGACGCCTGGACGTGAAGGAGGAGTCTAATTTGGCGCTGCCTCGGCTGCCCGACAGCCCGCAGACGGGTTTCATCCTTAGGGGACGTGGCTCGCCCTCCGAGACCGTGGACGAGATTATCGCGATGCCGATCATATCGACCGAGAACGGCGAGGCAATTTCAGCCATCGTACTTGGGTTTACGCCGCCGGCGCTTGGAGGGGCGGGGACTGGAATTGAAGACGGGATATGGACCGAGGGCAGGCTCGTCCTGCCGACGCTTCCGCGGCAGGTAAGAGAGGGTGTGGCGGCGGAGATGGGCCGGACCCTGGCGTCCTCCAGCTCGGACCACGGGGGATTTGAGTTTCGTTATTCCGGTTCGCCGTATCTCCTTTTCTTTAAACGTCTAAACCCCGGGTCCCTGTTCCCTGTCGCCTATCAGGTTTCCGTTCATCCGCTTGAGGAGGCGCTGTCCCGCCAGCGCCAATTGATCTGGGAATTTTCGGGTGCGGGCCTCCTCGCGATCATCGCGGCCTTTCTGATTAGCCAGTTCATGGCGCGCCGCCTCTCTGAGCCGGTGGAGAGACTGGTTGTCGACTCTAAGGAAAGCCGGGAGCACTTGATGAAAGCGGAGGCAGCCTTGGAGACCACCAGTCTGGAACTCCAGCGCTCCGCGAGGTTCTCGGCCGACGCCTCGCACCAGCTGAAGACCCCGGTGACCGTCCTACGTGCGGGGCTCGAGGAGCTTCTGGCTGGCGAGACCTTGAGTCCGGAGGCTAGGGAGGAGGCCTCGCGTCTCGTGCACCAGACGTTCCGCCTAGCAAGCGTTATCGAGGACCTGCTTCTCCTTTCTAGGATGGACGCTGGAAGGCTTAAAATTCAGTTCAATCGCCTCAACCTTTCGAGCCTCCTTGGCGGCCTTTTAGACGACCTGAGCGCAATGCCCGACGCCCTTGGGCTTTCCGTTGAGTCGGAAATTCCACCCGAACTCTGGATAACCGGCGAAAAGCGGTACGCCGAAATCATCCTCCAGAACCTGCTGGAAAACGCTCGCAAGTACAACCGAGCCGGCGGCATGGTCCGCATCGTTGCCCTGCAGGACGGCGAATGGGCCGTGGTCACGATCGGCAACACCGGGCCGGCGATTCCCAAGGAATCGCAGGAGGCCATCTTCGAGCGATTCCACCGCGGCGCCGTGGGCGAGAATGTACCCGGAAACGGGATTGGCCTGAACCTGGCCCGGGAACTTGCCCGGATCCATGGAGGGGAACTCCGTCTCGGGCGTTCCGACGGCGCGTGGACCGAGTTTACGCTCAGGCTACGGATGGCGGACGCTGCGTCCGGTGCTCCATGACGTCGCCTTTTTCGGAACCGAGCGCGTGGCCGCGGGCTCTCTTGGGGGCAGTCTGCCTTATCGTCGCGCATGGAGCCAGGGCCCAGGAGGATTTTTCCGATAGGATAGACGAGCAGCTCACTTTCGCTACTGCGGGCGACTCGATCCGCGTGCACCTGAGCGGAACCCTTGATCTGGAGGGCTACTATGTGAGCCAGGAAGAACCCGGCCTGGTTTTCGAGGAAGGCAACACGTTCCTGAACCCCCGTCTGAGCCTTTTCCTGGATTCCCAGTTGGGGCCTTTCCTTTATGCGTTTGTGCAGGTGCGCGCCGACAATGGGTTCGACCCGGGGGAGGGCGGGGCCCATGTGAGGGCCGACGAGTACGTGCTGCGTCTGACCCCTTGGCAGGAGGGACGCTTCAATGTGCAGGTGGGCAAGTTCGCCACAGTCGTGGGGAACTGGACTCCGCGGCATGGTTCGTGGGACAACCCGTTCATCACAGCACCAATTCCCTATGAAAATGAGACGGGGATCTGGGATGCGGAGGGTGCCCGTTCAGTAGGCCAACTGCTGTATTGGGCAGGGGTGACTCCCAAGCCCGACCGAGGCGGAGCATTCCTCGACAAGTACCGGGACGTGCCCGTGATCTGGGGCCCCAGCTATGCCAGCGGCGCATCGGTCTTCGGGGACTTGGGCCGGCTCTACTATGCTCTTGAGGTGAAGAACGCCTCGCTCTCCTCGCGGCCCGAGTCGTGGTCCCCCGGCGCGATGCAGTGGCAGGACCCGACCTTTAGCGGGCGTGTGGCCCTTGTCCCGAACGAGATGTGGACCTTAGGGTTTTCGGCAAGCGTGGGCCCCTACCTGCTGTCCTCCGCAGGGGACAATCTTCCCGCGGGACGAGGCCTCGACCGCTACACCGAGACGGTCCTTGGCCAGGACCTCGGCTTTGCGTGGCACCATTTTCAGGCTTGGGCGGAAGTGTTCGAAGCCCGGTTCAGGATACCCGGGGTCGGCGACGCCTCGACCCAGGCCTACTACCTAGAGGGAAAGTACAAGTTTACGCCGCAATTCTTCGGTTCGCTGCGGTGGAATCAGCAATTTTTCTCGGCGTTGCCCGTGGTTTCGGGAGGCTCGGAGCGGTGGGGACGCAACGTGTGGCGCGTGGATGCCGGGCCGGTTTACCGCGTCACGGCGCACCTGCAGCTAAAGCTCCAGTACAGCTTCGAGCACCAGGACGCCGACCAAGGGGCGCTGAGCCACCTGCTCGCGGTGCAGGCGACGTACAGGTTTTAGTGGGGCGCGGGTAGGTCGGGGGAGCTTCGTAACAGTCCCGTTACGGTAGGCGGCTTCAACCGTGGATGCGGGTGGCCGACAATGGGCCCATGCACTTAGTCCTGGCATATCTGAGGGGAGCAAACCGCCGGGCCAGGCCCCGATGAGCGTATCTCGCCGGAGCCCCCATACCGTCTCAGCGCTCCTGGCCGCGGTCCTCGCCGGCTGCATTCCGCGCCCGTCGGCAAGGGCAGAGGACTCCATTGCCAGCGTCTACGAGAACTACCGCGAGGAGGACGGACGGATCACGGTCGTGACCCAGAGCGGGTCGGCGGACCAGGACATCGGAGCCTACGGTCACCTCAGGCTCACCGGAACCATGGATGCGGTTGCGGGCGCGACACCCACGGGCCGGCCGGCCCCGGAGGGAAGCGACCAGGTCCCGCTGACGGAGATCCACACCCGCCGCAAGGCTTGGAGCGGCGACTACTCCGAGCAGATGCAAAATATCAATATCGATGTGGGGTTCGCGGACAGCCGTGAGAGCGACTACGTCTCGGCCGGCTGGGCGGTGAACGCGCTCGCCGACTTTAACGAGAAAAATACTACGGTTCGCGCGGGGTTGGCGGGCACGGACGACCGTGTGGAGGTGTTCTTTGAGCCGGCTTATCTGCCCAAGCGCACGAACGATGCGATCCTCGGAATCACGCAGATCCTCGGCCCGCTTACGTTCATTACGTTCAACCTCTCGGCGGGGCGCTCGGCCGGCTACCTGTCGGAGCCCCACAAGTTCGTCGAGAAGTCGATCGAGATCATCCCGAATCTTTTCCTGCAGGAGGCCTTTGGGGAGAACAGCCCAAACGAGCGCGAGCGCGAGTCGCTATACGCATCCATCAACCGGGCGTTCCCCGGGGCAAAGGGCGCGCTGGAGGGAAGCTACCGGTTCTACTCGGACACCTACGGCATCCTAGCGCACACGCTTGAGGTCTCCTGGCTCCAGCACATCGGGAAATCGCTCGTCCTAGAGCCCAGGGTCAGGCTCTACCGTCAGTCCGCGGCCCGGTTCTACTACTACAATCTGGACACTACCCCGGTTATCCCTGTCCGGCTGCCGAATGGCACGGGACCCTACTACTCGTCGGATTTCCGGCTGTCGGCTGAGGACAGCACGAGTCTGGGTCTCAAGGCCACCTGGAAGGCGAGCGAGAGGATTCATATCGATGGGGCCTATGAGCGCTACGTGCTCTCCGGGCGGGACGGTGTCACCCCGGCAAGTGCCTATCCCCGGGCCAACATCACAAGCATAGGAGTGAAGTTCATATGGTAACCGGAAACCCTGTGCCCTGCCGGATGCTCTGGGCCATGGCATTCACCTGCGCCCTTTCCGCGGCAGTCGCCTCCGGGCAAGTGAAACTCGGCGCCTCGTTCCCCGCGCTCTCCGGGAAGGGGCTTACGGGCGCGGTTCCCGACACGCGGGGCAGGGTGGCGATCATCGATTTCTGGGCCTCGTGGTGCGCGCCCTGCAAGGCATCGTTCCCCGTTTACTGCGAGATCCAGCGCGATTTTTTGAAGGACGGGTTGGTGGTGATAGGGGTGGGGGTCGATGAGTTGCCCTCGGCGTACGCCGCCTTCGTTGCAAGGCTGAAGCCCACATTCGCAACGGTGCACGACTCAAGGCGGCTGATGGTGGCGCTCGTTCAGGTGCCGACCATGCCGACCAGCTACGTGCTAGACCGGGCGGGCAACGTGCGCTTCGTCCACGCTGGATTCCACGGGGAGGAGACCGAACGCGAGTTGCGAAGAGAGGTCGGGGAGCTTTTGGCCGAGAAGGAGGCGCTGCGATGACAAGGCGGCCGTCTGCCCTGCTGATAGGCGTTGGGGTGGCGATTGTAGCGCTGCTCGCTTCGGGGTGTGCACTGCCAGCCGCTCGCGTGCGGCCCTGGGAGCGCGCGGCCTTGGCCGACGAGGTCATGAACCCTGACGGCGACCCCCTCGGGTCCGCCCTGTCTGAGCATGTCTATTTCTCGAGGGCCGCGGCGTCAGGCGGCCGCGGAGTAGGAGGCAGCGGATGCGGCTGCAACTAACCCGGCGAAGAATTTTCAGCGATTAAACGGAAACATCAAAACACACAAAAAATGAAACTAGCCGCATTCATCCGGCGCCATTGCGCCTGGTTCAATCTGTCCACCGCGACGCTGGTCGCTCTCCTCCAGCGTTCGCCGGTGCTTCGCGTCGTCTCAACCGCGGAGGATTTCGTACTGAGCTCCCCGGTCGGGGCCCTACTCAAATCCGCGGCTGTTGCCGCCGCATCGCTGGGCGCAGTGGACTCGATGGCTGGAGCCACGACGCTCGCCTCCACGTTGACGCCGAGCCCGAACGGGACGTTGCCGGTTTTTGACACCACGGTCGGCGTACCGATCACCCCGCTTGGATTCACGATAACGAACACGATGAACGTCGGCTCGTGGACGGTCACGGGCCAGATACCACCGGGGCTAGTCCTTACAACGGTTGAGCCAAACGGCGGATCGCTCACGGCCCCGGGGAACCTGGACGCCACAACCGCGGGGACCTCTGGCGACCCATGGACGCCTGGGATGTCCGGCAATTCGACAACAACTCCCTTGTTGAAGGGAACACCGACCACGGCGGGCACCTACACCTTCAGCCTCCAAGGCTTTGCTCTAGGGGGTGAAAAGGGTGGCAGCGGTGGGACCTTTGTTGGGACTGGGATATCCTCGGTCTTTCCATTTACGGTGGTGGTTTCCAATGCGGCCACTGCGGCTCCGGCGTTCACGGTCCAGCCTATTTCGGTCTCTGTGTCGGGAGGAACCGTGGCATTCTACGCGGTGGCGAGCAACGCCAGCTCCTACCAGTGGATGTGGAACGGGGCGACGCCCGTTGCCGGTGCGACGAGCCCCCTGCTGCTTATCAGCAACGCATCCGTCTCGGCCGGAAGCTACACCTGCGTCGCGACCAATGCCTCGGGCTCGGCGACCAGCAACGCGGCGACTTTGAGCGTCACGCCTACAAATGACACGGGGCGGTTGGTCAACATTTCGACCCGGGCGCAGGTGGGCACTGGAGGCAATATCCTGATCGCGGGCTTTGTGATCGGGGGCACCGGAACCTCTGGAACCGAGCCGCTCCTGATCCGCGGGTCCGGTCCGGCCCTTTCCTCGCTCGGAGTTTCGGGAGCACTCCCGGATCCGGAGCTGCAGCTCTTTAGCGGGACCAATTCGCTGGCCACGAACAACGGCTGGGCCGGCAGCGCCCAGATTGCATCGACCGCTGCGGCCGTGGGTGCCTTCACCTGGAGCAGTGCCACAAGCCATGACTCGGCGCTACTCGTGAGCCCGGCGGCAGGGGCCTATACCGCCCAGATCTCCGGGGCAGCCAGCGACACGGGCGTGTCCCTGGTCGAGGTCTACGACGCCACGGCAGCCGGCAGCTACACCCCGACCTCGCCTCGGCTCGTGAATATCTCCGCTCGGGTTCAAGTGGGCACCGGCGGCAACATCCTGATCGCGGGGTTCGTTATAGGGGGATCGACCGCGCGAACAGTCCTGGTGCGGGCCTCTGGGCCTGCCCTCGTTCCGTTCGGAGTTTCGGGAACGCTTCCCGATCCGCGGCTGCAGCTCTACAGCGGCGCGACACTTCTCGCATCAAACTCGGGTTGGGGGGGCGATGCGCAGGTCTCAAGTACCGCGAGCTCCGTGGGCGCCTTCGGATGGGCCAACGCGACGAGTGCGGACTCGGCGCTTCTCCTCACGCTGCCCCCGGGTGCCTACACGGCCCAGGTCGCTGGTGCGAGCGGCGATACGGGCGTTGCTCTGGTCGAGCTCTATGAAGTGCCGTGAGACCTTAATTGCGCTGGCCGCGGGCCTCATTTCTGCGCTTCCTGCCGGGGCTGCGGCGCTCACTGCCGTGCCCCTACCGGATCCGCACGTTCCCGGATTCCGCTTCCCCGAGAGCGAGGCGACGATCCTGACGTGGGTCCACGCCGCGGAGTCCGGGACTCCCGACTCAGCGGGGGCATCTGGAAACCTGGCCACCCACGGGTGGGGGCTCTGGACCGCCCTGACGCTCGCGACTTCCCAGGTTGACCAGGGCGAGACGCTGCGTGTGTTCGAGACGTGGTACACGCCGCAGGAGATCGACGGCCAGTTCACGCGGGTGAATAAGACTCCGGCGACCGGCTCCCGGGGGCGCTCGCCGCTCTCCAACTTTCTCCAGTTCGAGCACGGGCTCGAGCCGCGCGACCGTGAGCTCCTCGCCCAGCAGCAGGGATCGGAGACCGTGTTCGGATACGTGAAGTTCGACCCAACTGCGGCCGCGCATGTGGCGGAGCAGAGGCTGCTCAGCACGGCTGCTCTCGACCAGCTGATGGCAGGTGGGGCGCAGCAAATCCCGGCCTTCCCGGTCACGGCACTTACGCTGAAATCGGCGTTTCAGATTATCACGTCCAAGACCCTTGTGAATGGGCGCTACTACCGGTTGAACGTCTGGTCCGGGCCTCCGTCTACGCCGCAGGCCTGGGCCCCTTACCAATGGCCGGGCGTTGTGTGGGTCGACGTCCAAGGCGGCGGCAGCGGAAGCGGCCAGATTGACACCGAGGCGTCGACTGACGGGGGCTCCCGCTCCGAGCAGACGACGTACCCGGTTTCGAGCCTCATCAATCACCGTATCACCGCGTACGAGGCTGCCCAATTCAACCTGAGCCAACCCGGCTCTGGAGTTGAGGCAGGCGACTATGCGATCCTGGTGGCAATGCACGTTGCGGGACGTGAGATCACCCGGTGGACATGGCAGACGTTTTGGTGGACCCCGACTCCGGATGATCCCAAGCTTCCGAGCTCGCAGGCCTTGGCTGCGCTCAAGCCTCCGCAGCTAAAAGGGGCCGCCCGCAATTATGCGATGTCCTTAGCCTACGACATGACCAGCCCGGGTCAGCCGAACGTCGGGGGGCAAAATATGGGTGGCGCCATTTACGCCTATAACCCCTACCTGGAGGCGCGCTTTGGAGCCGCCAACCTGCCAGACTCGCTTCCGGGGATCGATCCCGAGGGAAACCCCGCGTCGAACAACGTGGGAACGGCGTGCAACTGCATGAGCTGCCACGTGAGGGCGAATTACAATCCCAACAACCTCGCGACGGCCCCGAGGTACTCCGGTTCGCGCTACACGGACCTCGATGACCCGCAGTTTGCAGGGACCCTCCAGGTGGATTTCCTCTGGTCCCTGCCCGAGATCGCAGACTAGCACGGTACTGAGGCCGCCTAGGGTCCGACGCGCGAGGTTGACCTTTGGGCCCCGTGGGCAACGTTGGGTTCCGCATGAAACCCCGCATCGCACTCCTCTTACTCGCTCTTGTTGTTCCCGCTTCATTGCTGAGGGTTGACGCCGGAACACCGGCCTCGGCCCCTGCAAAGCGCGTCCTTCTTTTCACCAAGTCCTCGGGATACGAGCATTCGGTCATCAAGGACCCGACCAAGCCGTACAAGCCGGGTCCCGGCAGCGAGGTGGCCGGCCTCGCGTTCAAGGTTCTCAAGGAGCTCGGAGCCAAGAACAACATCGAGTTCGTGGAGTCCAAGGACGGAAGCCTCTTTAACGCGGCCTACCTGGCCCAGTTTGACGCCTTCTTCTTTATCACGACGGGCGACTTGACCGAGGTGGGAACCGACGGGTTTCCGGCGATGAGCCCGGCCGGCAAGCAGGCTCTCCTTGACGCGGTCGCCGCAGGCAAAGGATTCATTGGCGTCCACTGTGCGTCGGACACCTTCCATTCCCCCGGCGGCAAGGATATGACCGCGCAGCGCTGGCTTAATGACGGCGACAACGCCGATCCCTACATCAAGATGCTCGGCGGCGAATTCATCATTCATGGCAGCCAGCAGGTTTCACATCTGGCCGTGGCTGATCCGAAGTTTCCGGGCGCCGACGGGGTTCCCGCGGACAACGGATTCAAGGAGGAATGGTACTCGCTCAAGGATTTTGCAAAGAACCTGCATGTCATCCTCGTCCAGGAGACCGCCGGAATGGAAGGCGCCCCTTACGCACGGCCCAGCTATCCGTCGACCTGGGCGCACATGTACGAGAAGGGCAGGGTGTTCTACACGAACATGGGGCACAGGGACGATGTGTGGAACAGCGCCCTGTTCCAGTCGGTGCTGGTGGGCGGCCTGAATTGGGCTGTTGGGCGCGTAGAGGCCGACGTCACGCCAAACCTGGACCAGGCTGCACCCAAGGCCAACGTCCTTCCGATACGTCCCCCCTCATAGGCCGGGAAGTAATTTTTTGGGGGTGCACGGTGCGGGCCGTTCCTGCCGGCGCCCAAAACCTTCGCGTGGCCGGGGGGCGCCGATTCTGGGCATCCTTTCCTGGCCGTGCGCGTCTAACCCCGTGGCAGGCTGGCAGTCATTATTCGCTGAGCGACACTTCGGTTGGGAACCCTGGTAGCGGCGGATATGCAGGAAACGCATGGTCACGGATAATACAAACCTCATGAACCCCAGAAAAATCCTAATTGCCACAGTGCTCGCGGGCGCCCTGCTCGCCGGATGTGAATCCTCGGCCAAGCTCAACGAAGTGCACATTGGGATGAGCAAGGCGGACGTGACCGCGCTCATGGGGGCGCCCGACAGCACGAGCGCCCAGGCAAATGTCGAGTACATGACCTACTACCTGACCTCCGAGGCCGGATACGGGAGGGACCAGCCGTACATGGTGCGCCTGGTGAATGGCAAGGTGGAGTCGTTTGGCCGGTTCGCGCAGCTCTTCGACTTGTACAACAGGCCGGTGACGAGCGCCACCCCGGGCCAGGCGGACTTCCCGCAGCTTGGGATAAGCTCAGCTGCCGCTTCCATCGTTGGGGCGACATCAGCGCTCAACAGCGGCGGAGGGGCCCCGCTCGACCTGGCGACCGAGATTTCGAGGCTAAAGACGCTCAAGGACCAGGGCGTTATAAGCGAGGAGGAGTTCCAGAAGGCGAAGGCCAAGCTGCTCGCCCAGCCTTGAGGGTGGGAAATTCAGCAACCGGGCTCGGCTCCATTTCGGGAACTGTTTAGGATGGGAACCGGTCGAAACCCTATATATAATGCAATTGGTCGGGTCCGCGCCCGCGGCAACGACCTCAAGACTATGCACCTCACAGTGAAAATTAAATCCGCTCTTCACCTGATCCCCGCCCTCGTCGCATGGGGCGCCCTGATGCCGTCCACGGCCGGCGCCCAGACCCCCAAGAAGGTCTATACGCTCTTCACGGGAAACGATATTTCCGTGGACATGGCAAAGGGCCTGTTTCCCGTCAGGGACGTGAACGGCTCCTCGTGGGTGGTCGTGATTAATGGCCAGGAGCAGGTGGTCTCAGGGGCCGTGGGCCCGATCAACCTGAAGATCACCCCCTCGATCAAGCTGACGGAATCCTCTGCCACGGTTTCCGGTTTCAAGAGGGAGCCGTCCTACACGTTCGCCAATGATCCCGCCGTAAAGCTTACCAAGAACCTTTCTTCGGCCGCTTCGGTGTCTGCAAGCTACCAGGCCGCCTCGAACCAGGCCAATGCGGTCGATCCGCTCACGGTTACCTCCGCCTCGGCGAGCGGGAGTGGCACAACCGTAGCCGCAAATGTCATGGGTCAAAACACGGCCGGCGACATCAGCCAGAGCGCTGCGGCCGGCGTGGCCGCAAGCTTGGACCTCCAGGGAAAACAGGAAGCTGTGGGCTATGACGCGATGACCGTGGAATTCGAGATCGCGTCGGCAAAGCCAATCCCGGCCCCCTACATCGTGACGATGACACGCTTTCATCCGCGGGGGAGCGTGCCCGGTACGATCCAAAGCCTCGTCTTCGCGAAGGCGCTGGACCCCATCGACGCAAAGGCCTCCAAGGTCAAATTCTCGGAGGAGGGATTTCCCTTCGACTACGAGGTGGTCGATTTCCAGATGCACCTCTACAACGCCGGCATCGAGATCCCGACGAACCTTCTGGAGAAGCGTGAGGAGATGACACCCGACCAGGCCTTTGATTACATAAAGAAAACCTACTTGGAGGCCCACAAGTCCGACACGATGCACGCGACGCCCGTTATGGCCGAACTGCCCTCGGACCTTGGCGGCCTTGTCGCATCGGGCAAGTATGCCGAGACGGTCTACGTCAAGGTCTCAAAGGACGGCCTTGCCGACGAGGCTTTTTCGGATATCGGGTGCACGACGAAGATTGAGGATCCGTACCTCGATTCCCTGGTAAAATGCATCCGCTTCAAGCCCGCGCTCACCCGCGGGGTGCCGGTCGAGGGCGTCGCCTTGCTCAATTTCAGCAAGATGCGGATCTAGTGCCCCAAAAGGGGCGCGCGGGGCGCGCTTAAAGCGCGTCCCGGCAGGGGCATTGCGGCTTTTTGCCTTAATATGGGGGCAGATGGTCCGAAGTCCTAGGTAAGTCTCTACGGCACCTGGCTCTCCTGTTCGATCCATCTTTCTTTGGACGAGCGGGTTAGGCATTCGCCATGGGGATTCAACCGTGGTTTCCGGGCACTGTCCAAGATCTTGGGTACTCCTCGCGATCCCAGCGCGCGTTTGTGCGCCCTGGGCCGTTGCGGCGTGCCTCACCTTCCTCTCCGGCTGCTCCACGCCGGCGACCCCCGCGGCAGTGTCCGCTCCGGCCCACCTGGTTGTATCCAACCTGACCGACTACCGATGGCACATCGCGATCAACCGTGCGTCCGGGCAACCTGCGCAGGACTTCCAGATGGAGCCCCGCTCTACGCAGAGCGTCGACCTGGCCGGCGCCGACTATGTGATCGAGCAGTCCGCGCAGACAGCGGGCCTGACGCAGGATCTTGCCCGCCGGATTTCCGTGCACTTGGATCCGGGGCAGGCCTACGGATGGCGACTGGTGACCCTGCTTTCGGAGCCAGAAGCAAACACGGGGCAGTAGGCGCCAAAGGCGATGAGCAGCGCTCCCACCAGCCGCCGAGCCGTTGCGGAGATCGACTTCAGCGGAAGCGAATTCTCCGCGTACAAGATCGGCAACCGTTCCATCCACGGATTCTGGCACCTTTTCTCCGCACATTTTCGCCACGTCCTGGTGACCCCACAGCGGCGGCCGGACAGCGGCCGGGTGGCCTGGACGTGGCGAGAGGCGCCCGATGGCAGGCCGGCCACCGCAGCGGAGCTTGCCGAGGTGAGGCGCAGGCTCTCGGACGCGCGAGGCTTGCTTGCGGGTAACCCGGTCGGAAGCGACCGCGAGGAGGGCGGCGGAAATGCCGTGGCGACGCTCGAGGCCCAGGTGATCTCCATCGTGAGCGCCATGGTGGGCAGATTGGTCGCGGAAAGAGATTTCGCATTGGCGCGCTTCGTGTGTCGCACGGAGACCGGCCTTATGGTTCACAGCTGGGGCAGCCCTGTCGCGGCAGTGCCCCATTTCCCGGATGTGCACGGCGGAGAAATCAGTGGCACGGTCAGTGCCGCATCGGGTCGACCCATGGAGGCCCGCGTGGTCCTGCTCAACAAGACGGGCACCCAGGTTGCTGGCGTGGATTCCCATAGGGACGGACGATTCAGGTTCCCGGACGTTGCCGCTGGAAGCTATCGCATCCACGTGCAAGGCCGGAGCGATTTCCCCGAGGAAGGGTTGCCCGTGAACCTGGACCAGGGTTCGGTGACGGGGCTGGAACTGCGCGCAGCGGCGAGCCCGCCCAGCCGCGGCCAAGGGTCCAAGCGGAGGGGAAACGGCTCCTCTGCCTGGTATTTCAGACCCATGCCCCTTGCCGTTCTGGTATTGGCCATCTTGGCAGCTGGCGGCACCGTGTGGCTTTACCTCAGAGTTTCGGGCGCCAGGGCCCTGGAGGGCCAACGGGCGAATGTCTTTCAGGTTGCGAACGGACCTCTGGTCGGGGGTGACGGCCACGACAAGGACACGACCCATCGCGGCCTCGGCTCGGGATGGCCGTCGTTCTCGGACCTAGCGCGTGCGCTGCGCTCGCCTTTTTCGCGGAAGTCCGCTTCGGCCATTGCCGCAACCGGGGCTGCCGCCCGCTCAGGCGTCGCATCCACCGAAGCGGGACTCGACAGACCAGTCGCAAGCGACGCGAGCGCTCGCGCCGACAACCTAGGAGACAGCCAGAATCCGCCGGATGTCGGTTCCGGTAATCCCGCCGATTCCGAAGGCCGAAGCCCGACCGAGGGCAATCGGGTCGAGCGGGCGCAGCCGGCATCGGAAGCTCGCCTGGCCGGGGCCCGCAGCCGCGCGGGGCGGCCCGCGGACGCGCGGCCGATTCGATCCCAAGGCACGGAGTCAGGCCGGGTGGCCGCGAAGTCCCCCGATCGCGCTTCTGCTGAAGCGGCCGCGGGTGGAGCTGGGACCGAGGCTGAACCCGGAACCTCCTCTGCAGCTGCAACAACAACCACAGTCGCTAACCGGAGGAGGATCGTAGCCGTAGCGCCCAGTATTTCGGAGCAATCGCCCGCGGCAGCTGGGCCCTCGCCGTCGGTGGGCGCCGGAGCAGACCCGGGCGCGCCGGGCGCAGATGCGGGCGGAGACGCTGTCGCCTCCATCGCCTCTTCTCCTGCAGGAGATTCATCCAATGGCCGGTCGGTGTCCGACCGGGGAATGGCGTCGAAGGCCGGACCAGGTCCTGCGCCAGCATCCGCAAACTCCATGCCCGAGGCAGATGCTTCTGAGGTCATGGAGGCACACGCCGTAGCCGACAACTCCAAGGCCAGGCAGCCGTCCAAGGCCGAGACGGTGCCACCCAAGGCAACTCCGGCGAATCCCAATCGCGCCGCGAGCACACCCGCGCCGGCTGCGCCTGCGCAACCGGCCACGGACACGCCCGCCGAGGAAGCGCTCGAGGGGACCCGGGCAACGGGAAAGGCGGTCAGTCCCCGTCCCGAAGTTGCCTCGACGAGGATCGCTCCGCCGAAGGTTTCCACTTTGGTTAAGGCGTCGTCGGGACCCTTTGACCCGGAGTCCCGGAGCGATCCAGGCTCTCCTGCGACGAATTCCACCTCGTCCCGCGCCGAAGGTTCTCGCACGCTTCTCAGCCCCACAATCTCGCCCGCAAAACCCGTGGCTGCCCCTCGGGCGCAGGGATCGGATGATGACCCAACGATGACCGGCGCGACCGCCTCCCTCGGTGACGCCAACCCGGAGCAAACAATTCCCAAGACGGCGCCGACTCTGATCAGGATAGGGCGCCTGCGCGCATCGAGTTGGAGCCCCCAGGTTTTCCAAGACATCATTCTGCCCACGCGCCCAGTCCCGATTTCCCAAGCGGAGGCCGTCGAGGCGATGAAGGAGGGACTGAGAAAGGAGCGGCTCGCCTTGATGCCGACCTCCTTCAGGAGCCCCCAGGTGAAGCGAGGGTTTTCATTCGTGTTTTCAGCGGGTGCAAAGGATGCCCCCGTATGGCACGGGCTTTTGGGCGCGGCAGTGGTCGCGACCGTGCAGGGCAACCGGGCCGAGCTTACGCTGTCCTCGGGCCAGTCGGCTCCCCAAACCTACGTTCTGGCCTGCAGCGACGGCCGGGAGATTGCCCAGGTCATCGTCAGCCAGGACGGAACACCGGCGTTAAACGCGGCCCCTGGCACGCATTCCTGGTACTGGCTTGGAGTTGAGCACCCGAAGGCGGAGGGGACCTTCGCTTGGCGCCTGACCTCGGGGGGATCGGTCCCCGAATCCTGGGCCCGCGACGACCACTGGCAGGGCGAGCGCGGACAGCGCATCGATATCCCTCTCGATCCCTCGGGAAGGGGTTCAAGCCGCTACTCAATTGCGCTTGTAGACCCGTCCACAGGCTGTGGCATCACCTGTGCGGTCGACCTGGAGTGAGTCGGGAATCGAAGGAGAGCCACGCCGAACTGAGGATGCGGTCCCAGAAGAAGCCCCTACGCTGCGCGCCCCATTTTTGCTTGCCGGTCGCGCCCGCCAATGAGCATTCTGGACCTTTCAGGCCTAGCCAGGGTAGCTCAGTGGTAGAGCAGAGGACTCATAAAAGTAAAACCGCTGTTTTGCTCATTTCACCACTCGTTCGCTAATGTTCGCTAGTATTTCCTCGTGTGATACTTCGGGGAGTCTAGCGAGGTTCCAGTGTGATCCAAATTGAGCTCATTTTCGGGCGGCACTGTAGAAAACCACTGTAGAAAGAATCCCACATTCAATCCCGTCCCAGCTTACGGGCTGTATTCCAATTGCCTCGGCGAGGCGGGCATTATCGGGCACCCTAGCTCGGCAACAGAGCTTCTTCTTCTACGGATGTGCCAGTGTTTTTGTATATGGTCGCATTGAGGTGAGCGCAGATGAGTTCCCTTCCTTGGTCAAACGCAGCATTATCCAAAGGGGTATGCCCGCTGTTATGGGTTGAATGGCTGGTTGCCTTTGTGCAACTCGTCCATAGATCGGCCAAATAAACGGCGTCGGAGCCGGAGGGGAAGGCGGCAAAATCAGCAAAATCCTCTGCGCTACATGAGTCTGGCCAGGTGGATGGCTTGATTCTGACAAACTCAATCAGCCAACGTAGAGCCGAAATTCTACCTTCCCAGATGGCGTCTGTCTCACAGCGACGCCGCGTGATCTGCTCTGGCGTGGTCGGAGTTGGTTCCGGCACGGAATGCAACCGTTGGTCTAGGGAGGCTAGGTTAGCCCAAAGGACACGGATGCGGTGAGGAAGATGGCTGGCCGGCTTGGTCGGAGTGCTTCGATACAACCAGTCCTGAAAGTCTTGGGCGGTTAACGGCGTGGCCAGCATATGCCGCCTAATCTAGCGTGTACTCCAAAAAGGGCAAACGTGTTGGCTCCGGGCGCATTGACTCAATTCTCCCGCAGGGGCTAAGAGTCTTCAGAAAGGAAGACTAAGGGCCGACCGCTTCCATAGACAGAGCCTTGTTCAGCGCCGTTATTAACGCCAATTTCCTCGATGTGATAAAATCCGCCGGCAGAATATTAATAGCTGTTATCGAAAAGTTCGGGCCGGGGAGCGAAGATGGATCAGCTACCTGACGATACGTGTACGGATCGACGCGGTATCTAACTCTTCCGGCAGCAGGACCTCCCAAAGGATGGAGATCGATGAGATATCCACGCCCAAAAACTAACACAGTGGTTCCAATGGGCAGCCGAAACTGTTGCTCAGAGAGATTCTGGTTACCCTGGCCTTCTATGTCCATGGTGTAGGGACTTCCATATGCTCCAACGACGGATGCATAGGCGACGGGAAACCCGCTGGACCCGTAGCCTGTAATCGTTGCTAAGAAACGAATATTTCCTGCGACGTACCTTCTGCTTCGATCATAAGATGCTATCGCTTCATAGGGTCTAAATTCAACGGCGTCTGGAAGCGCAGTTAGCTCTCCGAGAGTTTGCGTCAGCTGCATAGCGATTGGATCATCAGGACGCTCGGCAAGTATCTTGTTGATCGTATCGAGCGCAGCTGCAAATGCATCGCCGTTAACCTGCTTCAATGCCGTAGTCATTCCGCTCTTATATCTGAAATCGCTTATCTCCCGCTGAAAGCTCAGAGCGGACACGTTTTCAGGATCAATCGAAAGGGCTACAGCCAGAGCTTCATTGGCTCCTGACAAATCTCCCGCTTGCAGGGCAGCCCGTCCACGTAACAGCGAAGGGGATATGGCTTTCTCGATCGCCAATGAAACCTCCTGATCTAATGTAGCAAGTTTGGCAGGTTCAACATTCATGGCCCTAAGCTTGTCTAGCTCCATTCTTGCCGCACCCAATTGACCATTGGACAGAGATGCCTCCAGCGATTTGTCTCCGTCTTCAAATTCGGCTGCGGTAATATTAGCGCGAGAGCTAACTAGGCGGCTATCGTTGGGGAAAAAATTCGAAAGTTCGGAATACTCTTTCTCCGCCGAAATCAAATCATCACTCGCAATTCTCGTGTCGATCAGGTGAAAGAGGCGATCCCTAAGCCCAGAAAGCTCACTCTCTAATGAGGATATCGATGGATCATTTGGGAGCAGGCCCTTTGCCTCGTTGAAGTGGGAAGTGGCATCAGCGAGGCTTCCGCTTTGAATCGAATCATGAAAGGCTCTGGCTGAGACCGTGAACCTGGCATGGTTCAGCTCGTCGGCAAAAGGAATGATCCGTGGATCGTTAGGAAATTGTTCCTTCGCTTCATCTAACCGGGATGCCGCGTCATCAATCTGGCCGCCCTTAATTGAGCTTTGGAATGCATTACTGAATACGCCAAACTGCGCTCCGTGAATTTTCTTCTGGTAGTCGTCAGTTCTGGGCTCCCCTGGGGAATCTGCCTCGAACGCAGACATTAAAGCTTGGGCTCCTGGTATGTCTTTGCCTGCAAGCCTTGCGTCAATTGCTTCTAGTCGAGCTTGGCTAACGAGGGCCGAGTCCAGGACGAATGCCTGTTCGCCACCTCCTTGTTCGACGAGGTTAAAATTCGATAGCTCGACCTTCTCTTGCCTATTTCTGGAAAGATCAACCCATTGACACCAATAATAGTGCTCCACCGAGCTCCCAAAAACAGTTCTTTCGCCTTCTGCTGCGATCACGACTTTTTTTGAGCCGGGCAACAGCAGCTCAAAATCTCCGTTCGCGTCGGTATGCGTTTCGAAGATTGGAACGGGCAAGTGTATCCCCTGCATTACACGATCCGATAGGCCCTTCAGTCCCTTTACTGCCTCGCTGTTAATAAGTGGACGAGCTTGCAACGCCAGGGATCGAAAAGTCTCTGCATCAAAGGCCAAGACTGGCACTCCACCAAGGCGAATATTTTCGCCGCCCTGTGTAGTTATGAAAATGCTTCCGCGAAGCGGGCGGCTACGTCGTACGTAGGCGACGGTCATCAAAACGGCGATGAGCAAAATGCAAACAGTCGCTAATCCGACTTTCACGCGTTTGGTCGTTGGGCGACCCAAGACCGCGCTCACAGGTGTCTCTTGCCGCAGGTTAGTAGCGCCTATGACAGGGGGTTTATTGTCCAAAAATTCGGGAAATTCTCGTAACTTTTTCCATGTTCCACTCTGGAATTTGGCCATGCTCTCTAAGCTTACGCGGCTGGCCACGAGCCATTCCCTCATTTGCTCCTCTGTAAGCGGACCGCATTCCTTTCCGTCGGAACCTATAATCGTGTACATGGCGAGGTTGGGTATCTGGGCCGGACGTTGCGTCTCAATATGAAGGCCTATTCGAGCTTATACGCACATTGCGGTGTGCCCATTCAAAAAACAACCGGCGTTTGAGTTCAAAAGTCGTTAATTTTTCCCTGCATTATGCCGAACGCGAGATTCGGTGCATTCAAGGAAAGCTGAACTGTCCCGTCCGAGCATTCATAATACCAGTCGGCTTCATCTCCGATCGTTTCGGTCCTGTCCGGGCTGCCCATAAACTTCTTGAATTCGGCGGTTTTGGCGTAAGCGATAACATTCAATTGGGCGAGCTGGCCGTAGTGGGCATTTAGTTTCTCCCGCCATTGCGATTTTGTAGGCTTTGTAGGCGCCTGAGAAACGGCCTGAGGAGCCTCACTGTTCGAATTCGGCACATCGGCTGTTGTCGGGAGAATTACCGCTCGATCAGTTTCTTCCTGCTGAATCTTGGTCCATTTTTGATAATTGGCATCGTCCTTAGCCTGGAGATAAAAAGCAGCTGCTAATTGGGCATGAGCGGCTGCATCCAGGTGGTTACCGTTTCTTACTGCAATCGCGTATTGGTCCTCTTGATCCTTCGCCCCGTGAGAT
>Ga0302278_10002844_pt1 | contig 19519 bp, 18 predicted proteins | sample III_Bog_N3_2_FD_194543 | JGI IMG/M metagenome (GOLD analysis project Ga0302278, IMG submission 194543) | Peat permafrost microbial communities from Stordalen Mire near Abisko, Sweden - III_Bog_N3_2 | ecosystem: Environmental > Terrestrial > Soil > Wetlands > Peat | place: Sweden: Abisko...
GCAGCAGCCAGCGATAGAACCCCCGCAGGCAGCTCAGCTTGCGCGCCACGCTCCGCGCGTCCACATGGTTTGCCCTCATCCGCTCCATGAAGTCCTTGACATCGTCCTCCGCCGCCGTCAGCAGCAGCGCGTCCCGCCGCTCCACCTGCTCGGCAAACTGCTCCAGATCGCACGCATACGCCTCGCACGTCGCCGGACGCATCCCCTTCTCCACGCGCAGATAGTCCATGTACTCATGCACCAGCCGCGCGTTTCCCGCGACCTCTGTACGCGTATTGCCCGGCATCTCCGCACCCGTCCGCATCCTACAATTATCCGCGCCGCCCGCCGCCCCGCCCGCCCATCCGCGCGCCCCGCACCAACCTCGTTAGTAGCGATTTGAAGGGGCCGGAAGTCGTGCTTTGAAAGGGCGGGACTTCAGTCCCGCCGTAAGTGCGCTTGGCGAAACGCGGCTTTAGCCGCTGAGGGAATTTTGAGCACATTCTCTGATCTCCGCTGAACCGACCCTCCCTCGCTTCCCACTGCTAAACTGAGTGCAGCATGTTTGAAACCCTCAGCGACAAACTCCAGCGTTCCTTCAAGGCCCTGCGCGGCCAGGGCACCATCACCGACGAGAACATCGCCGAAGCCCTGCGCGAGATTCGCATCGCCCTCATCGAGGCCGATGTCAGCCTCTCCGTCGTCACCGATCTGGTCGAGCACATCCGTCTCCGCGCTCTGGGAACCCAGGTGACAACAGCGTTGTCACCTTCAGAACAGATCGTCAAGATCGTCCACGACGAGCTCATCGCCCTCCTCGGCAAGGACACGGCGCGCTTCCGCACCAGCTCGCAGCCGCCCAGCGTCGTCCTCATGGCTGGCCTGCAGGGCGGCGGCAAGACGACCACCTCCGCCAAGCTCGCCGCATGGCTCAAGAAGGCGGGCCATCGCCCCATGCTCGTCTCGGTCGACGTCTATCGTCCAGCAGCGCGCCAGCAGCTCCGCATCGTCGCCGAATCCATCGGCGCGCAGCTCTACGAGGGCAAGCTCGACCCCGCCGCGCAGCATGGCACCGACGACGTCCTCCGTCTCGCCAAGGAAGCCAAGCGAGAGGCCGCCAGCTTCGGCTGCGACATCCTGATCGTCGACACCGCGGGCCGCAACCAGATCGACGCCGCGCTCATGGATGAGATGGCCGCGCTCAAAAAACTCCTCAACCCCAGCGAGGTCCTCTTCGTCGCCGACGCCATGACCGGCCAGGACGCGGTCGCCTCCGCCCACGCCTTCCACTCCCTCCTCGCCCTCACCGGCGTCATCCTCACCAAGATGGACGGCGACGCGCGCGGCGGCGCGGCCCTCTCCATCCGCCACGTCACCGGCGCGCCCATCAAGTTCCTCGGCACCGGCGAGCGCCCCGACGCATTCGAGCCCTTCCATCCCGACCGCATCGTCAGCCGCATCATGGGCATGGGCGACATCGCCACCCTCCTCGAACGCGCCGAGGAAAAGCTCGACCGCGGCAAGGCCGAGAAGTTCGCCTCCAAGGCCCTCTCCGGCGAAGGCTTCTCCCTCGACGACTTCCGCGAGCAGCTCCGTCAGATTAAAAAGATGGGCTCCATGAAGTCGATCCTCAAGATGCTCCCCTCGGTCGGCCCCTTCGCCGGCATGGCGCAGGCCGCCGAGAACGTGGACGAGAAGCAGTTCAACCGCATCGAGACCATCATCGACTCCATGACCGCCCGCGAGCGCCGCGACCACGAACTCATCAACGGCAGCCGCCGCAAGCGCATCGCCCGCGGCTCCGGTACCACCGTCCAGGAGGTCAACAACCTCCTCCGCCAGTACGCCCAAATGAGAAAGATGTTCAAATCCATGGGCGGCGGCGGTGGCATCAAAGCCCAGCAGCGCATGATGCAGCAAATGCAACCCAAACAGCGCTTCGGCAGATAGAGAAGCTACTTGGCGACGACGTGTGGGCCAAGGAACTTGTCACCGTTGAAGTGGATCAGGTGGTCGGGCGACTCGGCAATCCACACCTCTGTCTCCCACGCTATTTCCCGCGCAAACTTGCGGAATACAGAGCGGTCAAGAAAGGCTGAGACGTAGATGATCTCCGCAGTGCAGGCTTCAGTCAGTCGCTCCAAGGTTCTCTTGCGCAGTTCCGTAATTGGATTTGCGGAGTGGACGGCCTCGATGAGAAAAAGCCAGTTCTTCTGCTGCGAATACGCGAGTACGTCAGGTAGCTTGTCGTGTGACAACTCAAAGAATCCAAGTTGTCGAAGCTTCTCTTCTTGCAAGAAGAGAAGCTTGTCCTCAGTGTCGCCGACGTATATAACATCTGCCGAGTGACCAAAGCGTGGCAGAAAGTCGTCGATGATGGCCTTCTGGAGTTCATTGTGTTCGCCCGGGCCAAAGTAGAGTTTTTGTCCGCCGATCGTTACCGGAAGCCGTTGCTGAAGGCGAGTGCGCTTTAGCTGTTCGGCGAGCGTATCGCGTCCTGCAAGGAAGTCGGCGATCTTGACCGACCACTCTGGTGTCCCATAGGCGTGAAGGAGTTCCGCCATCTCCTGGCTAAGCGCGTATGTGCGCGTACCGTCGTTGGTTGCTGCACCCTCATTGCCCGCGCTCTTGAGGACGACTCCTGCCTCTACCGGAAGCAGAAGGTCTTTTCGGATGTGGTCATACGAACTAAGCGAGATTTTTTCCTCAAGATGTGTATTCATCCATCGGATGACATCTCGCGAGCGAAGGCGATTGTCCGAGCGAGCCTGCGTCCACGCCATTCCGGGCTTCATGCCAGCCACAGACAGAAATGCCTTCGCCATCTTCACTCTGCGCCGAGCGGTCAAGCCCTCGAAAGGAATTCCAACTGCTTCAAGAATTGCCAAAGATTCGTCGAGTAGTATTGTTAGTCTGCTTCGTCGTGCCAACGAAAACTCCTATACCAACTGTAAAGAACTTTGAACGGGCGACCAGCACTTGCGGATGGCATCCTCATCGAGCAACGATGCGGTGTCTAGATAGGTCGCTACGCTCTTTGCCAACGCGAGGGAGAACATGGGGGCTACTGCATTGCCGATTTGATCGAACTGGCTGCCCTCGGAGCCGCTGAACTGATACCAGTCCGGAAAGCTCTGAAGCCGTGCGCCTTCGCGCACCGTGAGCCGACGACGGCGTCCGCTGGGCAGTTTGATGCGGTGCATATCGCCTGTCGCCCCGCCGAGATTTCTACAGGTGACAGTGCGAGACGGCTTGCTCGGATCGAGGTCGCGCGGGTTGATGCACTTGGATGCCTTCTCGTACTTCGCCACATAGCGATCCATGCTCTCGGTGAGGTATTTCCCTTCGTCCGGTTCAGCGAAGAGAAACCCTCCCAGTGCTTGGCCGACGGTGATGGTCTCCGCATTGCGTTGCGGGAAAGTGTATCCGCCTTTATGTCCGACCACGATGATTCGTTCACGGTTCTGTGGAACAAGATAATGCGCCGCGTTCAATAGCTTCACGTCAACAACATATCCGAGACGCTCAAGCCGCTGCGTAACTTGATCCAAGTACCAACGGTTTTTGTAGAGAAGTCCGCGTACATTCTCAAACATCCACAGCCGTGGCCGCAGCTGCTCCACGGCTGCGATGAAGGCCGGAAAGCCATCTCTGGAGTCTTCAAGTCCAAGCTGTAGTCCGCCAACGCTGAAGGGCTGGCACGGTGGGCCTCCGATGATAACATCGGCCGCAGGAAACCGGGTGTCAACCGTAAGGAACTGTTCGATGCATTGTCCGTGAAGATTTGCATTATAGGTGGCGCAGCAATCGGAATTTACTTCATATCCAAGAGTCTCAAAGCCCGCAGCTTCAAACCCAAGCGCAAGTCCCCCACATCCGGCGAAGAGATCGAGAACGCGCTGAGGCCGAGTAATCGACGGACGCAGAACGCGATCCATCATCGTGCCATAGGACTCGGGCGTCAGGGTGTGATCGGACATGGAAGCATTCACTTGACAATATGGTACACGCTAGCTACCCCATCCATCGCTTCCTCTGCGATGAGGCTGCATCGCCCCTGAGCGCAGTCGAAGCTCGCGACCGCCCCATTCAACTCACCCCTCATAAACCTCGCTGCGCTGCCTGATTCTCGTCCCGCCGGGTGCCCCATCTTCGCGCCCGCATCTGGGCGCTAAGGTGGGCCTCGCGCCACCTCTCCGCCCCTCCCTCCATATTGCAAAAATGGTATAATTAAATCATGTCATGGTCCGTTGAGTTCCTCGACCAGGACGTGCAGTCATCGCTCGATGCGCTTCCTCTCGATATTCGTGCCAGCTTCCAGCGCATCGTGGAACTGATCCAATCCCACGGACTGGAGCGCGTGCGCGAGCCATACGTGAAGCATCTCGAAGGCCCGCTTTGGGAGATGCGGATGAAGGGAAAAAGCGGAATCGCTCGCGCGGCATACGTCACAGCAGTCGGCAAACGGATTGTCGTCGTCCATGTCTTTGTGAAGAAAACGCAGAAGACGCCACGTCGGGAGATCGAAATCGCTCTCAGGCGGGCCAAGGAGGTTCAATGAAGCGAACGTTCATTCCGGTAGCCGAGTCTTTCGCGCAGTGGAAGAAGGACCCCGAGTACGCCGCCGCCTACGCCGCGCTTGAAGGCGAGTTTGCATTGGCATCGTCCCTCATCCAGGCCCGCAGCGAAGCCGACATGACGCAGGAACAAGTGGCCCGGGCCATGGGAACCACCCAGGCCGTGGTCGCGCGTCTTGAGGGAGGTAAAGTGTTGCCATCCACTCGTACGCTCGAGCGTTTCGCCAAAGCCACTCGCTCGCGACTGCGTATCACCTTCGAGCCCCAACCCAAAGCTGCGCGCTAAGCCTTCTGCACCAGTACAAAGTCCTTCTCCACCCGCCTGCGGAACTCCTCGCTCATGCCGTCCAGCTCGACGACATCCACCTTGATCGGCAGTAGAGACTCATCGAAGTCGTCGGCCAGTCCGCAGCTTTCTGCCGCCGTCAGCCTTCCCTCCACCGCCAGGTCCAGGTCGGAGAAGCGCTTCACCCGTTTGCCCGTCGCCCGCGACCCGAACGCCCACACGGCGCGTCCCGGCACATGTTTGCGCAGGATCGCGGCCACAATCTCACACTCATCCGGTTGCAGGGTCACCTGGGGAGCGGTCACCGCGGTATCTCCTCCAGCATTCTGCCGTACAGGAACTTCGCCTCCTCCAGAAACGCCGGAACCTTGACCAGCACCTGCACCGCCTGGTCCTCGTTATAGGTGTGGCTGGTTCGGTTGCGCGCCTCGCGGAACTCCTCCCACACATCCCAGCCGGACCGCAGGATTCCGTCCTCGCTCGCCGTCCGCACCAGCGTCGGCAGGGTCACGCGCTCGCGCGATTTCAGGTGTACGGAGTACGTCTCGACGAACCGCCGCATCGTGCTCTGGCTCAGCTCGTAGGTAAACTCGAACCGCTTGATCACGGCATCCCGCACCAGCAGGTCTGCGGGGTCGTCGCGATACGCCGCCAGCGCCTCCTCCAGCCTTGCAATCGCCCGCCCCAGCGCCTCCAGATCGATCTCGCTCATGCGCTCCATTCTAAACGGTTCCGCCGGATGCCCCACGCCTAGATTTTGATATGTGTGCGAGTCGAATGCAGCGACTGTCCCCACGCTTGCCCTCGCCAAAAATTAATTCGTCAAAAAACCCAGCAAATCCGCGTGTCAAGACCCTCGAACCTCCAAAATCCCCCTAACTAACACCAACTAAACAACATAAATTCGCAAAACACTTGGCATAGTAGTTTCCCTCCACCGCGTATAATTAAATCAGTAAGCAAAACCAAACAGACCCGGCCAACCGCCGGGCCTTCGCATTTAACCCTCAACCGTCTCCACCAAGTCCAGACCAAGTCCAGACCTGATCCAGATCAAGTCCAGACCTAACATGCCTTTTTTGAATATCATAAGACTTTTAGGGGGGGGTATACCCCCCCACAGAGAGGAGCCTCTTGACCGGTGAAGCCGCAACCAGCCGTATCTTCGCCTTTACTGCGTCTCACGCGCGTAGCGCGAGCTTAACTGGCATTTTTTAAATACTCTACGCTATTTGCCCCCGGGGGGTGCAAGGTTACTTCATGATTAACGGTTCTGCGATTGCCCTGCCACATCCATCGCGCCTTGTCGGAGCCTATCGCTCTCGGCTAGACTCACGCCATGCGCCGCTTCGTCCTGCTCTCTCTCGCCCTCGTCCTGCTCGTCGCCTTCACCGCCTCCCCGCTCGTCGCGCAGGACTGGGCCAAAGCGACGCTGGAGAAGTCGCCGCGCCACCGCGAGTACGTCGCCATCAAGCACGGCGACCGGACCGTGCAGGCCTTCGTCGTCTATCCCGAGGTCAGCCAGCGGGCGCCAGTCGTCCTCATGGTCCACGAGATCTTCGGCCTCAGCGACTGGGCCAAGGAGATGGCCGACGAGCTGGCCGCGCAGGGCTTCATCGTCATCGCGCCCGACCTGCTCTCCGGCTTCGGCCCCAACGGCGGCGGAACGGATGCCTTCCCCGGCCAGGACGCCGTCACCAAGGCCGTCTCCGCGCTCGATCCCGCCGTCGTCACCGCCGACCTCGACGCCGCCGCCGACTACGGCAAGCGCCTGCCCTCCGCCAACGGCCGGCTCTTCGTCGCGGGCTTCTGCTGGGGCGGTGGCAAGTCCTTCGACTTCGCCACCCACCGCCGCGATCTCGCCGCCGCCTTCGTCTTCTATGGCCCGCCGCCCGCCGATGTCACCGCCATCACCGCGCCCGTCTACGGATTCTACGGCGGCAACGACGCCCGCATCACGGCCACCGTTCCCGCCGCCACGGACGCCATGAAGGCCGCCGGCAAAAAGTATGAGCCGGTCGTCTACGATGGCGCGGGCCACGGATTCATGCGCGCCGGCGAAGATCCCGCCGCCAACGCAGCCAACAAAACAGCGCGCACCGAAGGCTTCCAGCGTCTGGTGTCGTTGATCAATGCTGCGAACGCTCTTCCGGGTACTGGGCAGCGTCCCCCGATGGCGGCCATCGGCGTACCTGTCGCCGGAATGCCCTTCGTCCACGATCCCTCGACCGTGGTCCGCTTCCACGGAAAGTATTACGTCTTCTCCACCGGTCGCGGGGCCCCGTTTTACTCTTCGCCGGACACCATCACCTGGACGCGCGAGGGCAGCGTCTTCACTGCAATTCCCGACGCGGTCCACGCCGCCGTGCCGAAGAACAACGGCACCGACGTCTGGGCGCCAGACATCATCCGCCTGAATAATCAGTTCTATCTCTACTACGCAGTGTCGAGCTGGGGATCGTTCCAGTCCGCGATTGGCCTCGCCACCAACCCCGTGCTCGACCCCAAGGACCCCACCTACAAGTGGACCGACCGCGGCGTGGTCGTCACCTCCGACGGCAATGAGGACCTCAACGCCATCGATCCCGGCGTCATCCTCGCGCCCGACAACACGCTCTGGATCTGCTACGGCTCGTACCACGGCAGCATCCGCGTCACCCAGCTCGACCCGAAAACCGGCCTCGCACTCGCGCCCAAGACGCTGGGCGCCCCGATTGCAACGGCGCGCGAGTCCGAGGCCTCCGACATCATCTTCCACGACGGCTTCTTCTACCTCTTCGTCAACCACGGAAGCTGCTGCAAGGGAAGCAACAGCACATACAACATCCGCGTAGGCCGCGCGCGCACCATCACCGGGCCGTATATGGATCGCGATGGCAAGCCAATGTCCGAGGGCGGAGGAACGCTCTTCCTCGCCTCCGACGCACAGCGCATCGGCCCTGGACACTTCGGCCGCGTGGTCGATTACGACGCGCCGCCGAGCGGCCCCGAGCGCTTCAGCATCCACTACGAGGCTGACCTCTCGCGCGGCGGACGCTCCGTGCTGGACATCCGTCCCCTGCAATGGTCGCCCGACGGCTGGCCCATCGCCGGCGATAACGCGCAGGCAGCAACGCATTGATGTCACAGAAACGACCGGGGTAGATCACCGTGTGGATCACCGATGCGACTCAAAGTGATACGTCCCGGCTTTGAGTTCGAAGGTAGGACCAGTGAAAGTCTCGTTGGAGCATATGCCGCAGTAGATGGGACCGGCTCTGCCGGTGGTGAGGATCGGGCGACCGTCGAGTGTGATGTTCTTGCTGTAGTTGTCTGGGAAGCGGATGAAAGCTCCGGCAGGGACCGTGATGTCCAGTTTCAACGCATCACCGTCTTGGGCCCATGCGCTTGCAATTCTTCCCAGGCTGGACTGGTAGATTGCCGAGACACTGTGTAAACCGTCGGGCACGGCAGGCCATATCTGTATTTGAAAGGATCCATTCTGCGAGAGGTCGAAATTAATCCCAGCCAGCCCGCGATAGAACCACTCCTCGGCGTGTCCCAACATAAAGTGATTCTGCGACGAGCCCGGATTTGCGTCCCAAGCCTCAGTCAGCGTAGTAGCCCCATGTGCGAGTTGATCGCCGTAGCTTGGCTTGTCGGTCCGTGTCAGCATCGCATACAGCACATCCGAGCGTCCCCCGTCCGTCAGCGCGCGAACCACGTAGTGGAAGCCCACATCCCCTGCCGTGACGTGGTCGCCGCGCTCATGAATGTCAGCGACGAGATTCGCAAGCACAGCCTCGCGCCGATCCGGTTTAACCAGGCCAACTACGAGCGGCATGGCGTTCGCAGTCTGGCTTCCAGTGTCGTACTGATTTGTATCGGCATGGAAAAAGCGCGCATTGAAGGCATCTTTCACATCGCCAGCTTCTCTTGCATACTTCTCGGCATCTTCCGGGTGATGGAGGCGGGCTGCGACACTCTCAAGCGCCTCTAGCTCCTGATAGTAGATCGCCGTCGCCGTAACGCCCGCGCTGGTCAGTTGTGAGCGCCCGGGATTCTTCGGCCCAATGTCGTACCAGTCGCCCAGCCCGTACAGCAGCAGGTGTCCCTGCGCTTTACCGCGCAGATACTCCGCATAGCGCTGCATCGCGGGATACTCGTCGCGCAGCAGGTCGAGGTCGCCATAGAACTGGTACGCCGTCCATGGGCTCAGGATCACCGCCGCGCCCCACTCCGGCGAATCGCGAAAATCATCGGGAAACGTCGTGTACTCCGGTGCAATGTCCGGCACAAGTCCTTCCGCCGTCTGCGCGTCGCGCATATCCGCGGCCATCTTCGCGTACAGCGTAGACACGTCGTAGTTGTACATAATCGACGCGCCCGCAAGATGCGTCTGTTCCAGCCAGCCCAGCTTCTCGCGCGTGGGGCAATCCGTCAGTACCGAGACCGAGTTCGACAGAATCGCCCGGTCGATCAGCGTGTGAATGCGGTTGAGCAGATCGCTCGAAGATGTGAACTGTCCGTCCACCGCAAACGCGTCATGCAGAAACCGCCCTGCAATCTTCACCACCACCGGCGCTGTAGCCTCAGCGTTGAAGCCCGCCGTCTCCACCTGCAAATAGCGGAATCCCGTATAGCTGAACCGCGGGTGCCACGTCTCTACTCCGCCACCCTTTAGTGTGTAGGTAAACAAATCAGGATTCTTCGCGCCAGCATTCATGCTGCGCTGCGTCACCATCCCATTCGCATCCAGCAGCTCTCCGGGCAGCAATCTCACAACTCCGCCACGCAGCCCGAGCACCATGATCTCCGGCCAGCCCGCCATGTTCTCGCCCATGTCGTAGACCACAACGCCCGGCCTCGGATGCGTCACCGCAACCGGCGCGTAGTTTTCGTTTGCCACCACTGGAGGAATCGTCTCCGCCACCAGATCTCCTCCCGGCCCATCGACAACACTCGCCGCCGGCCACCCCTTGTCGTCAAAACCCGCCGCATCCCAGCCCGCCTGTTCCAGCCGCGCGTCGTAGTCTTCGCCGCCATAGATGTTGCTGAACGTAATCGGCCCAGCCGCACTCTTCCACGCACCATCCGTCACCACGCGTTGCTCCGTGCCATCCGCAAATCGCAACACCAGCGCAACCATCAGCTTCGGCTCGCCGAACGAGCCGCGAAACTTTGTATAGCGGTTCGCCGGCGACTCCACGTTGTACATCCCATTGCCCAGCAGCACGCCGATTGCGTTCTCCCCCGGCACAATCATCTTCGTCACGTCGTAGCTGTCGTAGTAGACGCGCTTGCGATAGTCGCTCCAGCCCGGTGTCAGCAACGCCTGCGTAACATTGTGCCCATTGATGTGCGCTTCAAACTGCCCCAGCCCGGAGATATCGAGCGTTGCGGATACAACCTTCGCGCGCGGTGTAAAGCTGCGCCGGAAGATCGGCAGCCCAGCAGGCGCAGCAATGGGATCAACCACCGAAAGGGGCAATACGGCTGCGGTAGTTGCAGCAGGCGCGTCAGACTGCGCAGCGATCCACCGCGCATCACCAGCAAATGGCGGAGAAATCAAAGCCCTGCTGGCAGCAGCAATCGGTGGCTCGGCAAACCCACTGGCAGGACAAGCAGCCAGCACAAGTGCTACGACAATCAACGCCGCAAACTTGAATACTCCTTTGCAATGAATCGACACCTATAGTTCTCCTCAACGCAAGCAGCGTTCGCAACAGCCCAAAACCTACTCCGTCGTCACGGCCTTGGTCAGGTTTCGTGGCCGGTCCACGTCCACGCCGTGATTCACCGCCATGGTATACGCGAAGAGTTGCAGCGGCACCACCTCCGTGATCGGCAGTAGCGACTCGCACGCCGGCTCAATCCAGATCGTATGTGTGGCCAGCGACGCAATCGTCGTGTCTCCCGTATTCGCCAGCGCCAGCACGCGAGCCCCCTGCTCCCGCATGTCGTAGAGCAGCGACGCCGTCTTCTCGTAGCGCAGCAGCGACTCCGGATCGTCCGCGTCCACCGTCGCCAGCACCACCAGCGGCACGTGCGCAGACACCAGCGCATTCGGCCCATGCTTCAGTTCGCCCGCCGGATAGCCCTCCGCATGCAGGTACGACGACTCCTTCAGCTTCAGCGCGCCCTCCCGAGCAATTGCATAATGCACGCCGCGCCCCAGGTACAGAAAGTTCTGTGCATCGCTATACAGCGGGGCCAATGCGGCAATCGTCTGCTCCCACGCGGGAAGCTGCGCGGCAATCGAATCGGGCACGCCCGCCAGCTCAACCAGAATTGTCTCAATCGCATTCATGGCAAGCCAGCCCCGCTCCCGCGCCGCCAGCAACGCCAGCACCAGCATCAGCGTAAGCTGCGTGGTAAAGCTCTTGGTCGCCGGAATCGCCAGCTCCACGCCGGCCAGAGTGTCCAGCTCCACCGTCGCCTCGCGCGCCATCGTCGAGCCATGCACATTCGTCACCGCAATCGTCGGATGTCCGCGACGTGCCGCCTCCCTCAGCGCCGCCAGCGTGTCCGCCGTCTCGCCAGACTGCGACAGCACCAGCACCGGACTGGGATTGTCGGGATGCCGTCGCGTGGTCGTCGAGCGGCATGCGTACTCGCTCGCGTACTCCACATCCACCACCAGCCCGGCCAGGTCCTCCAGCAGTATCTCCGCTGCCAGGCCCGCATGTCGGCTCGATCCGCTGGCCGCAATAATCAGGTCGGGATGCTGCCGAAACAGTGCTGCAACCGCCCGCAGCGGCTCCTCGCGGAACTCCGGCGCTGCGCCGCCGGCGAGATCGAGATACCGCCCCAGTGTGCGCGCAATCGCCACGGGCTGCTCGTAGATCTCGCGCAACATCTGGTGGGCAAAGTTTCGCGGTGCAGCCTGCAACGGCATAGTGGGTTTGCTCCTCATCCAATGATTGCACATCCGATGCACTAGACTGGAGCGATGCGACTGACCCCGGTCTTCCTGCTCTCCGCCACCGATGCCGCGCACTTCCCTTCCGCGGCCAGGACCTTCGGCGCGCCCGAGATCGCCTTCCTCGGCCGCTCCAACGTCGGCAAATCGTCGCTCATCAACGCCCTGCTTGGATCGAAGCAGGCGCACACCTCATCCACGCCTGGCCGCACCCGCGCCATCAACTTCTTCGCGTTGCACGAAGGCACCGCCGACAAGATTAAGCCCCGCCCCACGCTCATCTTCGCCGATCTGCCCGGCTACGGTTACGCCAAAATCTCCCGCTCCATCTCCGCCGAGTGGCCCACCTTCATCGAGCCTTACCTCGCCGAACGCCAGACCCTCGCCCTCGCAGTCTGCCTGGTGGACAGCAACATCCCGCCCCAGCCCAGCGACCGTCAACTCATCGACTTCTTCCGCCACACCCAGCGCCCGTTCCTGGTCGTCGCCACCAAGAGCGACCGCCTCTCTGGCAACGCGCTCGCCAAATCGCTCGCCGCCCTGAAGCGCGAGCACGAAGTAGACGAAATCCTCCCCGTCTCCGCCAAATCCGAGGCTGGCACAAAAGCCCTCTGGCCCCGCATCCTCTCCGTCGCCGTGTAGCTAGAGCAATAATTATTTTGAATTGTCATTCTGAGCGTAGCGAAGAATCCCCGTATTTCGTCGTTGCTTGTCTTGCCTATTCCTTCTCAAACAACCAGCAGAGCGCGTCGCTCATCTTCCGTCAGCCACACCCAGCGCCCGCCGCCTCGCGCATCGCGCAGGTACTGCGGCACGCGCTGCACCCATCGTCTGCGCACCAGATCGTCGGGCGGAAGAATCGCCAGCACCCGCTCATCCAGCGCGCGCAGCTCGGCAGCATTCGAAGCGGGAAGATAAACCTCCTCGCGCCGCATGTGTGACAGAATCGCCCTGTGCCTGACGAGCCATGCGCCGTCCGCATCCACCATCGACCGCAACGCCATCCCAGCCGCTTCCAGCGCTTGAATGCTCTCGTTCTGTAGAATCAACTGCGCATTCTGGTTCGCCCCGATCAGAAGAAGATCGGGCTGCACGCCGCGCTCCGCCGTCTCCTTCAACGCTGCTCTGCCCTCCGCAATCAGCCCCACGCTGAGTGGCCGCCGCACCCTCACCTCATTCTTCAGCGCGCGCAGTGCCTCATCCAGCGTGTTAACCACAAAATCGAGTTCGCCGCGCCGCATCGCCGCCTTCACCGCGCCAGCGTCGCCATCGACAGCCAGCGTAGCTCCTCCCGCAATGCTCACAGCGGCCGGCACTCCGCTTGCCGCGCATCCCTCGCCGCAGCACAGCACCAGTCCCCCGCCCCAATCTTCACGCACCTCGACCAGCTCTCCATACAAGCGCAGAGTCTCCAACTGGTGATCGCTGGCGTTCGCAGTCAGCATGCAACCCTTTCGTATAAGAAGAAGCCCCGCAACGTTTCGGTTGCAGGGCTTCGTCCACAGTCTAAAGCAAGTTCAGTCGTTTATCCGCCGTAGTAGTCGAGTCCCAGATGCGTGATCAGGTTCTCGCCCATGATGTGCCGCAGCGTGTTCTTCATCTTCATCGACTGGATGAAGAGATCGTTCTCGGGGTAGACGCCCGGAGCGCTGTCCGGGGCCTTGAAGTAGAAGCTGAGCCACTCCTGAATTCCCAGCCCCTTCAGGCTCGGAGTCCGCGCCGCAAGATCCATGAACAGGCACAGATCCAGCGCCAGTGGAGCCGCCAGTATCGAGTCGCGGCACAGGAAATTCACCTTCAGCTGCATCGGATACCCAAGCCAGCCAAAGATGTCGATGTTGTCCCAGCTCTCCTTATTGTCGGCGCGCGGAGGATAGTAGTTGATGCGGATCTTATGGTAGATGTCGCTGTAAAGGTCGGGGTACAGGTCGGGCTGCAGGATCATCTCCAGCAGTCCCAGCTTCGACTCTTCCTTGGTCTTGAACGACTGTGGTTCATCCAGCACCTCGCCGTCCCGGTTGCCCAGGATGTTGGTCGAGAACCAGCCGCTCACACCCAGCATGCGCGTCTTGAACGCCGGTGCCAGAACGCTCTTGATCAGCGTCTGCCCCGTCTTGAAGTCACGTCCGGCAATCGGCGCGTTCATCTTGCGAGACAGTTCGTTCATTGCGGGAAAGTCCACCGTCAGGTTGGGAGCGCCGTTGATGAACGCGATCCCCTCGGTCAGCGCAGCCCACGCATACAACTGCGACGGAGCGATCCCCGGGTCGTCGTCGTCCATCCCCTTCTCGAACGCCGCCAGCGACTGATGCACCGCCGTCTGCTTCAGGAAGATCTCGGTCGAGCCGGTCCAGATCACCACCACCCGGTCCACCTTCTTCTTGAACGCCTGAATGTCCTTGCGAATCTGCTCCGCCAGGTCGCGCTTGTTCTTCCCGCTCTTGATGTGCGTCCCAGTCAGCCGTTTCACATAGTTCTGGTCGAACGCCGCAGGCATTGGCTCAATCGATTCGAGATATGGCCGGATCTTCTCCAGCAGCTCCTTGTCCAGCACCGCTGCCGTCTTCGCCGCGTCGTACAGATTGCCGCCGAAGATGTCCCACCCGGCAAACACTATGTCGTCCAGCTTGGCCAGCGGCACGAATTCCCGGATCAATGGGGTCTTGCCCTCGGTGCGTTTGCCCAGGCGGATGGTCCCCATCTGCGTCAGCGACCCGATGGGCTTGGCGATTCCCTTACGGACCGCCTCTACGCCGGCGATGAGAGTCGTACAGACCGCTCCCATCCCGACCGTCATGATTCCTAGTTTCCCTTTGGCTGGCTGTATGCTCGCCGCGCTTGGCGCAGCGGCTCCGGGTGTAGACATGCTTTGCTTACCCTTCTCTACTGCAATATAGGTTGCTCTTCTTCCGTCAAGACGGAAAGACCAGTATAAACCTCTGCCCCCGAGCGTGTATCAAATGCCGTCCTTCTGAGCATAGCCATACGCAGACCGTCCTTCTGACGAAGCCAGAATCTCCGTATTGGCCGTTGCTCTTGCCGTTGCCTGTTCTCTGTTTGTCATTCCGCAGCGCAGCGAAGGAATCTGCTTTTGCCCATGTCTTTTCGGAGGGAGCAGGGGGCTTCAGCCCCCTGAGTAAGGCCCGTCGTACCAAGGGGCTTTAGCCCCGGACCTTTTGCTCGTGGCAGCAAGCAAGCCTTTTCCGTAGCCGCTCAAGCCGCCTCTGTGCGAATTCTGTTCTTCCAGTGCGACACCACGAACCACACCAGCCCAGCCAGCAGAAGCACCTCCACCCCCAGGTGAAAGCGGTGAAAGATCGCCTTGAACTGAGGATTGCTGTTCCAGCTCGCCCCCAGACGCATCCCCACATACGCCAGCGCGTAGCACCACGGCCACGACCCCACAAACGTATAGATGTGGAACCGCGCCTGGTTCATCTTCGCCACGCCCGCCGGAAACGCGATAAACGTCCGCACAATCGGCAGCATCCGCCCCACCAGCACGGTAATCGACCCATACTTCGCAAAAAAATAATCCACCCGGTCCAGGTCGCGCCGGCTCAGCAGGACCCAGCTCCCATAGCGTTCCACCATCGCCCGCCCGCCGCGCGCCCCCACCCAGTACGCCGGGATCGACCCCAGGTTCGACGCCAGCGATGCCACCGTCGCCAGCAGCACCAACTGCATCTGCACCTGCATCGACGTCATCCCCGCGACATGCACCAGCGCCACGCCCGCCAGCGGCATAATCACTTCACTCGGAATCGGGATGCACGCCGACTGCACCGCCATCAGCACCGCGACGCTCGCGTACCCGCGCGCCCCGCTCCCAATCAGCCAAACCAGCAACCCAATAATTTTCTCAGACATGCAGATGCAGTATACCTGCCCCCATCGTTTGAACGTTCCCTTGCCGGATCACCTAAGTCCTCACGCCGGAGGATGCAGCATCCGCTCGAACACCTGCGCGATATAGCTCACCGCGTTCATCGTGTTCTCGTAGTGGATACGCTTCGGCCCGATCACTCCCACCGTCCCGTGCCCATCGCCCGCCATCCGCGCCGGCGCCGCGATCAGCACCAGCCCGGCCATCTCCGGCGCATGTTCTTCCAGATCGAAGATCACCCGCACCGACTCCTGTTTGGCGTCGATGTACGCGTCCAGCAACTCCACCAGCCGCTGCTTCGCCTCCAACGCCGACAGCACCTCGCGCAGCCGCGCCATATCCTGCGCGCTGCCCACGCCGCGCGCGCCCAGCAGGTTCGCAACCCCCTCCACAACCACCGTCTGCACGCCTGCGTCGCCCTCCGGAACCACGCCCGCCCACAATTGCTCCACCGAACTCAGCAGCCGCTGCACCTCGCTCTGCTCCCGCTCCACCAGCCGCCCAATCTCCGTCCGCACCCGCTCTATGCCCCATCCGCGGAAGTGCTCGTTCAGAAAGTTTGCCGCCGCCTCCAGTTCGCGCGCCGTAACGTCCGCCTCCACCGTCAGCATCCGGTCCCGCACCAGCCCGGAACTGGTCACCACCACGGCCAGCACGCGTCCCTTCCCCAGCCGCGAAAAGTGAACATGCTCCAGCGTATCGCCGCCTGCAACCATCGCCACGGCCACGCCCACCCCGCTCGATACGGTCGCCAGCACATGGCTGGTCCGTTCCAGCATCGCCTGTGTCCCCGTCACCCCCGCAAAGCTGGAATCGATCTGCGACTCCAGGTGCAGCCGCTGCGATTCCATATTCGTTCGCTGAACTCCACCCAGCAGCCGCCCCCCCGCTCCTCCGCTCAGCCGCTCCACGTACAGCCGAAACGCGCGCGCCGTCGGCACCCGCCCTGCCGAAGTATGCGGCTGTTCCAGCAGTCCATCGCTGGCCAGCTCCGCCATCTCATTGCGCACCGTCGCCGAACTCAGCCCCGCTGCATGTCCTCCGCCCGCACGCAACCGTGCAATCATCCCTGCAATCGTCCCCGAGCCCACCGGCTCGCCGGTCTCGATGTAGCTCTCCACGATGGCCGTCAGGATCGCCCGTTGCCGCGCCGTAATCCGCTCCGCCTCCGCCATCGCGCACTACCCCCACATCAGTTTATTCCCTCCGTCAATCCCCTTGTATTTCGTCTGAACTGCCGACGCGGGCGCTTCCCCACACGCTGCTCACCCATCCCACCCGGCGCGGGCCTCTACTTCTTCCGCATCTCGCCCATCAGCTTCTCCGCTACGTCTTCGGCGTCCACTTTATATGTTCCCGCCTCAATCTTTCGCCGCAGCGCCGCCACCTTCTCGAAGCGCACATCGCTCCCCGTATTCGCCTGCGAAATCAGCATTCCAACCATGCTCACCTGTGCCTCATCGTCCGCAATCTCCTTCGCCGCGCTGCTCGGCGGCTTTGCAGCCTGCCTGCCCGGCTCAGTCAGCCCAGGCTTGGCAGACGAAGGCAGACCGCTGCTTGCTCCAACCGGCGTCGGCGGCATAGTCTCCGTGCTCGCTCCAACTCGACTCGCATCACTCACCCGCTCACCCTCCACTTCCCCGCATCTCTCAGCCTCATCGGCAGCCACAGAAAGAACTTCAGTCCGCAGGTCTGTTTTGCAACAACAATTCCCAGATTAGTCCGCAATACTGTCTGAAAAAATATATATTTATTCAGCCAACCCATCCTCAGAAATCGCTCGGGAACTGCCTTCACCGCTAAATCCCTGAAAATCCCTCCTGAACGAGCCGCGTCGGCCGCAACCCGTCGCACCCGCTCTTTGCCAGTTGACGGGGTTCGAGAGACAATCGAGCCATGGCAGAGTTCATCCCACCGCGACATCAGGTTCCCCAGCCCTTCAGCCCGAAGCAGGAGACGCCCCTCCCTCCCTCCGCGCAGGCTTCCTCCCCAACCGCGCTCGACCCCGCCGCCGCGCCCCCCCGCCGCCAGATCGTCTGCTTCACTTTCTACAAGCTTCTCCCCGAGTGGCGACGCCTGCCCGAGACCGTCCGCGCCGAGCATAAAGCCGCCTTCGCCGCCGTTCTCGACAAATGGAACAAAGTAGGCGAGTTCCTCTCCCTCACATACTCCACCATCGGTACCCGCGGCGACGTCGACTTCTGCGTCTGGACCATCGGCTACGCCGTCGACGAGCTGAACCAGATGCGCGCCGAACTTCTCCGCACGCCGCTCGGCGGCTACCTCACCTCACCGCACAACTTCCTCGCCATGACCAAGCGCTCGCAGTACCAGATCGGCCGCCCCGACGAGAGCGAGGGCGAGGGCCGCGGGGCCATCCGTCCCGGCGGACAGAAGTACATCTTCATCTACCCCTTCTGGAAGACGCGCCCCTGGTACCTGCTCTCCATGTCCGAGCGCAAGCGCCTCATGGACGAGCACATCCGCATTGGCCTGCTCTTCCCCCGCGTCAAGCTCAACACCACCTACTCCTTCGGCCTGGACGACCAGGAGTTTGTCGTAGCCTTCGAGACCAACTTCCCCGAAGACTTCCTCGACCTCGTCCAGCAGCTCCGCGAGACCGAGATCAGCCTCTACACCCTCAAGGACACCCCCATCTTCACCTGCGTCCGCCTCACCCCCGCCGAAATGCTCGACCGCCTCGGATAGTGCCACAGACATAGCTACGACTGTTCAAGATATATTTGCTGCAATCGGAGATTACTAAGCATGCATGAGCAGGCCCTGATGACAGAAAGCGATGATAAACAATTCTTCGATACGTTGACTCGAACGTCGGCGATAGTGATTGCGCTGTGTGCATCGCCGCTGTACTTTCTCTATGCCTATTTTGGCGATCCCGGAAGGGGGAGAACGGCAGCAATTTGTGCTTTTGTGATCATATCGATTGCTCGAGGGTTCTGGAATTCAAGGAATCGCATCTGGTTTTGGATCACATTGACCATCGTGGTACTGCTTCATGTACCACTTATCCTGCTGGTTTCTTGGAGCAACACAAATTACCCTGGAGTGGTTCTTCTCCCGCTAGGTCTTTTGGATTTTGCCTTTGTCTATGGATGCTACAAACTAGTCGAGAAGGTGATGAATAGGTCTCGTAAGTGCGCGAAAGATGACAGCCACACATAAGTCAGCGGCCCGCGTCGCCGCCATCCTCGACGCTCTCCAACAGACCTACCCCAACGCCATCTGCGCCCTCCACCACAAGAGCGCGTGGCAACTCCTCGTCGCCACCATCCTCTCCGCGCAGTGTACCGACGTCCGCGTCAACCTCGTCACTCCCGCGCTCTTCAAGGCCTTCCCCACGCCCAAGGCGATGGCCGCCGCGTCCCTTCCTGAACTGGAAGAGTTGATCCGCACCACCGGCTTCTTCCGCAACAAGGCAAAATCAATTCAAGGCGCAGGCCGCGTCATCACCGAAGAGTTCCACGGCAAAGTCCCGCAGACCATGCCTGAACTTCTCCGCATCCCCGGCGTCGCCCGCAAGACGGCCAACGTAGTCCTCGGCACCTGGTTCCACATCGCCGACGGCGTCGTCGTCGACACGCACGTCCTGCGCATCGCCCGCCGCCTCGCCCTCACCCGCGAGACCACCCCCGAAAAAGTCGAGCGCGACCTGATGCGCCTCATCCCGCAGCCTGCGTGGATCGACTTCACCCACCGCATCATCTCGCACGGCCGCCAGGTCTGCATCGCCCGCAAGCCCCGCTGCGCCGACTGCCCCCTCGAACCTCTCTGCTCCGCCCCCGGCAAAACCTTCTCCTCCCACTAACCGCAACATTTCCATGCCGCATGATTCGGAAGGGCACAGCTTCACAGGCTGCGGAAACACT
>Ga0302278_10002846_pt1 | contig 19515 bp, 15 predicted proteins | sample III_Bog_N3_2_FD_194543 | JGI IMG/M metagenome (GOLD analysis project Ga0302278, IMG submission 194543) | Peat permafrost microbial communities from Stordalen Mire near Abisko, Sweden - III_Bog_N3_2 | ecosystem: Environmental > Terrestrial > Soil > Wetlands > Peat | place: Sweden: Abisko...
TTGCGGAATGCGGGCGTGATGGATTGTGTCGATCTCCGCGTGGGTCGGGCGATCGATACCCTGCCGGCGCTGGTTGACGGCGAGCCTTTCGACCTGATCTTTATCGATGCGGACAGGCAGAGCCTTCCGGATTATCTGGAATGGGCGTTGAAGCTGTCGCGCGCAGGCACGGTAATTGTGGCTGACAACGTGGTTCGCGAGGGAAAGGTCCTCGATGCAGAAAGCGATGACCCCGGTGTCGAAGGCGTACGCCTATTCACGGAGAAATTGGCTGCGGAGCAGCGGCTGAGCGCGACGGTGCTGCAGACGGTAGGCATCAAGGGATATGACGGCTTTGCGATTGCGGTCGTTTTGAGCTGAGCTGGCGGTCAGGCATCCTGCACAATTGTTCCCTGGTGGTAGAGGATCTTCCAGCCATCGGCGGTTTGGCGCCAGATGGTTGCGCGCCGGGTAAGGCGGGCGTGGTCCTGGAGCAGCGTATAGGTGAGCAGCCAGGTGTTCTCGCCCAGCTTGCGGCAGTGGAATTCGCTGGTCTCCCATATGTCCTGGTGCGGGGCGGAAAAACGCTTCTCCAATTCATTCAGCACCGCAGCCCTGGAATAGCGGCGTCCGGAAGCGCCGGTCTCCCAGTAGTCCTCGGTGGTGATGCGCTCGAAATCGGCGCGTGTGGTTCCGAATTCGGGGCGATGGAAGATGGGTTCGCGGGCGGATAGTTCGGCTAGTATGGGTTGGAGTTCAGGGGCGGTGGTGAGGGAGGGTTCCAGCTGCCGAAGTCGGTGGTTAAGCGGGGTCATGCGAACAGAATAAAGGAATGATCTGCAGGGTTAAATCCTGGGAAAGAGTTTAGCAAGTTGGGATCCGCTTCGCGGATATGGCGAGTTAGCAAGTTAGCGGGTCGTGGCTGCGCTTTAAGTTTAGCCCTCGGCCATGAGCGCACGGAGCGCTGCTTCATGCTCGGCGGGAAGCGGCTTCTTGTTTAGCTGGTCGTCGCATACGACGTGCACTGTCTCGCCTTCGGCCAGAAGCTTTGGCTCTTCGCCCTCGGAGGCCTTGCGCAGAATTCGATAGGCGAACTTGATTACCGAGCCGCGCAGTAGCGAGGGCCGCGTCTCGATGAGGATCTCGTCGTCGTAGCGGGCAGGAGAGCGATAGCGGCAAGTGGCCTCAACCACGGGGAGAATGCACTGGTGGTCCGTCTCCAATTGGCTGTAGGCGAGGCCAAGAGAACGCAGAAGCTCGACGCGGCCGATTTCAAACCAGACCAGATAGTTGGCATAGTAGACAATGCCCATCTGGTCGGTTTCGGCATAGCGGACGCGGACGGCGGTGGTGACTGGCATAGAGGCACTCTGAGGAGCGAGTTTTCAGTTGTAAGTTGTAAGTTGTAAGTGAAAAGCGGCCGCTTACAGCACGACTGCGGTGTGCCCTGGCATTTTTTGCGGCTCCGCGAGTTGTTTCACATTACGACCCAGCCCGACAACTGAAAACTTACAACTTAGAACTCACAACTGCGTTTACGGTTTTACGTGGTTGAAAATGGGGAGCCGGGTTACGTCGTTGAAGATGATGAAAGCAAAGAAGGCCACGATAACGACGAAGGCGGCCTGGTAGATGCGTTCCTTGACGTTGACGCCGATGTCGCGGCGGAGGGCGCTCTCAATGAGCAGCAGAACGATGAGGCCGCCATCGAGAATCGGAAACGGCATGAGGTTGATGATTCCCAGGTTCAGGCTGATCTCCGCGGCCAACCCGAACTTGGGAAGCCAACCCTTCATCTCCGCGGCTTCTCCGGCCATGCGGGCAATACCCACGGGCCCCTGAAGCTGGTTGACGGAGACTTTGTGACGGAGAATCCGCCCCAGCACATCGACAATGAGAAACGAATTATCGGCACAGAAGGCAGTGGACTTGGCGACAGACTTTTTGAGCGGGAGCGGATCGTTGCGATACGGCGGGGGCTTGTTGATGAATCCCATCTTATAGCCGGTATCGAGCTTGGCCGGATGGCCGACCATGTTCAACGTGGCTCCATTGCGAAGCACTACCAGGGCAAGCGGCTTGCCCTGCCCAGCCTGCATGTAGGCAAGCAGGGTGGAAACGGTATGGAAGGGATAGCCGTCGACGGACTGAATGGCGTCGCCGGCACGGAGACCGGCCTGCTCGGCGGGATCGCCCGGCAGCACCGATTCCACGCCAATGGGGCCGGGGAGGAACTGGGGCAGCATGCCGACAATATCTTCTTCCTGGTCTTTCAATTCGCCGGGTGTGTGCAGGGAGAGCTCGACGGTTTTGCCGCCGCGATCGACCGTAACCGGCACGGACTGGTTGAGATTGAGATGGACGCTCTCGTCGATGTTCTCCCAGGTGGGGTTGTCTTTGCCGTCGAATCGGCGGATGAGGTCGCCGGGCTGAAGGCCGGCCTGTGCAGCCGGGGAGTCGGGGATCACCCATTCGATGGCCGTGGTTTTGATTTCGACGGAGGCAACTTCGTTGAACCAGCTGAAGTAGGCGATCATGAGCACGAAGGCGAGAATGAAGTTGGCCACGGGTCCGGCGACGCCAATCAGCATGCGCTGCCAGCGGGGATGCGAAGTAAAGGCGCCTGGGTCGTCGGCCAGGGATTCGTAGGTGGGGCTTGAGGCCGATTGATCTTCAGCCTGGCCTTTTTCGAGGATCTGTTGGATCACGGGCGTACCGGGCATGGTTCCGGTATCGCCGGGCATTTCGCCGGTCATTTTGACGTAGCCGCCCACGGGGAGCAAGCAAACCTTGTAGTCGGTTTCGCCGTACTTGATGCCGAACAGGCGCGGGCCAAAGCCGACCGAGAAAGCCTCTACGCGCACGCCGCAGAGCTTGGCGACAACAAAGTGGCCGAATTCATGAACGACGACCATGACTCCGACGAGGACGATAAAGGACGCGGCTGCCACAAGAAAATCATGCATAGATTTACGATTGTTCCCTCGAAATTACTTTTACCGGCCGGCGGCACTAAGCAAGCAGCGCACGAGCTGTTTGACGCGCTTCCCGGTCGGCGGCGAGCACCTGAGCAATGGTGGCGGGATGCGCCTCCTGCGTGGATGCGAGCACTCTTTCAATTGTACGCGGGATTCCCGTAAACGGAATTCGGCGGTCGAGGAATGCTTCGACGGCAACCTCGTCGGCCGCGTTGAGGGCAATGGAGTGCGCGCCGCCCTTCTCAGCCGCCTCGAACGCCAGGCGAAGGCAGGGGAAACGCTCGAAATCGGGCTCTTCGAAGTCGAGATGACGCAGGGCGGCCAGGTCGAAGGTGAGCGTGGAAGCCGGCCGCTCAGGGTAAGCCAACGCGTACAGGATGGGGAGGCGCATATCCGTGACAGAAATCTGAGCGAGAATGGAGCCGTCAACGTACTCCACCAGCGAGTGCACGGTGGACTGCGGATGGACGATGACGCGGACCTTTGACGGCGGCACATCGAACAGGCGGCAGGCCTCGATGACCTCAAGGCCCTTGTTGAGCATGGTGGCCGAATCGACGGTGATTCGGCGGCCCATGACCCAGGTGGGATGCTTGAGCGCCTGCTCGGGCGTAATGGAGGCGAAGTCGGCGAGGGGGGTATGGCGGAACGGGCCGCCGGAGGCCGTGAGCCAGATGGTTTTAACTTCGCGGTGTGTGCCGACTCGCAGGCATTGGTGAACGGCGTTGTGTTCGCTGTCAATGGGAAGGATGGGCACGCTGTGTTCACGCGCGGCGGCGGTGAGGATTTCGCCGGCGGCAACCATGCACTCCTTGTTGGCCAGGCCAACGGGCTTGCCGGCGAGGATGGCGGCGTGCGTGGCTTCGAGGCCGGCCACGCCTACGATGGCGGAAACTACAAAATCCGCGCTGGGGAGAGTGGCGCAGGCCACCGTGCCGGCGGTGCCGTGAACCACTTCTATGCCGGAGATGCCGTCGGCTTTGAGGCGGGAGGCGAGGTTGGCGGCCAGCTCTTCGGTAGCCAGGGAAACGAGTTGCGGGCGCCAGCGGGCGGCCTGGGTGAATGCCTCGTCGACGTTGCGGCCGGCGGCGAGCGAGGCCACCTGGTAGCGGTCAGGGAACTGCTCAACGATAGAGAGGGTGCTTTGGCCGATGGAGCCGGTGGAACCGAGAATGGCTAGTTTTTTCATTGACTTTATGAAGCATACTAAAAGGACTCCGGCCAGCGCTGTCTCCCATGGAGGACAGCGGCAATCCGGACCACATTGCCTTGAATTGTGTAGGCAACAATGTACGAGGTTCCAGGGATGACGAGTTCGCGTGTTTCCGGCACGCGCCCGACTCTGCCTGAGTTGGGAAAGTTGCTAAGCCGGTTGACGGATTCTTTGATCCGGTTCGCGACCTTGCGCGCGGCTTTGGGACTGTCCCTGGCGATGTAGTCTCGAATTGACTCAAGGTCGGAAATTGCCGTGGGCGACCAGCGGATTCTCATTTCGGCGCGGGCAACTCGTTCTCCGTACCCCAGCTATCAAGCCATTCCATCACGCGCTCATTCGAGATTCCTTCGCCCGCTTCCAACTCAGCGATGCCGGAGCGGATGTGCTTATGTTCCCAACTGTCGGCCGCAAAGTACATTGAGATCACCTCAGCAGCCACGTCGGAGACTGGTTGCCGACGAACTTCCGCCAAAGCGGCGAGACGCGCCTCAACGGCTGTATCCAATTGAACGAGAATCGATGTATGCGGCATAAACAACCTCTTTACCAATTATGCGCCCAATTCGTTTTCTTGGGTTCCTGTTCAGAACCGCTGGTGAATGACCTGAGCGTACCACAGCACCGGGGCCGCCAGCAGCAGCGCGTCGATGCGGTCGAGAACCCCGCCATGACCGGGCAACAGCGTACCGGAATCCTTGACGCCCGCCGAGCGTTTCAGCGCGGATTCGGCCAAGTCTCCAACCTGCGCCGCCGTGTTGACCACTACGGCGAGAAGGAGCCAATACCAGATGTCTTCGGGGTACGAGAGCTTTGCGGAGTCCCACTGCGCCAGCAACCTAGCCAGCGCCAGCAGACTGCCGGCGGCGATCAGGCTCCCCGCTAACGAGCCCAGCGTCCCTTCCCAGGTCTTGTTGGGGCTTAGCGCCGGCGCAAGTTTATGCCGGCCCCACAATTGGCCGATGTAAAGGGCGGCAATGTCTCCCGCCCAAACGACGCACATCAAAAAGACGAGCAGCGATGGACCGTTGCTCTGCTCGCGCAACGCGGGGATAGCGGACAGGGTAAATCCCACGTAGAGGAGGCAGAAGATGGATGCCGAAGCGTCGGCCATGACACGCTCAACGGGCGAGCTGAAGGTGCAGTAGATGAGCAGGGCGAGGCTGAGGAACCCGAGAGTGGCTGTAAGCTGATCGGGCCACTGGAAGCCGCCGGCAAATAGCAGAAGAATGGCAGCCAGCGTGGCAATGCGCGGCGGCTTGGCTCCGCATCGCTCCGCCAGCCCGAGAAACTCCCAGCCTGCCAGCGCGGCAACCCCAGCGGAAGCCAGCGTAATCACCCATGGCGGCCCCACAAAGAGCAGGACCAGCACCAGCGGAATGATCAGGGCTGCGGTAAGAACGCGTTTCATGCCAAGGCTGAGGATACACCGCCGGGGTGGGGTGAGTACCAACCGGTGGACGGTGAGCGTATGAATCGAAGCGTCCTCGATTCAAAGTCTGAGGGGTCACGCGTTCCTATTGAAGTCGGCTCGCAGCCAATGCAGGAAGGCGTCGGACCCTCCGCGCTGGGCCAATGCTTCCTTCAGCCGGAAGCGCATCTGCTCTGCAATCCACTTCATTCTGGCCTCGGAATCCTTTACGGGCGGTGCTGTTTTTTCGCTAATCATGAGACTGGTTCCTCCACACGGCCTCATCGGCAGGATGGAGGCGCGAGTCTATGCGGGAATCTGAAGAAAGGGAGAGCGGGAAAAACGAAGGTACCTAGCTAGCGGCGATTCGGATGTGCTCTGTCTCTTCGTCCACTTCGCCGGAGCCTTCGGTGAGGCCGCCGTAGCGGCGCTCGCGGCGCTGGAAGTCGGCAATCGCTTCGAGCAGATGGATGCCGCGAAAGTCCGGCCAGAGACGCTCGGTTACATAGATCTCGGTGTAGGCGATTTGCCACAGGAGATAGTTGGAAATCCGCATCTCTCCCGAGGTTCGGATGAGCAGGTCCGGATCGGGCATGTGCGCCGTATAGAGGTGGCGGTGAATATCCTCCTCGGTAACGCGCTGGGGGTCAAGATGCTTGAATTTCACCTCCGAGGCCAGGGCCCGGAAAGCATCGACGATTTCGGAGCGTCCGCCGTAGTTGAGGGCCAGCGTGAGGGTGGTTCCGGTGTTGCGCGCGGTTGCCTCCGCAGCCCAGATCATCTTCTCCTGGACCTCGGTGGGCAGCTCGTGGGTGCGCCCGATATACCGGATGCGGACGTTGTTGTCCATCATGCGCTGCAGGTTGCTCTCCAGATAACTTTTGAGCAGGCGCATGAGGAAGTTGACTTCGGCACGGGGGCGGCGCAGATTGTTTTCGAGCGAGAATGCATAGAGGGTTAACCAGGGCAGCCCGATGCGCGAGGCCGTTTCTGTGACGAGTTGAACGCTCTTGGCACCCTGCTGGTGGCCCAGGAACCGCTTGAGCGAGCGGTGGCCGGCCCAGCGCCCATTGCCGTCCATGATGATGGCAACATGGTCGGGAAGACTCTCAGGCTTGAGCGTTGCATAGACGGCGCGCTCGTCTGCCGTGAGTTCATGGATACGCAGCGTGCCGGATAGATACAAAGGACTCGCCTCTAGGTTGCTGTTGCGGCTTGAGTTTCCGGCCGCATCCGGATTGGGCCCGGGCCGGCCTGCAAAACAGGGGACGCCACGAAAGGAGACGCCTGATCCGAAACCGGGGGCAATCGCCCCCCGTCAGGGTCCCGCGCGATGGAGAATCCTCCCTCAGCCAGCCTAACTTGTTGCACCATCGACCCTAGCACAAGCGCCTCCGCGAGGCAATGCGCTTTGAATTGTACAGTGCGGAAGACCGTGCCGAAAGAGAACTCGCTGCTTGTTCACGCCCAATTGCGTATTTGCACACGCGTCCGGTCACGATGCCCGCGCAGCGCTTGCCTGGAGTCTGCGAGCGGGAACTATGCGCTGCGGCGGCGGCCCATTGAAGCGTCGCGCGCCGCGCCCGAGACGATGATCCGCTGCATCTGATCCAGATAGGGCAGCAGCGCGGCGATCTCGGCCAGAAACGGATCGGCCAGAATGGCTGCCACCTCCTCGTCGCGGATGCTGCGGGTGTCGCGCACTAGTTGGCACACGTCTACTTCCAGGGCGTCGGCCAGGCGCTGCAGCGACCCGAGCGTAGGGATCGCCTTGCCGTTTTCAATCTTCGAGATGTAGGTACGCGGCACCTGCATGCGGCCAGCGAGCTGGCGCTGGCTGAGATGGCGGGCCTTGCGGACCTCGCGCACCTGCCCTGCAACCTGCAACCCGGCCTCGGTTGAATCGGGCGCGGCGGGGCGGCTCGGCACCAGTTGCGGAGCCATGGGCAATGGCTCCTCAAGGTATGGCTTGTGGCATTTTCTGCAATGGGAGTTGCTGGTCCTGAACTGAACCAGGCCACAGAAATCGCAGCGCACGACTTCTCGCGTTTCCACGCTCAACAGGGTGGTCGTCATCGGCTTTGTGCGGAGTGCCAGAGCGGGAACTCCGAGGCGCTTCTCAGCACCACGATACGAGCTACTTTGGGGGAGATGAACCATAATTGTCAAGTAGAATCTCAGGTACAATCGTGCAGGGAACCTAAGATTCACCCATCATACGCTGAAAAACCCTAAGAAAAGCGAACCAAATTGATCAACAGCGAGAAAAATATGAGCGAAGAATGCATTTCACATCGTGAATCTGAAGGGGAAGCTGGCGCCGGGGAGCCCGCGAGCTACGGGCGTGCCCAAGCCTGGCAACTGCTTACGGAGTGGACCGAGGGGGAGAGCCTGCGCAAGCATGCGCTTGCCGTGGAGGCCTGCGTGGCGGCGTGCGGCGAGGCGGAAGCGGACCGGCTTGTGCTGGGGGGAGACGAACGCGCAGCGCTGATCGAGCTCTACTCGACCACCGCGCTGCTGCACGACTTCGACTACGAGCGCCACCCTTCAGCCGAGGCGCATCCCTTTGTGGGCGTGCGCGAGTTGGAACGGCTGGGCTGGCCCATCGAGACGAGGACAGCGATACTGGGTCACGCGCAATACTCCGGCGTGCCTCGGGTTACGCACCTGGATAAGGCGCTGTTTGCCTGCGACGAACTTGCCGGATTCCTGACCGCCTGCGCGCTGGTAAAGCCCACGAGATCCATCGCCGATGTGGAGGTGGCCGGGGTGAGAAAGAAGATGAAGGACAAGGCTTTTGCCCGCGGCGTGAACCGGCAGGATGTGATTGAGGGCGCGGCTGAGCTGGGCGTGGAGCTGGACGCGCATATCGCGTTTTGCATTGAGGCTATGAAGAAAAGGGCTGGGGTGCTGGGGCTGTGAAGAGCAGCTTTTAGCTTCTAGCTGCTAGCTCTTAGCTTCTGGTTGGGCGGAGTGGATGCAAGCCTATTTTCCGATGCAGAAGGTGGAGAAGATCAGGTTCAGGATGTCGTCGGAGGTGGTTTGGCCGGTTAGCGAATCGAGCGCCGCGAGGGCCCGGTAAAGGTCGAGCAGGATCATCTCGTGGGGGATGGAGGCGGCGTTGGCCTGGGCCGCATCGCTGAATGCAGCCAAAGCCGCCGTGATGGCCTGGTGGTGGCGCAGGCTGGTGAGCAGGCCCGGTTCGGCTGAAGCTCCGCCGGTGGCCAGGGCCAGAATCTTCTCGCGCAGCTCGGGAATGCCTTCGCCGGTGAGTGCGGAGGTTTTTAGAGTGGGGATTTCGCCTAGATCCGGCGCGGGCGAGGGCGCGGCCGCATCGGCGAGATCGCTTTTGTTGATGGCCACAAGCGCCGGCCGTCCGGCGACCGCGCGCAAAAGTCGATGCTCCTCCTGGTTGAGCGGCTGGGTGGAGTCAAGTACCACCAGCACGAGCGCGGCATCGGCGAGCGCTTCCCTGCTGCGGGCAATGCCGAGCTGCTCGGCCTCTTCGAGTCCCTCGCGCAGGCCAGCCGTATCTACCAGCTCCAGGGGGATTCCATCGAGCGAAATTCGTTCAGTGACCAGGTCGCGGGTGGTTCCCGGCTGCGCGGTAACGATGGCTCGCTCGCGCTGGACCAGGCGGTTGAAGAGCGAACTTTTTCCCGCATTGGGGCGGCCGACGATAGCCATGGTGAGCCCGTCATGAACGATTCGGCCACGGGCGAAGGAGGCTTCAAGCGCCTTGAGTGGGGGGGTAATCTGACCGATGCGGCGGGCGATCTCGGCTGAAGGTGCTATGTCCAGGTCGTCCTCGGCGAAGTCGATGCCGGCTTCGAGCAGGGCGATGAGTTCGGCCAGGGATTGCTTGGCCGGCCCGACGCGGCGGCTGAGCGCCCCACCCATCTGGCTGGCGGCCTGGCGCGCCTGAGTAAGCGTCTGCGCCTCGATGAGGTCGCGAACCGCCTCAGCCTGGGTGAGGTCGATTTTTCCAGCCAGGAAAGCACGCTGAGTGAATTCGCCGGGCTCAGCGAGCCGCGCGCCCAGGCAAAGAGCGCGGCGAAGCAGTAGTTCGAGCACCACAGGCGAGCCATGCGCGGCTATCTCTACCAGGTGCTCGGCGGTGTAGGAGTTGGGCGCGGCGAACCAGGTGACGATTGCCTCATCAATTTTTTCTGAGTCGACCCGGTCCGCCTCGCCGGCCGAATCCAATACATCCGCAAGGCGAGCGCGGGCGTGTTCCAGCGGCTGACGGAGTTGGACAAGTTGAGCCGCGATGGATGGCGCATCAGGTCCGCTGAGGCGCACAATGCCGATGCCGCCGCGTCCTGGCGGTGTGGAGATAGCGGCTATGGTGTCCGTGCTTGAATCGGAGCTTGTCATAGGCTTCAGTTAGTGTAGAGGGTTGAGTGGATGCATCGCTTTGGCAAAGGACCGAGGCGCTTGGCGGCGGCGCATCGCGAACCTGGTAACAGCTATAATTGGCGCGGGCGCAATCAGGAAATCTTCATGCCGTCCACGCTCTTGGTGAGCTGCCCGCCGGCATTCTTAAAGGCATAAATCTCTTGAAAATCGAACGTGTTTTCGGACTGGCCGCTTCCACGCCAAGAGGCAGGGGAAGAGGCTTGCAGATTTTGACCTTCGCCGTCCTGCTCTTGTCCGGTGTCGCCGCTTGGGCACAGCAAATGGAGCAGCCTGTATGGCAGGGAGTTCTACACAACGCGGCCGGCGCACCGATTCCCGGTGCAAGAGTCCGGCTGGCTGGAACCGCGAGCGCTGAAGCACTGACCGGGGCCGAAGGGAGATTTCGGCTTCCGCCTCTTCCCGCCGGCCCATACCGGCTGACGGTTGAGACCAATGGGCGCACGGTCGAATACGCGCAGTCGATCGACCTTGCTGCGAATGCTGCTCCGGTTGAGATTACCCTTTCTGACCGCGGAGAACTTTTCGTGACTGTTCTGAAGGGCCAAGCGGCCACCGGAGGCGAGCAATTGTCGAACCAGGCTGTGAGCGAGCTGCCGCTGAACGGACGCGACTTTGGGACGCTGCTGCTGCTGGCCGCCGGGACGATGACCGATGTGAACGGCGCGACCAACTTCACGGCGCAGTTCGCCATCAACGGGCAACGCGGAGTTGAGGCAACCTTTGCAATGGACGGCGCGGACATCAGCGATCCGGAGATGGGCGGATCCACTTTCCCCAACTTCAATGTGGATGCGGTGGAGAGAATCGATTCGAGCTCCGGCTGGATGCCAGCGGAGGTTGGGCGCGGCGCGGCGGGGTTTACCAATATCGTTACGCGCTCGGGCGCCAGTGGATTTCACGGGTCAGTCTTTGAATTCGTGAGGAACTCGGCGTTCGACGCGCGCAACTATTTCGACCATGCCACACCCGCATATCCGGGGCGCATTCCGCCGTTCCGCCGCAATGAATTTGGATTCACGAACGGCGGGCCGGTTTTTGTACCGAATGTTTACGATGGGCGCAAGCGCACTTTCTATTTCTTTCAGTATCAGGGTTTCCGCCAGGTTCTGGGAACGACGCAGGTAATGCCGGTGCCTACCACCACTGAACGCACAGGTATTGATACGGTGACGTATCCCGACGGGTCGGTCGATACTCTCACAGTCCCGGTCGATGCCGGAATTGCCGCGGTTCTGGCGCACTATCCGCTGCCTAACTACGCGGCCGGCGCTTTTGCGGCTCACACTTATGCGACCGCGTCGAAGGTGGCAACGGACGCCGATCAATTCTCCGTGCGCCTTGATCACAAGTTCTCGGCCAAGGACCAGTTCCTTGCGCGATTCAACTTCGACAATCTTTCCGGGCCAACGACGAATCCGGATCAGACTGCCATTGATCCGAGCTTTGGGATTGAATACTTTGACAGGCAGCGCAATGTTGTTGGCACTTACACCCGCACTGTCTCGCCGCGGCTGGTTCTTGAGTCGTCGATCAGCATCACGCGGTCCACTCCGGGCTTTCCCACAACCGATTACACTGACCCAGCCGTGAAATTCAACGATGGGTTGTTTGAGGCATTCAATTCTGCCGCCGGTTCGGTGATGCAGGCCTATGGCAATTTATTTCAAGGAAGGCAGAACGTATCCTTTACCACGGCAGCGCATGCATTGAAAGCAGGGTTCGAAGCTCGTCTCAATCGCGATACAACTTACTTTGGAATCAGTCCTGACGGCGAGTACGATTTTGGCGGCGGGACTGCCTATGCCGACGAGTTCATTGCCTCGCAGAGCGGAACGCACAACATCAGCCCAGGCGACCCGCTGCCCGACACGCTTTCCAGCTTTCTCTCCGGCAGTCCTTTTGTTTACACCGTGGCGATCGCGCCGCCCTACTTCTCGAACGGCCAGCACATTGGTCCCGCTGCAATCAGCCGCAATAACATCAACGCATATTTCCAGGACACGTGGAAGGTTACGTCACGGTTTACTCTGGACTACGGGCTGCGCTGGGAACTCTACCAGCCAATTACGGAACGCGCGCGACGAACCGGCGGCTTTCTCAGCCTGAATGGGATACAGGAGTATGTTATCGATCCCCAGCCCGGTTACAAGACTGACTGGAACGCATGGGGGCCGCGTATTGAAGGCGCGTGGCAGGTGACTAATAAGCTAACTGCGCATGCCGGAGGGGGGATCACAGTTATCCCACCGAATATCTGGCAGGATAACTTCCTCACCGGCTCAACGCCTTTCGCAGTCTATCCGCGGCTGCTTTCAGCAGCCAATGCGCCTATCCACTATGGCTTCCAGATCACACCGTCGCAGCTTCCTCCCACTTACACTCCGCAGGGCGTGAATGTTTTTGCTTCGGGTAACACGAAAGCCGTTGCGCCCAATACGGTGATGGATGTAAATCGCTACGAGCAGGACCTGGCCGCGCTAACACCGAATGGCGTGGTGAGCGCGCTCAACCTGAGCGGTATCGACCGGAGTTTTGGTAACGGCACTCTTTATACGTGGACGGCGGGTCTGGAGCGCAAGCTTGGTAACCTTACCGCCGATGCGAGTTATGTGGGAACGGCGAGCGAAAAGCTGCCGCGCACGAGTTTCCCCAATGCATATCCCGGCGCCACAGCTGCGTTCGCACCGTACACCACGTTTGACAGTTCCGGCAACGTCATTGGTGGATTTGGAGTGGAGAACGTCATTACGGCAACGGCCCACTCCACTTATCACGCGTTCCAAACCTCACTCGCGGGAACGATGGGTCACGGCGGACCCGGTCTGCAGGCGAGTTATACATGGAGTAAGTCGATTGACGACACAAGCGAGGTAATTGGCGGGACTGGTTCTACAGGGGCTGTCGCACAGGGGTTTTCGCAGAACCCGTTTGACACGCATCCCGAAAAAGGTCCATCGTCTTTCGATGTTACTAACTCATTTGGCTTGAGCGTGGCCCAGGACCTGCACATGGACGAGGCGCAGTTACTACGGCCAATACCAAGGAAGGTAACTGGCGGATGGGAGGTGCTGAGTATCTCCAGCATCAGTTCCGGATCGCCGTTTACAGTCTTCTCGGGCATCCAGCAAACCGGCGCGGGGTCGAACGGAGTGGACCGGCCTGACCAGATTGGCACACCGCATCTTTCCACTGCGCGGCAAGACCGCGAGGACTACTTTGGCGAAGGAGCAAACAACGCCGCCGACTTTTTTTCGATTCCGATTCACATAGCCGGCGGCACAGGCCCCAACCAGGGAGTGTTTGGAACGCTGGGCCGCAATAGCTTTCGCGGTCCCGCTTACTACGACTACGACTTCGCACTTATCAAGAGCACGCCATTTGGACGGCGACCGAGCGGAGCCGAGCGCATGGATTTGCAATTCCGCTCTGAGTTTTTCAACCTGTTCAACATCGTCAATATGGGCTTGCCCGCCAACATTCTTACAGGCTCAGGATTTGGCGAAATCAGCAAGACCGCCGGCACCTCGCGGCAGATTCAGTTCTCACTCAAGCTGATCTATTGAATCCGGACGGTGAAGTCCCTTGCCTGGTGGTTACGCCGTGGTTAAAAAATGGAGGACGAGTTCGAGTTGTCTTCCCGCAGGGGTTAAAACCCCTTCTCTTCCGGCACTTTTCGGCACGACTGAAGTCGTGCCCTGACACAAAGCTGGTTCTTGAAACACGTTCTGGTTGCCTGATACAAAGGGTGCGGCGTAGTGGAGTGACGGCTCGTCACTCTTAACAACGAGGGAGTTAACGACAATGAATCGATTCGGAATTCTTGCGCGCATGGTGCTGACTGCTTCTCTGTTTGCCGTTGGGCTGAATTGCGCGGATGCACAGCAAGTGAGCCAGTCTCAACTTGCAAAGCACGCATTGGATCTCACCGTCGTGAAGCCTGAGACGGTTGGTTTCTCGTCTGAGCGGCTGGAGCGGCTGCATGCACTCATCCAGGGCGAAGTGGATTCGCACCAATTGGGTGGCGCCGTCACCATTTTGGCGCGGCACGGGAAGATTGTGGAGTACCGCGTCTATGGGCAGAAGGACGTTGCCACGAGCACGCCCATGAGCAAAGATGTGATTTTTCGCGACTACTCCATGACCAAGCCGGTGACCGGAGTGGCGATGATGATTTTGTACGAGCAAGGCAAATGGCTGCCGTTCGATCCAGTCTCCAAATTCATTCCTGAGTTTGCCCATCTGAAGGTGCAGAAAGGCGTGGACGCAGACGGCAAGCCGATCCTCGTCGATCCCGAACACGCCCCGACCATGCGTGAACTGATGACGCATACCGCCGGGTTCAGCTACGGCAGAGCGAAGTCGCCGGCAGACGCCATGTACGGAACCCTGAAGGTGATGCAGTCGAAGAACCTTCAAGAGATGATCGAGAAACAGGCTCAGATTCCGCTGCTCTACCAGCCCGGCCAGGGATGGCTCTACAGTAACTCGATGGATATTCAGGGGTACATTGTGGAGAAGCTTTCGGGGCAATCGCTGCCTGACTTCATGCACGACCACATTTTTGCGCCGCTGGGTATGAAAGATGCCGGATTCTTTGTGCCGGAAGAAAAGCGAGCGCGCTTTGCAACCAACTACCACGTGGGTCCGCAAGGCGAGCTGGTTGTGAACCCAGGCGGCGATTATGCGGCGCAACCCACCATGGCGTCGGGTGGCGGAGGGCTGGTTTCGACCGCCGAAGATTACTATCGCTTTGCACTGATGCTGGCCAACGGCGGCGAATTGAACGGCAAGCGCATTCTTGCTCCATCGACGGTGAAGCTGATGACTTCGAACCACATGCCGGCCGCCATTCAAACCGGTGAATTCGGCATTGGGCTTTCGGTCATCCGGCCTGGATTCGGCTGGGGTTACGACTGCGCAGTTATCTCGGATCCGGCCGAAGCTAATCTCTCCGACGGAAAAGGCACATTCTTTTGGGACGGGGCCGCCGGCACATGGTTCTGGGTGGACCCCACAAACGACATCGTGTTTGTGAGCATGATCCAGCGCATGGGCGGCTCTGACAACCATCCATTGGAATACAAGAGTCACGCGGTTGTGGATCAGGCGTTGGTGGACCCGGGAAAATGATGAACCTGCATCCGGCAGGGGCTAAAGCCCACGTTGTTTTACGGCACTTGCGGCACGACTGAAGTCGTGCCCTGATACAAAGCCTTCGCAGATTGCTACTTCAGCAGGTCGAGGGCCATGGCTGTGGTGGCTGTTACTCCTGTAGTGATGGCGGGCGCATAGATGGGGGCGAACAGAGCCGAGTGGAGACCTGGGAGCGGGACTCCTGTGGCTTTGGATTGGGCGAGTTTGGCGGGGTCGGACGCGCCCAGGCGGTACATGACCGCAGGAATTTTTCCATCCAGCGAAAACTGCCCCACATCTTCAGATCCCATTACCGCATCGGCTTCGACGACGCGCACAGCGCCTAGCGCGGCAACGGCTACTGCGCGCAGGCGATCGGCCAGCGGCACATCGTTATAGGTGGCTGGGGTCATCTCAGTCTGGCTGACGGTGACGATGGGCATGCGGTCCGCGGGAATGCCATAGCCGACGGCTACGCCTTCGGCAGTGCGGCGGACGGCAGCAACGATCTGGTCGCGAACCTTGTCGGAGTACGTGCGCAGCGTGAGGCCCATGGTTACTTCGTCGGGAATGATGTTTCGCTTGACGCCGCCGTGGATGGTTCCTACGGTGAGCACGGCGGGCTGCTGGGGATCGATTTGGCGGCTGACGATGGATTGCGCGAGAACTACAAACTCCGCGGCCATCAGAATGGGGTCCTTGCCGAGTTGCGGAGCGGAGCCGTGCGCGCCGATGCCGCGCATGAATACGTCGATGCTGGTGGAGCTTGCGAGCAGCGGGCCGCCCTTGAGGGCGATGGAGCCGGCGGCGACCATGGGGTCGTCGTGCTCGGAGAGAACGAAGTCGGGCCGGCCGAAGCGCTGGTAGAGATTGTCGGCGAGCATGGCCCGGGCGCCGTCGATGGTCTCCTCGGAGGGCTGGCCGATGAGCATGAGCGTGCCGTGCCATTGGGCTTTGCGGGCAGCAAGCTCGCGGGCGGCCCCCAGCAGGACGGTTATGTGGATGTCGTGGCCGCAAGCGTGCATTACGCCAACGTCCTGGCCTTCGGCATTGGTGGAGCGGACCTTCGAGGCGTAGTCGAGCCCGGTCTTTTCTTCCACGGGAAGGGCGTCCATGTCTGTGCGGTAGAGCAGGCGCGGGCCGGGGCCATTTTCAAGGACGGCAACTATGCCAAACGCCTGCGAGCCGTCTTGATATTTGCCTACATGCTCGGTGACCGTGTAGCCGAGCTTGCGCAACTCGGCGGCAACAAAGGCGGAGGTCTCACTCTCGTGGTGGGATAGCTCCGGGTTGCGGTGCAGGTGCTTGTAGGTCTCGGTGAGGGCGGGAAGCTGCGCCTGGACTGAGGCGGGGAGGGCCGGTGGGGTTTGCGCGGCCAGCGGCATGGCGGAGAGGACGGCTAGAGCGAGAGCGCGGGACATCATGGGAGGAACCCTCCAGGAGGAAAGAGAAGCTGACTTCAGGCGCCAGCGTAACACAGCCGGAGCTTTTAGCTCTCAGCTTTCAGCCTCCAGCTTTCTGGCCTAGCCGTTTTCAACGCGCGACTTTATATCCGCGTACGCTTGTTCGATTAGCCTTATTAGAGCTAAGGCGTTCGCGGGGGCTCCCGGACTCAGCTTCACATGGCGCATTCTCTTGCCTGTGCCTTGCAGTATGTGAGCCGGATCTGGGAGCGCCGCCCCTTGAAAGAACCCGACGTTCACGTGCGAGGTGAATACATTGACGTAGCCGAAGGGCACATCGCCCAGACAGGCAACCGGACAGCCGTCATGCAGGAGCTCCCGGACTTCGTCGCCGCATTTTCGCATCCGCTGAAACCACTCGCGCGCGATGGCTCCCAGTTCCCCTGGATGCTTATTCATCCACTCGTCGATGGCGGGATCGTGGTGTTGAGAACCGTTGAATCGAAGCAATTCTGTTTTCATTGTCGGCGGGTGACCCTCATATCAAATTATCCCCCCAGGTCTCAAAATCGAGACCTGGGGCACCCTACCGCGAGCAACGATGTTCGCCGTAGCAAGTCTCAGGAGTTCCCGCGGCAATCGGAACAGTCGATCCGCAGGGGTTAAAAACCCGCACTATTCTTGCGTTGTTCGGCACGACTGAAGTCATGCCCTGACACAGAGCTTTTTTTGAAACACTCTGTAATTCAGAATTGCGTTGACCGCGGATTCCTGCTTGTACTAGAGTTGGGGGCAGCCTCCCCAAGGCTATCTCCCTGTTCGCAATTCAATCTGAACGCAATTCAACTTCAACTCAGGAGTTTCCCCCGTGATTTCACTTTCTCCGCTCAGGTTCAAAGGTGTCGCCGGATGCGCTCTCGCGCTGTGTCTCATGCTGGGAGCGTCCGTCGAGGCCTCCGCCGCCATCACCGCTCGTCAACCGCTCATCAATGGAAAGATCGATGACACGCAGCTTGTGACGCTGCCGGGAAACGTGCGCCCGGAAGCGAATGCGAGCCATGACCGGGGCCCGGTTGCGGATTCCATGCCTCTGAATCATCTTCAACTTGTGCTGGTGCGGCCCGCAGAACTTGAAGCTGCGCTGGAAAAGTACATGCAGGCGGCGCAAACGCCGGGCAGCGCGAACTACCATGGGTGGCTGACGGCCGAGGAGATTGGCGCGAAGTATGGTCCGGATTCCCACGACATAGCCGCAGTGCGAGAATGGCTTGAGTCGCACGGGCTGCAGGTGAACAGCGTGTCAGCCAGCGGCATGACGATTGATTTCTCCGCCACTGCCGGGCAGGTTGCCGAGACCTTCAAGACCCCGATTCACGCGCTGGATGTGAATGGCGAACGGCATACGGCCAACATGCGGAATCCGCAGATTCCGTTGGCGCTGGCTCCGGTGGTTGCTGGCATCACGTCTCTGAACGACTTCCGGCCGCATCCGATGATGAAGGCGGTGCGCAATTCGACGGCTGTGACGGCAACGCGAGACGCTGGCAAGCCCGCTTATACGGTAAACAGCGACTATCAGCTTGTGGCGCCGGCCGATCTTGCCACCATCTATAACATCAACCCCGTGTACAAAAGCGGCGTGACGGGCAAAGGGGAGACGGTGGTCGTAATCGAGGATACGGATCTTTATTCGAACCAGGATTACGCGACATTCCGCAAAACGTTTGGCCTGGACAGCTACAAGCACGGCTCGTTTTCTGTGGTGCATCCCGGCGGCTGTACCGACCCCGGCGTGGTGGTGGGCGACGACTTCGAAGCGACCATCGATGCGGAGTGGGCTGCGGCGGCGGCGCCGGACGCAAACATCGTTCTTGCCTCGTGCGCCGATACGACAGACAACTTCGGCGGGTTTATCGCGCTGCAGGGTCTGGTCGACTCGCACACTCCGCCGGCCATTGTCAGCATCAGCTACGGCGAATGCGAACCTGGCCTTCCAGCGGCATTCAATCGCTATATCAATCTGCTGTATCAGCAGGCGGCGGCCGAGGGAGTGTCAGTGTACGTGGCGGCCGGAGACGAGGGAGCGGCTTCGTGCGACGCGGGTGGGGCCGCGGCGGAAAACGGTATCGCGGTGAGCGGTTTCGCGTCCACACCTTATAACCTGGCGGCCGGGGGCACCGACTACTCCGACACGTATTCGGGAACCAATGTCGATTACTGGGGCGCGACCAATACGGCCACCTATGGTTCAGCGAAGGGGTATATTCCCGAGATGCCGTGGGACGACTCCTGCGCCAACGGACCGTTGTTCACTTACTTTGGCTATGCGGCGGCCTATGGGGCCTCGGGATTCTGCAACTCCGAGATTGGTGCGACGTATTTCCTTGAGGTGGCCGGGGGCAGCGGCGGGCCCAGCGGCTGCGCTTATGGGGAAACCAGTCCAAATCCGGGCACGCCGGCCGTGAGCGGAACCTGCCGAGGCTACGCGAAGCCGATCTGGCAGTGGTTCCTGGCCGGTGTTCCCAATGACGGGGTGCGCGACATACCCGATGTTTCGCTGTTTGCGGCGAACGGGTTGTGGGGCCACTATTACGTGGCCTGCTACACCGATCCCGCATACGGGGGCGTGCCCTGCACCGGCGCACCCGACACCTGGTCTGGCGCGGGAGGAACTTCGTTTGTTTCGCCGATCCTGGCCGGCGTGCAGGCGCTGTTGAACCAGAAGACCGGGTTCCGCCAGGGCAATCCCGACTACGCCTACTACGCGCTGGCGACATTGGAGTATGGAATCAAAGGCAATGCTGCCTGCGACTCGAACAAGGGAACGAACGCCTGCATCTTCCACGACGTAACCTTCGGCGACAACGACGTGAACTGCGAGGGAACGTTCAGTTGCTACGATCCGTCGGGCCCCAACGGAGTGCTGTCGGTGAGCTCGACGAAGTTTGAGAACGCATACGGCACCAACAGGGGTTGGGA
>Ga0302278_10002847_pt1 | contig 19498 bp, 15 predicted proteins | sample III_Bog_N3_2_FD_194543 | JGI IMG/M metagenome (GOLD analysis project Ga0302278, IMG submission 194543) | Peat permafrost microbial communities from Stordalen Mire near Abisko, Sweden - III_Bog_N3_2 | ecosystem: Environmental > Terrestrial > Soil > Wetlands > Peat | place: Sweden: Abisko...
TTTTCGCGAAGGAATGCGGGTCGAACTGCGGGCTGCTGCTCGACACATGGCACTGGCACCATGCGGGCGCAACCGTGGGCGACATTCTGGCTGCGGGCAAAGACCGCATCGTGCACGTGCACTTCAACGACGCAGCGAAGCAGGCGCCGGAGGATGTTCGAGACAACCAGCGGCTGCTGCCGGGCGAGGGTGTGATCGATCTGACCGGCTGCCTTCAGGCGCTGCAGAAGATCGGATATGCCGACGCGTTGTCGGTGGAAGTGTTCGGGCGCGGGCTGAAAGAAATGCCGGTGGAAGAGGCGGCCCGGCTGGGCTTCGAAGCAGCCACGCGCACGATGCGCAAAGCGGGTGTGAGCTGATGGCCGGCGATCTGGCGGCGCTGCTCACAGAGCAGGCGAATCCGGCGTCGGCGCGGATCGACCGGCTTCCGACGGTGGAAATGCTTCGGGTGATTAACGATGAGGACCGGCGCGTGGCGGAGTCTGTTGCGGCGGAACTGCCGGCGATTGCGCGCGCGGTGGATGGCATTGTGGAGGCCTTCGGGAAGGGCGGACGGCTGTTCTATATCGGCGCGGGGACCAGCGGGCGGCTGGGTGTGCTGGATGCCGCGGAATGTCCCCCGACTTTCAATGTTGCGGCGGGTTTGGTGCAGGGCATCATTGCGGGCGGCGAATCGGCGCTCTCCCGCGCGACTGAGACGACGGAGGACGATCCGGAGATGGGCGTGCGCGACCTGCAGGCGCGTGGGTTTCTGCCGGGCGATGTGCTGTGCGGCATTGCGGCCAGCGGGCGGACGCCTTACGTGCTGGGCGCGGTCGACGAGGCGAAACGCATGAGCGCGCTGACGATCGGCATCAGCTGCACGCCGGATTCGGAACTGAGCCGGCGCGTGAAGATCGCGATTACTCCGCTGCCGGGACCCGAGGTGATTGCGGGGTCGACGCGGCTGAAGGCGGGCACCGCGACCAAGCTGGTCCTCAACATGCTGACTACCGGGAGCTTCATTCGCACGGGGTATGTATGGGGAAATCTGATGGTCAACGTGCAGCCGAAGAATTCCAAGCTGCTCGACCGCGCGCGGCGTATTGTGAGTTCCGCGACGGGTGCGCCGTATGAGCAGGCGGCGCTCATGCTGGAGCAGGAGGGGAATAACGTCCGGGCGGCAATCGCAGAATGGGAAAGATCGAGACATGGATAAATTCGTAATTGAAGGCGGCACGCCCCTGAATGGTGAAATAGCGACCAGCGGCGCGAAGAATTCGGCACTGCCGGCACTGGCCGCGGCTTTGCTGACCGATGAAAAGGTGGTGCTGCAGCGGATTCCGCGCGTGCGCGATATCCGGACGATGGAGCGGCTGCTGGTGAACATCGGCTCGGAGATGTCGGTCGAGGAAGAAACCGTCACGATTGAGACGCCGAAGATTCTTTCACCCGAAGCGCCGTATGAACTGGTGAAGACGATGCGGGCGTCGAGTCTTGTGCTGGGGCCTCTGGTGGCGCGGGCGGGGCGGGCGCGCGTGTCAATGCCGGGCGGGTGCGGGATCGGGGCGCGGCCGATCAATTTCCACCTTGCGGGGCTGGAACATCTGGGCGCGAAGATTTCGCAGGAGTTCGGGTACATCGAAGCAGTTGCGGAAGACGGCCTGAAGGGTGGCCACGTGTCGTTCGACCGGATCACCGTGACAGGCACGGAGGATATCCTCATGGCCGCCGTTCTGGCGAGTGGCGAGACCGTGATTGAGAACGCGGCGCGCGAGCCGGAAGTGGTCGATCTTGCGGCCATGCTGGTGAAGATGGGCGCGAAGATCGAAGGCGCGGGGTCGAGCCTGATCCGCGTGCAGGGCGTTTCGAAACTGCATGGCGTGACGCATGAGATCATCGCGGACCGGATTGAGGCGGGCACGTTCGTAATCGCGGGTGCGATTACCGGTGGCGATCTGAAGGTCACGGGATGCGTGGCGGAGCATCTGGGCGCGCTGGTCGAGAAACTCATCGATGTGGGCGTGAAGATTACGGTGCCGGATGAGCGCACCATCCACGTGCAGGCGGGCGGTGAATTGCGGCCCGTCGATATGAGCACCGAAGAGTATCCGGGCTTCGCTACCGATCTGCAGGCGCAGTATATGGCGCTGATGACGCAGGCTGACGGAATTTCGATTATTACCGAAACAATTTTCGAGAATCGCTTTATGCATGCGCAGGAATTGATGCGCATGGGGGCGAATATCCGCGTCGAGGGGCGAAGGGCGATCCTGGCCGGACGGAACAAGCTGACGGGCGCGGGAGTGATCGCGTCGGATCTGCGCGCAAGCGCTTCGCTGGTGCTGGCCGCGATGGTGGCGCGGGGCGAGACGGTGATCGACCGCGTTTATCACATCGACCGCGGGTACGAAAAGATCGAGGCGAAGCTTTCGGCGGTGGGAGCCAGTATTCTTCGGGTAGAATAACCGGGATGGCACATCCGGCGCACAGTCCCCAATTTTTGAATTTAGTGAATGACGCGAAGTCTCGTGTGAAGGAGACGGACGTTGAAGGTTATAAGAAGATGCTGGCGAGCGGCGCGCCCGCGGTGCTGGTGGATGTGCGCGAGGATCACGAGTTTGCGGCAGGGCATGTGAAGGGCGCGGTGCATCTGAGCAAGGGAATTATCGAGCGCGATGTGGAGGCGAAGTATCCGGAAAAGGATACGACGCTGGTGCTGTATTGCGGGGGCGGGTTCCGGTCGGCGCTGGTCGCGGACAATTTGCTGAAGATGGGATATACGAACGCGATTTCGCTCGATGGGGGATGGCGGGCGCTGAAGGAATCGGGATTGTCGCTGGAGTAAACGGTACGCTGAGATCGGATTGCTATGTTTTCGCACAACGAATGGTTCCAGGAGCAGGTTCAGACCGGCATCGATCAGATTGCGCGCGACGACTTCATTGACGAGGAAGAAATAGACGCACGCGTGGAGCGGATGCTCCAGTCTTGATGCGCATCCGCTGGTCGCCCGCAGAACCAGATTCATCAGAGTGGGGAACGAAAGAGTACGCGAAGGAGAATTCTTTCGTTCGCTGGTGGGTGCGGTCCGCAAACCGCACGCTCCGGGGCCCCTGCATCCGGAAGAGGTTGTTTGCGCTGAAGGCCGCGTGATCACAGGATGATGCGGTGATCGTCGGCGCGTTTCGTAACGTGTTCGCGGTCAAGGTATTCGAGCAGCGGGATTGCGTATTTGCGCGATACGGCGGTCCAATCCTTAAATTCCGGTACACCGAATTTCTGGCCACGCTTGCCGGCGAGCAGATCGCGAAGTTTTGTCAATGCTGTTGCGGGCAGCACCAGTTCATCCGAAATTCTTACCAGCTTACCTTCGCGGAGCAGGATCTGCAGAATCGATTTGGCGCGCGCCGCTTCGATGCCGGAAGACTTCAGGACCTCATGCACGGCCGGCGCGGTAAGGCCCGCGGTTTCGAATGCGGATTCAATGGCTGCGCGCGCCTGCTCTTCATCGACCTTCAGAACCACGCGATGGCTCTTCAGCCGCACGACTTCGCCATCCTGAACAACTTCGGGCGTTGTGCTGACAAGGTGGTCGAAGATCGCGGAGGACGCGCCTTTGAGTGTGCGGCCTTTGAGGTCCTGCTTCGGAATGCCGGGCAGCAGCGATTGCTCTTTGTGGAACTGGCGAACGGTGGCGGCGAGATCGAGCCGTAGCCGGGCCGCTCGCGTTGTGGCAATCATCCACGTGCCCGCAGTCTCAACGTGGGGGCTTTTCGGTAGGTTCCGCAGGCCGGTGAGCGCGATCAAAGCTGACTCTTCGATTCCGTTCGGGCTCTCCGCGATCAGCAGGTCAACGTCACCATTCAGCAGTGCGCCGAGCCTTTTGCCAATATCTTCGCCGCGTCGATAACGATGTTTGCCGATGGCGGCCACAACGCCCCCGCCGATCGTTACTACCGGTGAAAATCTGCGGATGATAAAGCGGTCGCCTGGCAGTACGAGGGCCGGTTCGCGCAGGGTGATTCGTGCCCACGGCTTGACAAGGAAGCGGACTTCGGCCTCGATCTCAGCCGCCCCCATGTGCAGGTGCACGGGGGAGTTGTTCTTCAGCGGCTTCGGGGTGGACAGCATCTCCAGGCTGCAATCGAATGTGGTGACCGGATGGAAGCGACCGGGTTCGCTAAGCACCATGCCCCGTGCAATTTCTGCGGGTTCGATATCGACAAGGTTCACGGCGGTGCGCTCGCCGGCGCGGGCTTTGTTTGTGGCCTCGCCATAGACTTGCAGGCCACGCACGCGAAGGCGGCGGCCGGTGGGATAAAGCTCCACTTCCTGCTCGCGCGTCAGAGTGCCGGACACGAGGGTTCCGGTCACGACGGTGCCGAAGCCTTTCATCGTAAATGCGCGGTCGATCGGGAGTCGAAACCACCCGGCGGCGTTCTTCTCGCGCACTTCCCGCGCGGTGGTGGCGAGCGCGGCGCGAAGTTCGTCGATACCCGCGCCGGTGGTGGCGCCGACGGCGATTTTCGGTGCGTTCGCGAGGAAGGAACCGGCGAGAAATTCATCCACTTCAAGCCGCACCAGTTCGAGCAGATCGGGATCGGCAAGGTCGGACTTCGTGAGCGCGACAACGCCGGACTGCACTCCCAGCATACGGCAGATTTCGAAGTGCTCGCGCGTCTGGGGCTTGATGGATTCATCCGCCGAGATCACGAACAGCACCATATCGATGCCTGCGGCACCCGCCAGCATATTGCGAACGAAGCGCTCGTGGCCGGGCACGTCGATGAAGCCGAGACGGGTGTCCTTCGTAAGCTGAAGGTGAGCGAAACCGAGGTCGATGGTGATGCCGCGGCGCTTCTCTTCCGCGAGGCGGTCGGCGTCGATTCCGGTGAGGGCGCGGACGAGAGCGGTCTTGCCGTGGTCGATGTGACCGGCGGTACCTACGATAATGTTTCTCATGTCCGCGTGCTGAAATATTTTTACATCGCGCCGTTGCTGGCGCTACTGACGGGGTCGCTGGTGTATTGCGCAATCGCTCTGGTGGCGGTGTGGCGGTATCGGCAAAGCGGCGTGAGGCGTGCGGGTTTCTTGCTGCCGGTTTCAGTGCTGCGGCCGCTGGCGGGCGCGGAAGATAACACAGAAGCGAATCTGCGGAGCGTGTTCGCGCAGGCGTATCCGTCGTTCGAAGTTTTGCTTTCCGTGCACGAGGCTACCGACCCCGCGGTAGCGATTGCGCGCCGCTTGATGGCGGATTTCCCGGACGTGCCGGCACGTCTGATTGTGGCGGGCGCGTCGCCAATGCCGAATGCCAAGGTGTGGAGCCTGCGGGCGCTGATGCCGGAGGCTCGGCACGAGCACATAGTGATGACGGACAGCGATATCCGGCTTGAGCCGGATTGTCTGGCCACGGTTATTTCGGAGCTGGAGCAGCGGAATGTGGGGCTGGTGACTTGTCCGTATCGCGCGGCGGGAGGGCCGCGGTTTTGGTCGCGTGTGGAGGCGCTGGGTCTCAACACGGATTTCCTGGCGGGCATGCTGACGCAACGGTTGCTGAACGGGATGGACTTCGCGATCGGATGCACGATTGCGACGCGTAAGTCCGAACTTGAGGTGATCGGCGGGCTGGTTCATTTGCAGCGCTATCTGGCCGAGGATTTCGTGATGGGCAGTCTGGTTCACGAGCGCGGGCGGACGGTGGTGCTGTCGCGGAGCGTGATTGAGCATCACATCGGGAATGACGGGTTTGTAAAGAGCTGGCGACATCGGTTGCGCTGGGCGCGGAGTACGCGGCGTTCGCGGCGGTTGGGATATGTGGGCGAGATTTTTACGAAGCCCGTGGCGCTGAGTCTGATCCTTTGGGCATGTGCGCCGGAGATGTGGTGGGCGGTAGTAGCCGCAGTGCTCTTTCGGGCGGCGGTGGCGTGGGCTACGGCGCGGGCGGTGTTGCGCGATCCGTTGATGGCGAGGTTTTGGTGGATGCTGCCGGTTGAGGACGTTTCGAGCTTTGCGACCTGGGTGATGGGGTTTTTCGGGAAGACGATTTTGTGGCGGGGGAGGAAGCTGGTGGTCGCGCGGGATGGGAGCTTTGAGATTTGACCGTCTGTGGCGTGGATGCAAAACGTCAGCTCCCAATGCTCTGCGGCTTGTTTTTATCGGGAGGTGGGGATTCAATTTCTTCACGATTTGGGGATATTTGCACCCATATCGACCGAAACAGCGAAATACGGGGCACGGATTCTTCTATGGTCTTCAGTTTACGCGCCCAGAGAAAGTACGAAGGTCTCTTTCTCCGGATGATAGACTCGCAGTGTAAACAAAATTACCGGATAGCTATGCGCGCTTCTATTCACTGAGTCCGATAGCGGCGCGGCGAGTGCGCGTCTTCTTGAGTGGCCGTCGCAGGCCTGAAGGCAACATGAGAAGCATCAACGAACTTGCCGGGAGGTTAGGTCCCGCGGGCGTAGCTTGGTTGAAGATATGGCGTCAGAAATACGGATTGAGCGCTGAGGACATCTGCAAGAAGCTCCGCGAGAAAACGGGAGAAGAGGTCAATTCGGCCGAACTCATCTGCGGGATATTGCTGGCCATCGCGCCCCATCTCGTCGACAAAGAGAGTTCCATGGCGAGTGAATCTCCTTCGCTGATATGAGCCTGAATCGCTATGGCCTGCGGAATCCGAACAGCCAAGCTGTCTCCCCATTTCGAAACCGTGATTTCATTGTGCATGCTCATCTACTCCGAATATACACGTCGTCAGCTACAAGTTGGGAACGATCGCTCCGGGCTTGCGACCGCGCTCAACGCAAATCAGGCGAATGCTGTCGTGTGACCGGCCTCAGCTTCGCAGAAGAGTACCAGAACCTGAGATCCGCAGACGCTTTCCAAAAGGAACACGTCAAAGCGGATATCCACCAGTCCGCGGTCGAAATCGGCACCGGCATCTGCAATCACGTCCAGAAAGCGCGACGGGCGTTTTGAGATTCAGCGCAACGATTCCAAGCCTGACCGACCTCCCGGCGCGATGGGTGACGCGAGCAGACCCAAGACCTCTACAGCGTTTTCAAAAAATTCACCAGATCCTGTTTCTCCCGCTCCGTATATCCGCTCTTATATCGCCGGTCGTAAAACTCCACCACATCGCGCAGCGTGGGCGCGGAGCCATTCGCGAAATAAGGCGCACGAGCCGCCAGCCCCCGTAACTGCTGCGGCACGATGGCTCCGGTATCCGCGCACTTCCCGGTTACCAGCGCCCGCCCCGGATCCTGTGTATAGATCGTCTGCCCCGTCGCGCATGTCACCCTGAACAGCGGCAACTCCTTCGAAGCTTCGCGGGGTGGATAGTTCGTCGTGCCGATCTCCATCGCCGCCGCAGCCGCGCGTTCGTTATGGCATGTCGCGCATTTCCGCACAAACAATTCGCTGCCGCGCGATGCCGATTCCCGGAAGTCCTTCTGAAAGCCGGCCATCGGGACGCCGGGGCGCGCCAGCCACGCCTCGGGCGCAATCTTCGCCGCGATTCCCACCGGACTCCCTGCCTTCCCTTCCGCCAGACTTGCCGGACCGGGAATAAACGGGCCGGAGGCGTCGTCGAGGGAACCGCCGCGCAGATCGGAACTCTGTGCCACGAAGATCTGTCGTTCGAAATTCAGAATCTGCGCCAGCTGGGCGTCGCCCGGCCCGCCCGGCATCTGTTCATGCGTCATCGCAGCCGTAATGGCCTGGCTGCGGAGCGTAGCCTCGCGGCCATCCGCCATCAGGCTGATTCCGTTGGTTGCGCCGGTGCCCGCCTGCGTTGTCCCGGCGAGATTTGCCACCACGCGCGGCCGCCGAAACAAGGAAATCGCGTGCTTCCCGCCCTTCATGCCATAAACCGGATCGGTATTGCAGCCCGTGGGATCGCTGACAACCTCGATCGTGAAATCCGGCGTCACGGAAGCCGGGGGCCACGCCATCGCGATGCGGAACAGGCCGCGATTGATCGTGAGCGAGTGGGACGCCATGGAAGTCTGCGGCAGGCTCGGGCAATTGGACCCGTCCACCGCCGCGAAGACGGGGTCTGTGCCGCCGGTTTCCGTCCAGCGCTGGCGCAGCGTCGCGGCCGAGACACTCATGGCATTGGAAGGCTGATGACAGGTAATGCAGGCGCGCCGGTTGGTACCGAGCGCAGCGAAGAAAGCGTGATCGTCGGCGCGAACATTTCCGCTCGTATTGATCATGCCGCCGGTGCCCTCGGCGTTATCGTAGTCTTCGGCGCGGGGAAGAAATCCACCCTGATCGGCGTCCCACCAGATCCGGCTGGGGCCATAGGCATTGCCACGGGTCTGAGCGATCAGAAGCACAGCGGATGCGAGCACACCAGCGGAAAACAAGAGCCATCTCATCGATTGAACACCTGCCTGGTTGAAGATGACAAACGATGTCTGTGATGCCGCAGCCCAAGCGCGGGCACGTCCGCACCGGAGCGGCCGTTCGTTCGATTGTGCCACAGTTTGGGGCGGGGTGTGGGAAACTCCGCCCCTTCCACTGCGCGAGACCCTACTTCTTCTCTTTTTTGGGCTTCTTGGTTTCCTTCTTGCGGTCCATACCTTTGGCCATCGAAAAATCTCCCTTCGACTTTGATTATGGCAGCGCTCAGCAGATTTTGAGAAACAGTTTTCGACGGTACATCCGCGAGGGCATGAGTCGGTCGGTTACGTGGCTGGCAAGCCCCGGAGCCGTGCTTCAGTCCAGCTGGGCGAGGTCGATGCGGATTTCGCCGGCGCTGAACCGGGCGTTGACGATCTTTTCAATTCGGTCGCGGGTGCAGATCTCGCCTGTCAGCGATACCGGATCGATCACCCACACGTAATCCACACCCATCGCCAGGTACTCCTCGATCTTCATTCGCAGTTCGAGCGCGGAGTCTTCCGGCGAAAGGATTTCGATGCAGAGGAACGGCGGCGACGTCAGAGTCTCTTCTGCTGGCTTTCCCTGCGTGACACACAAATCCGGGACCCGAAAGCGCGCCGGATCGCTTCTTGTACGAATCCGAAGTTCAGGCCATACCCTGAAGCCGGACGAGCGAACCACCCCGCGCAGCGCCGCGTAGAGATTGCCCTGCATGTCGCTGTGGGTTAATTGCGGCAACGAACGGTGAACGATTCTCCCCTCCACATATTCGGCGTCGTATTCAAAGCTCGTATGGAGGTATTCTTCGACGCTGACCAGTTGAGCGGTTGCCATGACGGACCTACCCCTACTTTAGCCTGGCGAACGGCCGCGGCCTACATCCAGCGCTTAATGAAATTCGTGTCGAAGTTCCCGGCGACAAAATCGGGCTCGTTCAGAATCCGCTTATGCAGCGGAATCGACGTGTGGATTCCTTCGACCACAAACAGATCGAGGGCCCGCTTCATACGCTGAATCGCCTCATTGCGATCCCGCCCGTGGGCTATCAGCTTCGCCACCAGCGAATCATAGTACGGGGGAATCACGCCATCCTGATACGCATGAGTATCCACGCGAATGCCCACGCCGCCCGGCAGGTTCAGCCCCGTGATGCGCCCCGGCGACGGCGTGAACGTCACAGGATTCTCCGCGTTAATCCGGCATTCGATCGCATGGCCGTAGCGCGTTACCGGCCCGTCCAGAATGTCCGCCAGTTTTTCGCCCGCAGCGATGCGGATCTGCGCTTTCACCAGGTCTATGCCCGTGACCGCTTCCGTGACCGGATGCTCCACCTGAATGCGCGCGTTCACCTCGATGAAGTAGAGGTCGCCCTTCTCATCCATCAGGAATTCCACGGTCCCGGCATTACTATAACCGATGGCTTTGATGGCTTCCCTCAGCTTGGCCGAAACGCGGTCGCGCACGTCGTCGCGCAGCGCGGGCGAGGGCGACTCTTCGAGCAGCTTTTGATGCCGCCGCTGGATACTGCACTCGCGCTCGCCGAGAATCTCGACATGCCCGTGCTCGTCGGCCAGGATCTGAAACTCGATGTGCCGCGGCGCGCCAATGTACTTCTCCAGGTACACGTCGGCGCTCGAAAACGCCGCGCCCGCCTCCTGCTGCGCCTGGGCGAGGAGTCCGGGCAGTTCATCGGCATTGTTGCAGACGCGCATACCGCGCCCGCCACCGCCCGCCGATGCCTTGAGAATCACCGGATAACCGATGCGGTTCGCCGTCTCCAGCGCTTCTTCGGCGCACGACAGCACGCCTTCGGAGCCGGGCAGAATCGGCACGCCGTAGTCCTTCATGATGGCGCGCGCGCGTTCCTTGATGCCCATGGCGGAAATCACGTCGGGCGTGGGTCCGATGAACTTGATCCCCGATACGCGGCAGACTTCGGCGAAGCCCGCGTTCTCGCTCAGGAAGCCGTAACCGGGATGAATCGCGTCGGTATTCGTAATCTCCGCCGCGCTGATGATCGACGGGATGTCCAGATAGCTCCGCGCGCTCTTGGCTGGTCCGATGCAGATCGCCTGGTCGGCAAACCGCACCGGCAGGCTATGCCGGTCGGCTTCGGAATAGACCGCAACTGTCGGGATGCCGAGATCCTTGCACGCGCAGATAACCCGCAGCGCAATCTCTCCCCGGTTGGCGATGAGAATTTTCTTAAAGGGGACGGATGCCAAAGAGGGCTTCTCCGTATTCCACCGGCTGCCCGTTCTGCACGAGCTTGCTTTCGATGACACCCGCAATGTCGGCTTCGATCTCGTTCATCAGCTTCATCGATTCGATGATGCAGAGAACTTTCCCGGCCGTGACATGTTCCCCGATGCGCACAAACGGCGGCGTATCCGGAGACGATGCTTCGTAAAAGGTTCCGACAATCGGGGATTTCTGGTAGATGAGCGAATCGGGAGCTTTGGCGGCAGGCGCGGCGGGCGCGGGCGGAGCGGCGGGAGCCGGCGCGGAGGGTACCTGAGCGAGGGGCGCCGCGGCAACCATAGCCGACGGAAGGACCACGCTGGTTTCCACGCCGGGCGAGCGCTTGATGCGAACCCGATTCTCGCCGCGCTGTACCTCCAACTCGGCAATGCCGGTTTCCGTGACCAGCTGGATCAATTCCCGGATTTCTTCAATCGTCATGCAATCTACCAGATTAACAAGTCTGGTGGCGCAGGTTTGCAGAGGCTCTTGTCTTATACCCAGATGAGCCTCAAGGGCGGGATCGGGAAGCCGGGGACTGATCGTCAGTATGCTGGTCGGCGGAGTTCGATTTGCTCCGGGACACAGTGCGAACCCTGCAAAAGGCCTTTACGCCGGTATGCAGCGAAAAGCGGTTGTCACCCGAATGGTGAACTGCGAAGCAGGCGATTTTCGTTACCGCTCCTTTGCAGTCGCGGCTCGGTAACACCCTGACTCTACAGAGCCGCGCGCGTAAGCGAGCAACACAGCGGGAGATCGTGGCGGCCACACCGCAGGCGTGGGGTGCAAAAGACGAGCGATCATTCGCAAACGTTCGCAAACACATGGGACTCGGCCATATCGATCCACACGCCGGAGCGGTTTGCCCCTTTCGGGCTCATTCTTCGATGTGAATATGCAGCGTAGCGGCCAGGAATGAAAAGCGGTCGACCCACTCGTCGATCACCTTCGTTGTCGGCTTTCCCGCTCCGTGCCCAGCGCGCGTATCGATGCGGATCAGAATCGGCGCGGGACCTTCCTGCGCCTGCTGCAGGGCGGCTGCGTATTTCAGGCTGTGGCCCGGCATCACACGGTCGTCATGGTCGGCGGTCGTGATCAGAACGGGAGGGTACTTCACTCCTTTTCGGATATTATGCAGCGGCGAATAAGCGCGGATAACCTTGAAATCGGCCGGGTTATCGGGGTGGCCGTACTCGCCGGTCCATTGGGTTCCGAAGCCGAATTTGTCGAAGCGGAGCATATCCATGACGCCGACGGCGGGCATGGCGGCGCCAAACAGGTCGGGCCGCTGGTTGAGTACCGCGCCCACCAACAGGCCTCCGTTGCTGCCTCCGTAAATGCAGAGCTTCGGCGTAGATGTGTATTTGTGGGCGATCAGCCATTCGGCGGCAGCAATGAAATCGTCGAACACGTTTTGTTTCTTCGCTCTCATGCCTGCCTCATGCCACGCCTCGCCGTATTCCGATCCGCCCCGCAGATTGGCTACGGCGTAGATGCCTCCGTGTGCCATCCACGTGGCGACCGCGGGGCTGAAGGCAGGCGTAAGCGCGATGTCGAAGCCGCCGTAGCCATACAGTATCGTGGGATTGTTTCCGTCGGGCCTGATGCCCTTGCGATAACTGAGGAACATGGGTACCCGCGTGCCGTCTTTGCTGTTGTAAAACACCTGCTTCGTCTCGTAGGCGGGCGCGTCGAACGCAACTTTGCTCTCGCGCACGAGCGCGCTCTTGCCTGTGCCGACGTCGATCCTGTAATACGTCGTGGGCATTGTGTAGCCCGTGAACGCGTAGAACATTTCGGTGTCGTCCAGTCGCGCGGGAGACCACACGGCCGTGCCAATGCCCGGCATCGCAACGTCCGATACCGGCTTGCCGTCGAGAGTGAGAATCTGAGCCGTGGAATGAGCGTCCTTTATGTATTCGAGGATCAGTTTGCCGCCCGCGATCTGTGCGCCATCCAGGGTCTCAGCGCGTTCGGGAACGATCTCCTGCCAATGAGCGCGATCGGGCTGTGCGGTATCTACGGCGACGACGCGGCCGAGCGGCGCGTGGTCGGTTGTCTGAAGGTATAGTCGGTTGCCGGCGATGGCGATGGGGTTGTAGGTGAAGTCAGCGGTCGAGATCAGGTCGGTCGTATGGGGATTGGGAGAACTCAGATCCTGCCAGGCCAGCATGTTCTTGCCGTAGACGCCGACATCGATATAGATCAGCAGGTAATGGCTGCTTTCCACAACATATGGTGCGAACGACCACGTGGGGTGTTCGGGCCGCTCGTAGACGAGCTTGTCGGCGGACTGCGGATCGCCGAGCTTGTGGAAGTAGACCTTGTGATTCAGCGCCGCAGCGGTCAGCAGCTTATCGGGCGGCGGCTCCGGGAACCGGCCGTAATAGAAGCCGTGGTCGTCGGGCGCCCATGAAACCGTAACGCCTTTGGACCAGCGAATCAGGTCCGGAAGATCCTTGCCCGTGGCGATGTCGCGCACACGCCATTCATCCCAATCGGAACCGGCCTGCGCCAGCGAGTACGCAAACAGCTTTCCGTTCCAGCTCACAGCTCCGCCGGTCAGCGCCGCGGTGCCGTCTTTGAGGTAGGTGTTGGGATCGAGCAACACGCGCGAAGGGCCGTTCAGTGAGTCGAGCACCGAGAGCACGGACTGGTTCTGCAATCCGGAATTGTAAGACTGAAAATAGTGGCTGCCGGCTTTGTAGAGTCCGGTGTATTTTTCGTAATTCCAGATGTCGGTGAGTTGCTTGCGGAGCGCTTCCCGGCCGGGCACCTTGTCAAGCCAGGCATGGGTCAGATCGTTTTCCCGCCCGACGAATTTTCGGGTTGCGGGGGCGTCGGCATCCTCTAAGGTGCGGTAGTGGTCGGCGATTTTCGTGCCGTGATAATCGTCGGTCTGGTCCGTCATGGGCGGCGTGGGATACGTGAGCCGGGAGGTGGTTTGAGCGGTAAGAACGAGAGCGGCCGCGAGGATGAAGAGGAGGAAGTGAAATGAATTTGACATCCAGGCCGATTTTCGCACGCCGCCGGCAGCCCCAAACCGCAACATTTCAGCCGGACGTACAATAGGCATGCCTGCGCAGATGGGCGAGCCCACCCTGGGAAATCCTGGGCCGGGTGAAACGTTCATCCACCCTGCGCACCTTAGTCCAATAGCCCGCAATGACCGATTGGAAACAGGTCGAAGAGTTATTCCTTGCCGCAGGCGAGTTGCCGCAGGGGGATCGGCACGCATTTCTGGTCTCCGCCTGTGCGGGCGATGAGACTCTTCTCGAAGAAGTCGAATCTCTGCTGGCCCACGATTCCGGGGGCCAGCCCACGCCGCTCACCGGCATTGTGCGGCGCAGCGCGGCAAGCGTGGTCGAAGCCGAATCGCTCGCCGGGCGCAGAATTGGCGCTTACCGGATCGTCGGGGAACTCGGCCACGGCGGCATGGGTTCCGTCTACCTGGGCGTGCGCGACGACGATCAGTTCCACAAGAAAGTCGCGATCAAGTTCATACGGCACGGCATGCATTCGCCCGGCGCGATCGACCGCTTCCTCCGCGAACGCCAGATCCTGGCGAATCTGGATCACCCCAACATCGCCAAACTGCTGGACGGCGGCGCCACTGACGATGGCACGCCCTACTTCGTCATGGAATACATCGCCGGCACGCCTGTAGACGAATATTGCGAGCGCCGGCACCTGAGCGTCGAGCAGCGCTGCGAGATGTTTCGCCGCATCTGCGAAGGCGTGTCCTACGCGCATCGCAACCTCATCGTGCACCGCGATCTCAAACCGGGCAACATCCTGGTCAATGCAGAGGGCATTCCGATCCTGCTCGACTTCGGCATCGCGAAGTTGCTCGACGGCGGCGACATGCCCGAAACCAATCTCACGGCGGGCGCGTGGATGCTCACGCCGGACTACGCCAGCCCGGAGCAGGTCCGCGGCCTTCCCGCGACTACCGCAAGCGACATCTACTCCCTGGGTGTCGTCTTCTATCAACTACTCACGAGCGCGAAGCCTTATCACGTCGATTCCACCCGTCCGCTCGAACTGGAACGCGCTATCTGCGAAACGCAGCCGCCCCGCCCGAGCACCATGCGCCGCGACCGTGGCCTTGCCGGCGATCTCGACAACATCGTGCTGATGGCGCTGCGCAAGGAGCCGGAGCGGCGCTACTCTTCGGTCGAACAATTCAGCGAAGACGTCCGGCGCTATCTCCGGCGCCTGCCTGTCATCGCGCGCGACGATACGTTCGGTTATCGCGCCAGTAAGTTCGTGCGCCGCAACCGGGCGGGCGTGCTGATCGGATCGCTTGCCACCGCCGGGCTGATTGCCGCCACCATCGTCACGGCTCGCGAAGCAACGCGCGCGCAGCAGGCAAGAAATGTCGCAGAGGCCGAGCGAACCGTCGCCGTGCAGCAACGGCAGCGCGCCGAGCAGGCGCAGTCCGTAGCCGACCGTGCTTCCGCTTCGGCGACGGCGCGCGCACAGGAAGCCGAGAGCGAGAGGGCGCGCGCGCAGAAGCGGCTGGGTGAACTTGTGGAACTTGTCCAGGCGGCCTTGTTCCACGTTCAGGAAAAGCTCGAACACGTGCCCGGCGCTCTGGACGCGCGGCGCGAGCTAATCGCAACTACGCTCGAATACCTCGATGGATTGTCGGAAGAGTCGAAGAACGATCCCGCGCTGCTGCATCTGCTGAGCGCAGGCTACACCCAGATTGGCGACGTTCTCGGCCTTCCAGGGTTTGCCAATCTCGGCGACCGCGATGGCGCGCTCGCGGCATACCGCAAAGCCCGCGCCGTGATCGTTGCCACACAGCGACTCGTTCCGGAGGACGTCAGTGCGCAACTCGAAGATCTCGGCCTTCACCAGCGCGTCGGCGTGATTGCCGAGTCGACCGGCGATACCAAAACCGCGGTTGCCGAATACCGCGCCGCCCTGAAGATCGCCTGGAGCGTGGCCCGGCAGCACCCGAAAGATACGAAAATCCTCATGCAGCCGGGCATGATCGAACACAGTCTCGGGCTGGCTCTGGTGAAGATGAACGACCCCACCGCGAAAGATCATGTGCGTGAAGAAATCCGCGTGTATGAAGCCGCCACCGCGCTGGAGCCTGAGAATCCCATACTCGCCATGGGACTGGCGGGCGCGCATGCCAATCTGGCGCGCATCCTGACCGCGGAAGGAAATCTGCCGGGAACTTTGGCGGAACTGCGGAAAGCCCACGCGATTCGCGAGAAACTCCACGACCAGGCGCCGAACGACGCTCTCCAGAAAGTCAGCATGGCAGGCAGCTATGAGAGAATCGCGCTGACGCTGGGCGCGCCGTGGCAGCCCAATATGGGCGACCGCGCGGGCGCAATGGAGGCAATCGGCAAATCCATCCCGCTGCGCATGGCACTCTACACGGCCGACCCTTCCAACCGCAAAGCGAAGGCGGACGTGGCGCAGGTTCTTACCTGGGCAGGAGCTATTGAGCCGGATGCCGCGCTGGCGCTCCCGAATCTTCGCCGTGCAGCGACCATGCTGGCCGAACTGCGCGCCGCAGACCCGAAGCAGGTCACGTACATAGAGCAGTCCGCTCTGGCGCATGAATATATCGGGCGCGACCTGGACATCCAGGGGAATCTGACGGAGGCTGCTGCCGCTTACCGGGAATCGCTGGCCGCGAAGCAGAACCCCGCCGTGGCTGCCGCGCTCGAAGATTGTGAGCGTCGCCTGAAAAGGAATTGAGTACCGGTACGGAGTCTAAGCGTTTCGTTTGGAAAGAAGAGATCTTTTGCGGTATGCGGCCACGCCTGCAAAGGCAAGTGCGCCGGCCAGCATCCAGATCGTGCCGGGTTCCGGCGCAACCGGCTCGCTTTCTCCCTCGAACAACCCCCCGCTGCTTTGTTGAAAGACAAACGCCTGTTCAGTGCCCGGGGCTCCGGCAACGGCTCCCACCTGTTGAATGAACCGGGAAGAATCGAAATCGAAGCCTGCGTAGTTATTTGCGGCGGCCGAATCGGCGGCTGCTTCGTAGGAAATGGCGGCCGCAGTTTGAGGAGCGGTTCCGAACACGCTCCAGATTGCGTACTGTAACCCGATCTGCTGGTCCGTAGTGCTGTAGGATTGCGCGGCAAGCCACGCCACACGCTCATATTGCGCGAGGTTATTCGAATCCGAAAAAAAGTCGGAAGTGGCCGCTTGGTTAATATTAAGCAAGGATGCCGTCCACGTGTCGTTGAGGTTTACGTTGTCGAACATGTCGAAACAATCGACCAGCTGGGTGGTTCCGTCTATGGACACCTGGTAAGGGAGAACGTAATCGGCTCCGTCGTTTACGCCGGTAGGCGCGCCCTCGAAGACGATTGTACTCGCGCTGGCGGCGACCGCGCACACGAATAGCAGCGCTACTGTTCTGATTGAAAACATTAGTCAGATTTTCGAAAGTTATTAGGTGTTGGAGTTAGTCGGGCGATTTCAGTTCGTCCGCCTAATCACAATCTCATGATCGCTGGAACCAAGCCACCACACAAGGGTGCAGGTACTAGAGCCGGTTTTGTTCGAGAGGTATACGGAGTCGAATTAAGTGAATCGAAATACTATGGATGATACTCGCGCTCGGTATGACCTTTTAATTGATCGCGATAAAAATACACTTCGCGCAGGTTGCCGGTGGCGTAGCGCTCCGCCTGGTCGTTGAAGTGTTTAGAGGCTGGATTACCGCTTTCTCCACCGGCAGTGACGGCTTTTGCATGAACTTTATCGCCGAATTCCACCACCGCGACGAAGCTGTTCCCGCTGGTGCCATACCATTTTTTAGTTCCCGGATAGGCGCGGGCTCCGAACGACGCGAGCGAGCCCCAGACGGCTGACGTAAATCCCACCGGAATGCTGGGTCCCGCGTCGCTGAAAGGCTGTACAATATCGCCCGTAAGCCGCTGAAAACGATTGATTTCACCCCATGGGGTCTTCCATGTTCCGAAGGTGGTATCGAGGCGGTCCGAAGCGGTGGCAAGCGCCTGCAACGGGTCGGACGGCCTGCGGTTCGCTTCGCCGAAGTACACGGCGAGAGACGTAGGAACGGAGTTGACGGACCAGCGCAGATCCCATTGCCGCAGCAACGCGATCTGCTCCGCCAGCTTTGCCTTGAGGGGATTCGATGCGGGCGCATCGTCCCACGCTTTGATCAGAGCGGGCAGAGGCTTCTCGAACCACGTCAGATAACTGTCGTAGGCCGCCGCGATGAGCCCGTCGAGTGTGAAATCTTTCTTATTTTCGAGCACCCGTACTGCATGCAACCCGCGCGCGGATTCTGTGCCGCTCTCGACATATGCCGCATAATCTTCCTTCTTCAGACTGCTCGCGCCCGCGCCCGACCACGGCCAGTTGTTCGAATTGTAGAGCCAGCCGCTCGCGGGATTGAGCAGATGCGGCGTTTCGGCGACTTCGAGCAGCCCCTTATATTCAGTGGCGGGGTTGCTCCCCTCGACCGGTTTCGTCCAGTCGAACGAGGTGTCGCGCCGCGGAATGTAATTGCCATGGAAGTAGGCGATGTCGCCATCGGCATCGGCGAAAATGGTGTTGTTCGACGAGTTGGCCTTGAACTCCATAGTCTGCAGATAAGCCTTGTAGTTGCGCGCCTTCGTCCGCAGCCAGGACTGGCTGAGCGCCTTGATATTCTCCTGCATCAGACGGATGCTGACCCATTTCCCGTTGACAGTACGAACCACGGGTCCGTGCTGCGTGCGGTAAACCGTGAACTTCTTTTGCGCCATTCCCTGCGGCGTTTTGTAAGGCACCACGATTTCCTTCGTTACAGCCGGGCGGTCTTCGCTCCCGAAGCGGTAATAGTAACGGCCGCCTTTCGTAACAACCGTTTCGAGGTATTCGTCGACGGCATCCACACCGCTCGATGTGTGCATCCAGCCGGCGCGGTCGTTAAATCCCTGATAGATGAAAAACTGCCCCCATGTGACCGCGCCATAGGCATTCAGCCCCTGGTTGCTCGTCATCTGGAGTTCGGAGCGGAAGAAGAACGAGGTGTGCGGATTGATTAGCAGCAGCGCGTGGCGCCCGGTGGTATTCGAGGGCGCGATGGCCATGCCGTTCGATCCCGTTGGCTCGCCGTTCTCCTCGCGCGCCGAGGCTGTTTGCGCTACCTCCACGCTGCCGTAAAACAACGCCAGCTGGCCCAGATTGACGCGCTCGATATCGCCGCCGATGCTGCCTTCGGTAAACGAAAGCGCCATCCAGGGTTCGAAGTGGGTGATCACTCGGGGATGCGTTTCGGGATGCTTCGAAAGGTAATAGTTCAGGCCGTCAGCGAAGGCGTTCATCAGGGTCTGGAGCCATGCGGGGCTGGCAGTGTACTGGGCCTTCAGTTCGTCGGGATCGATGAAAAGTTTCTGCCGCAGATCCTGGTAAATCTTTGATTCGCCTTCGGTTTCGGCGAGCCGCCCCAGCGAATTCAGATAGTTCGTTTCGACGCGGTTGAAATCGTCTTCGGCCTGCGCGTACACCGCGCCAAACACGGCATCGGCATCGGTCTTGCCGGAGATATGAGCGATGCCCCAGTCGTCGCGGACGATCGTGACATCGCGCGGGTTGACCGCCGCCTGCAAAGACGCGGCGGCCACCAGCAGGAGGAGAAGTCTAGATGTCGTAATACAAGGAGAACTCGTAGGGGTGTGGCCGCAACCGTATCGCATCCGCTTCGTTTCTCCTCTTGTATTCAATGAAAGTTTCGATCAACTCTTCGGTGAATACGTCGCCCTTGAGCAGGAACTGATGGTCGTCCTCAAGGCACGCCAGCGCTTCTTCAAGCGATGCCGGCATCGAAGGAACGGACTTCATTTCCTCAGGCGAAAGATCGTAGATATCCTTATCGAGCGGATCGCCCGGCTCG
>Ga0302278_10002849_pt1 | contig 19497 bp, 16 predicted proteins | sample III_Bog_N3_2_FD_194543 | JGI IMG/M metagenome (GOLD analysis project Ga0302278, IMG submission 194543) | Peat permafrost microbial communities from Stordalen Mire near Abisko, Sweden - III_Bog_N3_2 | ecosystem: Environmental > Terrestrial > Soil > Wetlands > Peat | place: Sweden: Abisko...
CCTTGTATTCGCACCGCCATGCTGGAAGAAGAAAGCCATGGATTTAGCCCGGATATTTCATAGCCATTTTGGAGAGAGACGCGAAAAACCCTTTGAAAAGAGGGGCGCAAACACGTTCGAAGGCGTGGTTGAAAAGACACGGCACGCAGGTTTGGAAACCTGTATACGGCAGGCTGGTAAGCCTGCGCTACAAGGGTTTGCCATGGTTTTGCCGGTTTCACTGTGAAATATCCGGGCTAGTGGCACGGGCGTCCCGCCCGTGCGTTTCTTCCAAAAAACAAAGCCGCCTGTCCGTGGTTGGCAAGTAATTATCCCTTCCATCTCACTGCCGACTGCCGACGGATGCGATGGCAAAAAAGATCAAGAAAAAAACAAAAAAAGTGTATTCCATCTTTTGGCAACCATTTATAGTCAATAACGATATGACTGGTAGCTATTAGGCTGCCAATTATCAACAAAAACAGAACGACCGGATTTCTGGAGTTCATAAAACTCCCACCAGACTACTGGAGGTTTTAACAATTCAACCAACGAAACCTTGGTAGTCGCCACTGACCAGTCCCCTGGAGGTTGCATGAAAATAGACATTTGTCATGGAACCAAATCCGAAACCAGATCCGACATCCGTCCGCCCGTTGCTGTCAAAGCCAGCCGGGGCAGATGAATTTCAATTCATTCTCAACCAGGCTGAGCGGGACCAGCAGACCCGGTCCAGCCTCATTCACACGCGGGTCGGCGGCCGCGCAACCCGATGGAACTGGCACCGGTTTATTCTGGCCGGTTTCATTCTCGCCACCGTTTCCAGCGCTTCGGTTTGGGCCGGGGAAACCGAAGACTTGAAGGCTGAAGTCCAACGGCTGCAGGATGAGTCTCAAGCCAACAAGGCTGAACTGCAAGAATTGCGAAGCCAAATCCAGCTCCTGCGACAACTGGTCAAAAACCAAAACCAGACGGGTTCCACAAATTCATCCACGATCAGCAATGAGACTTTGCAGGAGAATCTGGCTGGCGTGCGCAGCGATGTGCAGACCCTGCGGGATCAATTAAACCGCTCCATTGATTCGACCATCAGCCCCAACAACAACAAGATCCCGACTTCGACCCGGCCGGTCCAGCTCTACAGCACCATCCAGGTGCAGGGTCTGGTTTCCGATAATGATTTGAAAGCGACGACAGCCAACAGTGTGTCGGGGGGCAAGGTTGTCCAGGGCACCAATAGCACGGCGCAGGGCTTCAAGATCAACAATTTCATCGTGGGCTTTCAAGGCACCCTGTTCCGGGATTATGCGGACGCGAACAATGTCTATTATAATTTGAGCGTCGATGCCGTCAGTCCCAACCAGAACAATTTCAACATCCAACCCTATGATGTCTATCTGGGCTATAACATCCTGCCCACGATTAACGCGGAGAAACCGCAATTAAACATCCAGATCGGCCAGCAGATCAAACAGTTTGGCGTGGAAGCGGTGCAGGGGGATGCCTACGTCACGACGATCAACCGCGCCGGGTTTGTCAGCTCGCTGGGGTTGTTGACGCGGGACGTGGGGGCCCTGGTCAACGGCACCCTGTTTGTGCATGACGATTTTGGCGACAATTACACCGTCCCCCTGATTCAATACTACGCCGGGGTGTTCAACGGGGCCGGGGCGAACACGCTCAATTACAGCGGCCAGGTGGCCCCCAACGCGCGGTTGGTGCTGAATGCGCCGGTGGATTACAACTCGTGGTGGCGGGGGCTTTCCGTGGGCGGCTCCTATTATGGCGGCTACGTCACTAACCTCATCACGTCCACCAAGCAAAGCCTGATTCAGGATGCGTCCCGGTACGGCGCGGACATTTCGTGGATTCACAGTCCCTTCGGGATCACGGCGGAATATGTTTATGGCAATGACGGCATTGGCGGCGGCTCCACCCCGGCCCTCCGGGGGATCAATGAAAGCGGTTTTGCCGTGACCGCGTTCTACCAATGGGGGGAAAAGTATGAAAAGGACTTCTCCAATCAGGACCGGCACGACGACTGGTTCCCGCAGACCTACCAGCCCTTTGTGCGCATCGAAGAATACAACGACGACAAGCATGACCCGGTCACCGGGATCGTGGACAACAATGTCCAGACCATCTATACGCTGGGCTTCAACTGGTTCTTTGCCGCCACCACCAAGCTCCAATTCAACTACCGGTACATTGACAACAGCCGGACGGCCCCCCATGCCGAAAACCAGTTCATCACCCAGTTCCAGTACGGATTTTAACCCCCATCGCAAGACAAGAGAAAGAGCATCATGAAAATTCAATATTATCTGCCCATCATCACTGCGGCCATCCTGGCCGGAACCGCCGGCGTGCATGCCGAAGACAAACCGTCCGTGATCCGGGTGGGCAATGTCGGCAGCGGGTATGGCCAGCCCTACACGACCGGCGTGGGCGGCGTCCTGGCCGCCAAGGGCTGGCTGGACGCCGAGTTCAAACCCGACGGCATCAAAATCGAGGAAAATTATTTCACGCTGGCCGGGCCGGCCATCAACGAGGCGCTGGCGAACAACAGCGTGGACATTGCTGAATACGGGGATTTGCCCGCCATCATCGGCAAGGCGGCGGGGCTGAAGACGATTGTCCTGGCCGGGCAGCGCGGCTTGCAAACCTATGTGGGGGTGCCGTCCAAATCCACGGTCCAATCCATTGAGGAGCTGAAAGGCAAACGCGTGGGCGTGGCCAAGGGCACCTATATGCACCTTTCCTTTGACCGCAAAATCGCCCAACTGGGTCTGACGGAAAAGGATTTTGACCTGGTGAACATCAAGACCGGCGACGGGGAAAACGCGCTGGCCGCCGCCAGCATTGACGCTTATGTGGAGGGTTCCGGGGTGCTGCGCCTGCGTGACCTCGGCCTGGCGAAGATCATCTATGACAACAAACATGATCCGGAGGATTGGAAAGGCCAGAGCGTGCTGGTGGTGCAGGAATCGTTTTACAAAAAATATCCCGACCTCACCAAGCGGTTCTTGAAAACGTGGCTCAAGGCCCAGCGCTGGGAATGCGACGAGGCGAACCGCAAGGAATCGCTGGAGATTGACGCCAACACCGGTACGCCGCTGGCCTACATCACGGAAGACCGGTCGGGCATTCAGCAAATCGCCGTTTACAACCCGCTGCTGGACGAGGCCGTCATCAATCACTTCAAATTTGCCGTGAAATTCTCCAAGGAACATTCGCTGATCAAACGCGAGTTTGAGGTGGACCCGTGGTTTGACCAGAAACTGCTGGCGGAGGCGTTGACTGAAATTAGCTGGCAGCCGTGAGGAGGTGGGGAAGCCCGGCGGTGGTAGCCGCCGGGCTTTTCAAACCTAATCCCATCTTGAACAACAAAATAATTTTATGAGACCGACTGAATTCAACTGGTTCACCCGCAATGCGGGCCGCGCCCGGGGGGTGATCGTCCCGCTGATGATCTTGCTACTGTGGCAAATTATCTCCACCCGGGGCTGGGTTTCGCCTTTGCTGCTGGCACCGCCCGGCCAGGTGGTCGCGGCCTTTCAGGAACTACTCAAAGATGGCACCTTGTGGAGCAATCTGCTGGTCAGCCTTTCCCGGGTGGTCAAAGGATTTCTGCTGGGGACGTCGCTGGGGTTTGCTTTTGGCATCCTCTTTGGTATTTCCAAGCAGGCGGAGGCATTGCTGGCCCCCACTTTCAACGCCATCCGGCAGGTGCCGCTGCTGGGGTGGATGCCGATGATCATCCTGTGGTTTGGCATCGGCGAATCTTCCAAGGTCGTGTTCATTGCCATCGGCGCGTTTTTCCCGACGCTGTTGAACACGTTCATTGGCATTCGCGGTGTCGCGCGCGAATACCTCGAAGTGGGCAAGGTTTATCAACTCAGCCGGTTCCGGTTGTTGTGCCTGGTCATCATTCCGGCGGCGTTGCCCTCGATTGTCTCTGGCATCCGGCTGAGCATCAGCCTTTCCTGGTTGCTGGTGGTGGGCGCGGAACTGATCACGGCCAACTCCGGCCTGGGCCAGATGATGACTAACGCCCGGGAGATGTTCCGGACGGATGTGGTCATGGTCGGGATCATTGTCATCGGCGTCATCGGGCTGATCATTGACACGACCATCAAACAGGTCGAAACGCGCCTGGTGCAATGGCAGACCGTCAAATAACCAGGACCCGCGATGCAGCCACTGCGAATAGACAACGTCAGCAAGACCTTCCGGGGCTCGACCCGCGAGGTGGAGGTCTTGCGAGCCTTTGAATTGGAAGTGGCGGCGGGTGAATTTGTTTCGCTGGTCGGCCTGAGCGGCTGCGGCAAGACCACCCTCCTGCGGCTCATCGTCGGGCTGGATTCGCAATACGAGGGTTCCATTTATTTGGGCAGCCAGCGCCTCAACGGACCGAGCCGGAAGCGGGGCATCATTTTTCAGGAACCAAGATTGTTTCCCTGGCTGAGCGTGGAGCGGAATGTGGCCCTGGCCTTGGATGATGAACACCGCAAACACGCCAACGGGACCGTGCAGGAACATCTTGAACTCGTCGGCCTGAAAGGCTTTGAAAAGGTGTTCCCCACCCAGTTGTCCGGGGGCATGGCCCAGCGCGCGGCCATTGCGCGCGCCCTCGTGGCCAATCCGGATGTGTTGCTGCTCGACGAACCCCTGGGGGCGCTCGATGCGCTGACGCGCCTCTATATGCAGAAGGAATTGGAGCGCATCTGGGAGCGGGAGAAAAACACCATGGTCATGGTCACGCACGACATTGACGAGGCGATCCAGCTCAGCGACCGCGTGGTGATCCTGTCCAGCCGGCCGGGGCGCGTGAAACGCATCATCCGCGTGGATCTTCCGCGTCCACGCAACCGGGAAAGCGACGAGTTTGCCGCGCTCCGCGAGGAGATTTTGCGCGAGTTCAACCTGATGGAAAGCGGCCTGGCCTGCTCGCGCAAAGGGATCAACGGCGAAGGAATTTAGATCGAAACCAAAATCATTATGAGCACAGCCATCCTTGAACATAAACCGACGACGCAACCCGCCTCCAAGACCAAACTCTACGAGGAATTGAAGATCAAAGCCGACCTGTCCATTGACGGGGTGGACATTGATCCCACCGCCGCCGAGGCGCTGAAGCATGTCAGCCATCAGGAGCAGGTTCACAGCGGGTTTGAAATGGATTTGGAGACGCACGTGGGGCGCGAGCATCCCAGCGGGTTTCACCTGCCCTTGGGGCTGAAAACCGCGTTCAAATGGAGCCGTAAATCCCGCTATCACATCGCGCATGAACACGGCCGGTTCATTCTCACGCACAAGGGGCACAAGCTGTTCCCCATCGAGTTCTTCCAACAGCCGAAGTATTACAAATTGAAGAGCGAGGAAGGCATCCCGCTCAAGAACATCGCGACGTTTGTCCACGATAGTAATGTCACGGTCTTCTACAGCAATGAATGCAGCTACAAGGAAAAAGGCGAGGACTGCCTGTTTTGCAACGTCAATGCCACCAAGGACACCTACGCGGATCACGAGGGCATCAAGTGGAAATCCCCGCGCCAGGCGGCCGAAGCCGTTCAGGCGGCCTACGATGAAGGCGTGGCCGACCATGTCACCATCACGGGCGGCATCATCTCCGAGCGCCGGGAAATCGAGTATTACCAGGACGTGGCCGAGGCGATTCAGGAGCGCACCGGCCAGACCGATTTCAACGGCACGGCGGTGATTGCCGCCCCGCTGGACCTGACCAACATTGACCGCCTGAAGGAGGCTGGTTACCGCACGGCGGCGCTCAATATCGAGATGTGGGACAAAAACGTGTATAAAGTCATGTGCCCGGGCAAGGCGCGCAACAGCGGGGGCTGGGATCATTGGCTTAAATCCATTGAATACGCCGTGGGCATCTTCGGTTTCGGCCGCGTGCGCAGCAACATCGTCGCCGGCCTGGAACCCAAGCAAAGCACGCTGGCGGGTGTGGCCTGGTTTGCGGAGCATGGCGTAGTCTGCCTGCCGGGCGCCTGGTGCCCGAATCCCGGCTCCGCGCTGGAAGGACACCGCACGCCCGAACCGGCGTGGCATTTGGATCTTTCTGAAAAAGCCTTCCGCCTTCAGAAGCAGGCGGGGATTACTTACCAGCAGGTGCATGACGCGAGCAATAACGATCTGGGCCTGGCCCGGGATATTTGGAAAATCGAAGAGGGTTACTTACAGGCTCCCGAATGAGCGCGCCCACCGTCCAGCCTGGGGGAATCCCGGCCCGCCGCGGTCTCATGGCGAGCTATCTCGTCCTGAACATCACGAGCGGCACGGTGGCGGGCGCCATGCAACTGGCCGTGCCGCTCTATGCCCTGTCACTGAAGGCCGATACGGCGCAGATCGGGCTGATCCGCGGCATTTCCGGAATCGGACTCCTGCTGCTGGTCATTCCGGCGGGATTCCTGGTGGATCATTACGGGTCCAAACGGCTGTTCCTGGTGGGCGGCTTGTTTGGCACGGTGGCCACGTTTTCGCTGGTCACGGCCCACACGCCCCTGGCCATTGCCGCCGTGATGGGACTGGCGGGCTTGTTCAGCTCCCTGAAAATGACCGCGCTGAACTCCTCCTTTTACAGCAATCTCCAGAGCATGGGCATTGAAAAAGCCGGCTGGTTCAAAGGTTCCATGTCCATTGGCCTGACCTTTCTCGGCCCGCTGGCCGGCGGCTGGCTGGCCCATGCCATCAGTTATGATGCGTTGTTCAAACTGCTCGCGGCCTGCACGCTGATTCCGATTTCGCTGGTGTTCTTCTTTCATAACGAACCCGCGCGCCAGGGAAGCGGCGGTTTGCGCGCGGCAGTGCGCAAACAGCTCACCGATTTCGCCGGGCTGATCCGGCGGCGGGAACTTTATCTGCCGCTGCTGACGGAAAGCCTGTCCACGTCGTTTTTTGCCACGTTCAGCGCCTTCATTGTGGTGCTGGCGGTGCAATCGCTGCACCTGCCCGCCACGGCGGCTTCGCTGCTGTTGAGCATTGAAGGCGGCCTTTTCATCATCACGGTGTTCGCGGCGGGCAAGCTGATCCTGCGCTGCAGCCTGCTGCAACTGTATGTGCTGGCTGTGGCAGTGGTGGTCGTAGGGCTGATCGGCCTCGCCGTCGCGGGCTCCTTTGCCGCGCTGGTCGTCACCACCGTGGTGCTCGGCATCGGCCTGGGCCTGATCAACCTCGTCGTTTCCTCGCGCATCGGTCAAATGCCAGGCGACAAGGGCAAAGTCGTGGGCCTGTTTTCCGCCGCCGTGGGCGTGGGCATTTCCGTGGGACCGATGGCGGGCGGACTGATCGGCACCTGGGTGGGTACCCGGGGCATCTTTTTGTCCTTCGTGCCGCTCTTTCTCGCGTTGCCATTGCTCGTTTACCGGCAGGAGAAGCGCAGCCGGGTTCCCGCCGGCCCGCTGCCGGCGGCCGTGACCGAATAAATATTAACCATCAACCAAACCACAAAACATTAACCATCCATGAGTTCGATCAAACAAAAACTATACGCGGAACTGGCCATTAAAAACGCCGCTTCCGTCGAGGGCATTGCCGTCAATCCGAAGATTTTCCAGGGTCTCGATTTGGGCGGAAAATATCAGGAGCAAGTGCATACGCTCTTTGAAATGGATCATGAGCAGCACGTCTCCATTCCCTTTCCCTGCGGGTTCCTCTCGCCGCTGGGGTTCCGGTTTCCCTTCCACTGGGATAATCGTTCCGAATTCAGTTTGACGCTGGACGATGGCGTCTATCATTTCCGGCAGAACGAGGAGATCTTGTTTCCCGTCGAGTTCGACTTCCGTCCCGAGTATTACAAGTTGAAGACCTCCGACGGCGTGGACATGAAGACCGTGGCTGCCTACAGTCAGGACGGTTCCATCAACATCGCTTACAGCAACGAATGCGCCCTCAAGGACAAAGGCCTCGACTGCCTCTTCTGCAACGCCAACGCCACCAAGGACGCCTATGGCGAGAAGGAGCACATTTTCTGGAAGAACCCGCGCCAGATTGGCGAGACCGTCGCCGCGGTGTTCAAGGAATTCGAGCATCTGCCGCGCCGCCACGTCAATCTGACTGGCGGTTTCATTCCCGAACGCCGCGAGGTGGATTATTATCTGGATGTGGCCGAAGCCATTCAGGAGGCCACCGGCCTGCAAGACTTCAACGGCACGGCGGTCATCGGCATTCCCCGCGATTTGAGCGTGATTGACAAGTACAAGGAAGCCGGCTTCCGCACCCTGGCCATGAACATCGAGGTTTGGAACCGCGACTTGTTCAAGGTGATTTGCCCCGGAAAAGTCACCCACTGCGGCGACTACGACAACTGGATCAAGGCCTTGGAATACGCGGTGAAAGTGTTCGGCCATGGCCATGTGCGGTCGGGCATCGTCGGCGGGCTGGAACCCAAGCCATCGACCCTGGAAGGCGTGGAATATCTGTCCAGCCGCGGCGTCATTGTGTTGACCGGCGCATGGTGCGCCAATCCGGGTTCGGCGTTGGAGGGCCATCGCACGCCAACCCCCGAATGGCACTTTGACCTGGCGCTCAAGACGGCGGCGTTGCTGCGCAAAGCCGGCTTCACGTTCAATCATCTCTACGACACCGCGCCGGGGCCGCATTTCCTGCTGCACGACATCTTCCGGATCGAGGAGGAGCTTCTGCCGGTGTTCCAACCACAACCGCGTGAATTGGAGCCGGCTCTGGCCTGATTCCCGCAACGAGGACAATATATTATGGCTGACAAGAAACCCAAGCACATCGCCATCTACGGCAAAGGCGGCATTGGCAAGTCCACCACCACCTGCAATATCGCGGCCGCGCTGGCGGAGGCGGGCTACAAAGTGGTGCAGATCGGATGCGACCCCAAGAGCGATTCCACCACCATCCTGCGCGGCGGCAATGAACTGCCTACTGTGCTGGACTCGCTCCGCGAAGACACCAAGCTGAAGCTGGAGGACATTTCCATCATCGGCTATCGCGGCGTGGTGTGCGTCGAGGCGGGCGGTCCCGTGCCCGGCGTCGGTTGCGCGGGTCGCGGCATCACAGCGGCGGTGGGCTTGCTGCAGGACCTTAAATTGTTTGAGGCCACCAAGCCGGACTACGTGCTCTACGACGTCCTCGGCGATGTGGTGTGCGGCGGTTTCGCCGTGCCCATCCGCGATGGCCTGGCGCAGCGTGCGTATGTGGTTTCCTCGTCCGACTTCATGGCCATTTTCGCCGCGAACAATCTGTTCAAGGCCATTCAAAAATATGCCCCGTCCGGAGGCGCGCGCCTGGGCGGCATCATTGCCAACGGTCTGATTGCCCCATACGCCAAAACCCTGGTGGATGACTTTGTGGAACGCACCGGCACCCGGGTGGTGGGCTATGTGCCCCGCGCCCTCGTCGTCAACCAGAGTGAGCTCTACGGCAAGACCGTCATCGAAGCCGCGCCCCAGCACGAGCAGGCCCAGGTTTACCGCAACCTGGCCCAGCACATCGTCAAATACGAGGACGTCGTCATTCCCCGCCCGCTCAACGGGCCGGAATTGAAAAACTGGGCCCGCGAATGGGGTGATCGCATTTTCCACTCCGAGGCCGGAGTGGTCGGTGAAAAGGAAGGCGTGTGAGGAATCTATGAGCACTCCTGCCGGCCGGGCGCCGATCAACCGCGAGAAAAGGCTGAACACCCTCAGCGCCTATCTGGGGGAGACTTCAGCGTTGCTGCGGGAATATGCCCGGGGCGAAGACGAAGTGAACGTGGATCAACGCATCCGCACTTTCAGCCATGGCAAACCAGATGATTTGCTGGTGGCGCTGGAGGTGTTGTCCGCCATTCCCGACGCCATCACCGTGATTCATGGCCCGCGCGGGTGCGCGGTCTCGCAATTGCAGCGGGCGCTGCTTGCGCGCGGACGGGCGTTTGGCCGCTGGACCGTCACCGATCTGGATCAAAAGGCCACCATCATGGGGGCGGATGCGAAATTGCGCGCCGCCGTGGCGGCGTTCTATCATCGTTACGGCCCCAAAGTGGTGTTCATTGTCGCGACGCCTGCGGTGGCGATCAACAACGATGACATCCAGTCCGTGGTGGACGAATTGAGCGGCGAGTTGGGAACCATCATCATTCCCATCTATGCCTCGGGGTTCACCTCCAAAACCTCGGTTTACGGATACGACCTCGTGGCGCATAGTCTGGTCAAAACGCTCGTGAAAAATCCCCCGGCGGAACGCGGCGCGTGGGTGAACCTGCTTTCGCTCGCCGAATCCTCCGGGGATCGCGACGAGGCCCGGCGGTTATTGCAAGCCCTGGGGCTGGAGACACTGACTCTGCCCGATGGAGCCGGGGTGCAGGACTTTGCCAAAGCCGCCGGCGCGCGGTTCTCCGTGCCGCTGGATTTTGACGCCGGCCATTATCTGGGCCGCGCCTTTCAAGACGTCGCGCAGGTTCCCTTGCTGGACGTGCCGCGCCCCATCGGCTTGGTCGGCACCCGCGAATGGCTGTTGACCGTCGGTGCGGCCGCCGGCAAGCAGAGTGAGGCCCGCGATTTCCACGCCCGGGAGGCGGCGGCGCTGGCCGAGATTCTGGAAGCCCAGCCGTTGCGGGGGGCCAAGGTTTATCTCAGTCTGGCCCCCGCGACGGCATTGGGAGTGCTGAATTTGGTGAAGGAAACCGGCGGGCACGTGGCGGGATTGACCGTCAGCCACGTGGACCAATTGCATCTGGATGGCCTCCGGAAATTTCAGGACCAGTCACCCGCCTTGCAAATCCACGTCGGTGAGGGCCAGGGATTTGAGGAAGCCAATTTGTTGCAGCGCCTCAAACCTGACTTGTATGTCGGCGATGGCGGCCAACTGGTCCAAGCCGCCCGGCTCGGCATTCCCTCCGTGTTTCTGCCGCGCATTCCTGTTGTGGGCTATCGCGGCGTGCGCGCCTTTGCCCGCCGGACGGCCTTGGCCTTGAAAAACCGCGCTTTTGTCGCGCGCTTCGCCGGCGGTCCGCAGTTGTTCGCCGACAACTGGTTCCAGCGCAGCGCCCACTGGCACATCAAACAGGAGGTCAAATAGTGAGCACGCATCATCATATCGAACAAGCCCGGGCCGGGTGTGCTTTGCATGGCGCGCTGGCGACCTTTGGTGCCATCGAAGGCGTGACGCCGGTGATTCACGCCACCGCCGGCTGCGGTATTCAATACGAACGCGGGGTGACGCCCTTTGGCGGCGCTTTGCCGCCATGCGCAGCTTGGGGGCCGCCGGTTTCCTCCACCAATATCAGCGAGAAACACGTTGTGTTTGGCGGCGGCTCCCGCTTGCGCGAACAGCTCAAAAACACCGTCAAAGTGGTCGCCGCCGATCTGTATGCCGTGGTCAGCAGTTGCGCCACGGAAATGGTGGGCGACGACCTCCAGGCAATGACCAAGGAAGGCCGGGAGCAGGGGTTCCCCGTGATCTGCGCCAACACCCCGGGTTTTCACGGCTCGCTGCATGTCGGCTACGAAACGGCGGCGAAGGCATTGATTGAGCAACTGCCCGCCGCCGGAACCAACGGCGCACCCCGCCGGCTTGTCAATCTCCTGGGAATTGTGCCGCAGCAGGATCCGTTCTGGCAGGGCCATCTGTCACAACTCGCGCAATTGATCCGGCCGCTGGGTTGGGAGGCCAACGTGTTGTTTGGCACCGGCCAGACCGTGAAATCCTGGCAGGAGGTTCCGGCAGCGGCGCTCAACGTGGTTTTATCTCCGTGGGGTGAGAAAACCGCTCGCTTGCTCCAGGAAAAACACCAGACCCCTTGGGTTTCGTTTGCCGGTCTGCCTGTGGGACCAAAGGCCATTGAACGTTTCTTGAAAACGCTGGCGGAACGGCTGGGCGCGGAACACAATCCGTCCGCCTTCCGGGCGCAGGAACGAGCCTTGGATGCCTGGCTCGCCCGGTTGGCACCAGGTTATTTTCAAAACGGCTGGCAGCGGGAATTTGCCGTTGTCGGTGAATTCAGCCTGGTTTATGGTCTGACGGAATTGCTCGCGGAAACCCTGGGCCTGATCCCCAAATTGGTGGTGGTGACGGACCCTCTCTCCGAAGAGCAGCAACAGCAATGGCTTCCGCAACTGGAGTCCCTGGTGAAACCCTGGTCCGCCAAAGTCGTGGTTCGCGAGGATGCCGGCGAAATCGCGGACTTGATCGAACAAAGCGGCGTGGAATTGGTGCTGGGCAGCTCGCTGGAACGCGAGGTGTCGGATCGCCTGGGCGTGCCGCTGCTGGTGGTCTCGTTCCCCGTTGCCGACCGCTTGATTCTGAATCGGGGGTACGTTGGATTTGACGGGGCGCTCGCCCTCATCGAAGACCTCGGATCGGCCCTCTTACAGTCACCATAAGCGCAAACATTTATTATGTCTGAGATCAAACCGCTTGTGTGGGACCCCGTGTCCCGCGATTATTTGGAGCATCGCCCCGGCTACCCGGATTCCTATTTCCGATTATTGGGGCATTTGGGAATCGGCCTGCCCGGCCAGAGGATTCTTGATTTGGGAACCGGCACGGGGGCTTTGTCCGTGGCCTTTGCCAGCCAAGGCGCCCATGTCACCGGAGTGGACCTTTCAGAAGGCCAGCTGCAAGCCGGCTGCGAAGCCGCCCAAAAAGCGGGGGTCCACGTGGAATTCAAACTCGCGCCCGCCGAGGAAACCGGTCTGCCCGACCACCGTTTCGATGTCATCAGCGCCAGCATGTGTTGGGGTTATTTTGACGAGCAACGCATGGTGGCGGAGGTGCTCCGGCTCCTCCGCCCCGGCGGTCTGCTCTTGCTCAGCACGCTGATCTGGGCGGGCGCGGAAGACCCCATTGCCAGCCAGACTGACCAATTGGTGGTCAAATACAACCCTGCGGCTGGCCAGTTGGAGCGGGGCGGCGACACGGAGATCATTCCCGCCTGGTCGCGAAACCGGTTCCGGTTGAAGAGCTATCACGATTACAAGGTGGACCTGCCGTTCACCCGGGAATCCTGGCGCGGACGCATGCGCGCGACCAAATGGATTGGCGCCGCTTTGACCGCCGGGCAAACCGCAGCCTTTGACCGCGAACACCAAGAGTTGCTGGAGCGCATTGCCCCCGCCCAATTCAGCATCCGGCATCGCATTCGCATTCAGATCTTTGAACCCAATCCGAGCTGACGTGATGTTCAACGACCTGACTCCTTCCGAAAAAAGGCTGCTCGGCAATTCCGTGGGCGCGCAATGTTTTGGCCTGCTTACCGAGCAGGTGCTTTCGGGCGGGGTGATGTTGTTGTATCTGAATGCCTTGAAAGTCAATGGGGCGGCCATTCTGTTCATACTGGCATTGTGCCCCTTCCTGATGGCGCTATTGAATGTGCCGCTGGCTTTTGCCGCCGACCGGATCGGGATCAAACAGTTCGGCCAGTGGGGCAACTTGTTCATGATCGCCGGCATGATTCTGGTCATCCTTGGCCCCAATGCTCCGGGAAATCATCTGGCTTGGATCATTGCCGGGCTGCTGATTCACACTTTGGGGTCGGCTTTGTTTGGCACGGGCTGGTTCGCGCTCCTGTCCCACGTCGTGCCCAGCCATTACACCGGACGCTTCTTTGGCGTCCTGCGCTTTTCCTGGCAATTGGTGGGCATCGTCTTTTTCGGGGTGGTGTCCTGTTTCTTCACCGGGGCGACTCCCATTCGCGTCTATCAGATTCTATTGGCGGTCTGCACGGCGGGACTTTTTGTGCGCGGCTTTTTTTATCAGGGCATCCCGGCTCCGCCACGCGCCACGGAAGCGATTCCATTTTTTCCCGCCGTGGTCTCGGCCATCCGTGTCCCTGGCTATCTGCCCTATCTGGCTTATGTTTTCCTGCTGGTCTTTTTCACCAGCAAAGGCGCGGACATGCTCCGGCTCATGGGGCGCCAGGGGCTGGGGTTCGGTGACAACACGGTGTTGACCATGTCGGTCGCCGGCATGGTCGGCGCGCTGTGCGGCTTTTATCTGGGTGGAAAAGGGGTGGATCAATGGGGAACCCGGCCGCTCTTTGTGGCGTGTCATTTTGGCTTCGGGCTTGCCCTGATCCTGTTTCCGTGCCGGGCGCTCTTTCCATTTTCCGCGCCGGTTCCGGCCATTGCCACCAGTTTTTTGCTGGGACTGGTCCAGGCTTCTGTGTCCATCGCCTTCACCACGGAAACCTTCGCCATTTGTTCCACCCGTTACCGCGTGCTGGCCATGGGGCTGATCTCCAGCTTTCAAACGCTGGCCACGGCGGTCTCGGGTTTTGCCTTCGCCGGCCTCCTCACCACCCAGGCGCTCCAAAAACACTGGCAACTGGCCGGTATGGCATTGACGGATTACGACACCGTGTTGATGCTGTTCGCCTTGATGGTGGTGTTGCTGGTGATCACCCTGGGGCTTGTGCCCTCGGTCATCCGCAATGCAAAATCACCGGCCACCGGTCTTTCAGCAGCTTCGGCCACACCACCAATCTGGCCGCCGCCAGAGCCAGTCCTCGCACCCCGATCCTGAAATATCCACGGAATCTTCCTCATGAGACTGCCCAAACTCCATCGCCTCCACTTGAACAAACGGCTCTTCCCCGGCCTGCTCGCACTCGCTGTGATCTGGGGAGGTTGCGCCACACAACGCGCAAACAACACGAGCGCGCAAGGCCTCTGGCATGACGCCACGCCACGCCTGGCCATCATCTCCGCCTTTGAACCCGAATTGAAGAAATTGCGCGCGGCCACCCAACCCACCGGGGCGTGGGTGCTCAACGGCCGCACTTATTACCTTGGCCGGTTGGAGGGCAAGCAGGTGGTGCTGTTGTTAAGCGGCGTCAGCATGGTCAATGCCGCGATGACCACGCAGGATTTGCTCGACCATTTCACCGTGCGGGAAATTGTCTTCTCGGGGATTGCCGGCGGCGTGAATCCGAATTTGCAGGTGGGCGATGTGACCGTCCCGGCGGAATGGGGGGAGTACCAGGAGCAGGCATTTGCCCGCGAGACCACGGGCGGGTGGGATGCAGGCCGATTCGGCGGGGAGTTTCCCAATTACGGCATGATGTTTCCGCACTCCGTTTCGGTTTCGCGGCGAAACGGCGACGCCGACAAGCCCGAACACCGGTTCTGGTTTCCAGCCGACCCGCAGGGAATCGATCTTGCCCGACAGATCGCCACCCAGGTAAGGTTGAGCCGCCGCACGGACGATGGCCAGTCCCTCAGCGCCGAACCGCAGGTGGTGGTGGGCGGCAAAGGCGTGAGCGGGCCGACGTTTGTTGACAATGCCGCCTACCGGCAATGGGTTTGGAAAACGTTCCAGGCGGACGCCCTGGACATGGAGACCGCCGCCGTCGCCCAGGTCGCCTATGTCAATCAGGTTCCTTTTATCGGGTTCCGCTCGCTGTCCGATCTGGCCGGCGGCGGGCCGGGCAGAAACGAAAGCCCGGTGTTTTTCAAACTGGCGGCGGATAACTCCGCCGCCGTGGTCCTGGCCTATGTGCGGGCCTTTGCCGATTAACCACCAGCAAAACAAAATCCCATGCGCCGCTATTTTGCCTTTGCCGACCACAACACGAATTATCGTCAGGAAACCGTGGCCGGGCTCACGACCTTCCTGACCATGGCCTACATCATTATCGTCAATCCGGCGATCCTGGAGGCCGCAGGCATACCCAAGGGGCCGTCCACGACCGCCACCATTTTATCGGCGGCGTTTGGCACGCTCATCATGGGATTTCACGCGCGCCGGCCCTTTGCCATCGCGCCCTACATGGGCGAGAATGCCTTCATCGCCTTCACCGTGGTGAAAGTGCTTGGGTTTCCCTGGCAAACCGCCTTGGGCGCGATCTTTGTGGCCGGGGTGCTGTTCACCCTCCTGACGCTGCTGGGAATCCGGGGGTGGATGGCCAATGCCATTCCGCTTTCGCTCAAATACAGTTTTGCGGTCGGGATTGGCTTCTTCCTGACTTTCATCGGCTTGAATGAAACGGGCATCGTGGTTTTGGGACTTAAGGGAGCGCCGGTCGCCTTGGGGGCGGTGACTTCTCCACCGGTGTTGCTGGCCATTGCCGGTTTCTTGCTGATTGTCTGGCTGATGGCCAAACGGATGCATGGCGCAATCTTGATTGGCATCCTGACGGTCACGCTGCTTTCAATTCTCTTTGGTTTGGTTCCGGCCCCCCGGTCAATCGTTGCGTTTCCACCCCATCCCGGGCCCATCTTTGGCCAGCTTGATATTTTGGGCGCTTTGACACCCAAAGCCTTCCCGATTGTCATCATTATATTTGTCCTGGCCTTTGTGGACACCGTGGGGACGCTGGTTGGGCTGTCCTCCCGGGCGGGTCTACTGGATGATCGCGGCAACCTACCGGAAATCGAGAAACCCATGCTGGCCGACGCGCTGGCGAATCTTATCGCACCGGTATTGGGCACCACCACCTCCGGCGTGTATATCGAATCAGCGGCGGGCATCGAAGCCGGCGGGCGCACCGGCTTTACCGCGCTGGTCACTGCGGCGCTCTTTCTGCTATCGCTCCTGTTCGTTCCCATCTTCACGGTGGTTCCACCACATGCCTACGGCATTGCCCTCATCGTGGTGGGCATGCTCATGGTCACCCCGGTCACGAAGCTTGATTTCACGGATCACACCGAGTTGATCCCCGCCTTCCTGACCATCGTGTTGATCAGCTTCACCTACAACATTGGCGTGGGCATCACTGCCGGATTGTTGATTTATCCGCTGCTGAAAGTGCTGACGGGGCGCGCCCGTGAAGTCACCGTTCCCATGTGGTTGCTGGCGGCCATGGCGCTGACGTTTTATGTGGCGTATCTGCAACCGCACCGATGAGCGATTCCCGCCAATGAATTATGGAAATTATGGATCACAGCGGAGATTCGAGGATTGCCCCTCCAGCGTCAATGGAATTGCAGATGAGATGACTTATGGATTGATTTTCCGCAGGTTGGTTTTGCTGGAGAAAAGTCTTACCACCTGCCTCACGGGAAGTGGCCTGTTGTACCAGCAAAAGTGCCAGCAGAAATGCCAGCAAACCGTATCGGTTGGGAGTAAAATTGAGTTACGCAAAGTCGGTTGGAGTTATCCTTGACATAATGGAGGAAGCCCTTTATTTTCAGGGCATCAGTGATGATTTAGACGGTTGATTTCGAGTGGCTTGGTAAGGCGGGATGCGTCCGATTCCGACCTCCGCCTCCAAGCTTAACTGTGTGTGCAGCAATGGTTTAGGAGGTGCAGGAGTCCAACCGGACACCAAAACGGACACCAATTTTCCAATCCGTAGGAAACCAGCATAGTCCGGCCTTATCCGCCGCCTATCGGCTACCTCACTGGATTCGGCCTCGTTTACACTCGCGGTTGCGTGAACACTATGAAAACACGTTACCGTCTCATCTGCCGGGGCATCCGTGGCGGCGCCTACTACTGCGTGGACACCAAGACCGGCAAACGCACCAGTCTGGGCACCACCAACGCGGACGATGCCCAACAGATCATCGACGCCAAGAACAACTCCGAACGCCAGCCGGTGCTCAATCTGCAAATCGCCAAGGCGTATCTGGCTGGCTCAGACAACGGCATCACCACCCGCACCTGGCAGCACGCCATCGAATCGTTGATCAGCACCAAACAGGGAGCGACCCAGCACCGTTGGAAAACCGCCGCGAAGGACAAGGCGCTGACCCTGCTGTTGCCGCAGGTCATCATTGAAACGAAAGGCGAAGCCATTCTGAAAGCCCTACAAATGGGCACCGTTTCGACCAACGTTTATCTCCGGCGGCTGCACAACTTCTGTGTGGACATGAACTGGTTGCCCTGGCCGCTCGTCCCGAAACGCCAATGGCCCGCCGTCGAGTTCAAAGAGAAGCGCGGCATCACGCTGGCGGAACATCTGGCCATCGTCGCCCGGGAAAACAATCCGGAACGCAAAGCGTTTTATAAACTGGCGTGGTATTTGGGGGCCTCGCAGTCCGATCTGGCGGGCTTGAACGCCGAGGATGTTGATTGGGAACACCACGTCATCAGCTATGCGCGCCGGAAGACCGGCGCAATGGCCATTATGCGCTTTGACAACGACATGGCCGAGATTCTGCGCGACCTGCCGGGCAGCGGGCCGTTGTTCCCGTACCTGAGCACCGTCCGTGCGGGTGACCGGGCGACGGAGTTCAAGCAACGTTGCGATGGCCTGGGCATCAAAGGGGTCTCGTTGCACAGCTACCGCTATGCGTGGGCTGAACGAGCCAAGACGGCGGGTTACCCCGAACGCTATGCCCAGGTGAATCTGGGGCACAATAGCCGGGCGATGGCGCGGGCGTATTCCCGCAAAGCGCCGGTGGAAATGCCGTCGTTGAGCGAATACGAACGGCAGCAGAAAGCCATCACCCAATGCCCCGCAACCGAACCCGCGCCGCAAATCGTCAAGACATAAGGAGGATAGCATGCAATCATGGCAAACCAAAGCACAGGAATGGGAAATGTCGGCCTTGACGCACCTTGACGGCTTCGTTCGCGACCACGCCCTGTGGTTCCTTATCGGGGTCATCTACCTCATGCTGGCTTTGCTGGTCTGGGTGTTGAGCGGTGGCTTGCGACGAAAGGGAAACTCAACAGCCTATCATGTCCGGCCAACCATTGTCGTTTACCAGACGCCATCGCCGCCACCAGCGGAGGTCGATCCCTTTCCCCCGTTGCGGGACCCGCCAGAATACGATCATGACGAGTATTGGGATTAGGCCAGCCAGCGGCGGCGCGGAGTTGCGAGCCACCAGCTCGCCGCGCCGCCGGTCGCCGCCGCGTAACGGACTGGCTCGCCTAATCCGAGGCGATGCAGATTGCCCGCAGTCAAGGTGGACGGACCCATGCCTTGACCGCGACCGCCTGCCCGACAAGGCGCGCCACCAATTCCTACGAAGGGACCGCGCTTGCTTTGGCGTTGGCGGCGCCATTCCGAGCGCGCTTTTTCGCGGCGCGTTCATTCTTGTCCCGGATTTTCAACCGGATAATTTCGCTGGCCTTGCTCAACCATCGGGCGTCGCCCTTTTTCTGCTCAATCTCTGCCGTGAGGAAAAACTTGATCGTCCCGGGGGGCGGATTGCCCAGCGGCTTGAGCTGGCCGGCACTGACGAGAATCGGAATGTGATCCGGTTCAAAGCCCAGCCGCCATGCGGCTTCCGCCGCGTTGAGGCGTCCGGGGAGGGAGGCGAGGTTGAGGATTTCTTTGCGTTCGGGATTCATATGTTTTCCGTGGTTAAAGTGAGGGTGACGCCGGCAATGTGGGGATGCAAGGTGGCGGCCAACCGGCGATCCGCCGCCTTGACAGATTTCAGTTCATACTTTTGAACCGCTCGCTCCAGCAACCGGAGACCGCTGCCCCGGAGCACCACCTCGGCTGCGGCAAAGTGCAGCCGCATTTCCTCGGGTGGGGCGTCCGGCTCCTGTTCCAACGCCGGGTTGGGCCTCCGTTCGGCGTACAGGAAGTGGGCGTAAGGTAGCACGTAACTGGTCTCATCCGCCAACACCGCCAGCGCCGCCGTC
>Ga0302278_10002852_pt1 | contig 19491 bp, 11 predicted proteins | sample III_Bog_N3_2_FD_194543 | JGI IMG/M metagenome (GOLD analysis project Ga0302278, IMG submission 194543) | Peat permafrost microbial communities from Stordalen Mire near Abisko, Sweden - III_Bog_N3_2 | ecosystem: Environmental > Terrestrial > Soil > Wetlands > Peat | place: Sweden: Abisko...
GGTGGACGATTTTAGAACTTTTCTGCTTGGCGCGGCGTAAATACCGCATCCAAATCGGATTTCAACATTCACGGATTCAGGATCGGGCCGCACTGTGAAGCGTGCGGTGAACGTCCCGTCTGTCCCCGGTTTTCGCGCCGAGGACGCTCACCGAAGCCCCGGAGGACGGCTAAGACTTTGATGCTCTGTCGACTTTCTCCAGCAGTTCCTGCGCCTGTTCTCTCGCTTCATCACTGATGTCGGTGGGACTCAGGGAGATTGCCCTGTTCAAGAGGTCGACAGCCGCTTTGGTCCCATTTCGCCTTTTTAGGTAGATTCTTGCAAGCCGCAGGTGCGAATCGCCGTCGTTCATCGCTATAGCCCGTTTAAGCCAGACGACCGCATTACGTAAGTTTCCCTGATTTTCCAAGCCCACCGCAAGGTTCAAGGCCCCAGCGGAATTGCCCTCCCGGTAGGCTCTTTTGTACCACCGGGCAGCTTCTTTCGGATTCTTTCCTACACCCCTCCCAGCAGCGTAGAAGTTTCCGACGTTTAGCGGGCTCAATAATTCGCCTAGCTTTGCAGCAGCTAAGAGGCTTCTCAAAGCGCCGCAGAGATCGCCTCGCTCCTCCTTCAATTCGGCATCCCGAAACAACTCCTCTCCGGTTGCCTTACGATCCTGCATCTTGTGTGTCATTGTTGGCCTCATGTTGCAGGTGATTACTACAATGCCGCCCCTGCGGCGTACTCCAGCATAGTCCAAATGGTTAGGCCTCCAACGGCACCCTCAGCAGCAGCCACACCCACCTTGTTCCATTGAGGATCGTCCGGATTAAGACCTTCTCCTTTTCCCCACTCCAAGCTCTTATCTTTCCTCTTCCCTTTATTAGGGCCCTTGTCGGGGACTGACCAGCCGATAATTTTTCCGTTTTTGTCCTTTCTGGGTTTTACCCCCTTTGTGCCATTGGGGTTTGTATGCTGTATCGCCTTTGAATATAAGACAGCTGCATTCGCAACTAGGCTGAGTGTCGTGTTCAAGCCTGCATTTCTGTTGAAGACATAAGTATCGAGGAAAGTTGGGGCAACAGGCGGTGGAGGATCAGGTTTTGCGGTCACAGATGCGCAATTCGGAATGCCAGCGCAAGGATCAGGCGTGCACGTAGTTCCGATATGACCAAATACGCACCAATGCCCAGTCGGGTCAGTTCCGGTCAAAGGATTGTTGAGCACATATCCATAGAGGTTAAGACTCTGCGGATTCTCCAAATTTGCGTACGGCACCGGCTCAGGATCGTCATCGTCTCCGTCGAAGTCTGGGGACATGAATCGACCCATGCTGCTTGCGTAATACCTAGCTCCGAAGTAGTCGTTACCAGATTCGGCGTCGCGTTCTTTGCCGGTACTACGTGACCCAACGCGATTTAATTCCGCCTGCCCGCGCAAGCCTAATAGCACTGTGAAGTTGCAGACTTCGCGCACCTGATTTGGTGCAGGATTTTGACTGCGAACCCCCTGATGCGGTTTTTCGACCCCAAGCCGCATCGCGGCCATAAAGCCGTCTGGGATGCACGCGCTGAGAGCTGGCTGCATGTGGCTACGATTGTACGGCTTAAGGGGCGGGGATGAGGGGCTTAATCGGCAGGAGATTGCGGGCCGGAACCAAGGCGGATTCCGGGCATAGTCCATTTTTCTTTAGCTGTAAATTACAGAACTAAAGAGGGGCAGATTTCTGGTTGTTTCGCGTGGCTCTGACTGAACGGATTCTAGGGCTATTTGTCCGGCTCTTCGCGGTCCTCTTCGGCCTCTGCTTCGAGCGTAGAGAACAGGGCTTCGGCATCGGCAACGATGGCTTTTGGAGCCGGGTTTTCGCCGTGGTCAAGCAGCGCCGCCGGATGAGTGGCCACGTACACCTGTTGCAAGGCCCTGAGCGCCACCTGGGTGTAAATCTGCGTGGTCTTGATGTCCTCGTGTCCGAGGATCTGCTGGATAAAACGGATGTCGGCTCCGTTCTCGTGCATGTGCGTCGCCATGCAGTGCCGTAACAGATGGCAGGCCCCGGCCTTGCCCAGCTTCGCCGCCGCGATACGGTCCCGAACGGCCCACGTCAGGTGATCGCGGCTGAACGGCTCGCCGTCTGTTGTAAGGAACACCGTGAAGTCGTCCGGCTCGATGGCGAGCTGGGGCCGCGCTTCGGCGATGTACTTTTGAAGCCACGCCGCCGCCCGCTCTCCGATCGGCACGTATCGGTCCTTCTTGCCCTTGCCCTGGCGAACCAGGACCAGGCCACGGTCCAGCGACAGGTCGAAGAGTTTCAGATGGATCATCTCCAGACGGCGCAGGCCGGTTGCATAGAGCACTTCGAGGATGGCGCGGTCCCGGAGTCCGATTGGCTCCTCGATGTCAGGCTGGGCCATAACCTGCTCTACCTCCTGAACGGACAGGATGTTCCTGGGCAGCGTGCGGCCCAGCCTGGGCAGGTCGATCTCTGACGCCGGGTTATGCAGGATGTGGTTCTGTCTGGTCATCCACCGGAACCACACGCGCAAGGGCACAAGCCGCGCGTGCTGCGAACGGAACGTGAGCGGCTCGCCATTCTTCTTGCGGTAAAAGAACAGGTACCGCTGATAGCGTTCGAGCACGGGCCGCGTGACTTCGATGGGTTCGCGCAAGCCGTGTTCATAGGCCCATTGGATGAAAAAGCCGATGTGAACGAGACGGTTCTTCACCGTGAACTCGGAGTAGCCGCGCACGCGCAGCGCGTCCAGGTGCTCACGCATGAGCAGTTCCATGGGCGTCTTCGGCGCGGCCTCCGGCTTGCGCTTCTTCTCTACGCGGGCCATGCGTTACCCTCCGTTCTTCCGTTGCCGTTGGACCTGGGCATGGGTACGACGGAAGTTTGCGGAGCGCCGTTGGCCTCGGCTCCCCTATATGCGTTTTTTGCGCTTTTATCGGAAAAACCGGCTCCCACCCGTGTCATTGCTGGCGATTTCGCATCGTGACCACCCCCAGACACCCCCGTGACACCCCCGTGTCCGGCGGGTGACACCCCGGCCTCGAAGTGTGACACCCCCTCCTCAGACCGTGACCGCTTCGCGCCGTAGCTCAGCCCCGGCAACACCGGCCTGCCGTTTTCGTCCATCTCGAAGTTGAGCGCATAGACGAAGCTCTGACCGGCTACGCCGCGATGCAGCGCCAGATATTCGAGGTCTTCAAGGCGCGACAGATGTTTCTTTAACTGTGAGTCTCCCCAGCCCGTGTACTGCCGTACCGTGGCCCGCGTGAAGCGGTAATCGAGCCGTTCGATTTGAAGCCGCTCGCATTCCTCCGTCACCATCTTGTCGATCACGAGCAGCAGGCGGCGCGTCTGCGTCTGCACGTCGTCGAGCGAACGCATCAGCACATGGCTGGCAAGCTCCCAGGCCAGCTTCACGTCGGCCTCGGTCGCCTCGATGTACTCCAGAGTCTCGCCGTCCTCCACGCTGGTTTTGATTTCGCGCTGATGCTGGTACATGAGCGCAATCGCCTGGATCAGCGTTAAAAACTTCATGTGGTCGCGCCTGGTCCGGGTCATGGTGTCGGGGAAGCGGCGTTCCTTCAAGCATTCGATGACCACATGAACCGGGCGCAACAGCCGTTGCGCGTTGCGGTGCAGGCGAACGATCTTGCTCTGCCGCGTCCGCGCCTTCAAGCCTTCGAGCGTCTGCGATTCGCGCTGCTTCTGATGGATGGCCTGCGTCTGTTCCCGGTCTTCGTTGACTGCAAGCACAAGGCAGCGGTTCATCAACTCCTCGTCCACTTCGTGCGCCGTCGTGGTCAGGAAAAGCATCACCGGCCCTTCCACCGTGTATTCGTGCGTAACGTGCTTGCCGCTCACTGGGTCCTTGCCGGTCGAAGCGATATTCAGCTTGCCTTCCGACTGCAACAGCTTCAACGGGTAGCTTGCGGCCTCGGCTCCCTGCTGCTCCGCGATGGCAAGGATTTTGTGCTTGAGATTCTTCTGGCCCATGTAAAAGAGCGCCTGCCCGGTCATGGCCGTGTAACTCTCCCGGTGTTCCTCCGGCATGAAGTCGAGTACCGCTTCCATCAGTGAACTCTTGCCCGCCGATGACGACGACTGCACCACGATGGCCAGCGGCTTCGCCAGCAGGCGCGACACCGCCGCCAGATAACTCACCTTCTTGTTGGTCTCCTCGCCCACCGCGCCGCACCGCTCGAAGTCTTCCAGCACGCGGTCCAGCAGGCGGGGATCGCGCAACAGGTCCATTGCGGTCGTCTGCTCCTCGGCCGTCATCAGCGATGTTTCCTCCTGCGGCGCAAGCGCCTTTGCGATGCGCTCCCGTTGCAACTCCGCAAGCACTGTCCATAACTGGCCCACTTCCCGGTGGACCGTCTCTTCCTTCGCCGCCAGCTCGTGCGCGGCCTGCTTCACGAACGCCGCACGCTGACGGAACGCCTCCATGTCCAGCGTGTCGCCGTGATAGCAGAACTCCCCGCGCACATTGTGGCCCGAGACTTTTACATTGACCCGCATCTGGCCACGGCTCGTGCATTTCTCCAAGCCCAGCACGCGGTACACACGCGGCCCGATGGTCACCGTCACTTCGCCGCCCTCCACAGTCACTTTCGGCTCAGTGGGCACAGCCATCGGCATGGGCCGCGCGGCTGGCTCTTCTAAAGGCACAGCATTTACAGCTAAAGGAAAAGCTCTCTGTTGTGGCTGGGCTGGCTCGCTCGCAACGGGCACAGGTGCCGGACCTGGCTCTGGCTTGGGCATGGGTTCCTCGATGATTTTTTCTTTAGCTGTGTCCTTGGCTTCCGTTGGCGCCGCCGCTGCCGGTGGCCCCGGCTCGATTCCTGCCACGATTACCGGAACCTGCACCCGGCCCGCTGGCCGTGGTCCCTTGCCCATCCACGCCGCGCCGGTCAAGAGCACTCCCAGCGCCTGCGTCGCGGGCGTCGTCTTGAGCGCGTGCTCGTTCGCGTCCATGTCTTTCGGGAACTGCACGCGGAAGCACTCCAGCCCCAACTGCATCAGCTCTTCGGCCAGCTTCGCCGCGGCCTTGTTTCCGGCATCGTCGCGGTCGTAGGCGATGTACACGCGCTCCGTGCCGTGCCGCTCGAAGGCCGCGCGATGGTCCTCCGTGAAGCCGTTCACGCCATAGCTGGCCGTCACGTTGCGGTAGCCCGCACACCAAAAGGTCAAGGCGTCGATCAGGGCTTCGCACAGGATGATGTCTTTCGATGCGATGAAGGCTTCTTCATTCCACACGCCACGGTGCGGACCCGGAAGATACGTGTGGTCGGGCGTGCCCGCACGCAGGTTCGGTGTGATCTTCCGCCCATACATCTCGACCACTTCGCCGTCGAGATTGAACACCGGGATGACCAGCGAGCCATTGAAGTGCTCATGCCCCGGCTTCTGGTTGCGCAGGATGCCAAGCTCTTTCAGCCGCGTCCGCTGTGCCTCGCCGGCGGCGCGGTTCCACGCCGGCAGATGCAGGCATAGCGTCCGGTTGGCATAGCCCAGCTTGAACCGGTCGATGATCTCTGAGGATTTAAGGCCGCGCTTTACAAGATACTGCTGCGCCTCCGGCGAGTCTGTCAGCGTCCGGTGATAGTAGTCCACCACGATTCCAAGCAGCTTTTTGTCGTCTGCCGTGGAGTCGATCAAGGGCGGCAGCTTCCGCACTGTGCCGATCTTCACCACCGGCCCCGCCGATGGAGCGTAGTCTTTCCGCAGCAGCTCCAGCGCGTGATGGAAGCTCACTCCCTCGGCACGCATCACCCACAGGATCACGTCGCCGCCTTCTCCGCAGGCTCCCTTGCAACTCCACAGGTTCTTTGCCGGGTCGATGTTCAGGCTGGGATTCCGGTCATCATGGAACGGGCACAGCCCGATAAGCTCCTTGCCGCTGCGCGTCAGTTTGATCCCCCGCGCCTCGGCCAGACGTTGGATCGACACCTCGCGCTTGAGCCGCTCTTTCACCTCGGGGGGAACGTAGGGCATCCGTGAACCCTCCTTTCTGCCGTTTTCCGGCCTTCTGCAAAAAACCTGTCAAGAGGGTAATGACCTTTTTTTCGCACCCTCTCAGTGTAAGACACTATAGAGCATAATACTCTATAGTGGAAACAGGGAGGCCCCCCATTGCAGACAACCCACCGTTACACTCAGGCCATGCCCACGAAGTCCAAGCTGAAGCTCAAGCCGGTTGATATGGGCGACGAGTCCCTGGGACAGCGCCTCGCGCGTCTGCGTCGGGAACGCGGGCTGACGCAGAAGCAGATTGCCGAGAGAACCGGCCTCATTCAGGAGTTGGTTTCCAACTACGAAACGGACAAGCTGCGCCTCAACGCCGACATGATCCTGCGCTTTGCCGAAGTCTTCGAGGTCTCTGCCGATGAACTGCTGCGGGGCAGCAAGAGCACGATTACGGCCAAGAAACAGCCCAGCATTAAGCTCGTCCGCCGCATGGAACAGATTGAGGCCCTGCCGCTCTATGAGCAGCGCGCCTTGTTGACCACGATTGATAAATTTCTCGCCGCAGCGCAGAGTAGCTAAGAGAGGTTTCCCGATGGCTTACGCCGCAACCAGCCCGAAGCAACAAGCCCATGAACTGATCGATGCGATGGCTCCCGGTCAGGTCTCCGCCGTCGTCGGCCTTCTGAAGATCATGCTCGATCCGTTCACCCGCACCCTGGCCAACGCGCCCTTCGACGATGAGCCGGTCAGCGCGGAAGAAGCCCGCGAGATCGCCGCCGCCCGCGCCTCGCTTGCCCGTGGCGAAGGCGTCTCGAACGACGACGTTCTGGCCGAGTTCGGCCTTAACGCCGAGGACTTCGCGCGCATGGGCCACACTCCGCTCGAACCCCTCGCGCCGGGGCAGTAATCATGGCCAAAAAGATCATCTGGACAGAACAGGCCAAGGCACAGCTACGCGCCATCGACAAGGACACCGCCCTGCGCATCCTCCACGCCCTGGCCAAGCTCATCGACACCGGCGAGGGCGATGTGAAGCGCCTCCAAGACATTGAACCTCCCGAGTTCCGCCTCCGCGTCGGTGACTACCGCGCCCGCTTCCATGACTTCGGCGATGCCGTCGAAGTCACCGGCGTCAAGCATCGCCGCGAAGTCTACCGCTGACCCCGAACAGACCTCGAACCCATCACGAACAAGGCCGGACAGCGTCCGGCCTTTGTTCGTTCCGCGTTCGATCTTCGGGCCGCTCGCGGCCTCGCTAAGCCGTCAGGCTTAGGGATGGTGTCTATCTCACAACACACCGCCGCGAGCGCCACGGAAGCCCGACAGCGCCCCGGTACTGCGTGCTTCGCCGGTGAACCTCACCACGCCGCCGATGGCCGGGAGCAGTGGCCCTGGTCATGTGGAACATGAGAAGAAGACATTCTTCTCATAGCTGAAAAACACCCGTAGCGAGGATGGCAGTCAAGGGCGGGCGTTCTTCGCCCGTTCATCGAAGCGAAGCGGAGACCCTTGACGGCCACCGCAGCGGAGGGTACCCGGCCACCGATGATCAGCGCCGCGCTTCGTGCTCTTTGAGCCGGTCCCGAGCCACACGCACCTTGTGCTTCTTTACCTCTTCGACCATCTCGTCGAACGCCTTGTCCGTCATCGGCTGGCCCGTCGCCACCGGACGAAGCAGGTAGGTCAGCAACAACCGGCAGGCCGTGATCTCCGTCATCTCCGCGCTGGGCCGAAAGCCCTCCGCATCCCGCGCCAGCTCGTGCAGGATCAGACCACGGATCAGCTCAGCTTGTGTTTCTTTGCGCTTTGCGGCCAGCGCCTCCAGATCGTGCAGCTCGGCCTCGTTCAGCTTCGTCCCCACGTGATGCACGCGGAACCGGGCACGCTTGGCCGCCTCCGCCGCAAGATTCTTCCCATCCAGCAGCGCCATCGCTCCAACCTCCTCACAGCACCCACGTATACACGCGTAAACACGGGTTTCCCCACGGAACCCCGGCACGCGATAACTATTGGACGCTGAGACGGTTGCTTCAGACAGAGACCAGGTTTCCCTACAGTTCCCTAAAAGGGGTGGAGTGTCCTGCCTAAATCCGATGCCGTAGGCAGCGTGCTCGTCAGTGGATCGCACCACTACTGTTTACAGACGTAAACACGGCAAGGCCGCTCCGGAGACGGCCTGCAAGGGCCGGAGCGGCGGGTACGGTCTACTGCTTCGCTGGCGAAAAGAAAACGGTATTGTTGGCCCGAACCTGCTTCTCAGCGTACGCAAGCCTCTTGGCTTCGACTGAAGTCATATCGGGTCCAATTGCCCCATACAGCTCAACAACTCCAGCAAAGTCTTTTGAGTCCCACGCGGTTTCGGCTCTTCTTCGCAGATCGTCCAACTGCACCTGTCTTTCATAGGCGCGAGCCGCCCGTGACCTAGCCTCCAACACTTCCGTGTACGCAGTGGTGTTCCCTCGCAGAAAAGGTTCCCCATATCGCCGAACTAGATCGGCTAGTTTGGGGACGAACTGCTGCACTCCCTCTCGGGAACTGACCTGGAACATGACATGCTGACCAAATCCTTCAACCTTCAGTGCGTCAGCCCAGGCGACGATATCGTAAAGCGTGACTTGTTCGGTTGGCTCACAGAGGACGCCGATTTCAACGCCTAACTCAAATGACGCCCTCCCGTGGTAGATGTTTACGAACACGGTTGGGGATTCATATCGCACGAATGTAACCTTCTCCTGGACGGGGCGGAAACCAAGATCACCCAAGAACCTAAAGCTGTCCAGAACAGAGTCCTTAAAGCCCAACTTGCTGCGCTCTGGACTAGGATCGATCTGCAACATATGACCTCCTACCTTCCTGGGGGTACCCAGTACTCGCCTTTCAGCGTCCATCCGTGGCTCTGGAGAAGATTTCTTTCCGCTCTAAGGAACCCTGTGTTGCTCCCAGGATTGCCTGCGGAAACGTCGCGAATCGGCTTGCCCTCTGACATCGCCGAGCGAAGCTTACTTGAATTCTGCGCCCAGTCTGCCCTTGGGTTGCCTTGATACGGCAAATCATCAGCTAGCTTTCTCTCTCCAGCACTGAGGGCCGCTTTGTTTAAATCTGCCATCTTCCCGATAACGACAGTTTCCTCTGGCAGAATACTAAGAATCTCTGGCCCTGCCCCAAACCCGCCGCCAATGAACCCACTGACCACTGTCATTACTACCCCAGCAATCGGATTCACAGTAGCGCCCGTCACTCCAAGCGTCCTCCAGCCCTGAGCATTGTTTCCGTACCCTGGGGCGAGACCGGGATTGTTTGCGTCGGGAGCTGAGGCTGTATTGGTAACAGAGAGGCTCGAACTGCCATCGTAGGGCGTATATCCTATATCGATGCTGTGGCCATCTGCACCTGCTGACACGCCTGTTACAGTCCCGGGCACATAGGTCTGGGACTGTCCATCTGCAACGCTACCAGAGCAAGGTCCATCGGCTTGCACCGTAACGGTTTCAGTAGTCGAACTGTTGCGCGTCTGCGTGACACAGCCGTTCCCATCTGGGTCTGTGTTCGTCAGCGGGTTGTTGCGAACATAGCCATATAAATTCCAACTCTGCGGGTTGTTGGGATCAAAGTCTGCGAACGGCTCGTCCGGGGACATAAAGCGACCCATCGAAGACGCATAGTACCTTGCTCCGAAGTAGTCATTGCCTGATTCGGTGTCACGTTCTTTGCCGGTACTACGTGACCCAACGCGATTTAATTCCGCCTGCCCGCGCAAGCCTAATAGCACTGTGAAGTTGCAGACTTCGCGCACCTGATTTGGTGCAGGATTTTGACTGCGAACCCCCTGATGCGGTTTTTCGACCCCAAGCCGCATCGCGGCCATAAAGCCGTCTGGGATGCACGCGCTGAGAGCTGGCTGCATGTGGCTACGATTGTACGGCTTAAGGGGCGGGGATGAGGGGCTTAATCGGCAGGAGATTGCGGGCCGGAACCAAGGCGGATTCCGGGCATAGTCCATTTTTCTTTAGCTGTAAATTACAGAACTAAAGAGGGGCAGATTTCTGGTTGTTTCGCGTGGCTCTGACTGAACGGATTCTAGGGCTATTTGTCCGGCTCTTCGCGGTCCTCTTCGGCCTCTGCTTCGAGCGTAGAGAACAGGGCTTCGGCATCGGCAACGATGGCTTTTGGAGCCGGGTTTTCGCCGTGGTCAAGCAGCGCCGCCGGATGAGTGGCCACGTACACCTGTTGCAAGGCCCTGAGCGCCACCTGGGTGTAAATCTGCGTGGTCTTGATGTCCTCGTGTCCGAGGATCTGCTGGATAAAACGGATGTCGGCTCCGTTCTCGTGCATGTGCGTCGCCATGCAGTGCCGTAACAGATGGCAGGCCCCGGCCTTGCCCAGCTTCGCCGCCGCGATACGGTCCCGAACGGCCCACGTCAGGTGATCGCGGCTGAACGGCTCGCCGTCTGTTGTAAGGAACACCGTGAAGTCGTCCGGCTCGATGGCGAGCTGGGGCCGCGCTTCGGCGATGTACTTTTGAAGCCACGCCGCCGCCCGCTCTCCGATCGGCACGTATCGGTCCTTCTTGCCCTTGCCCTGGCGAACCAGGACCAGGCCACGGTCCAGCGACAGGTCGAAGAGTTTCAGATGGATCATCTCCAGACGGCGCAGGCCGGTTGCATAGAGCACTTCGAGGATGGCGCGGTCCCGGAGTCCGATTGGCTCCTCGATGTCAGGCTGGGCCATAACCTGCTCTACCTCCTGAACGGACAGGATGTTCCTGGGCAGCGTGCGGCCCAGCCTGGGCAGGTCGATCTCTGACGCCGGGTTATGCAGGATGTGGTTCTGTCTGGTCATCCACCGGAACCACACGCGCAAGGGCACAAGCCGCGCGTGCTGCGAACGGAACGTGAGCGGCTCGCCATTCTTCTTGCGGTAAAAGAACAGGTACCGCTGATAGCGTTCGAGCACGGGCCGCGTGACTTCGATGGGTTCGCGCAAGCCGTGTTCATAGGCCCATTGGATGAAAAAGCCGATGTGAACGAGACGGTTCTTCACCGTGAACTCGGAGTAGCCGCGCACGCGCAGCGCGTCCAGGTGCTCACGCATGAGCAGTTCCATGGGCGTCTTCGGCGCGGCCTCCGGCTTGCGCTTCTTCTCTACGCGGGCCATGCGTTACCCTCCGTTCTTCCGTTGCCGTTGGACCTGGGCATGGGTACGACGGAAGTTTGCGGAGCGCCGTTGGCCTCGGCTCCCCTATATGCGTTTTTTGCGCTTTTATCGGAAAAACCGGCTCCCACCCGTGTCATTGCTGGCGATTTCGCATCGTGACCACCCCCAGACACCCCCGTGACACCCCCGTGTCCGGCGGGTGACACCCCGGCCTCGAAGTGTGACACCCCCTCCTCAGACCGTGACCGCTTCGCGCCGTAGCTCAGCCCCGGCAACACCGGCCTGCCGTTTTCGTCCATCTCGAAGTTGAGCGCATAGACGAAGCTCTGACCGGCTACGCCGCGATGCAGCGCCAGATATTCGAGGTCTTCAAGGCGCGACAGATGTTTCTTTAACTGTGAGTCTCCCCAGCCCGTGTACTGCCGTACCGTGGCCCGCGTGAAGCGGTAATCGAGCCGTTCGATTTGAAGCCGCTCGCATTCCTCCGTCACCATCTTGTCGATCACGAGCAGCAGGCGGCGCGTCTGCGTCTGCACGTCGTCGAGCGAACGCATCAGCACATGGCTGGCAAGCTCCCAGGCCAGCTTCACGTCGGCCTCGGTCGCCTCGATGTACTCCAGAGTCTCGCCGTCCTCCACGCTGGTTTTGATTTCGCGCTGATGCTGGTACATGAGCGCAATCGCCTGGATCAGCGTTAAAAACTTCATGTGGTCGCGCCTGGTCCGGGTCATGGTGTCGGGGAAGCGGCGTTCCTTCAAGCATTCGATGACCACATGAACCGGGCGCAACAGCCGTTGCGCGTTGCGGTGCAGGCGAACGATCTTGCTCTGCCGCGTCCGCGCCTTCAAGCCTTCGAGCGTCTGCGATTCGCGCTGCTTCTGATGGATGGCCTGCGTCTGTTCCCGGTCTTCGTTGACTGCAAGCACAAGGCAGCGGTTCATCAACTCCTCGTCCACTTCGTGCGCCGTCGTGGTCAGGAAAAGCATCACCGGCCCTTCCACCGTGTATTCGTGCGTAACGTGCTTGCCGCTCACTGGGTCCTTGCCGGTCGAAGCGATATTCAGCTTGCCTTCCGACTGCAACAGCTTCAACGGGTAGCTTGCGGCCTCGGCTCCCTGCTGCTCCGCGATGGCAAGGATTTTGTGCTTGAGATTCTTCTGGCCCATGTAAAAGAGCGCCTGCCCGGTCATGGCCGTGTAACTCTCCCGGTGTTCCTCCGGCATGAAGTCGAGTACCGCTTCCATCAGTGAACTCTTGCCCGCCGATGACGACGACTGCACCACGATGGCCAGCGGCTTCGCCAGCAGGCGCGACACCGCCGCCAGATAACTCACCTTCTTGTTGGTCTCCTCGCCCACCGCGCCGCACCGCTCGAAGTCTTCCAGCACGCGGTCCAGCAGGCGGGGATCGCGCAACAGGTCCATTGCGGTCGTCTGCTCCTCGGCCGTCATCAGCGATGTTTCCTCCTGCGGCGCAAGCGCCTTTGCGATGCGCTCCCGTTGCAACTCCGCAAGCACTGTCCATAACTGGCCCACTTCCCGGTGGACCGTCTCTTCCTTCGCCGCCAGCTCGTGCGCGGCCTGCTTCACGAACGCCGCACGCTGACGGAACGCCTCCATGTCCAGCGTGTCGCCGTGATAGCAGAACTCCCCGCGCACATTGTGGCCCGAGACTTTTACATTGACCCGCATCTGGCCACGGCTCGTGCATTTCTCCAAGCCCAGCACGCGGTACACACGCGGCCCGATGGTCACCGTCACTTCGCCGCCCTCCACAGTCACTTTCGGCTCAGTGGGCACAGCCATCGGCATGGGCCGCGCGGCTGGCTCTTCTAAAGGCACAGCATTTACAGCTAAAGGAAAAGCTCTCTGTTGTGGCTGGGCTGGCTCGCTCGCAACGGGCACAGGTGCCGGACCTGGCTCTGGCTTGGGCATGGGTTCCTCGATGATTTTTTCTTTAGCTGTGTCCTTGGCTTCCGTTGGCGCCGCCGCTGCCGGTGGCCCCGGCTCGATTCCTGCCACGATTACCGGAACCTGCACCCGGCCCGCTGGCCGTGGTCCCTTGCCCATCCACGCCGCGCCGGTCAAGAGCACTCCCAGCGCCTGCGTCGCGGGCGTCGTCTTGAGCGCGTGCTCGTTCGCGTCCATGTCTTTCGGGAACTGCACGCGGAAGCACTCCAGCCCCAACTGCATCAGCTCTTCGGCCAGCTTCGCCGCGGCCTTGTTTCCGGCATCGTCGCGGTCGTAGGCGATGTACACGCGCTCCGTGCCGTGCCGCTCGAAGGCCGCGCGATGGTCCTCCGTGAAGCCGTTCACGCCATAGCTGGCCGTCACGTTGCGGTAGCCCGCACACCAAAAGGTCAAGGCGTCGATCAGGGCTTCGCACAGGATGATGTCTTTCGATGCGATGAAGGCTTCTTCATTCCACACGCCACGGTGCGGACCCGGAAGATACGTGTGGTCGGGCGTGCCCGCACGCAGGTTCGGTGTGATCTTCCGCCCATACATCTCGACCACTTCGCCGTCGAGATTGAACACCGGGATGACCAGCGAGCCATTGAAGTGCTCATGCCCCGGCTTCTGGTTGCGCAGGATGCCAAGCTCTTTCAGCCGCGTCCGCTGTGCCTCGCCGGCGGCGCGGTTCCACGCCGGCAGATGCAGGCATAGCGTCCGGTTGGCATAGCCCAGCTTGAACCGGTCGATGATCTCTGAGGATTTAAGGCCGCGCTTTACAAGATACTGCTGCGCCTCCGGCGAGTCTGTCAGCGTCCGGTGATAGTAGTCCACCACGATTCCAAGCAGCTTTTTGTCGTCTGCCGTGGAGTCGATCAAGGGCGGCAGCTTCCGCACTGTGCCGATCTTCACCACCGGCCCCGCCGATGGAGCGTAGTCTTTCCGCAGCAGCTCCAGCGCGTGATGGAAGCTCACTCCCTCGGCACGCATCACCCACAGGATCACGTCGCCGCCTTCTCCGCAGGCTCCCTTGCAACTCCACAGGTTCTTTGCCGGGTCGATGTTCAGGCTGGGATTCCGGTCATCATGGAACGGGCACAGCCCGATAAGCTCCTTGCCGCTGCGCGTCAGTTTGATCCCCCGCGCCTCGGCCAGACGTTGGATCGACACCTCGCGCTTGAGCCGCTCTTTCACCTCGGGGGGAACGTAGGGCATCCGTGAACCCTCCTTTCTGCCGTTTTCCGGCCTTCTGCAAAAAACCTGTCAAGAGGGTAATGACCTTTTTTTCGCACCCTCTCAGTGTAAGACACTATAGAGCATAATACTCTATAGTGGAAACAGGGAGGCCCCCCATTGCAGACAACCCACCGTTACACTCAGGCCATGCCCACGAAGTCCAAGCTGAAGCTCAAGCCGGTTGATATGGGCGACGAGTCCCTGGGACAGCGCCTCGCGCGTCTGCGTCGGGAACGCGGGCTGACGCAGAAGCAGATTGCCGAGAGAACCGGCCTCATTCAGGAGTTGGTTTCCAACTACGAAACGGACAAGCTGCGCCTCAACGCCGACATGATCCTGCGCTTTGCCGAAGTCTTCGAGGTCTCTGCCGATGAACTGCTGCGGGGCAGCAAGAGCACGATTACGGCCAAGAAACAGCCCAGCATTAAGCTCGTCCGCCGCATGGAACAGATTGAGGCCCTGCCGCTCTATGAGCAGCGCGCCTTGTTGACCACGATTGATAAATTTCTCGCCGCAGCGCAGAGTAGCTAAGAGAGGTTTCCCGATGGCTTACGCCGCAACCAGCCCGAAGCAACAAGCCCATGAACTGATCGATGCGATGGCTCCCGGTCAGGTCTCCGCCGTCGTCGGCCTTCTGAAGATCATGCTCGATCCGTTCACCCGCACCCTGGCCAACGCGCCCTTCGACGATGAGCCGGTCAGCGCGGAAGAAGCCCGCGAGATCGCCGCCGCCCGCGCCTCGCTTGCCCGTGGCGAAGGCGTCTCGAACGACGACGTTCTGGCCGAGTTCGGCCTTAACGCCGAGGACTTCGCGCGCATGGGCCACACTCCGCTCGAACCCCTCGCGCCGGGGCAGTAATCATGGCCAAAAAGATCATCTGGACAGAACAGGCCAAGGCACAGCTACGCGCCATCGACAAGGACACCGCCCTGCGCATCCTCCACGCCCTGGCCAAGCTCATCGACACCGGCGAGGGCGATGTGAAGCGCCTCCAAGACATTGAACCTCCCGAGTTCCGCCTCCGCGTCGGTGACTACCGCGCCCGCTTCCATGACTTCGGCGATGCCGTCGAAGTCACCGGCGTCAAGCATCGCCGCGAAGTCTACCGCTGACCCCGAACAGACCTCGAACCCATCACGAACAAGGCCGGACAGCGTCCGGCCTTTGTTCGTTCCGCGTTCGATCTTCGGGCCGCTCGCGGCCTCGCTAAGCCGTCAGGCTTAGGGATGGTGTCTATCTCACAACACACCGCCGCGAGCGCCACGGAAGCCCGACAGCGCCCCGGTACTGCGTGCTTCGCCGGTGAACCTCACCACGCCGCCGATGGCCGGGAGCAGTGGCCCTGGTCATGTGGAACATGAGAAGAAGACATTCTTCTCATAGCTGAAAAACACCCGTAGCGAGGATGGCAGTCAAGGGCGGGCGTTCTTCGCCCGTTCATCGAAGCGAAGCGGAGACCCTTGACGGCCACCGCAGCGGAGGGTACCCGGCCACCGATGATCAGCGCCGCGCTTCGTGCTCTTTGAGCCGGTCCCGAGCCACACGCACCTTGTGCTTCTTTACCTCTTCGACCATCTCGTCGAACGCCTTGTCCGTCATCGGCTGGCCCGTCGCCACCGGACGAAGCAGGTAGGTCAGCAACAACCGGCAGGCCGTGATCTCCGTCATCTCCGCGCTGGGCCGAAAGCCCTCCGCATCCCGCGCCAGCTCGTGCAGGATCAGACCACGGATCAGCTCAGCTTGTGTTTCTTTGCGCTTTGCGGCCAGCGCCTCCAGATCGTGCAGCTCGGCCTCGTTCAGCTTCGTCCCCACGTGATGCACGCGGAACCGGGCACGCTTGGCCGCCTCCGCCGCAAGATTCTTCCCATCCAGCAGCGCCATCGCTCCAACCTCCTCACAGCACCCACGTATACACGCGTAAACACGGGTTTCCCCACGGAACCCCGGCACGCGATAACTATTGGACGCTGAGACGGTTGCTTCAGACAGAGACCAGGTTTCCCTACAGTTCCCTAAAAGGGGTGGAGTGTCCTGCCTAAATCCGATGCCGTAGGCAGCGTGCTCGTCAGTGGATCGCACCACTACTGTTTACAGACGTAAACACGGCAAGGCCGCTCCGGAGACGGCCTGCAAGGGCCGGAGCGGCGGGTACGGTCTACTGCTTCGCTGGCGAAAAGAAAACGGTATTGTTGGCCCGAACCTGCTTCTCAGCGTACGCAAGCCTCTTGGCTTCGACTGAAGTCATATCGGGTCCAATTGCCCCATACAGCTCAACAACTCCAGCAAAGTCTTTTGAGTCCCACGCGGTTTCGGCTCTTCTTCGCAGATCGTCCAACTGCACCTGTCTTTCATAGGCGCGAGCCGCCCGTGACCTAGCCTCCAACACTTCCGTGTACGCAGTGGTGTTCCCTCGCAGAAAAGGTTCCCCATATCGCCGAACTAGATCGGCTAGTTTGGGGACGAACTGCTGCACTCCCTCTCGGGAACTGACCTGGAACATGACATGCTGACCAAATCCTTCAACCTTCAGTGCGTCAGCCCAGGCGACGATATCGTAAAGCGTGACTTGTTCGGTTGGCTCACAGAGGACGCCGATTTCAACGCCTAACTCAAATGACGCCCTCCCGTGGTAGATGTTTACGAACACGGTTGGGGATTCATATCGCACGAATGTAACCTTCTCCTGGACGGGGCGGAAACCAAGATCACCCAAGAACCTAAAGCTGTCCAGAACAGAGTCCTTAAAGCCCAACTTGCTGCGCTCTGGACTAGGATCGATCTGCAACATATGACCTCCTACCTTCCTGGGGGTACCCAGTACTCGCCTTTCAGCGTCCATCCGTGGCTCTGGAGAAGATTTCTTTCCGCTCTAAGGAACCCTGTGTTGCTCCCAGGATTGCCTGCGGAAACGTCGCGAATCGGCTTGCCCTCTGACATCGCCGAGCGAAGCTTACTTGAATTCTGCGCCCAGTCTGCCCTTGGGTTGCCTTGATACGGCAAATCATCAGCTAGCTTTCTCTCTCCAGCACTGAGGGCCGCTTTGTTTAAATCTGCCATCTTCCCGATAACGACAGTTTCCTCTGGCAGAATACTAAGAATCTCTGGCCCTGCCCCAAACCCGCCGCCAATGAACCCACTGACCACTGTCATTACTACCCCAGCAATCGGATTCACAGTAGCGCCCGTCACTCCAAGCGTCCTCCAGCCCTGAGCATTGTTTCCGTACCCTGGGGCGAGACCGGGATTGTTTGCGTCGGGAGCTGAGGCTGTATTGGTAACAGAGAGGCTCGAACTGCCATCGTAGGGCGTATATCCTATATCGATGCTGTGGCCATCTGCACCTGCTGACACGCCTGTTACAGTCCCGGGCACATAGGTCTGGGACTGTCCATCTGCAACGCTACCAGAGCAAGGTCCATCGGCTTGCACCGTAACGGTTTCAGTAGTCGAACTGTTGCGCGTCTGCGTGACACAGCCGTTCCCATCTGGGTCTGTGTTCGTCAGCGGGTTGTTGCGAACATAGCCATATAAATTCCAACTCTGCGGGTTGTTGGGATCAAAGTCTGCGAACGGCTCGTCCGGGGACATAAAGCGACCCATCGAAGACGCATAGTACCTTGCTCCGAAGTAGTCATTGCCTGATTCGGTGTCACGTTCTTTGCCGGTGAAGTGAGATGGCGGAAAACAAGCTATGGATGCACAGCTTTCCGAGCGCATCATAGAGGCATTGCCTCCCGTCGTAGCCCTACTTGCGCCTTCAGCGGCTCGACATGACTCGACTCATGCAGCGGCGTCCTCGTCGGAGTCTTGTCCTCAGGATGAAGTGCTCCTGTCGGCGAGCTGATTTGCAGATCAAAAACCTGCTCAGCCTCGAACGTCTTCTCACCAAAAATCAATGCTCTCAAGCCGGAGAAACGTTTGTATCGAAATCTCCCAACAAGTGTGGCCTTAATGGGGGATGGCGACATGCCGTAGTTCAATAGGGTCTCCCGGAACTTAGCATCTCCAGCCAGTACCTCGCCGAACTGCAGTCGAATGCCTGAGTACTTGCATCCATTACCCCAGATAAATCCACCCTCTTTTGTATAAGTGATGAAGGCTGTCACCTTGATTTTCTGGTCGTCAAATTTAGATGGTTTTGCTGCAAGAAGGCATGGCGAATCAATTGAGACCACATTGTCAGTTCGACTCTTGTCACCACAGCTGCTTAGCAGCGCAATCAGCATGCAGCCGAGTAGCAACAAAGAGCCTCTTTGCATTCCTGTTTTAGTTCTGCGGTTCGCCAAAGCATCCCCCTCCACACTCAAAGTGAGCAGTGGACGTCGCGTTAGCATTGATGGCATTCGCGCTGTTGCTTCCACCCGCTGCGCCCCATCCCGGGTTCCACACCGGCGAATTGCCATCTGACGCGGTTGCAGTTCCTAGTCCTCGATCTACAGCGGCCTCTGCCCCATATGCGTTCGTCTCGGTCCCTAACACTCTGCTCCAAGACAGCATTCCGAATGGAGTTATTTTATCGACGCCATGCGCTCCTTCGTGAGCAGCCGTCTCCGCTCCGAATGCATACCCGTGATTAAACGCTTGGAGGTCGAACGTGATGCTAGTTTTCCCCGTAAAGAAAGAGGTCGATGTCTGTCCCACGGCTCTCCCTCCGAGATCGGCAAAGCCGACTTTTACGCCGTTATCATCCCCCGCCTTTCCATAAAAGCTAAGGACTCCATTTAGCTTTTTTGCAAGCGCCTGATCTTTATCATCCCCCTTACTCAAAGTGTCCGCTGCACGCTTTACAGCATCAAGAGAGTTTTGCAGTGCCTGGCACTGTTGAGCGTTCCCGCTGCACATGTACAGTCCAGTGGGATCAGTTCGGCTAACGGGATTTCCGTTCACGTATGCGTACAGGTTCAGGCTTTGTGGATTTCCGATGAAGGCGGCAAACTTCTGTCGATCTTTAGAGTTCCCATGCTGCCATCCCAGCCACGGAAGCGGGTCGGGACTCATGAACCTTCCCATTGAACTCGCGTAGTATCTCGCCCCGAAGTAGTCATTTCCTGATTCTGAGTCGCGTTCTTTGCCGGTGAAGTGCGCTGGGCTCGGATTGGGGGTAGCTGAGCCTTCGCCGAATGGATAGCTCGTCCAAAGCGAAGGCGTGAAGATACTACCCGAGGGCAGCGAGCGAACTCGCTCGGTCC
>Ga0302278_10002855_pt1 | contig 19477 bp, 12 predicted proteins | sample III_Bog_N3_2_FD_194543 | JGI IMG/M metagenome (GOLD analysis project Ga0302278, IMG submission 194543) | Peat permafrost microbial communities from Stordalen Mire near Abisko, Sweden - III_Bog_N3_2 | ecosystem: Environmental > Terrestrial > Soil > Wetlands > Peat | place: Sweden: Abisko...
CACGATGCCGATCTCGCCGCGCAGATCCTTCAGGCTGTCGCCCAGCGCGGGCAACACCTGCTCCGCCGCGAGCAATGCCAGGTATTGGCCGGCATCCATGTGCTCCGTAACATCGGGAAGTAGTCTTTGACCTTTGGGCAAACGAAGTGCGGCTCGGGCAAACGCGGGCTGAGCCTTCGATGCGCTCTTCTCGATTCCGCTCGCCGAGGGAAATAGCGCGGCGGCGTCAATTACCGCCAGCGTCGTGCTCGCGGGAGCCTTAGGCACCACGGCCGCGCACAGTTTCGCGTGGTAGGCGGGGTGAAATTCTTCCAAAATCAAGTGGGCATTGGTGCCGCCGAAACCGAAGCCGTTGATGGCCGCGCGTCGCGGCAGGCCTGAATTGGCGGGCCATACGCTCGCCGATGTCGAAATGCGGAACGGTGAAGCGTTCAGATCGATTGCAGGGTTGGGAGAGCTGTAATTGTATTGAGGCGGAATCGTGCGGTTCTCAAACGCTTTGCAGAGCTTGATGACTGACGCGGCGCCGGCAGCCCAACCGGTGTGCCCGATCAGAGCTTTCACACTGCCCAGTTCGATGCGAGGCAACTCAGGGTTGCGCGTTATGGCCCGCTGCAGAGCGCCGAACTCCACAGCGTCGCCCACCGGCGTGGCCGTGGCGTGCGCTTCGACGTATTGAATTGAATTCACGTCGATGTGAGAAGTGTCGTAGGCGCGGCGAATGGCAATGCTCTGACCCTTGGACTGCGGAACGTTGATCGCCGGACTCTTGCCGTCGCTCGATACGCCGACGCCACGCACCACGCCGAGCACCGGATCGCCCGCAGCCATCGCGTCTGAGAGGCGTTTCAGCACCAGCAGGCCGGAGCCCTCACCAAAAATCACGCCGTCGGCCGACACATCGAAGGGACGGCTGGCGTGAGGGCTTAGCCCGCGGAATTGTGCGAACAAGGCGCTGTTGGCCAGCGCCGGAGCGAACACGCCGCCCACCAGCATCACGTCTTTGGTTCGATCCTGAAGGGCCGTCACGCCCAGGCCAATTGCGTATAGCGAAGACGAGCAAGCTGCATCAATAATGTAGGTGCGGATCGGCCGGCCGGCAGTTGACTCAATCACCGCCCGGCAGCTGTCGCTCTGCGGAATGCGGGGATTGTCGGCTGGCGGCTCGCCCCATATTCTTCTCAAAGACTTCGAAAACGCAGCGCGCCGATTGGGATCGGTCTCCACCTGAGCCAGTGTTTCTTCCATGCTCACTTCGAATGTGGCAAGCTCGTATTCGTGAAAACCGTCGGCGGTGGCTCCCAGGACACATTCGATCCTGTCGGCGGGGATTGCGGCCAGCTTTCCGCGCAACACGCCAGCAAATGCCTGGGCTGAGGCCATTGCAAGAAGTTTTTCTGCGCGGGTGAGTCTTTCGAATTGCGCTCTGGAATAAGACGATGACAGCAGCGCGGCATCATATAGGATGGTGCCGGCGCTGCCGCTCAGCAGCGTGTAGGTCTTGTCGGAAACAATCTTCTGTTCGGGTCCGGCACTGCCGCCGAGGAAATCGAGCGCGGCCGTGGCGTCATCCTCGCCGAGATCGGTAATGCCGCTGAAGCCCGCAAGAATGTTGCTCCAGTATTGTTCCGGATTCTGCGCGCCGGGCAATACGCAGCCCATGGCGACAATGGCAACGGGATCGGCGTCGCATTGTTCCAGCTCAGCGATCTGTTCCGGCTCTAATATCGGTTCGGGTTCTGCCTGGCGCACGGGCTCTAAAGCTGCAGCCGGGTTGCTCTCGACCGCAAATCCTTCTAATGCGCGAGACGCGCGGCCAAGCAACGAATGCATGTCCTTGATAAGTTCGGCCAGTTCGGCCCGTTTGGGCGCGGCTCCCGGCCGGCTCGTGACAGTCTCCGCGCCGAATTTTTCGAGAATCGCGGCACGGCCTTTTTCCGGACCATCCGCAATGGGAGCGCTCGAGTAAGCTTCGACCCCTTCGAGTCCGGCTTCCTGTGTCACTTTTGTGACGATGCTGCCTGCCCCGCACTCGACAAAACGGCGGAAGCCGAGCCCATGAAGCTCAAGCATGATCGCAGAGAAATCGAGTTGCTTGAAGAATTGGTCCGAGAGAATGGAAGGAAGGTTGTCGCCGGCGGCAAGGAACCTGCGTTCGGTACAGAGGTAGACCGTAATCGCCGCGGGTTCGAACGCGTATCCGCTGAGCATCAGGCGGAAAGGTTCCACTACCGGCTTGAGCAGCGAAGAATGAAACGGATGCCGGGACCTCAGCAAAGTCAGGCTGACTCCCTGGCTGGCTGCGGACTCGCCCAGACGTTCCAACTCGACCGGCAGGCCTGAGACTACCGTCTGTCGCTTGTGGTTCAAGACCGCAATCTCAAGCGAAGGCCCCTTGAGGCCGCGAATCAACTGAAGCGCACGATCGGAATTGCACGAGAGCGCCGCCATTTTGCCGCCGCCTGCAAGATGACTCAATATCGCCGAGCGCTGGCAAACGATGCGGAGACCGGCTTCGAATGTGTAGCAGCCGGCGACAGCGAGGGCCGCCAATTCACCAAAGCTGTGTCCGAGCAGTAAATCCGGCGTGAGCCCCGCCGCAATAAGCCCCATGGCGGTCAGATAATTTGTAACGTAGATTCCCACCTGGTCGAGGTCCGGGCAGGCCTTCAATATCTGATCCCGCTCTTCCTGCGTACGGCTTTCCATCAGGAGAAGGAAATCGTGGCCGAGAACGCGGCGGCTGATATCTCCAGCCTGTTGAAACTCGGTCCGCCACGCGGAGCTCTCGTACAGCTCGCGCAGCACGACTCCGCTAAAGGAGCCCTGGCCCGGAAACGTGAATACCAGTTTTCCCTCGCGGTGGTTGATCATAGCTAGTCCTCTAACTCGTATTCTCTGAGGTCTTCATCGACAATCTTCGGGTAAGCAGATTTACGCGGCGCGGTTGCCACTGTCTTACCCAGCCGCCGGATGCTGTCTGTAAATATTCGCTTAACCGCCGTGCCGCCTGCTTGAGCGGATGCGGCGAAACTCGGGTTCGTTAATGGCTCAATCAGATTCCGCTCGGCGCCCACATCAAGATAGTCCGCAAGAAAAGGAGGCGCGGGAACCAGTTGGTGCGTATCCTTATCCATCATGATGAGCGTCTGATACCCACAGCAGACTGGCTGGCCGGTTTGGTCCACTACGCGAAAACAAAGCCGTACCGTGCTCCTGGTGGGATCTTCGTAAGAGAGAAGAATCCCCACCTTCTGCCCCAGCCAGACCGGAGCGAGATTCAGACTGTAAGCTTCCCGCGTCAGCATCACGATATCTTTCGCCTGTTCGTCGAAACAGCGCACACCATTAGCTGTCGTTTCAAACAGAATCGTCTCGCGAGCCACGTTCTGAAATTTGAAATTCGTCATATGATGATGCGACCCATAAGCCATGGTGTCGTGGAAAAGAATCTGGTATTGCATCGTGAAAAAGGGCATAAGTTAAATTAGCGGTATTTCTAATGGCCAGGATGACCGTGAACCGCTGCTCCGTTTCTCCCTGTACACGATCACTATGGGAACCGGCGCGGGTACGGCGGCTTGAATCGCGTGCACTATCTGTCCAATTTCGTGCAATAAAGGACCGGTGCCCTGCTCCAGGCGTCGCAGGGAGGATCTGGATCTACTCCCTGCTTCCACAACCAACGGAGCCAGACTTACAGTCTTACTATTCTCCGGCTGGCTAACTGGCACGGCAGGCTTCTTTTTACTTCCACCCGGCCTCGCCTTAGCCGTCGCTGGGCTAGTTTTGCCTCGCGAGACCATAAACCTCCTGAGCAATGCGATTACCGAAGACTTTCATTTATCCTGAATCCTCTATCCAATAAGGGGAATTCCGCCAAAAGTGCGGGCCGCACGCCGGATCTGGGATCTGAGCCTGCGCGTGTTGATCGCTTCCGCTACATCGTGAACCAACGGGCTGGCTTCCGAAATCGCGCGCGACACGCCATAGGAAACGTTCTCGACGAAGTCGACGATCACGCCATCCTTACGGGTTGCCTTCGACTTGTCACGATGTTCAATGTAAGCATCGACTCCGCCATCCAGGGCGCGGGTAATGCGGCGCACTGCTTTGCTCACTCGCTTGTCGATTTCGTTCAGCCGACGAGAACCCCGCGATGAAGTTCCCTTCTTCTTGTGCTCTTCATGTTCAACCACCACTCGAACCGTGGTTGGGTCAACAGGGGTCTCGACATGGCTCTTCACAGTGTGTTCTGCCGTATGTTCCATTTCAGTTCCTTTCCAGACTTGCGTCGGTTTAGGGTACAAGAGAGCGTTAACCCCTGAGAAGAATAGGCCAAATACAAAGGGGCGATAACGCAAGAAATATCAGCGCAAGGACCACGAGCCCATGATGCAAAAATAGATGAGAGCAAGGACAACGGGGAAAATGCCAAGCATAACGACTGCAATGACACCGGGGGAATACCGTCAGAGAAACTTAGAGTAGGGACAAAGGGAATATAACGCAACAAAAAAATTGTGAAAATTTCTCTTCGCCTCTAACGCCAACGTTTTACAACTAGTTACGCCCCATTTACTTTTGCATTGCGAAGCATCTTGTTTAGCCCTACAATCTAGCCGCATGGTGAATGACGGGATCGATTTGGCGACGCCTACCCTCGAGCCGCGCCAATTCCGGCGGGTCTGCAGCCGGTTCGCAAGCGGTGTCACGATCGTTGACGTCGTGGATTCAGCGGGTGTGCCCCATGGCATGACCGCCAGTTCTTTTACGTCGGTTTCTCTCAATCCGCCGCTGATTCTGGTCTGTGTGAATTCGGGATCCAGGTTCCTCGAGGCGTGTAACTCCAGCGAGCATTTCGGGGTGAACATTCTCGACGAAACGCAGCGCGCGCTTTCTGAACGATTCGCCGGGGCGGGCTATGATCGATTCGAAGGCGTCACCTGGAATCCGGGGGTCACCGGAGTGCCGCTGTTTCCAGGCGTGCTTGCCAGCTTGGAGTGTGCGCGATTCAAGACATTCGCCGCCGGCGATCATGAGATTTTAATCGGCAAAGTACTGCACGCCAGCTGGAGAGAAGGCGAACCGCTGGTACACTTCGGAAGCCAGTATCGAGCGCTGGAATTATCGCCCGGCTGGTGGAGCACAATATGAGCGGCGCAAAATCAGGACTGAAAGGCGTATCCGATGAATCCTATTCCCCGTCTCGGCAGGAGCGCCGACCGCGTGAGATCCAGCGCATTATCACGTGGCGCGGTGGCAGCCCTGGTGCCTACTCAGGTCGAACCGTTTGAAGCCGACGCAGTTCAGTGGGCATGGGCTGGGCGCGGCCTGAAACAACTGGCCGCCGAAAAACAGTATGGGTTGCTGTTTGATCGCCGTCGGCCTGCCGCCGGGGACGCTGTGGTGGTTCAGGTGGATAGAATCGGGCACCATGGGCATGTAGAAACCGAGTGGGAACGCAGGCTTCGACTGTATGAAGGCGATCGGCTGGTTGGAGTATTCGGGAATCGTTACGCAACGGACGTATACGAGGGTCGCGTGCTTGAAGCAAGAAGATTGCACCTGCTGACCACGAGCGGCCTCATCGGAACCGTGACCTGCCGCAACCGCAACGTCGGACGCCCTACTACAGTCAAGTTTCTTGGCTATCTGGCCGATTCTCTCGGCCAACGGATCAACACAAAGCGCCTTCGGCTTCAGTTGGCACCACCACCGGGCAGAATGCCCGACATCGTGCTGGTGGTGGGCACCGGCATGAGCACAGGCAAGACCACGGTCATGCGAAAGATTTTGCGCGCGATGGCCTCAAGCGGCGTGCGCGTCGCCGGATGCAAACTCACCGGCACCGCCTCTCCCCGGGATTTACACGAAATGAAGGCTACCGGCGCTGTGCTGGCAACGGACTTCAGCGATTACGGGTTCCCATCGACGTACGGTGAATCGCTCGAAGATCTGATCCGCCTGATGGACCTGATGGGCGCGTCGTGCAGCCGTGCAGGCGCTGAAATCGCCATGATGGAAATCGCCGATGGATTTCTGCAGCCGGAAACGCAGATGTTACTCGAGTCAGACGCAATCCTGCGGCGAGTGAGAGGAGTTGTCGTGGCCGGCGCGTGCTCAAGTTCGCTTTTATTCGCCACTGAATACCTTCGGAAACGCGGTCATGAGGTTTGGGCTGCCTCCGGGCTTATCACAAACTCACCGCTCTTTGTCCGCGAGTTTACTGACCGGAGCCCGATTGTTGTGGCTTCATCGCGCGGAAGCGCAAATCGATTGGCCCGGATCATTGTAAAAAAGACCGTAGAAAAGACGGTAAAGAAAGCTGAAAACTCCTGCGAGGAGAAAGTCGCCAGCCAGTGACGTTCAGTTCCTCATGCCAACCAGCGATTCCATATCCAGCAAGTGTGTCTCTCGCAATCAACGGCTGTGAAACGCTGGGTTACTCCGCGGAGGGACGTCCTCTCACGGTTCGCTATTGCGGAAATCCGGTCGCGCCTGTGCGCATCTTTATCATGGCGGGCCAGCATGGAGACGAACCGGAGACGTGCCAGGCGGCAGCCGAATTCGTTTCGCGCTTCATCGATGGGACGTTCCGCGCGGCAGCCCATGTGGCTGTGCTGGTCGATGCGAATCCCGATGGAGCGGTCGCCGGAACCCGCCGCAACGCGCAGGAAACCGATCTGAATCGAGACCACCTGTTGCTGACGTCGCCGGAAACTGCGGCCGCGCATTCATTCGTGAATTCGTGGAAGCCGGACATTGTTATCGATGTTCATACCTATCGGCCGTGGCGCCGCGAATTGATGGCCTTCGACTTCGTGTATCCGCAGGAGATCATGATCGATTTCCCCACCAACCCGGCAATTTCGACATCGCTGACAGCGGCCCTGCGCCGCAAGGCCATGGATTTTGTGCGAGAACGCATTGCGGAGACCGGCGTTCGAAGCGATCGCTATACCATCATCCGTTCGGGAATAGTGCGCCACAGCAATACTGACATCGTGGATGCCCGAAACGCTCTCGCACTCCGCTTCGCGATTCCAACGGTCCTGATCGAAGGCCGCCGATCATCGCCCGACGACTTCTTCAGTTTCACTCCGCCTGCCATTGCTCTGCTAAGTTCGATCGAGTCCGTAGTCGAATGGGCTGTCGCACATGCAAAGCAGCTTAGAAACCGGCCTTCGGCTTGCGAAGAAGAGATGGTTCCCGTCCGCTGCCGTTATTCCGGATCGAGAATCGCTCGCCACATGGAGATGCAATCGGCCACCGGGGGCGAGATCGCGCGCGTTCGGATTCCCGGTGCTTATCTTTCACGCGTCCAGGCCACCAATTGCATCCGATTGCCTGACGCTTACGGCGTTCCGCGCAGTCTCTCCGGGGTTCTCGCTTTACTGGGCAGGCATCGGTTGGCCAGCGCATCGGCCCGGGATTTCAGGTCTTCGATTGCGGAGATATATGAAATCGAGGCCATGGCTCCGCCCACTGAGGATGATGCGCCGCCTATTCCGACATGCATTGCGCGAGCAGAGAGCGTCAACCTCGACGGCCTCGTACTTTTTCCCGCCGCGCAGACCGGTGGACGCCTGCTGGCGCTGCTACTTGAACCGGAGTCGCAATTCGGTCCGTCCCGAATCCCTGAACTGGCCGAGACACTCCGACCCGGTTCGACTTATCCGATTATCCGCCTGGTCTGAATCTCAGTATTTTCGATAGCAGGCTCGTTCTTTCATGGGTTGAGGAGGTCATTAGACTGTCTTACGCTATTGCCTTATTGCTCCGGCGCATAGGTCAGGGACACACCGGTTGATCTAACTGATCGCGCTCAACTTGCAATTAAAAATTTGTCTTTTGACACCGCCACTCTTCTCAAGTATGGTATTCATCACACTGACCCATTAGTTGATCCCTTTTCTTCTGGCACATTTCATCAGCGGTAAAAAGCAACACTAAAGAGAAAAATGCATTCTGTTGATGCATTCCATGCTGTTATCTAAACTGTTTGCCCGCAAAGAACGCCTATGTTACATTCCCCGGCAGTTGACGGCGTCAATCATCGAATTGCGGGCGGAGGCTCCGGCTTGTTGCTCATTCGACGACTGGGTGCATTACTACTCCTGGCTTGCCCGATCCTGGCGTCGGGTCAGGAACTGACCCTCGATCAGGCTATTTCGCTCGCTCTCCAGAAGAATCGGCTGGTCAAGATCGCGCAGCTTGAGGTTTCAAAATCAGAGCACGACACGGAAGTTATGCGGACTAACAAGCTTCCTCAGTTCAAAATCGACCTGATGCAGGGCCAGCTTCTTACCAGGGTCAATTTCACATTCCCGCCGGGGTCGCTCGGAGTCATTCCTGGCCTGGGACCTTTTCCGACAACAACCACGGAGATCTCCAATCCACGGCGTCCATTTACTTTGATTCAGGCCCAGGCAAATCAGCCTATTTCGCAGTTGTTCCGCATCGGGCTGGGGGTTGACGCAAAAAAGATTGACACCGAGATCGCCAAAGAAAAACTGGGCATGCAGGAACAGAATGTCGTCAACGATGTCAAGAAGACTTACTACAACCTGGTGCAGGCGCAGAGCGCGCTGAACGCCACCGAAGAGACCATCACACTGTTGAAAGAGATCAACCGGATTGCGGCGAACGGGTTGGAACAGCAGGTGATTCTGAAATCCGACATGCTTGATGCCGAAGCCGGACTGGCAAAGGCCGAATCAGAAGCCACCACGCTGCAAGACACTGTCGCGACGCTTAAAGAGAGAATGAACGACCTTCTGGCGCGTGACCTGACAACGGATTTCACCGTGTCCCAGACCGCTGAGATGGCGCCGTGGGAGATGGATCTTGCGGCAACGCGCGCTAAGGCGCTTGAGCAGCGTCCGGAGCTTCGCGAGGCGCGAATGAAGGTTCACGAAGCGGAGATCGATCGGCGTGCGAAGAAGGCCGAGTACATTCCCGACGTAAGTTTGAGCATGAATTACCTTTCACCATTCGATATTAAATTCCTTCCGGAGAACATTGCTGCAGTCGGGTTTGTGATGGACTGGGACGTGTTCGACTGGGGGAAGAAGAAGCACGAACTTGCTTCCAAAAGCGAAGTCATCGAACAGGCAAAATCTGGAGTGGATGAAGCAACGGCGCAGATTCAGGTGGAGGTCGGCCAGGATTTCCGCAAGCTGGAGGAAGCTCGCCAGAACCTTCGCGTGGCCGATCTGGAACTGGACGCGGAACGCGAGAAGGTCCGGGTTGCAGTGAATAAGTACGACGAGAAAGCCGTCCTCTTGAAAGACGTTTTGCAGTTGAAAGCATCGCTGGCCGAGAAGACCTACAAGTATCAGGAGTCCCTCCTGTCTTTCTGGACCGCGCGAGCAGACCTTGAGAAAGCCATCGGTGAGAGATGAGTCTATGAAAGCGTATGTCTGGTTGTCGCTGGCGGCGCTTTGCTGCTGCGGCTGCTCGAAAGAGCAGCCGTACCAAAAGCCAATTACGCCCGTGCGCGTGCAGGCGGTGGAAACAGAAACTCCCGCGGACGGACCCAAATATTCGGGAAGCATCGAACCTGTGTCGATGGTTAACGTCGCTTTCCGGCTTGGGGGATACGTGTCTGAAATTATGACCGTTCCCGATGGCGGTGGCACCCGCCTGCTGCAGGAGAGCGATGTGGTGCACAAAGGCGCTGCGCTCGTGCATCTTCGCGTTGACGATTACAAGGTGAAGGTCGCCGAGGCTGAGAGCCAGATGCATCAGGCTCAGGCTGGCGTGGAGAAGGCGAAACTCGATTATGCTCGCGCGGACTCGCTGTTCAAGCAGCAAAGTCTTACCAAATCCGATATGGACGGCGCCAAAGCGCAGCTCGACAATGCGCAGGCCATGTTGGAAGGATCACAGGCGCAAGTGGCGGAGGCCAATCTGGCACTGAAGGACTCAGTACTCACATCACCCACCAACGGTGTTGTGATCAAGCGCCTGGTTGAGGTGGGCACGCTGGTCGGGCCGGGCACACCGGCCTTTGTGCTGGCGGACCTGAGCAGCCTCAAGGCGGTTTTCGGAGCTCCCGATGTGCTGCTTTCACAACTGAGAATCGGCATGCCGCTTACGCTCTCGACGGATGCACTTCCCGGTAATTTCACTGGCCGGATCACGTCGATCGCGTCGGCGTCCGATCCACGCAGTCGAGTCTTCGATGTTGAAGTGACATTTCCCAATCCGGGCCTCAGGCTGAAGCCCGGCATGATCGTCACTATCAAGCTGGCGAATACCCACCCGGCCGCAGGAATCCCGGTAGTCCCAATGGGTTCGATCGTGCGATCCAAATCGAACCCTGACGGTTATGCGGTGTACGTAGTGGATAGCGAAAACGGCAAGTCGGTTTGCCACTCGCAGGACATCACACTGGGTGGCGCGCTCAACAGCTCCGTTATCGTCACGGCCGGGTTGCATCCCGGCCAGATGGTCATCACTTCGGGCGCTACGCTAGTGAGCGACGGTGAAACTGTACAAATCGTACCCTGAAGATTTCTCCGGAGATTTCTCGAGATGGCTCACCACAAAAGCGACGAAGATCATATCGCGAACGACCGGAATACTCCCCGGTTTTGCGTCGAAAACCGGCAGATTACCTGGGTGCTGATGATCGGGGTGATCCTGTGGGGGGCGTTTGGCTACTACCAGATGCCCAAACGCAAAGATCCGAAGTTCGGAGCCGTGCGCGCGGCTGTAATTTGCCCATGGCCCGGCGTTTCGGCCGATAAAGTCGAGGAGCTGGTTACCAAAAAAATTGAAGCGAAGATAGCGGGCAACGTCAAGATCCTGAATATTCAATCGGCTTCCCGCAGCAATTTATCCGTCGTCCAGATTGCTTTGGAAGAAAGCACAGTTACGGACGTAAATAAGCAGTACGACGATATTGCGCTCCGTCTTAATACGATTAACGATCTGCCCGAGGGCGCCGGCCCGGTAACATTTCTTCGAGATTTCGGCGAAACCGCGGCTTTGATGCTCACCGTTAGCAGCCCAAAGGCAGGGGCAGCGGAGATCGCATGGCGGGCCGACCGGGTTCGCGAGGTTCTCCAGGCCGAACGCGCCAAAGCTCCGGCCGGCCGGCGCTCTGCCGGCATCATCTCCTTCCCTCTCTCGATCAGCTCATCCATTCCTCGCCAGGATCGGGATCTGTTTATTCAATATGCGAAGGACAACAATCGCGGGCGCGACATGGTTCCGATCGAGGGTGCGGGCTTCGTGGGTGTCGATGGAGACTTCGGCTCCGACGATGCGGCCACAACTGAGTTTGCCAATAAGTTCCTCAAGGAGCGGCTGCGGCCCTCGGAAATCCACCCGGACATCTGGCCCATCGCGTATGTCTCGGATTTAAGCCAGACTGATAAAGATCTGACGGCGGCAGCGGGCGACAAATACAGCCTCAAGGAAGTTGACGACTACTCGGAGCTGATCCAGAGAACGCTTCAGGCGGTACCTGAGGTATCGAAGGTGAATCGCGCCGGCGTTCTCGCCGAACGCATCTATCTGGAATATTCGCAGGACCGCCTGGCTTCATTTGGTATTCAGCCCGCGGCAATGCCGCAGATCCTGGCGCAGAGAAACGCAATCTTCCCCGGCGGCAATATGGAAGTCGGTGGCAGGAACATGTTGATCGATCCTTCCGGCGAGTTCCGCAGTGAAAAAGATATCGGAAACATTCTGATAGGCGCCACACCGCGGGGCGCTCCGGTTTACCTGCGCGATGGCGTCGATATCTCGCGCGGGTATGAGCCCCCGCTTTATCTGAATTACTTCGGGTCGCGCGACGCCAATGGGAACTGGAGTCGCGATCATGCCATCACCCTTTCAGTTTTCATGCGCGAAGACAGGCAAATCGCGGATTTCGGGCGGCAAGTCGATAAGGCGCTCGCAGGTCTCCGTGGCCAGATTCCAGATGACCTCATTCTGGCGCGCACCTCCGATCAGCCGCTGCAGGTCCACGACATTGTCGGACTATTCATGCGAACGCTGGCTGAGGCCATTGTGCTGGTGGTTCTGCTCGCTCTGGTCGGATTCTGGGAGTGGCGATCTGCTGCGCTTATGGCGATTTCGATTCCCCTGACTCTGGCCATGACATTCGGCATGATGGACGTGCTCGGAGTGGACATCCAGCAGGTTTCAATTGCGTCGCTGATTATCGCACTGGGCCTGCTCGTGGACGACCCGGTGGTCGCCATCGATGCAGTCAAACGCGAACTCGATACAGGAAAGTCGCGCCTGATTTCGGCCTGGCTTGGACCTACCAAGCTTGCGACGGCGATCATGTTCGCCACTATCACCAACGTCGTGGCATATCTGCCGATGCTCCTGATCACCGGACTCACCGGAAACTTTATGAAGAGTCTCCCGGTGGTGCTGGCGTGCGCGCTGGTGGCCTCTCGAATTGTCTCCATGACATTCGTGCCTCTGCTTAGCTACTACTTCCTGACTCCGAGCAAGAAACCTGCCCCGCCCATCGCGGAACGGAGGCAGAAAGGATTTGCCAAACACTACTCTCAACTCGCCGGGTTCCTGATCGAGCACCGGAAGGTTTCCCTGGTTGGCGCGATGCTGCTGCTCGCGGGGGGCGCTTACTACGTTTCGGATCTTCGCCTGGTGTTTTTCCCGAAGGATCTTTCCTACCTTTCTTACGTGGATGTCTGGCTGCCTGAAGACGTGAGCATCGCCGACACGCTGCTGACCGCTCAGTCTGCCGAGGATGTGATCCGCAAAGCCGCCGACGACTTCGGCAAAGCCCATCCGGGGAAGGATGGCAAGCCGAAAGAGGTAATCAAGTCGCTGACTACCTTCGTCGGGGGCGGTGGGCCTCGCTTCTGGTTTTCTGTCGCCCCGGAATTATTTCAGCCAAACTACGCGCAGATCATTATTAACGTAAACGACAAGCGCGACACCGACGCTCTGGTGGCGCCGCTCCAGCACGCCTTGTCGGCGAGCATACCTGGGGCCCGAATCGATGTTCTGCAACTGGAGTCAAGCACTCCTATCGGGGTCCCGGTGCAGATCCGCATTTCAGGTGATAACGAGCAATTGCTGCGCAAATACGGGGAGCAGGTAGAGGATATTTTCCGTAATATTCCCACGGCGGCCCGCGTTCGCAACGACTGGGGTTCCGAGTCCTTCGCCGTTAAGATGAAAGTGGATCCCGACCGTGCCAATCTGGCGGGCGTTACCAATCGCGACGTCTCTCTGTCTTCGGCGGGGGGCCTGACCGGTCTGCCCGTGTCCAGCCTCCGGGAAGGCGACAAGGAGATCCCGATCGTATCGAGGTTGAAAATCAACGATCGAGCTCGCCTGTCGGATATCGAGAACCTATACGTGTATTCGTTCACGGGTGGCTCGCAGAAGATTCCCCTGAGCGAAGTTTCCGACATAACAATGCAGATGGACACCGAAAAGATTGCGCGGTTCAACCAGTTCCGCACCATCACGGTGCTCACTTTCCCGGTACCCGGCGCGCTGCCTTCAGAGGTGATGACGGCTGCGCGGCCCGCGCTTACCAAGTTCGCCGCCTCGCTTCCGCCCGGGTATAGCATGGCGATCGGCGGTGAAGAAGAAGTCCGGCTAAAAGGCTTCGGTCAAATCGTTGTGGTCCTGATCGTGTCCACTGTGATGATCTTCCTCGCCCTGGTGTTCCAGTTCCGCAGCGCCGTCAAGCCGATGATTGTCTTCGCGGCGATTCCCTTCGGCATGGTCGGCGCGCTCATTGCCCTCAACGTGATGAATACCGCGTTCGGTTTCATCGCATTCCTCGGAATCGTGAGCCTCATCGGCGTCATCGTAAGTCACGTGATCGTGCTGTTCGACTTCATTGAAGAAGCTCACGCCGAAGGAGAGACGCTCAAGAACGCGCTTATCGACGCCGGTATTCTGCGCCTGCGTCCCGTGCTCATCACGGTGGGTGCCACGGTGATTGCGCTGTTTCCTCTGGCCGAGCACGGCGGCCCGCTTTGGGAGCCTCTTTGCTACGCACAGATCGGAGGCTTGCTGGTTGCAACGGTGGTTACGCTGTTGCTGGTGCCGGTGCTCTATGCCACTTTCGTTCTCGATCTGAAAGTGGTTCGCTGGGAGCCGGTGCCTCATGACGAAAATGGCCATGCGCACCCGGCAGTCCCTCCGGAACTTACTTCGGGTGGAGCAACACGCCTAAGTCCATGACGCGATGTCCCATGGCGGAGGGATCGCTTCGGCGCTCCCGCAAAAAGTCACACGTTTCCGAAGTGGAGCAGTCGAGATAATGCCATCCGATCAGAAGTCGATTCTTCAGCAGATATACACAGACCCTTCCGGCCTGCCTGATCAAAACTGCAGTGAGGCCGATACCGGGCTTCGCACGAGGTGCCGATTATGCCTCCCCTGAGCCGAGACCGGCGAATCTGCATCATCGGAGCGGGCGCGGCCGGAATTTCGGCGGCCCGGTCTCTGCGTAGACGCGGCTACGAACGCATCATCTTACTGGAAAAGGCCGGCAGGCCAGGGGGCAAGTGCTGGTCCTTCATGCACGACGGAAAGCCTCTCGAACTCGGCGCGTGCGCGGTCGCACCGGATCATACGCACGTCCTCAACCTGGCCGCCGAAGTCGGTGCGGCGATTCGTCCCGTCGAAGATTTTGTGGCCGTCGAACAGACTTCTCGCATCGGGAGCGGAGTCAGGTACAAGAAACTCGCCGGGCACACTTTCAGCAAGCACGGCATCGGCGAAGTTCTCCTAGCCGGATGGAACTACCTCGCCGCTCAGCGCCGTCATTCCAGGGTCTTGCGCCGGCCGGGCTATGCCGGTATGAGCCTGCGCGGCCCGGACCGCGATCTCTCTGCTGTATTCGCCGAGTGGGCGGGACGCGGCGGCATGAAGCCCCTGCTGACGCTAATGCTGATGCCTTTCAGCGCCTGGGGATATGGTGACATCGGTTCCATCCCGGCCGCATACATTCTGCGCTATATCAGCAGCCGGATTTACCTCGGCTTGACGCTCGCCCCGGTCCTGAATCGCATTGGCATGCACTGGCCGCGCAAATTCGATCGCGGTTTCGGCGATCTCTTTGAGCGCGCCGCAATGGGTCTTGATATTCGCCTGAATGCCCGCATCGAAAAAATTACCCGCGAAAACGGCGTAAGCGTCGAGTGGACTCAGACACAGAACGGTGCTCCCGTCCGCTGCGAGGACCGCTTCGACGTCCTTATTGTGGCTTGTCCGCCGCCGGCTACGAAGGATTTTCTCAGCTGGTCCGCCGAAGAGGCAAGGCTGTTCGAACGCATCCGGACCCAGCCCTATTCAGTCACAATCTGCGAAACGGAAGGCGTGCCTGCCAGCGTGACCTTCTGTGATCCCCAGCCTGCTCCCGGCCGGCTCATCCAGCTTTGGAAACCGCAAACCGGTCCTGGCGGCTGCATTTTTTATACCTACCGCCCTGTGCCGCCTTTATCGCCGGAACAGATTTACGAAAACATTCGTCAGGACCTGCGTCATTTCTATCCTAAGGCAGTTTTGGGCAGGGTCCTTAAGCACGTCGACTGGGACTATTTTCCGCATGTGGATGCTGAGGCGTTCGCCGCCGGTTATTACGATGATTTTGAGGCGATGCAGGGGAGCGAGGCAACCTGGTACTGCGGTTCGCTGCTCGGGTTCGAGAGCGTCGAAGGAACCATGGCTTATTCGGAGAGCCTGGTCGAAAGGCTGACTCGCGGCCTCGGGTGACACTTTCAGCCGCTCGCGCCAGCTGCACTGCTTTTGAACCGCGGCCCGCTGTGGGAGCCGCTTTGTTACGCGCAGATCGGAGGCCTGCTGGTTGCAACGGTGGTTACGCTGTTGCTGGTGCCGGTGCTCTACGCCACTTTTGTTCTCGATCTGAAAGTGGTTCGCTGGGAGCCCGTGCCTCACGACGACAATGGCCATGCGCAGCCGGGAGTCCCTCCGGAACTTACTTCGGGTCACCCGCCACCGGGCCTCGCTTGAGGCCCCTTCCGGTCCGCTGATTACTCGGGAGCGACAGGTTGAAGTCCACGACGTGACATCCCCTATCTAACCGTGTAGAGCTTTTCCCGCAATGGTGCGAAGTCTGGGTGCACCATCCTTCCCGCGTTTTGTGCGGGAAGGGTGAGATCGCTCTAAAGCCAAACGAGAAATGCTCTAATCTGTCGGAACTCTAGGCGGAGCCGACGGCAACCAGGTTGCGTTGCTTGGCGCTCTTGTCTTCGACCCCTAGAAGATTAAGAAGCGGGCTGGTCATCATGGTAGTGACCAGCGCCATCACCACCAACATTGTGAATAGAGTGGGAGAGAAGACGTGAGCGCTGTACGCAATGTTCAGTACGATCAGCTCCACAAGGCCTCGCGTATTAAGCAGCGCCCCAAGTGCCATCGCATCTCGCCATGACTGGCCGGCCCATCGTGCAGCGAGTGCTGCTCCACCCATCTTGCCCGCTACGGCAGCAATCAGAACTATGCACGTCCAAATCCAAATGCTTGTTCCGCTCAAGAGATCGAGCCTTGTCCTCATTCCGGTCAGAGCAAAGAAAAGCGGTAAAAGCAATATGGACACAATGGTCTCCAATCGAGATCTAACTGCACTCCGCCACCCTTCGATTCTCGGGAAACATACACCCGCAAGAAACGCTCCGAACAATGGATGGATTCCGATTGCGTCGGTCGCCGCAGCTGACGCAAGCAGCGTCGCAACAATGACACCCAGCATCTCGTATGACAAGCCATCAGTCTTTTGACGCCGCGTCACCCATTTGCCGAGTGGCCGCACAAAGCCAAACATGACTGCCAGGTAAAGCCCGAGCCACATCAGCCGGACAGGCATCCCCATCGACTCACCCGCGTGCGGAAGCAGAGCGAGCCCAACCGCGAGCAGGAGCCATGCGCACACATCGTCCACTGCCGCGCACATCAGCGCCGTCGACCCCAGGGATGTCGATTGAATTCCACGTTCTTCAAGAATTCTCGCCAATACAGGGAAAGCAGTGATGCTCATTGAAATCCCAAGAAAGAGCATGAAGGGCAACCTGCCGATCCCATCAGGCGCAAAGCGAATTCGCAGTGAATGGGATAGCGCGATCCCTATCAAAAACGGAAACAGGATACCCATCGCGCTCGTCAACAAGGCGGTTCCTCGCTGCCTGCGCAGATGCTCAAGGTCAAGCTCGCTTCCAATGAGAAAAAGAAACAGCACCAGCCCGAGGGTGCTCAACACTTCAAACGCGCCGAGAGAATTCTGCGGAAATAGCCGTGCCGAAGCGGCCGGTGCAAACCTGCCGAAGACCGACGGCCCAATCAGGATGCCGCCCACAATCTCTCCGATGACGCGAGGCTGGCGGAGCCCGCGTGCAGCCCACCCGCAGAACAGCGCCGTAAGCAGCACGGTAGAGATCTGAATGAGCAGAAGGGTCATGCTTCGACTATCTTAACCTTGCGAGGACGCGACGTCTTCCGTCATTTATCCCAAATAATCACGTCCTCGGCAAGCAATAAGATAAGGCAGATCTGGAGCGCCCTGACCAATTACCTCTATTGGTTCAATCGCACTACGACCAGGGCGTTTTTCCGCACAGCGAAACGTCGATCCCCATCTCGGCCATCATGGCAGCCTTGGCCGCCAGCGCCTTTTCAGCCGTCGCGGCGTCGGGCGCGTAAGCCACGTTCACGTGATTGGCGTGGTGGCGCGCCATGAACTGATTCTGCGAAACGCCACGCAGCTTCACGTGCATGATTGGCCACTGCGGAGTCACTGAATTCCAGCGCCGCTCCGTCTCCGCTGCCGGCAAAATAATTGCGTCAGCCAGCCCCATATCGGCGTGAACCTTGCCATCCTCAACAAACACGCGGCTCCAGACAATGGGACCAGGTTTGCAGATTCCCTTGAGCGTGCCGCCGCCGAGCCTGAAGTACATAGGCGGTTGGCGCTCGCTGATAGCTCCACGATAGCCGCCCGTAAAATGCGATGCCGGCGATGCGCCCGATATCTGGAAGAGCCAGATAAAGTCATCCACGCCGTCGCCCTTGTAATGCTCGCCCCAACGAACATCGTGCAAAGTGGTGGCGGGATCGAGGTGCATCGCGCTCCAAACGCGGTTGGTGACCAGCGCATCAATGCCCGCGCACTCGTCAACCTCGTTGAAATGCGGCAGCGGCTGTCCGGCGTAAAGTTCTTTGCCGCTGGTGCTGAAGGCTGCAGGGCGCTCCACGTTATTCAGCAGTCCCTCCACCAGGTCTGAGGCCGGAGCCATGTCTTTCAATCCTTGCTGATACTGGATGCCGATAGCGTCGCAGCCAAATTCGTCGGCAATGCGCAGGGCGGCAATGTACATGCGGCACTGGCCCAACAACTGAGCTTCAGTAAGATCGGTCTCTTCATTGGGGCCGGTACGGAACTCGATGCCGCTTGCATCAAGCCAACTTCTGATCTTTCCGGCTTCGGCGTCCGTCACCTTATTCATTCCGGCAATCAGCGCCGACTGGCTGAACCGCTCCTTGTATACGCCCATCGGATTCAGCAGATAATCCTCGATGATGGCGTTGTACATGCCCATGCAACCTTCGTCAAAAACGCCCAGGATGGCTTTGCGGGCGCGAAGGGCGCGAGCCAATGACGCGCCAAGCGCAGCTTCATCTTTTGGCAAAGCAGCCACATCGAGCTTGTTCACCTGGCTTGTGTCGTGCGTAATGCGATGTTCGCGCAGCCACTGGCGCAAGCCGGAAAGGAAGAACTCATCGGTGAAGTCCAGGCTCCATAGCGTCGAAAACTTTACCCCGGCCTTATAGAGACAGCCATTCAGGTTCAGCATTCCAACCAGCCCCGGCCACTGGCCCGACCAGTTTGCAACCGTCAGAATCGGGCCGCGGTGGTGTTCGAGCCCGGGCAGTAAATGATTGCTGTATTGCCATACCGATTCGGCCACCACAAGTGGCGCATCGTGATGAATGCCCGCAAACACATCCATGCCCATGCGCTGGTTCGAAATGAATCCATGCTCGAGAACTGGGTCGTAGGGATGCGCGCGGCGCAGCGTCATTCCCTCAGCCGCAAAAGCTGCCGTCAGGTTGGTTTCCATGGCAGCCTGCGCGGCCCAGCACACTTTGTTAGCGGACTGGCGAAGGTCGCCATTGGCCACCAGCAGCACTTCATTCGCTGCCACTGGCGCCGCTGCCTTAATCTCGGGAACTGTATACGTTGCCATCTATTGCCCTCTTTCCCGCGCACCATCATACGACTCAGCGCCTTATCGACGCCAACCGTCAGCATTTGGTCTGCATTTCTCACTGCGGTTTAAGGGATTAAGTTCCTTAAGGTGCTTGACGCGTAATTTTATTTTTCCGGGTGAGCAGCCAATTACACACTCCAGCAACGCTCGAGTGCGGAGAGCGTGTTTTGAGCCAATTTCAACCCTAAAAATGCCAAAAATGAGCTCAAAACAGGCCGAAAATCTGAGGTTCT
>Ga0302278_10002860_pt1 | contig 19436 bp, 19 predicted proteins | sample III_Bog_N3_2_FD_194543 | JGI IMG/M metagenome (GOLD analysis project Ga0302278, IMG submission 194543) | Peat permafrost microbial communities from Stordalen Mire near Abisko, Sweden - III_Bog_N3_2 | ecosystem: Environmental > Terrestrial > Soil > Wetlands > Peat | place: Sweden: Abisko...
GGTCAACGGCACGAGCGAAAAGGCTGCGGAAAAAGTGTTTCCGAGCGCGGCGGCTGGAAGCCGCTGTTGATTTCGCGGCGGTTACGGCACGAGTGGAACTCGTGCCCTTCCCAAACCGACGCGAATCGGAGTTTTTCCGCAAACTGTGAACTCGTATCCATCCCAAAATCGTTGCGAATCATAATTCTTTGCGCAAACTTTACAGCTATGCCGCTTAAAAGCAATTCAAACTGACCCACAACCGATGTTCTTGGCTCCTCAAAGTCACGCCCGAAAAAGTTCTACTTCAACACAGACGGAATAAAACGTGGCCGCGTTGCCCATGTCCGTAAGTTTTTCTGAGGTGAGTACATTTATATTGTGGCCATCGGGACTTAATCGGGCCCAATCGAGCCTCGCGGCCACGACTCCGGGACACACGGCGCCATCGACCCGCGCCTGTAAAACGATCTCGCCGCGGGCGTTGAAGGCGCGCACCCGATCGCCATCGCGGATGCCGCGAGCCTCCGCGTCGGATAAATGCATTTCCAAGTCGCCCATGCGCGCTTCCATCTTGCGGACCGTGGGCAAATTGGCGAACGAAGAATTCAGATGATTGTCCGGCTTTCGCGCCAGCAACTCCAGCGGAAATCCGCTGTGCGATCCAGTGCCATGCCGCGACTCGGTGGGAGGCGTGAATGCCACCACCGGATCTAACCCCTGCTGCTGCAGACTCTCGCTGTAAAATTCAGCCTTGCCGCTCGGCGTCGAGAAGCCTCCCTGGGCGAAGGGCAAGAACGGGCCGGTCGGTTGCGCGGTTCCGGTGCTGTTGCCAAAGTTCAGCCGGACAAACGGTTCTTGCTCCAGGCGCTGGCGGGTGATTCCTTCGAGACGAGGATTCCTTGCGTCTAACGCACGATCGATCATGGAGTCCACGGATTCGCGAAAGCACGGGTCTTTAAATCCCATCCGCAATGCGAGCGTGCGAAAGAGATCCACATTCGAACGGCACTCGCCGAGCGGCTCAATGGCCTGATTCGAGATTTGCAGGAAATAATGGCCATACGCCGGCTGCAAGTCTTTATGCTCAAAAAATGTTGTGGCCGGCAAAACAATGTCCGCATAATCGGTGGTGTCGGTAAAAAACTGCTCGTGCACCACGGTAAACAGATCGGGACGCCGCAATCCCCTCACCACCTCATTGTGGTCGGGGCAAACAGCGGCGGGGTTCGAGTTGTAAACGACGAGCGTCTTGATCGGAGGTCCGGTTAAAGAATTCAAGGCCGAGCCCAATTTCACCATGTTCACCACGCGCGCCGGGCGGCCCAGGGCCAGGTTCATCAACTCGGGCATCCTGAGGACTGCGCTATTCAATCCAAACGCGCCACTGGTTGAGAGCTGGAGGCCGCCGCCCACTTCCTGCCACGATCCAATTAGACACGGCAGCATGGCCACTGCGCGCATGGCCATCCCGCCACCATCGGAGCGCTGGATCCCGTAATTCACGCGAATCACCGACGGACGCACGGTGGCATAGTCTCGCGCCAGCTTGCGAATATCCTCGGCCGAGATGCCCGTCCAGTACGCAACTTTTTCGGGGGTGTACTCGGCGGCACACGCCTTCAACTCTTCAAAGCCGACCGTGTAGCGGGATACATAATCCGCGTCGCACAAATTTTCGCCGATGATGACATGCATCATTCCCAACGCCAGCGCCGCATCCGTACCAGGATTGATGGGCAGATACCAATCCGCGAGCTTCGCCGTTCGCGTGCGATAGGGATCGATCACCACCAGCTTGGCACCCTTGCGCCGCGCCTCTTCAATAAAGGGCCAGAGATGGACGTTGGTGCCGTGAATATTCGCAGCCCATGCAATGATGTATTTCGATTCCGCGAACTGCTCGGGCTCGGTCCCCATCTTGATGCCGAGGACGGTTTGTAGTCCGACTTCGCCCGCATCGGAACAAATCGTCCGCTCGAGTTGGGAGGCGCCGAGCCGGTAAAAAAATCGCCGGTCCATCGACCCGCCGTTGAGGGCGGCAATGGTTCCTCCATAGGAATAAGGCAGGATCGCCTCGGGGCCGTACTGCGCAATGATTGCCCGAAATCGCGAGACGATCTCATCCAGCGCTTCGTCCCAGGAAATGCGCTCGAAAGGGGGCGAGGTGGTGGCTGTGGAGGTGAGCGCGGACGCAGGAGACGCGCCCGAGCGTTTTGGTGACGATTGGGCTGGCGGCCCTTTTGGTCCAACCCGCCGCATGGGATAAAGCACGCGTTGGGGGGAGTACACGCGGTCGAGATACTTCGCGACCTTGGCGCAAAGGAATCCGCGGGTCACGGGATGCTCGGGATCGCCTTCAATTTTTGTGGCCCGGCCGTCGTTGATGGTAATCAAGACTCCGCAACCATCGGGACAATCGTGCGGGCAAGCCGCATGGACCACGCGTTCCATCCGAGAATTATAAGGTCAAAGCGGAAGGGCGATCGTAACCCGGAACCGGCTGGATCAAAACAGTCTGCTGATGAGCGAGGTTTCGGGCGGCCACTCGCGAATCGGTCACTCGCCATCGGCCAAATGGCAAAGCTATCATAGAACTTCCGAGTAATTCTGCAGCGCACGCCCGTGCTATCGTCGCTTTATCGCATTCCAGCTTTGTCGGAGTTCCTCATGGGAACGTCTCTCCTCTCTCTGCTTTTCATCGCGTTGTTTCTGGTGACGATGGTGCCGGCATTGCCCGCACAGACTAACTGCAGCGCGATGTCGCTCGGCATTGGGGCCAGCCTGAACGGGTTCGTGCCGTTTCCCTCGACCAGTCTGTGGAACGAAAACATTGCGGGCGCTCCGGTCGATCCGAACTCCGATAGCTACATTAATTTCATCGGGACGACGACGCCGCTGCATCCCGACTTCGGGTCTGGGCTCTATGGAGGCCAATCCATCGGCATCCCCTATATCGTCGAGAGTGCGTCGCCGCTGGTGAAAGTCAGTTTCACCGCGTATGGCAGCGAGAGCGATCCGGGACCGATGCCCATCCCGTCGAACGCGCCCATCGAAGGCTACCCGAAGCCGGGCAATGGAGATCGACACGTCCTGGTGCTCGATCGCGACAACTGCCATCTCTACGAACTCTACAATTCTCACGAACTCAAGAACGAGAATTGGAATGCCGGATCCGCCGCTATCTGGGATCTTCTGAGCAACGAACAACGTCCGTACACATGGACCTCCGCGGACGCAGCCGGACTTCCGATTTTCCCCGGGCTGGCCCGCTACGACGAATATGCTGAGGGAGCGATCCAACACGCGCTGCGCTTCACGCTGCAGAACAGCCAGGCAGCGTTTACTCCGCCAGCGAGTCACTGGGCTGCGAACTCGAGCAATCCCTATGCGGCGCCCATGGGCATGCGGCTGCGGCTAAAGGCGAGCTATGACATTTCAGGATTTCCGCCGCAGTCGAAGGTGATTCTCACAGCGCTGCAGCAATATGGAATGATCATGGCCGACAACGGGAGTTCGATGTTCATCAGCGGAGCGCCTGACGATGGCTGGGACAACAACGATCTGGGAGCGCTGAAAGGCGTTCCCGCCTCAGCCTTCGAAGTGATCCTGATGAACCCGATTTATACCGCCGGCAACATTCCGCAGGGAGCGAATCCGACCATCGCAAGCTTTACTGCGACTCCGCAGACGGTTTCGGCGGGATCGACAGTGACGCTGACTTGGAGTGTGAGCAACTCCGATTACAACGTTATTACGCCGCAGGTGGGAGTGATACGGGGAACGTCGACGACGGTCGTGCCGACGAAAACAACCACTTATATTCTGGATTCTACGAATCAGTACGGGAGGACGAGCGCGAAGGTTAAGGTTATCGTGCAGTAGCAATCAACAGGTTGCCCGGTACAGCACAGCACGATGCAAGAGATTTTTCACTCGCTCAGGATGACAAATCACTGAGGAGAATTCATTAAAGTTGTCCACATAAGCGTCTATTTAAACTCCAGGACCTCTTTTTCTTTCACCTTGCTCATTTCTTCCATTTTCTTAATTTCGTCGTCGGTGAGTTTTTGAATTTCATCCATCGCCCGCTTTTCATCGTCCTCGGAAATTTTCTTGTCCTTGCCCGCCTTCTTGATGGACTCGTTACCGTCGCGGCGGACATTCCGGATCGCGGTGCGATGTTCTTCCAGAATGCGGTGGAGATGCTTCACCATTTCTTTACGCCGATCTTCGGTTAGAGCGGGCACGGGAACGCGGACCAACTTTCCGTCATTCATGGGATTGAGCCCAAGATCGGCGCCCCGAATAGCCTTTTCGATCACCGCAAGCTGCGACGCATCGAAAGGCTGCACGGTGATCATTTGCGGCTCGGGCGCGTGGATCTGGGCGATTTGATTGAGCGGCATCTGGGAGCCGTAATAGTCGACCGAAACCGTATCGAGCATGTGTACGTTGGCGCGACCGGTGCGCGTCGCGGCCATTTCGCGGCGGAAATCTTCGACCGCTTTCTCCATCCGCGTCTTCAGTGTGGCGTAAACTTCTTTTAAGGCAGGATGAGCCATTCTTTTTTCAGCTCCCAAGGTCGCTATATCGAACCGTGAATTATAAACCGCTTTTCGCTCTTCGCCGTTCGCCGTTCGCTCTTCGCTACAGGCCAGAAGCCAAAAGTTAGAAAAGCGCTCTTACGCGCTGACTCTCGAACCAATCTTCTCTCCGAGCACCACGCGGCGGATATTGCCATGTTGGTTCAGATTGAAAACGATGATGGGGAGATTATTGTCTTTGCACAAGGAGATCGCGGTCGAGTCCATCACTTTGAGCCCGAGGCGCAGCACGTCCATGTAGGTCAATTCCGAGAACTGCTTCGCGCCAGCGACCTTCATGGGATCGGCGTCATAGATTCCATCGACTTTGGTGGCTTTGAGAATCGCGTCGGCTTTGATTTCCATGGCGCGCAACGAGGCGGCGGTATCGGTCGAAAAATAGGGGTTGCCCGTTCCGCCCGCGAAAATCACGACGCGGCCTTTTTCGAGATGGCGAATGGCGCGGCGGCGAATAAAGGGCTCGGCGATCTGATTCATCTCAATCGCGGTCTGCACGCGCGTGTAGACATTCTGCTTTTCGAGGGCGTCCTGCAGGGCGAGGGAGTTGATCACGGTCGCCAACATGCCCATATGGTCGGCGGAGACGCGATCCATATTTTTTGCCTGGTCGGCAACGCCGCGAAAGAAATTCCCGCCGCCGACCACAATCGCCATTTGAATTCCTAAGGCATGGACATCCGCCAGTTCGGCCGCGACCTCATGAATGCGTTTGGTATCGACTCCAAAGCCGAGATCGGCGGCGAGAGCTTCGCCGGAAATTTTGAGCAAAATACGTTTGAAGACAGGTGCAGGCATGGCAGGGCAGGTCCTTCACTTCGCACGAGATGAGGTAGCGCCAAAAAAATTCAGATTCGCGATGCAACGACTATCTGCAACGGTTAGCGACAGCGATTTGGGGCCGACGGAGTACCGAGGAGAAGGATAAACGACGGCAGCGCAAACGAAAAGGGGCGCCGCGGCGCCCCCAAAAGATTGATCAGTTATTTCGCGGCTGGAACGGGTGCCTCGCCGGCATCCGGTCCCGCATCCGACCCGCCGTCGGACTTGGCCGTAACGAAAGCGACGGTAGCCGTGGCGTCTCCGACTTTGAAGCGCGCGAAGCGGCGCACGGCGATGTTCTCGCCGAGTTTGCCGACTTTGGCGGCAATCAACTGGGAGATGCTGATGGTCTGGTCTTTGATAAAAGGCTGCTCGAGCAAGCAGACTTCTTCATAAAATTTTTCCATTTTGCCCGCTACCATCTTCTCGACGATTGCGGGAGGCTTGCCGCTGGCGGCCGCCTGTGCGCGATAAATATCCTTCTCGCGCTCAAACGCTTCTGGGGTGACGTCCTCTTTGCGGACGAATTTCGGATCGCTGGCGGCAATGTGCATTGCGACATCGTGCACCAGTTCTTTGAAATCATCGGTGCGCGCCACAAAATCGCTCTCGCAGTTGATTTCGACGAGGACGCCGATCTTGCCGCCAGCATGAATGTAATAGCCGACCGAACCTTCGCTGGTCACGCGGGCCGCTTTCTTGGCCGCGACCGACACACCCTTTTTGCGCAGCAGAACGATCGCGTCTTCCAAGTTACCCTTGGCTTCGGTCAGGGCGTGCTTGCAGTCCATCATGGGCGCGCCAGTTTTTTCCCGGAGATCTTTCACTTGTGCCGCAGAAATATTTGCCATAGTAGTGCTCATTCGAATCAATTCCTCAGTTTCGATGTTGCCGAATTTTTCAGAATTTCAAGGCGGGTCAGTTCGGAGGGCCAATCAGAATGCCAACTGCGATTGAAGCCGGGAAAAGGGCAACCTTGAAAGCTGTTATTGCAAAACATCCGTTCGTATAAAACTTGACCCGCGCACAGACTGGCTGCGCGGGTCTGATGTTGCTTTGGAGGCGGCCTCAGGGGCCAAAGCCCCGGTATGTCTGGCCCTCCTGCGTCGCGGCTGAAGCCGTGACCTTGCAAAGACTAGAAGCAGCCGGATCAAAGACTAGAAGCGCCGCGTCTCGGCCTGCAGTTCGTCGACATCTTCGGTCGCGGGAGAAGGACGCTTGCGCGTGCCCTTGCCCAAAACATCTTCCATCCGAATTTCTTCGCCTTCGAGTGGAGGCAGGGCAGCGGCAACTGCGCCGTCCGCGGCAACTTCCGCGAATAGCTCTTCCGCGGCCACGTCCGGCACAACCACTTCCGGCTCTACCGCCACAGCCTGGATGTCGGCCATCTGCTTGTCGTCGCGAGCGTGGACGCCTTCGGCGATTGACTCCGAAATCTTCGAAGTAAACAACCGGATCGCGCGCAACGCGTCATCGTTGCCGGGAATGACGTAATCCACTTCACTGGGATCGCAGTTGGTATCGACAACGGCTACGACCGGAATACCCAGCTTGCGCGACTCGCGCACGGCGATCTGCTCTTTGTTGGAATCGATCACGAAGATCGCATCCGGCAGCCGCGTCATGTTCTTGATACCGGCTAAGTTGGCCTGCAAATGCTTGCGCTCGCGCTCGAGCTTGATCACTTCTTTCTTAGGAAGCAGATCGTAGCGGCCGTCGGTCGCCATCTCGTCGAGTTCCTTAAGGCGCTTCACGGATTTCTGAACCGTGATCCAATTGGTCAGCAGCCCGCCCAGCCAACGCTGGTTGACGTAATACATCGAGCAGCGCTGGGCCTCTTCGGCAATCGCGTCCTGGGCCTGACGCTTGGTGCCCACAAAGAGGATGATGCGGCCGTCGGCGGCCAGGTCCTGCACAAACTTCGACGCCTCTTTGAACATCTTCAGCGTCTTTTGCAAATCGATGATGTAGATACCATTGCGCTCACCAAAGATAAATTCCTTCATCTTTGGGTTCCACCGCTTCGTCTGGTGCCCGAAGTGAACGCCCGCTTCGAGCAACTCTTTCATCGTAATGTTTGCCAATCAACCTCCTCAGTTGGTCTGCATCCGGACGCTAAGAGGCCCCGGATTGCCATTCCCGTCCACCCCATCTCAGGGGGAGGTGGGGGGATGAATTGAATTCCTAGCACTGCTGACAGCTGTCAGGTTCTCAGCTGTCAGTTAAAGCGAAAAACTGAAACCGGTCGTTCGTCTGACGCCGTTCGCAAAACAAGTCGTTCGCCAACAGCGGCGAATCGCGACCAGCGAACTATCGCTTGCTGAACTGGAAGCGCTTTCTTGCGCCTTTTTGTCCATACTTCTTGCGCTCTTTCGCGCGAGGATCACGAGTGACCATGCCTTCGGCTTTGAGTTGCTTGCGCAGTTCGGCATTAAAAATCATCAGAGCCCGGGTGATACCCAGGCGTACCGCATCGGCTTGCCCGGCAATTCCGCCGCCGCAGACGTTGGCCAGCACGTTAAAGGTGGCCGAGCTGTCGGTGGATACCAGCGGACGCTTGGCCGCAATCCGTTGCGAGGGCGTCACGAAGTATTCATCGAACGCTTTGCCGTTGACCTTAAATTCGCCGCTGCCCGGACGAAGAAACACGCGCGCGATCGCCGTCTTGCGGCGCCCAGTTCCGTAATATTGAACAATCTCTGCCATTTAAGCCTTTAGCACTTAGCCTTTAGCTCTTAGCTAAAGCAATGTGCCTAACCTTTCAAAGAAAATTTCAGCACTTCTGTCGAGCCTCTAACGCATCAAAAGCCAAGAGCCAACAGCTAAGAGCTTTCTTCTACGCAAACACCTTCGCTTCGGGCTTTTGCGCTTCGTGGGGATGCTTGTCTCCACGATAAACTTTGAGTTTTGTAAACATCTGCTTGCCCATTTTGTTCTTGGGAAGCATGCGCGACACGGCGTCTTCAATGATGAGTTCAGGCTTGCGCACCAAACGCTTCTTCATTTCTTCCGAGCGGATGCCGCCGGGATAGCCGGTGTAATGGTGATACATCTTCTGATCCGCCTTCATGCCCGTGACCTTGACCTTGTCGGCATTGATCACGACGACGTGATCGCCGGTATCGATAAACGGCGTGTATTGCGGATTCTCTTTGCCCATCAAAATGCGGGCCACGCGCGAGGCCAGGCGGCCGAGCGCCAGCCCGGTCGCATCGACCACAAACCACTTGCGCGCAATATCCCCTTCTTTGGGGAAATAGGTTGACATCGGAAATCTCCCAGAAAATTAAGAACGCAAAAATTGAAGACTGCTGAGTGCCCTGATCTATCTTTTATCAATCATCTATCCACGCAGAACGCGCTAGGTGTTCCAGGCGGGCAGCCGCAGGACTTCCAACTTCTCTTGCAAAGATAACTAGAATAGCCCAGTCGTAATGACCTTGTCAACGAACGGCTTTATACAAAAGGGCTTACGTCATGTTACCGCGGGAAGCGGCAGTGTTCAAGCGGAAATCCGCGGGCCAAGCCACGTGCTAATGCGGGATAAGCAAGCTCTTTCGCTGCTTTAGGACGACAAACTAGCTAGAGAAGCTCGGATCGCCCGCAAAACTTGCTCCATCTGGACCGGCGTTCCAACCGTGATGCGGACGCAGCCTTCGCAACCGGGATTACCCGAAGCATCCCGGACCACGACCCTGTGGCGATGCATCGCTTTCACAAAGTCGTTGGCTGGCACTCCTACGCGGACCAGAACAAAGTTTGTCTGGCTGGGCCAGAATTGCAGTCCCAGTTCCTCGAACAGATGTGCCAACTGCTCGCGGCCGCGCTTGACCTGGGCGACGTGCTCGCTGACAAATGAGCGGTCCGCCAGCGCTTCTTCGAGGCAGGCCAGGGCGACGGAATTCACGTTGAAAGGCAAACTAACCCGCCGGAGATAATCGACCTGCTCCGGCGCTCCCACTAAAACGCCGAGGCGCAATCCCGCCAGCCCGTAGGCCTTCGAAAAGGTCCGTCCGACAAACAGATTCGGATGCCGCTGCAAGTCCGGAATCAGGGTTCTGCAGGTGAGCCCGGCAGCGCAAAATTCAAAATAGGCTTCATCGACGAGTACCGCAGCATACGGGGCGGCCTCGACAATCTTCAGTAAATCCGGCCGCGATGCCGCAAGGCCGGTAGGATTATTGGGATTGGCAATCGCAATGACCCGGGTACGCGGAGATATGCGCGCCAGGAAATCAGTCACGGGGAGCGCCAGGTCTTCGCCGGAGCGCAACCGAACGACATCGGCCCCCAGCGCCTCGCCCAGTAGGGGATACATCACAAAGGTTGGATCAGCAAACAACAGTTCATCGCTCGCACCCAGGTAAGTCGAAAACAGCAGCGACAGGCCTTCATCCATGCCATTCGTGAGTAGAACCTGCTCTGGGGCGACTCCCAGGAAGTCAGCGACCAGTTGCTCTCCAGTTTCTCGTTTGGGATAACGCGACAGATCGGCCGCGGTGAGGGAGTGCAGGCGCGTTAGCACGCGCGGGGAACATCCCGCGAGGCTCTCATTCAGGTCGAGGCTGAGACCGTCGCGGCTGAGAATGGGCGAGTGATACGGGCTTAGTCCGGCGATGATTTTTCGTGGCTTCAGCTTTTTGTGGCCTCAACGTTGATATTGGGATTAGTCATTCGAGGACGACATTGCGCATGATAGACCAATAAAAGAGTTGTAGTTGCCGCTTGCCGCGATCATTGGAGTTGGGCGGAGTTGGCGGAGTTAAAGGAGTTGGCGGAGTTAAAGGAGTTGGAGGAGTTGGAGGGACGAATGCGTCCGTCGCTACGTGGATTGTGGCGAGTCTTCGGCATTGTTATTCTTCTTCGCGCCGCATATATTTCACCACGCCAAAAATCACGCAGCAGATCGCAAAATCCACGACTAGCCCCCAGTCTTCCCGGAACAGACCGTGCCGGGCCACATCCGGCAAGTGGGGCATGGCCAAGTAATAGATAGCGTTTCCCGCCAAAACCGCGGCCAGCGCGTCCAGAAAGTTCTTCATCGCCGGACTTTTCGTTCGCCCGTTAGTGCCGCCCTTCCCTGCCTTTGCCAGGCTCTTATCGTCGTTCAAGCCCACCTCCGCTCGCGACTCTCGGCCGCGGGTGCGATTTCCCAGGGCCATGGTCGCTGCTAACGCCTGCTAACATTCCTATCTAACATTCTTATGATGCTGGAACCCTCCACTCCAGTGCAGTTCGTCAAAGGCATTGGGCCGCGCCTGGCTGAAGTGCTTGCCGCGAAGGGCATACGGACCGTCGATGACCTGCTCCACTACCTGCCGTTTCGCTATGAAGACCGCCTCAACCCGCGGTCGGTGGCCGAACTTCGCGCCGGCGAAATGGCCACGGTGATCGCCGAAGTCCGGAATTCCGGCCTGTTTCGCACGAAACGCATGCCTATCTTTCAGCTCACCGTAGGCCAGGGACGATCCAAACTGAAATGCCTCTGGTTCAATGCCACCTACCTGCAGGATAAATTCCAGCCCGGACAAATGTTAGCGCTTTACGGCAAGGTTGAAGAGGATCGCGAGGGCGGACTGCAAATCATCCAACCGCAATTCGAAGTCTTGGGCGACATCAACGAAGAGGGCGGAGCAGACGAGGCGGAGAAAAAGGCAGCCGCCTCGCTGGAAATTGGGCGGATTGTGCCGATTTACGAGTCCACGGGGCAAGGCAAGTTATCACCGCGCTGGTTTCGCCGCATCATCCGGTGGACGCTGGAAAACCTCAATCCCGATTTACCCGATCCCATCCCTGCGAGAGTACGCGCCCATCTTAATTTGGCCAGCCTCCGCGAATCGCTGTGGAAAGCGCACTGGCCGGATGCGGGAGAAAGCTTCACCGATCTGCAGTCCTGCCGGACCGCGGCGCATATAAGGATGATCTTCGACGAACTGTTTTTCGTTGAATTGGGACTCGAACTGAAGCATCGCGAGCAGAAAGCGCAAACGGGGATTGCCTTCCAACTGAACGAGGGAGTTCGCAGCGCGATCAAGAAGATATTGCCGTTCCATCCGACCGCCGCGCAGAAACGAGTATTGAAGGAGATCGCAACTGACATGCAGCAGGGGCATCCGATGCGGCGACTGCTGCAAGGGGATGTGGGATCGGGCAAGACGATCGTGGCGTTTCAGGCCGCGATCATCGCGATCGAAAACGGCTATCAAGTCGCGTTGATGGCGCCCACGGAGATCCTCGCGCAACAACATTATTTTTCCGCCCGCCAGATTCTCGAACGCGCGGGATACCGTATCGTCCTCTTGACCGGCTCACTGGAGAATGATCGCAAGCGCGACATCCGCCGCCATATTGCGCGAGGCGGCGCGCAACTCATCATCGGAACCCACGCCCTGATCCAAGACAAAGTCGAATTCGAAAATTTAGGCCTGGTCGTAGTCGACGAGCAGCACCGCTTCGGAGTGATGCAGCGGCTGAAACTGATGAAGAAGAGCGACGAACCTCGTTCGGGGACGGGAGGGGACGGCGCGTCGCCCGCCTCCACACTGGCCGCTGCTCCTACGCCGAAATCGCGGGATGCTGAACCGGACGTTCTGGTGATGACGGCGACGCCCATCCCGCGGACCCTGGCGCTGACGCTCTACGGGGATCTCGACGTTTCGGTGCTCGACGAACTTCCTCCGGGACGGACTCCGGTCGTGACCCGCTCGATGCCAGATGAGCGGGCGCCCGAGGTCTGGGAGTTCGTCGGCAAACAAATTGCCGCCGGACATCAGGCCTATGTTGTCTATCCCGTGATTGAAGAGAATGAAGAGCGCGAACTGAAAGCGGCGCAGCAAATGTTTCGGCAGCTACGAGAAAAGATTTTCCCGAAACTTCACGTGGGCCTGCTACACGGGCGGCTCGACGCGGGCGAAAAAGAGCGGACCATGCGTGAGTTTCAGCAAGGCAAGATAGAGATTCTCGTCGCCACGACGGTCATCGAGGTGGGCGTGGACGTCCCGAACGCAACGGTCATGGTCATCGAGCATGCCGACCGCTTCGGCCTGGCGCAACTCCACCAACTGCGCGGGCGCATCGGACGAGGGGCGGCTAAATCGTATTGCGTGCTCATGCGTAGCGCGAAAGTCTCCGAAGAAGGAGAACGCCGGCTGGACGCGATGGCTCGTTCGAATGATGGATTCCAGATTGCCGAACTTGATCTGGAACTTCGGGGTCCGGGAGAATTCTTTGGCACTAAGCAAGCGGGGATTCCGAGCTTTCGGGTCGCCAACATCATCCGCGACCGCGAACTACTGGAGGCGGCGAAACGCGAGGCGGCGTTTGTGATGGGCGGCGCGAATTCCGAATTGTCGAAAGAAGAGATCGAGCGAGCGCTGCGAGAGATGCGGGCGCGCTGGTCGATGAGTTACGGGCTGGTGGAAGTGGGGTAGAAGAAACGAACTTTGAACATGCACTTTCATTGACTTGGCCCTGTCTCGCGCGATCCGCAGGCGTGGGCGCGCTTCGAGCGAGAAGCGCAGGCGGCTTCCGCTCTGAATCATCCCAACATCTGCACCATCCACGACATTGGCGAACACGAAGGGGGCGTCTTCGCATTGTGGAAAGACGCGGACCCAGATGTTCCAATCTTGAAGGCAGCGAAGGCCGAGTACGAACAACTGCGCTAGATTCGGCAGGACTCAGCTGGGCGCTCTGCATACCTCGAAAACCACTTCGAACTCTTCGGCATCTTAGTTTCGCTGCTTCTACCCGGCAATCGTAACCTGCACTCGTACCAGGCAACGTACCGGGTACTTCGAGGTTTTATGTCTGTCCGCTCCTTTCTCCCCGCCCTCCCTACAGTTTTGCTTTTTGCAGGGTTCACTGCTGTTGAAGTTTGCGCTGCTCAGTCAACCGTTGACATTCTGTACGTCCAACAAAACTCTTCAATTTTGACCTACGACGTTGATCGGGAGACTCTGCAGGCCGCGCCGGTCGGGCAAGCGCTCGCTGCGCCCGGAGGAGCCGCCTTCGTGCGAGTATTCCCGGCACCGAACGGGCACTTTCTCTATATTCTTTCGCAAACGCAACCATCCGGCGAGCAGACGCTCTCAGTCTATGCCACGGATGAGGTGGGAGTTCCCCAGACTCCGCCCGTTCAGACCCTGGGTCCAGCCGCGATCTCCAGCTTCGCACTCGATCCCAATGAACGTTTTGCCTACCTCTTCACCGAGCACACGAATGCTAAGAGTGAATCTACGTATGATCTCAAGCTCTACGCGGTTAACAGTAAGAATGGAAAACTCCAGTCGCCACAGGTGGAAGCGACTTACTCGGAGAATTCTTACTGCGGGCCATCGTTCAACACGTTTAGTCCGGGCGGCAATCGTCTATTTGACGAAGTTGCCTGTGAGTACCCGGATTCTTCGTCCATCATTTACTACGCTCGCGCGGTCGATCCCGAGACCGGACAACTCGGACCGGACGTGCAGTTCTTCGCCGTAAACGACGCGTTCGGGTCGAACGCAGACGAGGTCACGATCACTCCCAACACCATCATCGACTTTCAGCAGCAATTCAGTCCTTTTCAGGAGTCGCTGGTGGTGTATCCGCTGGAGAGGAATCCAAAAACACCGCTGATCAATTGCACGTCATCGATGCTGGCTGCTTGCGGCGAGGCGGGAAGCTACCTCGCGGACCCTTTGGGCAAGTATCTGGTGATGGAACTTGGCAGCAATTCGGAGATCGTCAGAATCGATCTGGCGAGCCAGCAAATTGTCGATACTGGCAGCACGATTCCCACGACGCAGCAGCCATTTTTCAGTCCGGACGACCGGTTGCTGTACGGGCTGAGTTACGACCTGCAAGGAGACGCGACAATCCAAATCTACGGTTTTGATCGGGAGTCGGGACAACTGACGACGGGAGGGCAAATCAGCGTTGCGCCAACACTCTGGAATGTTTTGCCAGCGGTCAGAGAATAGGACGACGCGGGCTTGCGGCCTTAGGGAGGCACTCTCTGGTCATTGCTCAATTCGAGGGCTCAATTCGAGGCTCAATTCGAGAGCGTTAACCACTAAGGGCACGAAGGCACACCACGGAGAAACTTGAAACCGAAGATTTCTGTAAGACTTCGGAGCCTTGGGGGGGTGACCGTTTCGCCAAATTGAGCCCGTACTCACGTTCTTCTGCGTATCGGTGTTGGGTGCGGGCTTCTGCTATCATCGGCGCGTAGCAAGAATCGCCGGGAACCCGGCCCATTCATCCTTAAATTTACGAGGAGTTTTATCATGGAAATGCCTGGCCTTCCGATTGGCTCTCGCCGCGACGAAGATATCGCCCTCGACCTCATGAAATTCATCGCCATGACCACCAGCTATGGCAAGACCACGGGAGCCGGAGTCGGCTTTCAAGGCACCGGGGCAGCCGCCAAACCCGAAGACTACGCCGCCCATTTGCTCGAACTCTATGGCCGGTGCCTGCAATCCGTTGGTGGAAAGTAAGGCCAAGCCGTCCAACAGGGGGTCACGGAATACGCAGGGCGGATCTTCAATGTGGCTCTTTGCTTCCTTGGATAAGATAAGAAGTTGATTTTCTCGGCGTCTCGGCGGTGAGTGGGGCGTTCCCATTGCGCAAACCCCCGCCCTCCGGCATAATATTGGTTTGTCTGTCCATTGCAAGTCACCCCGCCGGACTCTTCCGGAAAAAGGATACTGAAGTCTGTGTTAATGATCCGACTGGCGCGCTTCGGTGCGCGCAAAAAACCGTATTACCGAGTCGTAGTGATTGAGAAGGAGCACGCGCGCAACGGCCGTCCCGTCGAAGTTGTGGGAACCTACAATCCCCGCACCAACCCGGCGACCACGGACCTGAAGCGTGAGCGCATCGACTACTGGGTTTCCAAAGGCGCACAGCTTTCGGACCGCGTCCGCAAGCTCGCTTCTGCTCCCGCGCCGGTTGCTGCCGCTTCCGTCGCGTAGTCGCAACTTCGCATCTACACTCGCCAACTAGCGAACCATGAGCATCAACTCAGGAGCAGCAACTCAGGAGCAGCGAATGATTGAGCCCGCCGCGAGCAGTCCGCGCGCCATGATCGAGTACATCGCCAAGGCGATCGTCGAGTCCAAGGGCGAGGTCTACATCGACGAGTACGAAGACGGAAACGAAACCGTCATCGAACTCGAAGTAGCCGAATCCGATTTGGGCAAGATCATTGGACGCTCTGGGCGCGTGGCCCGGGCACTGCGCCATATTCTGAGCGCAGCCGGTTCGAAACTGAACAAGCGCTACGCGCTCGAAATCATCGAGTAAGCGGCAGCACATGGCGGCAGATCGAAGCGCCGATTGGATTACCCTCGCGGTCGTAATCAAAACCCAGGGGCGGCACGGAGAGGTAGCCGTCCAGCTGCATACCGATGTTCCGGACCGCTTCCGCCGAGACATGGAGTTTTCGGCGCTAGCGAAAGGCGGCCAGCGTCGAGAAGTTAGAGTCGAAGATTTGTGGCCGCATAAGAGTTTTCTGGTTCTCAAGTTTCAGGGCATCGAAACGATCAACGATGCTGAGCCGCTGATTGGAGCCGAGCTGCAGCTGCCAATCAGCGAACGAGCAAACTTGGAGCCGGGCTGGACGTACCTCAGCGATTTGATTGGTTGTACAGTGTTCGACGGCGAGCACGAGATCGGAAAAATAGACGACGTCCATTTCGGGGCCGGAGAGGCGCCGTTGCTGGTGGTAAGAAGCGAGGATCACAAAGCGAAGCTGCCTTATGAAATCCCCTTCGCGGAAGCGTTTTTGGAGAAGTTGGATTTGAAGCAAAGGCAAGTCCGTATGAATTTGCCGGAGGGCTTGCTGGAAGTGAATGGGCCGCTGGCGAGGGAAGAGAAGGAAAAGCGTCCTTAGCAATTCGTCGTTCGTCGTTCGCTAAAGCGGGGAGTAGATTAGGGCGCTGGCGATTGCTAGCGGGCTAAACGACCAGCGACCGGGTCTCCCGATGAAGATCGACATACTCACGATCTTTCCCGACTTCTTTGCCGGACCGTTGAATTTTGGCATCGTTCGCCGGGCACGCGAGACGGGGTTGGTAGAGATCAGTATTCACGATCTGCGGGCGTTTACGAAAGACAAGCATCGCACAGTGGATGACCGACCGTTCGGCGGCGGCGAGGGGATGGTCCTCAAGCCGGAGCCGATCTTTGAATGTTTGGAGTCGTTGGGCAACATCGCCGCTCGGGAGGAGCGATTAGGCAGATACGCCGATCGCAAAAGCGCGAAGCAGTCGGTCATTTTGCTTTCCGCGCAAGGCCGCAGGCTCGATCAGTCGCTGGCGGCGGAACTTTCCGCGCTCGACCAGATGGTTCTGATCTGCGGACGCTACGAAGGAGTTGACGAACGCATCAGCGAGTACCTGGCCGACCGTGAAGTTTCGATTGGCGACTACGTGCTGAGCGGTGGAGAGTTGGGCGCGGCGGTGATCGTTGATACTGTTGTGCGGCTGATACCCGGCGCTGTGGGCAATCAGAATTCGACGCGGCAGGAGTCGTTCACGGAGTCGGTAGCCGAGGTTGCGAGAGAAAACGGCGATGCGCCGAGTTCGACCTGCGTTTCCGGCGGATTGCTGGACTATCCGCATTACACGCGGCCTGCGGATTTTCGCGGGATGGTAGTACCGGAAGTTTTGGTAAATGGAAATCACGACCAGATTCGCAACTGGCGTAGAAAAACAGCATTGGCAAAGACGCTGCGCAACCGCCCTGATCTTTTGGACCGGGTGGCGCTGACGTCGGAAGATAAGAAATTACTGGCCCAGATCAAGGGCGAAAATTAGGAAGGAAACGTTATGCGCAACCCAATCATCGAAAAGTTGCTGGCGAAATCGCGCCGCACCGACATTCCAAAATTTGGACCTGGCGACACCGTCAAAGTCCTGGTCAAGATTCGCGAAGGCGAAAAAGAACGCCTGCAGGCGTTCGAAGGCGTGGTCATCGCGCGCAAACATGGCGCCCAGCCCAGTTTCACGGTCCGCAAAATCAGTTTCGGACAGGGCGTCGAGCGCATCTTCCCGGTCGATTCGAAGGTCATCGACAAAATCGACGTGATTCGTTCCGCCAAGGTCCGTCGCGCGAAACTTTATTATCTGCGGGGACTTAAAGGCAAAGCTGCCCGTCTGAAGGAAGTCGAACAGCAGCACTAGATCGGGATTGCCTAGGACATTGTGTGGGGACGCGCGACGTCGCCCGTCCAAGCGGGGCGAAGCCCCGCTCCCACACAACCTCCTGCTTCAACTTTTCCTCGCCCCTTGCGTGCTCGTCTTTCTTCGGCGAAGATGCTGCTAAGCATCTGTGGCCAAATCCTCTCGCACATCGAAAAAATCTCCGGCGGATAAAATCTCCGCGGCTGCTGCCAAGCTGCGTCTCCTGAAAAAACTACGCTGCACTTTAAAATTTGAAAAACGTGCATGGGCCATGGCAGACCACCTCATCGCGGGAGTCGATGAAGTCGGGCGCGGATCGCTGTTCGGTCCGGTAGTCGCGGCTGCCGTGATTCTCGATCCCACTTACCGCATTCGCGGACTGCGCGATTCCAAACTTTTACCCGCCGAGCGGCGTGAAAAACTTGCGTTGCAGATTCGTGAACACTCCATCGCGTGGGCCATCGCAGCCGTGGATTCCGCTCGCATCGATCAAATCAACATCTACCACGCGTCGCGCCTGGCAATGCTGCGCGCCGTCCAACAACTGAGCCCGCAAGCGACTTACCTTTTGATCGACGCTATGAAGATCGATTGCGATCTACCGCAGCAACCCATCATTCATGGAGACGCGCTCTCGGTATCGATTGCGGCCGCTTCCATCATTGCGAAAGTCGAACGCGACCGCATGATTGCAGCATGGGATCCCGTCTTTCCGATGTATCACCTGGCTTCGAATAAGGGTTACAGCACTCCGAAACACCTTGCCGCTCTCCGCGAGCACGGGCCGTCGCCGCTTCATCGGCAGTCGTTTGCGCCGGTGTGGAACGCACCTATTCCGCAAGAAGTTTTGAGTTTCATGCTGGATGAAAGCGACGCGGAAGAGATTGCTGCTGAAGAGCTGGCCGCCAAGTAAAAACTTGCGTAGGAGAAGGCGTGGACTGCAGATCCCTCGCACTGCTCGGGATGACCAGGCTACTAGCAGATGACAAATTAGTAGATGACAAGGCTAATAGCAGAGGCGTCTATTTCGCCCGATAGATCTCCGAGAGCAAGTCTGGCTTTGAATCATCCCGCACCAGATGCGGATACTTCTCGCCCTCGTGATAGTCCAGTTTCACGACGCGAAAATATTCCGTGTTTTCGACAATCAACTCGATCGGCGCGGTACTTTTCTTCGCCGCATGAATTGCATCATGCCATGCATCCGCTGTAAATTTGCGTCCATTCACCGCAACGATTTTCATCCCCGGACCAATGCCGGCCCGAGCCGCAATCATGCCCTCGACGGTATCGCGCACGACGCCGTCGCTGTTGACCCACATGCCAACCGAATAATGCGCTCCCAGCCCCTTGGAATCGCTATTCGCGGCGCGCTCTAAATCTGAAGGAAATTCGTCGTACACCAGTTTCCACCCACTGCCTTCAATACCTCCGAGGGGAGCGCCCGGCCCATGGTTGGAGAGTCGCTCCGTCCAAAACGCGCGCCAATCGTAGGGCGCGACGGCATTCAGGCCGTTGACGATGTCATCGAACGTATAGGTCTTCACCACTGGAGGCCCACTCGGCGCCCCGTGAAATGCCTGGCAAAAATCATCGAGCGACTTTGCGCCCTTGGTTTGCTGCCGGATTATCACGTCTGCCCACAGCCAGTTCAGCACGTCTTCGTCGTAATAATCGAGACCGCGGCGCCAGTCTTCCCACCCCTTCGGTGCTTCCTGCATGGTGGGCACACCATCGGCGGTGTCCTGCAGATCGCGCCATACGCGGCCTGAGCGATGATCGAGATCGGCAGCAATTTCGGCGAGCGCATCGCGCGCCAGAGCGGGAGTCCGCTCCCCGCTTCGAGCCGCAGCATGTCTCC
>Ga0302278_10002868_pt1 | contig 19419 bp, 14 predicted proteins | sample III_Bog_N3_2_FD_194543 | JGI IMG/M metagenome (GOLD analysis project Ga0302278, IMG submission 194543) | Peat permafrost microbial communities from Stordalen Mire near Abisko, Sweden - III_Bog_N3_2 | ecosystem: Environmental > Terrestrial > Soil > Wetlands > Peat | place: Sweden: Abisko...
AGTGGCTTCCGGGCCAGATAGCGACGGAACCGTGAAGGCGAATCGGGCGTGCTGTTGGCGGCGACGATCATCGCCAACGCGACAATCACGGTGGGTCCCAAGGCGACGTAAACATGGAAAGCCAGAAGAAAGACCAGCATCCCGAGAGCGGCCAGATAGAACAGGCGCAATCGTTTTGTCCGGTCTTTCAGAAAGAGGCCATTGGCTTCAATGTTGATGTTGAAATAGGGAATGACAACCAGCGCAATGATGAGCAGCGAAGGCACCAACACTCCGGCCACGACAGGCGGAAAGTAGTGCAGCAGTTCCTGCAGGCCGAGAAAGTACCATGGCGCTTTGGCCGGGTTTGGCGTGTGCGTGGGATCGGCGATGCCTTCAAGCGGAGCGTTGAAGAACAGCGAAACGAGAACCAATACGATGGCGAGTAGTTCGATGGCCAGAACTGCGCGGAATAACACCTCAGGGTAGGTCTGCAACTGGTCTTCCTGCGCGACCTTGACCTGCGCAGAGGTGCGGCGCGTGACGAAGACAACGCGCGTGGGTGAGCGCCGCTGGTCTGAGTCGATGCCTGCGACGAAGTCCTTCGGATCGCTCATTTCGCCTCCTTCGCGGCGGGTTCGTTCTCAGCGGCTGCTTGCGCTTTCGGGTCCGACTGCTGCACGTAGAGGCCGCCGTCCTTGCGAATACGCCAGAAATGGATTGCGATGAAGAGAATGGCCGCGAGCGGCAGAATGACACAGTGCAACACGTAGAAACGCAACAGCGCATTCGCGTTGACCTGGTTGCCGCCCAGAAGCAGGAAGTGGATCTTGCTGCCTATCAGCGGTACGGCAGAAGAAAGATTGGAGCCGACGGTGATCGCCCAGTAGGCGAGTTGATCCCAAGGGAGCAGGTAGCCTGTGTAGCTGAGCAGCAGCGTGATGAGCAACAGCACAATTCCAATGACCCAGTTGAATTCGCGCGGGGTGCGATACGCGCCACGATAGAAGACCTTGAACATGTGCGCAAAAACCAGGAAGACCATAAGCTGCGCCGACCAGCGGTGGAGATTCCTGAGAAAGAGCCCAGACGATACGACAAACTGCAGGTCCTTCATATCCGCGTATGCCTGCGGCACGGACGGGTGGTAGTAGAGCATGAGCAAAACCCCGGTGATGACCAGGATCAGGAATGTTCCCAACGTCAGCGTGCCCAGGTACCACGTAGCGCTGAAGCGCACCATGCGCTTGCGAACTTTGGTCGCGAATAAATGAAGAAAGATATTCTGCTGGATAGCCAGTGCGCGATGGAGCGTGCTGTTACCCGTGCCGCTGCGAAAGACCGATCGCCACACCCGGCTCGCGCGCACTTGTTCGATGATCTGGTCGGCCTTGGTGGGCATGCTCATATCCTCAAATACTGCAATGGCGGAATGTCGGTGGAACGGTCGACCATGAGGTCGCCTTCGTCGCTGACCCAGGTCTTGAGCCAGGGCAGAGGCTTGGGCGCGGGGCCTTCAATCTTTTGACCGGTGCGCGTGAATTCGCTGCCGTGGCAGGGGCACTTGATGATTCCCAGGTCCTGGTTCCATGCAGTCAGGCAGCCCAGGTGCGTGCATACCATGCTGAGCGCAAAGTAACCCTCATCGGCGCGCACCAGATAGATTGCCGAATTGACGTCCATGGTCACCGAATTCAATGCGAAGTCCTGGGGCTTGCCGATGTTGACGATGGGCGATGGTTCATAAAGGACGTTGGGCGAAAGATACTCGTAAGAGAAGACGATTGTGCCCGCGGCTGCGATGCCCAGCGATCCGAGCCCGATCTTTGTGAAGAAGGCTCTTCGATCGAATTCCGCCGGAGGTGCTTGCCGCGTATTGAGTGCGTGGTCGGACATGTATTACCTCTTCAGCGCGCCTGCAATTGCAGGTTTCGCACGCAATGGACGATCGATGGATTCAATGGAAATCAATCCGGTTGGATCCGCGGAAAGAAGGTTGTATGACTCCATGGTGATGGTGCCTGCGGGACAACGCGCCGCGCACAGTCCGCAGCGAATGCAGCGCGACTCATCCTTCAGCATGGCCGAGCCGGCGATCACACCGAGCTCGTCTGCCTTGATGTCATCCAGTTCAACGCCTAGCAGATCGCGAACCTCTGCGAGTTGCCCCGTGGTCACTTCGTCGAAGGAAATTCGATCGAGCGAGACAAGCTCCAGGCAGTTTTCCGGGCAAACGTCGACGCACCCGCCGCAGAGGATGCATTGAGTGGCGTCCGCGGCGTTGCCCTCAAAGACGGTATTGACCCAGCAATGCAGGCAGCGCTGCGCTTCGGCTACCGCGGCTTCCTCGTCGAATCCGATCTCGACTTCAGTGACTCCGGTGCGGCGATTGAGCGGCAGCATCGGAATCGGTGGCCGCACCAGATCGAGAAGATTCAGCGGCATTCGGTGGCGCTCAAGCACCTCAACTTCCACAATCGGGGCAGGGTGTTCTTTTCCGCGCAGGAACTCGTCAATTCCCACCGCCGCGCGCTTCCCGTCGGCAACACTGTCGATGATGAGGCGCGGTCCGAAGACGCAGTCGCCACCTGCAAAGACACCTGCAGCGGAAGTCATCAGCGTTTGAGGGTTCACTGCGATCAGCCCGCGCGGTGAAACTTCCACTCCATCTTCCGCACTAAGGAATTGCAGATTGGGCGCCTGGCCAATGGCCATGATGATCGTGTCGCAAGCAAGCAGCGTTTCGCTGTTCTCGTAGAAAGTCGGGCTAAACCGCCGGTTCGCATCGAAGACCGACTTGGTTTTCAGCACCTCTAGCGCCACGGCTCGCCCATTCTCACCAATGATCTGCTTTGGGCCAAAGCCAGGGTGGATGATGATCCCTTCCTCTTCCGCCTCTTCAATCTCCTCAAGTGCCGCGGGCATTTCAGCGCGCGTCTCCAGGCACACCAGGTGCACCTCTTGCGCGCCGAGCCGCAAAGCCGAGAGTGAAACATCCATCATCTCGCGGGCGGCGACCGCATCCATGCTTCCCTGGGACGGCTCGAAGTTCTCCACGCCGCCTGCATGTTGGCGCAGGACCTCGCGGGCCGCGGACCGGGCAACATCCATAGCCACGTTGCCACCGCCGATGACGAGAACCTTTTTGCCAATGGTGAACCGGTAACCGAGATTCACGTTGAGAAGAAAGTCGATGCCCTTGTAGACCCCGTCCAGATTTACGCCTGGAATGGTGAGGTCGCGGCTACGATGGGCGCCCACCGCAATCAGAACGGCGTCGAAGTCTCGCCGCAGATCGGCGATGGTGAAATCGCGGCCGGCCGCCTGGTTCAATTTCAGTGTGATATCACCGGTGGCGAGAATCTCGCGAACCTGTGCTTCCACCACATCGCGGGATAGGCGATACTCGGGCAGGCCGAGGTAGAGCATGCCGCCTGGCACCTGCGATGCTTCGAAGATGGTGACGGCGTAGCCCATCAGCGCAAGGTCATGTGCGGAAGAGAGCCCCACCGGCCCAGCGCCCACAACGGCAATGCGAAAAGGAAGCTTTGGTTGTGTGCGCCCGGCGTTCACATCGATGGGATGTCGCGACTCCGGACCATACCGCTCGGTCAGGAATCGCTTGAGCGCCCGGATAGCGATCGGTTTGTCAATCTCTCCGCGGCGGCACACTGTCTCGCAGGGATGCGCGCAGACACGTCCGCAGATGCTGGCCATGGGATTTGGCTCGCGTGCAATGCGATAGGCCTCTTCAAACTCGCCTTCCGCAATGAGCTCGACATAGCGGCCGGCATTGGTGTGCGCGGGACAGGCCATCATGCAGGGAAAGTTGGTGTTCAGCCAATCCCGGTCAACTTTTTTGTCGACAAAGCGTTGCAACATGCGGGACCTCTCCCATTGGGGGATGGGGAATATGGGCGGCCAGGGAAGACTCTTCCGCCCTTTGATTTACTTGCTGAGTGTGAAGTCCGCCGTGGTGTTTCCGGCAACCTTCACTGGATTGGATTTGTTCTTTGCTCCTTCGTGCCATGCGGTTACGGTGTAGGCGCCGTCCGGTACGTTGTCGATCTTGAATTCGCCGGACTTGTCCGTCTCCGCGAAGTAGGGCGTGGGCGAAACGATCACGTAGGCCGACATCTCCGGGTGGACGTTGCAAAGCAGAGACACGACGCCGGGGTCGCTGAATGTGAAGGACTTCCTTTGACCCTGGGGCCATGTGCCCAGGTTGTGCCCAAGCTTCTTGTTGCCGCTGATGGAGGGCCAGAACACGTTATGCGCGACGCTGTCGCTGTTGAGGAACTCGACGGTCGTGCCTTGCGCGACTGCCGTAATGTGCGGCACAAACATCAGTCCCTTCTGGTCGATGGTGATGTGTTGCGTGGGAGCAGGGAAGGTTTTGCCGGCGATGGCCTCAACATATACCACGGACTCGCCGCTAACACCGGAGACCTTGCCGTGAATGGTGCCGGCAAAGGCAGCGGTGCCGAGTGCCGTCATGACGATTGTTACGAGAGCGATTTTTTTCATGTGTTCTCCTGGTTGCAAAATCGGTGTTCCTGAGTGGTGCGCTAGTAAGCAAATTCCAGCCCCACAATCAGCGCGTTAGTCCGGAATGGCCCGGTGAGTGGCAGGCCGGTTGCCGGGTTGTAGACGATCTGCTTTGGCATGATCTGGTATTCGATCGAGGTCTTGATGTTGGCGTGGATGAGGAATTGCTCACCGGGTGTGAAACGGTTTCGAGTGGCCGAATAGGGCGAGAAAAACGAAGACCCTGGTGGCGCGGTCGGATCGTACTGAATGAAGTTGATTCGGTCCGCGCTCGACTTGACCTGATCCCACCGCATGATGGTCATGGCCCAGGGCAGAGCCAGGTAGTCGGCCTCAGCGAACCCGCCGCTGAATGTCGCTGCCGCTCCCGGCGTAAAGCCGGTGACTCCAGCGGCTCCCGGCGCGGTGACCGGCAAGAGGTTGTGATCGTGGGCTGCCAGATATACACCAAAGACGTTGAAGGTGCGATAGTTGAAGTTGACGTCTCCACCGATGCGGTAGAAAGGCTCTCGTGCAGTGAGTACGGTAGGCGTAATGCCATCGGCGAGTACGCCGCTCAAAGGCTGCGCAGTGCGCCCATAGAGGTAGAAGGCGCCCAGCGCCAGGAACGTGTGATCTCTTGGGCCCATTGCGCCCGCGGCCTGCACGTCATCGCGACTCACCGGGTCCTTTTCCAGGTTGAAGCGGTAGACGAAACGGCCGTAAAGGTCCTTGAAGTTCGCGTCGGAATTGAAAGCAACTGCGTTCTGCGGCGCGACGTTCGGTGGGCTGATGGTTAACCCCGTTGTGTTTTGGTCAAACACCGCAACCGAATAGTGGTAGCCCTGGTAAATGTGGCCACCACTGAATTCGATACCGTTGGCCGCATCTTCGAGCGCGGACCCGTTGTTGACAAACTGCTGTGGGCCGAGCCCATTCTGAATTCCGACATTGGCTTCGCTAAAGATGTCCCATCCGCTCAGGTTCCAGGTGCGCGCCTGGCTGAAGGGAAGATCCAATTCAAACTGGCCGGCGCGCAGGTTGAGCGAGTCTTTGGGCAGCTTGAGGAAGCGACTGAGGTCATTGAATTTCAAGTAGGCATCCCCCAAAGCGCCATTGGCGTTGGCGCCGGCAACACTGATGTCGTCATCCACCCACCACGAAATGCCGGTGCCGAAGTTGCCTGCTGTGAAGATGCTGAAGTACCCAGGCTGAAAATCGGACTTGGGAATGAAGTTGCCAACAGTGCCAGCGGGAAGAGCCAAATTGAAATTGTTGCGGTTGGCGCTTACTTGCTGGTAGTAGGTGTTGTAGCGCAAACCTACCGGCAGCAGACCTGGGATGGATCCCGGGTACACCGTGTGCGGCCACAGTTCCGCTTGCGCAGGAGCACCCAGCAGAACAGGCGGCGCCTTCAGGAAAGATTCGTCATCCTTGGGAAACTTGAAGCCCGCATCTTTGAAGGCTTTGCCGAAATCATTGAGCTTGGGAAAATCCGAGTGGCAGGTTGTGCAGGAGGTGCCATAGCGTCGTGAAAATGCGGGAATGGCACTTGCGGAGGGTGGAAGGGATAGAACTACCAACATCGAAACGACAGCCAACACAGTGGCGAAGGGAAGAGAGCGCCATTTGCTATTCATTGATGGGCCTCGGTGTTTAAAATCACAACCTGGAAGGCTGCATGGAGGAACAGTGTGAGCCAGCTCACGCAGTACTAGATGTGACGGCAATCACTGCACTTGATCTCACAAAGTGGAGAACAACGGCAACACGGGCCAAGAATCAAACTGTGCCCGCCTGTCATTGCTTTGGTGGAACGGAGGTTTTGGGGTGGGGACATTCGATCTCGGCTAGCTTCGCGTGCAGCGCTGACTTTGAGGGTGTAAGTCTTTTTGTGTAAACGGTCTTTTCAACTCTGTACAGCAGGGTGAGGGGAGATCGCCTGCGGTGGCTTCACGAGTGATTGAGTGAGATTGCGATCGGCAATGAATGTGGAGAGGGCTTGCTCGATTGACAGTCCTCTTACAGCTCAACTGAAACGAGCGGTTAATCGAACCTTGACGGGCAGACCAGTTTGGGAGCGAAAGGTACAAACAAAGGTACAATTTCATCGCCCTTATGCTCTCTAAAGGAGTTATGGTTCATTCAGATGTCGGAAAGTGATCTGTAAATCTATGATTCTTATAGTACTTGCCCTCTGTCGCGGCAGAGGTCGCGGGTTCGAGCCCCGCCGTCCCCTCCATAAACATAATAGAATCAATGGTTTATGGAAGCGACATCTTCTTTCAGGTGGTCTTCGAGGGTGCTGAAGGGTGCTGAGGCGAGCCTCCTTCCAGCAGACTCCGGAAGACCAGGTCTTGGGCAAGTCGCTTTTCCTCACTAACAGCTTGCTGGTAAATGTCCTGGGTGACCCTGGGTACGATGTTGCCTGTGGTGCTCTCCCCGGAAATGGCATGACTGGTGTCGGTCATGGCTTTGCTCCTACCACGACCTTGTTGATCTCTCGCAATGCAACGAGGGCATCGAGTTTGTATCTCACCGGTCCGCCAGTACCGGACTGGATATAGTCCGGACCCTGATCAGGTTGCCGCCACTTCATTAGCTTCTCGGCGTGCAGCCCGAGGAACCGAGAAGCTCCGCGCGTGCTAAAAATGGGACTACCATCGTAGGTCGAGACGGGCGCGCGCTCCATCTGAAGGTAGACCCCAGGATTTTCGATTCGTCGCGACAAGGGTGATTCCCGAAAGCGACCCTCGTGCAGCGGAAACCCGGCGCCACCGTGCGGCACGAACGGATAGCAATCCAACCGCAACTCGAAATCGTTGCCTGTGGCCGATCTGGAATTGCGGCTTGCCCTGTGTGCTTCAGTTCACTTTCAAGCCGCTGAAGGAAGGCAACCCTCACCCAGTTGCAAAGATTTGCCTGGTCGTCTATATCATGTCGAACATGATTCTGACGTTAAGCCCATTCCTAAAACTGCATTCGCCTTGCAAACACCGCATTAACTCCTATCCGCTTTTCTTCCCGGGGGCGGGATCGAAGCGCTGGACATGGGCGGGACGGTGTGCAGTTCATAGCGACTCGTTAGTCCGTCGAGCATCATTGTGATGACTGTGGCGGACATGCCAAGGCCTTTCACGCCGAGTGGCACGCCAGTCCGTGAGTCGTACCGCTCTGAGATGCCTGTCTTGAGCGCATTGGAGACGGTCAGGTCAGCAATATGCGCTGCCAGGGCACGATGCCCATACGCTGCGAGCCCTTGCGCAATCTGATAGTTGGGAGCAGGCCATACATCTCCGCGCCAGAACTCGGAAGACATATAGCGGGGGTTGTTGGTGGCCACGGTGGGGATTGGCAACTGTGTGGCCCACGCGGGAGTGGTAAGCATCGAGGCCATGGACGCCGCCTGCGCAGCCGTGGGCACGCGCACCAACAGCGGCATGAAGCCGCCCACCGTCGGGGATGGGATCATGGCCAGTGTGTCGCGTTTTACCGCAAGGAAACAGCCCAGCTCCTGCGACCACATGTGGACGCGCATGGCTCGCGCACCCTTGCCGTAACGTGCCTTGCGACGCGCGGCCATGGCATGATTGCCGACGACGGTGGCCATACGGACCAATGAAAGTTCCGACAACAGCAGATAGGCCGTGTTCGCAGGTATGAGGATATCGCCATACCATGGGCCGTTCCGCGGGCCGGCACCGCGGCCTGGATGAGGGGTCATGTGCAGGTCATCGAGATCGACCTCTCGGTCGTATGTTTCATAGCGCGCGTGCTGCGCGTCCCCGCTATATGCGCCGACACCAATCAGGCCGCATCCAGTCACATCGCGCTCGCGCCAGTACCATTCATGAAAATCCTCCAAAGGCTGAAGCCCGGCATGGAGAAGCTCCGTATCGTGATTACGCAGGGAAACCCGTTCCATACCCCAGGCAAGCAGAGGCGCTTGCGAGTAGGCGGGAAACGTCCTCCACTGCTTGCCTTGGCGTTCCGCCGGTGCGTCAAACGGCGCCATGAAATTCGCGACCATTCCATGCATGAATGCGGGCTTCGCGCCGTTCCACCTTTGCTGGAAGTCCCAGTAATTCTGGAAGACGCCACGAATTGTCTCCTGCTGCCCAGGGAGGATGGAGAGCAAGTCGAGTACAAACATTGTGTCCCAGAGCCACTGTGCGTAATAGCCGCCCCCGGGGACGATCCAACTGTGCGCGAGGGGCGGATCGGGTGGCCTGATCTTGCCAAGCACGCAGTCGGAATACGCATCCGTGAGCAACCGCCAGATTGCCGGGTCGTTCGTGCTGAAAAGCGGCTTCAGCATACGTTCGACCTCATCGCGAGCGGGCGCCGGGCCGCCTGATGGAAACTCTTGCCCAAAGAGGTGCGGAGCGGAGCCCGGCATAGCCCCAGCAATGATCGCGCCTGCGAGGCCACCGAGAAGCATGCGTCGCTCGGAATCGAATGAAGGTCGAGTCGGCTTCAAAGGTCCCCTCCGATTGGCTGCGTTTCACTCCGGAGAAAGTTCAAACCGATGCGGCTTTGGCTGTGCTGCAGCGCGCTGTTCCGCGGCAAGGGCCGCGTCCTTTGCTTCTATCGCGCGGGTTGCATCCGCATCGTTTGAAATCTTTGGATTCTCAATCGCCAGAATGAAGTGCGCCTCGTCCAATCTTGTTCGCTTCAGCTCGATTCCGTCCACGCCCCGCGCCTGGCTTTCCATCGGCGTGGCATAGACTGCGAGATTGACGCCAGACGATAGCTGTTCCCGCGTGAATGAAGCGATGCTCTTCCCATCGATCTTCAGCGTGTATCGCGCCTCGGGAAAACCACTCACACGAAGCAACTGCTGATCCATCTCTTCCAATCCGGAGATGCCAAGAACAAACTGAATCATTGCATCGTCCAACGACAATGGCAGCGGCAGGGCCTTGTCTGTCTGCGTCCACTGCAATTTTTCTTCGGCCGCCTTGAGATCGGCCACCTCCGAATTCTCGACTGCGATCGTTTTTGCAACTGCGGCATCAATCTCGACGCTGCTTATAATCGGCGACACTCCCCACGTGCGCGCAAGGGCGGCAGCCATCACCCAATGCGACGCTTCTGAGGGATGGATGCGGTCCGGAACAAGCAATGCCGCCAGCGAGGTGTTCTTCTGTGTTCCTGCATTCAGCAGGCTCGTTTCAACCTGATTGAAATCGCTGAGACCGAGATGCGACGATACTGCCAGCTCTTTCACAGCAGCGGAATAGCGGCTCACCGTATCGCTGTAGCGTGCGAACTCCGTGCCGTGCGTGACTTCATCGTAAGGGGTGGGAGAGATGAGTAGGATTTTCGGTTCAGGCGATTCGCGTTGAAGGCTATCCAGCAGCTTGGCGTAACCAGTCTTGAAGACATCAAGATACTTCGGGTTGAAGTCCATGTAGTAGCCGTCGTTCATCCCCAGCATGATGGTGATCACCGTTGGCCGATGGGGAAGTACGTCCCGCCTCAACCGCGTTGACGTATCACCGGTATAGCCACCGTAAGCAGTGTCGCCCGGGACTCCCGCGTTCCAGAACGTAATGTGCATCTGCGGGTAGCGGGTGAGGAAGATGTCTTCAACAAAACGCGTATAAAGACGCTGAGCCGTGATGCTGTCGCCATAGAAGACGACCCGGTCGCCATCATGGAGTGCCAATTCCTGGGCATGAATGCACGTGGCGCCCATCGCGAGCCAGACGAGTAATGCGATGCCGATGCGCTCACGAATCATCGGGCCTCCATCGAGTTCTGGCATGCGGGCATCTGCTGCGCTCCTGCCGGCGCACCCAGATGGCTTTCAATCTGGAGCCATACATCCGCCGGCGCTGTTGGATATTGCCAGTTTGCAGCAACCTGACCGGCCTGAGAGACAAGCAGCAGCGGCGCTTTGGGTGAGTTCAGGAATTTGCGCAATCCGATTGCGTCGGTCGCGTCGATCTCGACTGCCGAGTCAATGTTCCAATCCACACGCCACTGTTCCAGCGCGTCCTGCGCGATGGCATGCTCGGGAACAACGACGCTTTCCAGGCCAAGGCTTCCAAACTGGCGCATCATGCTCTCGATCAGAACCATTTGGCTCCGCGATGCGGCTGCTCCCGAATCTCCTGCAACCCGGTCTCCAGGAGCAGCAAGCAGAGAGACCAGCTTCCAGTGACCGCCTGGAGCGAAGACCATTGGACGGGCGGAGGCTACGTTGGGATCAGGTACCGCTGTTTTTCGCAGCAACTCAGTGAGGCAGCCGCACATTTCATCGGGTTTGTTCGCAGCAGGGTCTGATTCTGTTGTGGAGGATGCGGCGGCCGAGTCGGGCGCGCAATAATGGTTGCCGGAAAACTGGACGCCGGCACTCGACGACACGAACGACCGCGACACAGAGATCACTGTGTTGTCTCGAAATCGATTGGCGTGATTGCCCGAGAATTCGGCAGTCGATTGAAATGCAGGTACGCGCACCGCGGGATCCCACACAATGGTATTGTTCGCAATCTCAACACCATCGAGCTTGCCTCCATTCCACGTATAGAGAAAGATTGCCCCCTGCCTTTTCGACAGGCGCGGACTGCGGCCATTGTGGATGCAGGTGTTATGTTGGACCTGACTATCAACCGAATTTCCGCTCATTCCTTCTGCTCCAAAGACAGAGATGCAATAGCCCTGCGAATCATGACCGAAATTGTGATCGAGATAATTATTCTCATCGCCATAATCGATGTCGAACGCGCCGCCATCCACGCCCGGCGAATCAGTGAAATAGGCTTCGTTGTATTCCACGCGGCAGTCCTTGCACCGCCACTCCCAGATGGCGTTGGGCGTTCCGATTGTCTCTTTTTCCTGCATGCCGGTGTACCAGGCAACGTTGTGCTCCAGCACGCCATGCGCGACACGCGCCAGCAGAATGCCATCGCCCGCCACGTCGTGAACCACGGAGTTCCGAATCTCGATATGCTCGCCGCGATTCTGGCCATCGGCCGCATCAAATCCTGCGCCATTCACGATGATGCCCGCCCATTCCGAAGTACCGTAGGCGGTCACTCCATCCACAATCACGTCGTCGATGCGGCTCTTTGCATTGTCGTCCGGAGCAATCACCACCAGCCCTGAGTCCTTGGTAAGTGGCGTGCCTGTCACATCGTGAACCACCACATTCGTAATTCTGAAGTGGCGCATCTCCGGCGCGGAGCCGCCGATGTGAATCCCGTACGGCGAGCCGCCAACGACTTCAAGGTCCTCGATCTCCCAGTACTGCTGATTGTTGAGCCTCAGCCCCGCTGACTCTCCGCCGCCCACGATAATCGGCAAAGCTCCTTGTCCGTATGCGGCAATGTGAATAGGTGTTTGCTCAGTGCCCGAGCCTTTGGGCCACAACATGCCTTCACATCGGGCGCCGCGCTTGAGCAGAAGACTGTCTCCCGGTTGATAAGTGAAGGCGCTTGCCTTCGCGACACTACGCCATGCTGTCCTCGGCGTGAGCGAGTCTGCCGCATCGCTCCCGGCGCTGCAATCCAGATAATGGATAGCCTGACCGAATGCGCAGCCGCCCGTCGCAAGTAAAGAAAACAGAAATCGAGACAAGCGCACCCTCATTCGGGCATCTCCTATGCGGTCGGTCCGGCACAGTGTTCAGGGTGCAGCAAAGTGGGTGCGGACCAGTCTATCGCTGCCGTGGCGGCGGTTACTCAGCGGCAGCGATACCAGGACCGTAACACGAATAACTCACGAGAAACCGTGAAGTTTCTTCCTTGCTTCAAAAGGTGAGCCGTCCTGCAAATTGCATCACACGCGGATAGTATCCACCCTGAATGGTGCCGAATTTTGCGCCGGCATTCATGTCGCCGACAGGGTTGTCGTAGTGGCCCGTGTTGAGCAGGTTGAAGGACTCGATGCGAATCTGGAACTTCATCTCTTTCGGCAAAGTGAGAACCTTGAAAAGCGATAGGTCTTCATTCGTGTAGCCGGGGCCATAAAGGGGATTGCGCGGAGAATCGCCCGTGATCAGGGTTTTCCCAGGATTGGTGGAAGCAGCCTGGCCCGAGGGGATTGAGAAGGCCTTCGTGTTGAACCACTCCGAAGTTGTCGGGTGCCCCTGTTTGGCGCTTCCGGTGAGGTTGGGCCGCAATCCCGGATAGTACTTGTTTTCACCGTTGCTGATCACATTGAATGGCTTGCCGGTTTGCAGCGTGGTGATGCTGTTCAACTGCCATCCGCCCAGGATCGACTGGGTTGCTCCGGTGGCGTTCGATAGCCAGTGCTTCCCGTGGCCGAAGGGCAACTCGATGATCTGGCTTGCGGAAAAGTGATGGCGTAAGTCGGTGTCGGAGTTAGCGTACTCCGCGACCAGGTTGAACGGGCTCTGTGGATAGTTGCCACCCTTCCCCAGATCGAAGGGGGCTGGTCCGTTGTCGCGGCCATGCGCGTAGGTGTAGGAGCCCAGAATGCTATACCCGTTCTGGAAGCTGCGATTGATCTTGGCCTGGAGAGAGTCGTAGTTGCTGAAGCCGCTCGGCATCAATGCCTGAACATTTCCGATCGCCGACGAAAGGTGATTGTTGACGTTGTAGTTGCCCACCGAATAGGACAGGTTCCGCGTGTTCGCACCGACATAACCGATTTCGGCTGAAGTGGCTCTTCCCAACTGTTTCTCGACTGTCAGGTTGTAGTTCCGCGAGGATGCAGTTGGAAAGTCGGTTGGCTCGGAGTACACGGTCTGAGAATTGCCGCCGGCTACTTTTGTCAAATCAATGCTGGAAGCGCCGCTGGGAATCGTGATGGATGTGGAGCGGGGTGAGCCTGAATCGAGAATGTACCCAATGTAGTAGTCGCTGTTGTAAAAAGCCTGCTGGGTGAAGAACGGGTAGTTTTTCGTCAGAATGTCCTCGCGCGCATCGTTCTCCGGCGAATAGAAGATGCCGAAGCCGGCCCGTAGCACCCAGGTTGGCAGAAGCTGATAACTCAATCCAACACGCGGCATAAAGTCTTTCGTGTTCGAGTTCACCAGCGACCGCGAATTGCCCCCACGCCCGGCAAGGTTGATCAGGAGCGTGTTGATGTCGAAGTTGGCCTCACTGTTGTTGGCTTCCACATAAGGTTGTTGGTACTCGTAGCGAAGGCCATAGGTGATATTCACCTTTGGCGTGACCTGCCAGTAGTCCTGAAGATAAAAGCTGTGCTCGTTAGCCGTTGTGCTTGCGTTGGTAAGCTGAAGGCCCTGATATGCAACCTCGGGCACACCGAGTAGGAGGTCGGCAATTTCGCTGCCGCCGTTGTAGTAAAGGGAGTTTGGATCGTAGAAGCCGTAGTCAGGATCGCTTGTAAGCGCCTGACCTGGGCCGCCAAAGTACCAGTACGGAGTTGGGAAAAGTGAGAAATTCGGATGGGAGTTCAGATGCCTGTACTCATAGCCGAACTTCGCATTGTGCCGGCCACGCGTCCAGGTCAGCGCTTCAACGAAGCTAAGGTTCACATCCCGGAAAGTGAGAGGCTTGTAGGTAGAACCGCCCGCTGTCGGTCCGGTGCCAAACTGAACTTGCGGCAGGTTGTTGGTGGATGGGAAGCCTGGAATCACGACGTTTTGAATGTTCCATGTGTTCGCGAGCATGCTGCCGGCCAGCGGGCTATTCTGCGACACTGTGGAAAGGAAATAACTGACGCCTGCCTCGTTGAGCAGGTTCGCCGAAAAAACGTGGTCGGACTTTAGAGCGATGACGTTGTTTTCGAAACTGGTCAGGTCGCCGCTATCGCCGCTGCCGCCATTCTTCACGGGGATGTGGCCGGCGTAGGGGTCGGCGGTGGAAGTGTCTCCCTGCTCGGCATCGTATGTGAGGTAGATGCGGTCCTTCGGTGAGAGAGTGTAGTCCATTCGCAGGTTGGCTACGTTGTTGTTGTCGGTGTACGCCTGGCTCACCGGAAAATTCTCATAGAAGGCAGTTACGCCGGGGCTTGTGTTGAGAGGCTGGGGAAACAGGTTGAGCAGAATCTGCTTGCCGCCCGGGCTGACCATGTTAGCTGGAATGAGATTGTTCGGGAATTGCTCGCTGTAATAGTTGTTCTCGAAAAAGAACGGATTGAAGATCGGAATCTGGTTTCCGGACTCAGGGTCGGTGAGCCCGGAGAGGTCGGCGTCGCCGGCGCTGTCGAACTTCACCTGATTGACCGTCGGCGTGTTGTCAAAGTACGAGAAGTTGTTCTGCAGCCGGTTACCCTCGAATGCGAGGAAGAAGAACGCCTTGTCCTTCTTGATTGGCCCGCCGAAAGTTGCACCGTAGATCTTTTGCTGCAGCGCGGGCACTGTGCCCGACGGAGAAACTGCTGGATTAGCCGCCGTCGCCGTGGGGCGATAGAAGAAATAAGCGCTGCCATGATTAGCGTTGGAGCCTGACTTGGTTTGGATCAGTACTGAACCGCCGGAGGCGCGGCCAATCTCCGGGGCATAGGAGGACGTGACCATCTTGAACTCCTGCAACGCGTCTGGGCTCGGTACCATGTTGGTATCGTTGTTGCGGTTGCCGGTGACTTCAGTGCCGTTGATCTGAACGGAGTTAGAGAACTCGCGCTGGCCGTTGACCGATAGGTTCAGATTATTGCCGCCGCCGCCGCTGCCCACACCGGGCACCAGTAGCATGAGGCTGGTGAAATTGCGGCCGTCGAGCGGCAGGTCTTCGATCTCTCTCGTCCCGATTACCTGGCCGGTCTCAGCGCCCTGCAGTTGCAAAACGGGTGCGGAGTCGTTCACCACAACGTTCGTCGAAACGGCGCCCACCTTCATGGGAATGTTGAAGCGCGCTTTTTGATCGATGTCGAGCGCAAATGCGGGGACGTTCGCGGTGTCGAAACCCGCCGATTCTACGATGATTGTGTAGTGATCGGGCGGCAGGGCCGTGACGATGAATTCGCCGGACTGGTTGGTGACTGCGGTCGTGATGACGCCCGTATCCACGTCCTGAATGGAGATATGTGCGCCTTGAACGACACTGCCTTGAGGGTCGGCTACGCGGCCAGAGATGGAGCCGGTTGTTGCCTGCGCCCATGCTTGGATGCTCCCCGCGAGCACTATCAGTGGAAGCAAACCTACGATCGCTTGTCTCATCGCCATTGGACACTCCATAGTGAATATGCAACGGGAATCAAGCTTCACGACCCATCAGGCGCTTCGTGCGATGCGCCGGAGAGATTCCCTTGCGAATCTTGGCGGGAAAGACGGCTTCATCGTTGGAACACAATCGGTCGCGAACGCTGGCATGCAGGGAAATCGTTTACCCCGCATGTCGGGTCCGTACCTGTTTCCCCCAAGCGCTGAGCCCTCTTTTCCCCATCAAGTGTTCATAGGACGAATCAGGGCAGCGCTTTCTTTACACAGAATGACGAATCTTTTTCATCTCGATTGGAAATCAGGAAATATCGCCTGTTCAGAGTTAGTGATTCCCTGGGTTAGAAGGGAAGTCGCGCTGAACTCGCTTACCGCTTCTCTAATTGATTTACGCTGCTTTCCCTGGAAAGCGAGATGGCGGCAAGCTGATATGCAGGGGCGCTTGCAAAGGCTGCGGCAGCGAAAAACCAGATGTACCAGCTCAATGCCGTCATGGATTCGGAGAGAAAACCATGGTTGTCCGCCCAGATGGCGGCATCTCCAACTGACGTGATGACGATGGCCAGCGCGAACATGCCCCAACACTTGGCAACAAGGCCCTGCCCCATGCGGATCACCGAGCGGCGTACCAGAATCGCCTCAATCAGCAAAATGGATAACAGCGGATCGCTCATCCAGAGCAGGATGGTTCCGAGCGACGGATGCTTCATCAAGAGTGGGAGGTTGATGGCAAGCTGGCTAACGGAGAAAGCAAGGACCAGGAAGAGTAAAGCCTTGTCTCCGCGGGTGAACGATCCAACCAGCCGGAATCTGCGCTGAATCCTCAGCACCCGGCCAAGTCCGAAGGCCAGAAAGGCCATGGAAAGCGGCCCGCCAATCACCAGCCCCAACTGGTTCAGATTGACGAACAAGGCGCCAGGAGGCTGGCTGAGCTGGTGCCAATTACCCCACGGCAAATGCCCATCTGAAATCGCCCGTAGCACCACGCCGGCCAAACGGGCCAATGCAGCGGAGGCAATCATCCCCCACGCCAGCCGCATCGGTTCGTCAGATTCAAACCACGATCGGCAGATGATGGCCACGCAGCACTCGGTCGACGTCATCACCAGAAAGAATGGCGTGCCCAACGCTGAAAAGTACCAGCCCAACACCGCATATTGCCCAGTCACAAGGAAATGCGCGTAGGCAATCAGGCCCAGTGTGAGATGCAACGCGAGCACAATCCAGATTAAGCGTACAAGTCGTGGCATGAGTTCTCGTCAGATATCCTGCAAAACGCGCCGGGAGAGTTCCCGAGTGGCGCGCCGGCCGAGAAATGCAGTAAAGATCGGTGTGGAAGAGGCCAGGGAAATCGGGGTGCCTTTGCCGCGCAGAGCACTCTCCACGTGCTGACCAAAACAGCGCTCAATCCAACGCGCAAGCCGCTCTGCCACCAGCTTTTGCGCAGCGGTGCGGATCGCCGGATCGGTATCCTGGCTCCACAGATCGCTCCATTGGTTCAAGCGTGTCTGCAACTCATCGAGTCCGGAAGCCGCTTCAGCTTCAAAATGAACGTCTCTGCTGGAAGCAGTCTGGGGCTTGCGTCTCATGAGCCCAGGATGCCATTTCCCAAACAGGTTCATGCCGATCCCTCTTTCTTCCGCAGTCGAATGCGCAGCTTCTCGCTGGCACGGTGCAACAAGCTTCCGACCGTTCCCGGACGAATCGCCAGTTCCGTGGCAATTTCAGTATAGTCAAATCCCTCAGCGCGAAGTTGCACACATTGCCATTCGCGTGGCGCAAGCAGTTGCCGTGCGGCATCAATCCAGTCGGCCGCGCGGTCGGCGTCGGGCATGCTCCGCTCATCGCGCAGCCGCTCCTCGCCGGCGTCCTCGAGAGAGACTGCCGTTCTGATCCTTGCCGAACGGAGCGTCTCACACACGTAATTGTGGGCCACTCGATGCAGCCATGCGCGCACATTCCGGATGTCTTCGCCCTGCGCCAACGCGAGGAAGTACCTCAGAAATGTCTCCTGGAGCGCATCCTGCGCGAGCGCATCGTCGCGCGTCAATCGATGTGAATAGGCAAGCAGCACACCCGCGTGCAATTGGTAAGCCTCAATCGTTCTTTCGCGTGCGCTCTGGGCATCCATGGATGCATCTCTCCTGCGATGCACCTGCTGGGCAGCAATATTATTCCATCCGCGGCGGGCCAGTCCAATGACGCCTTCGTCCTCAGTCCCAACCCTGTTACAGAGTGACTGGAGTCCCTTCAATGCACGCCAAATCACATCGGCGGTGGCAGAGCAGTTGCCGGGCGCAATGCGGAGTTCAGCCTCGTTCACCGGCCCCTCGTCAGTTACCAGTTGCTCGACAGTCCCGCACGACTTCGGCCTCGACGCGATTGCTTGTGAGCTGAATCGTCTGCTGGCGCGAATACGGTATGCCGGCCGTCAAATCCAACTCGACGTCTCTTCACTTTGGGGTTGTCGAACCCAATTGGGCCGCGCCTGATTTTCTTTGGGCTGATTCAGCCTGCCGCAGCAACTTCGCAGCTTCAATTTGGCCGTTCGCCTTTGCTCCGTCAAAGGCTGTATGCCCATCTTTGTCTTTCGCAGCAACATTGGCACCCTTGTCCAGCAGAAGTTTCATCACCGCGATGTTGCCGTTGCCGGCCGCCCACATCAATGCTGTCACACCGTTTTCGTCTTTGGCATCGGCGCTGGCGCCAAAAGGGAGGACCTGCTGTGCCGCAGCGGTATTTCCTGTCCTGGCGGCCTGGATGAGTTGCACGTTCAGGTCTTCGGGGCTCGCCTGACCAAAAGCCAAATGACCGCACGACAAAAGCAGAAGGAATATTGCGACAGTTGCCAGAACTGTTTTCAATGTTTCCTCATTCTGAAGGGGGCTTCCCTCTATTTTGCCTGATTATCCATTTTGCCTGCCCTGCCACAAGACCGTACTCTCCAATTTACCAGCAAGCAAATCTTCTTTTGCAGGCGCTCGACGGTCGGGAGAACATCGGTGTTCAATGAATCGCCCGAATTCTCCTTGAAACAGCACCAGTACCCGGTTTGAGGCGCCGCGAGCAGTCGTGCTCACAATGCAATTAGCACGGTGTGATACCGTCGCGAGAATGCGCCGCAATTTCATCGTCCGTGCCGATTCACTGCTTTGGTGCTTTGCGGTGGCGGCAGCGGGTCTGCATGGCCAGCAGCAATTATTTGCGCATGTCCTGGATGTAAAGGGCAGTGGCGCCTGCAAGGGACAACCGGGCTGGTAGCGGGCGGAGAATGTTTGATTGCGGGCGCCAGGATTACGGCTGGGTCGAATCGGGCAGGCGATGCGATCACGATTGTGCGCGACGATAGCATGGCGCGCCAGCGGACGGTCTGCGATGGCACAGCGACAAACCCATGCCGCAACCCGATCCTTGTGGAAGGAGTCTCTTCCGTTGCGCCCTCAAACCAAAGCCAACTGAAAAATATGGTGCAAACCGCATTCGCGGTGTTGCTGAGCAGGCCACCCGCAATGGGAAGCCATTATGCCATGACGCTGACGCGCGGCAATGAGACAGTGCGTGAGTGGGAAAGTGTCGCTGCACTTGATCCCGCGCAGGGACTCACGCTGCCACCGGCTCCGGCTGATTTACCTGCCGGACGGTATACCGTGTCGATTGCGCGGGCTGGGGAGGCGTCTTCATTAACCGAGCTGGAAGCGGTATTGACGTCGGAGGGTATATGGAAGCCGCTGCCGCTTGAAGCCACCGGCGTCTACGAGGTTGCAATTGCGAGTGCGGCCGGAGGGCGGGTGGCCAATGGAATGCTCCTGGTGGTT
>Ga0302278_10002869_pt1 | contig 19418 bp, 16 predicted proteins | sample III_Bog_N3_2_FD_194543 | JGI IMG/M metagenome (GOLD analysis project Ga0302278, IMG submission 194543) | Peat permafrost microbial communities from Stordalen Mire near Abisko, Sweden - III_Bog_N3_2 | ecosystem: Environmental > Terrestrial > Soil > Wetlands > Peat | place: Sweden: Abisko...
AAGAACGATACGGGCCCAGCTTCCCGCCGTAACCCGCATCCTGACCTGATAAACCGTCAACACCTGGCTGGCCGGATAGACGATCCGCTGATTGCGTTGGCGGTCTGGGCTGCAAGTCAGGGAAGCGTCGCCCACCCGGATCAGCTTACACGGCGTCTGCTGCCGGTAATCGCCGGCCACGTTCAACTCCTCGACCACGACCTTTGTCCCTGGCTTCAAATGCTCAACCGCCCCCCAGTTAGTCAGAGCGCTGCCGGACTGCACCTCCTGACCCGGCCCTTGCGCAACTGCGACCACAGGGAGCAAAGAGCTCAAGATCAAAGCCAAACCAGTCCAACTCACTCGCCATCTCATCGCCCGCCTCCATCAACCACTGGAAGCCAAGCCTAAGACCCCACGCAACCCAACAGTTAACTGTTTGTGACACTTTCTCAACTGTCACAACCGCCAAGCGGCACCAGCTCGCACGATTGGCGGTCAGGGTAGCTGCGGCAGAAACATCCTTTTCGCTGGTTACCGGTCAGTGCATTTCTGGAGTGCCGTCGGACCAATGGTTAACCCGCACCATTAAGACGGTCATCCGGTCTTCCGGGACATATCCCGCCATCGCTGGTACGCCGTCCAAATTTGCTCCCCAACTCTTCTCCGCGTCGCCCGGAAGATACCACATCATGTGCGGATGCCAATGCATGTCATCGTCACTAAGATACTGCTGCTTTGACATCATGTAGCAGATCGCATTTGGCTCCAGCGCTGGCAGTTCTTTCCTGTCCAGTGCAGATTTCAGCGCCTGTGCGATCTCCATCTTTGACCTTGCCGCCAGCACCAGTTTGGTCTTCATCAGGACAATCGGCAGATACGTCTTCGCGGCTGGCGCATTCAGACAGAGAGGAGCCCTGACTTTGGGATTCCAGAACTCCGGATCGCCAGTGTCTTTAGCCCATGACCGCTCCACCAGGCAGACAAAGCCATTTGTGCCCTTAACTGCTGTCATATATCCGTCCTGCATCAGTACCAGCACCTCCGCCCCGTCCGAGATAGATGCGGGAGCAGCACTTCGAGCCAGCTCTATTTCGGAGGCTTTCGCCGGGATGAGGTACTGATTAAGCGGAGCCACGGCAGGATATGGAGCCGATGGTGCCTGCGCTCTCACTTGCCCGGTTACACCGAGTAAGACAAGCCCCAGAAAGCATACAAAACTGATCAATCTCGCGGGCATGGAATTCTCCAGTAAACAGTTCTCCGCTTCCGATCTGTACATAACGGGGCCGGATCGCCACACACACTATGGTGCGGATAGTAGAGCACAGAACGATAGTCGATGAACGCGGCGTCCCACCCCCCGCAAGTCTTCGTTCTGGCGCAGCCAGAATCTCCGTCATTGGTCTGCCGAAAATTAGGGTTACCGCTGGGAAGAGTTTCGTCGCGCCCTCAGCCGCGCGCGCACCCCGGAGAACAGTGCCCCCGCACCGCCTACCAGGGCCAGCACCACCGTCGGGTTCTCCGGCGAATCCGTGCAGCCGCTCTGCCCATACAGCGGAGCCGCCACCAGCAGCACCAGCGCACACCCGAAAAACAGAACACTCGACTTCTTCATGAAATTCCTCCCTTGCCAACTCGAACTGCTGCCTCGGTGCCGCGCACGCGCGTCGTTACGGCCTCGCGCCCAGAGTATTGTTCTTCACTCCCAACGCCAGCGGCGTCACCACCGGCGCAGCCGCCCCGACTACTTCCTGATAAGAGGCGGAGCAAGAACCTCCGAACAGAAAACTGTAGGAGCAAGCCACGTAGTTGGTCCAAACGTTTCCCGACGCATCCACTGCGATGCTCTTAACGCTGTTCGCGTCTACGCTGGTGAATCCAGTGCTTCCGGAGAGAATAGTTCCCGAACTGGATATCTCGGCGATGGAGGATGGGCTAGCCACCCACGCGTTGCCCGCCCCGTCGATGGCAACGCCTAACAGACCGGTCGTGCTGCTGTTTGAGTAACCAGCAGCCGGGGAGATCAGGGTTCCGGCACTGGATATCTCGACGACGCTGCTGCTGTTCGACACCCAGACATTGCCACTGTGGTCGATGGCAATGCCGGTCGGGGTGCTTAGAGTAGCTGCCGTGTAGTTGGTTGGGGTGCCTGTGGGCGACAGCTTGACGATAGCGCCGCTGCTGAGGTCTGCGACCCACGCATTACCGGAGGTGTCGATGGCCACCGGTCCGGGCTGCGAGATATCGCTGCCGGTGAACGTGCCTGACAGCGAGCCGGAACTCGACACCTTGACCACGTTGCCCCCCGTTGTATTTCCGATCCACGCATTGCTGGACGCATCCATCGCGATGAATGTCGGGCCGTTGAGACCAAGCCCGGTATAGCCGCCGGACTGTGAGATTGTGCCCGAACTGTTGAACTCGCCGAGTGCGTTGGAACTGATCGCCCATGCGTTGCCGTTCACATCGATGGCGATGTTCACTGCGCCGGAAAAACCGGAATAGCCGCCTAAGCCGTAGGAAGATTGGCTGACGGTGTAGTCGTAACCCTGGGGGTTGATCTCATCGACTACATTGTTCGCAGACCATACATCTCCGGAGGCGTCGATTGCCAGCGGGCCGGCGGTCTGAGTCGTAAAACCCGCAAGGACTTCGTTTTCGTAAAGAATTGAAATGGTGAAGTCGTTCGGCTGCGCTGTCAGCGCTGGTGCAAACTGCGCATACGCGCTCGACAAACCGTACAGCGTACTTACCGCCGCCACCGGGTTATGCGCGATATTGATCGCCGCTGTCGCCGTATCCGTCGGCTGGGTCCCCGTCGTTCCGCCACTCTTCGCATTCGCAAACAACGTGGTGCACGCCGAAACCGTCCCATTCGAATTCACGCACGCGGCCAGAATATTCCCCAGCGTATTGATCTCAGCCTGCGGAACCGAGCCTGGCCCGCCGTAATACCCGACTCCCGGAGGAGGATATGGGTTCGCCACACCCGTCGCCAACGTCTCCAGTATCTCCGCATTAATGAACGCATTCGCAAGGCCCGCCTTCGCCGCAACCGTCCCCGAACTCGACACATGTACCGCGTCCGTCGCAAACCCCGCAAACGCATACGCCGCCGCTACCGTCGACACCTCGTTCAGGATGACGTAAAGCGAAGACGAGAAAGTATGGCCCGTCGTCCCTGCCGTCCCCGGACAGGTGCCCAGCGCCGCCAGCAACCCCGCAACCGGGTTCGTCCCCGACCCTAAGCCAGGGTCGCCGCCCAGCGAGTACAGATACACCTGCTGCCCGCCCGTGCAGGTGTAGTCGCCGGTGATGCTGAAGGTGCCGTTGCTGTCCGAGATCACGTAGTAGTAGCCGTTGGTCGCGCCACCGCTGGTGTCCAGCGTCCTGCCGGTCCCGGCCGTCAACAGCGACAACGACGCGTTCCCATAGCCCGATGTATTTGGCGTGAAGACCCCGGCATTCGCCGCAAACAGGTACACATGGGCGCCCACGATCGGGTTCTGCCCGCCATGCACGCTGCCGGTTATCGCCAACCCGGTTTCCGGTGTGGGCGCGGCAGTCGTGCTCAGCGTGCAGCCGGTAAGAATCAAGGGAAGAACACTGGCAAGGGAAAGAAACACAACTCCGGGAAAGGGGCGCATGCAGGCTCCAAAGAAGACAGGTATGCGAACGTCAAGAAAAAAATATGGGGAAGCGACGACTCCCGTCGCAACCCCCAAAGTCTTGCTCGGTAACTTCAGTGAGTGGGACGAGAATGTCGCCCTAAGTCCTTCCCTGTCAAGACGCAAGCGACCATTGTCGTGATTTGCCGCGATTGGGTCCCAAAATGCCGGATTGGCACTTAGCTTTCTTGCCTATGCACGAGCGAGGCCGCCTCTTATCCCAACCGCAGCGGACTGCCCCTAAGCGGTCCCAGCAACCTGAATCTGCGGACGTGGAACCAACCGAAGCGCCGACAGGCATTAATACGGCAGAGGCGGCAGACCCACCGATGCCACCAGCTGGCCAAATCGCCGATCCCGCCGCAGAGGGGATAGCGTCGGATCGAGAATGATCCCCATCACGGTCGGATCGCGCCGCTGCGCCAACTGGCCCAGGTCGGCGAACGCCGCGTCGTAGCGGCCTAGCGCTGCCTCCGCCTCAGCCATCAGAAATGTCCGGTTCGAGGCTCCCGGATGCAATTGTTCTTCGGTAGCAAGGATGGCCCTCCACATCGCGCTCTCGCCGCTGGATTGGTATGCCGATTCAGCGGCCGAGGCAACCTGCAACATCTCGTCGCTGTGCCGCAACTCCGCAGCCCGACGCATCTCATCAACGAAGCGCGCAGGGTCCTCCGGCTCGACCCGGCTTAGGGTTGAAAGAATGGCGTGCGGCGAACTCACGCCAGGAGTTTCGCTAATCAGATTCTGGAGCATATCGACCGCTTGGCCCCGGTGTCCGCTCAAACCCAGCGCAAGCGCCCGCGTGCTGAGAATTGCCGCCGAGGTTGGCTCAAGACGCTCGGCAATGTCCAGTTGCTCAATCGCTTCGTCGTATTTCCCTTCATGCGTCAGCATCGAGCCATACCAGTGGTGAGCGAGAACCGAGGATGGATCGAGCGTCAGCGCAGTCCTGAACTCACGTTCGGCGCTAACTATGTCCCAGGACCAGAAGAAATCGATGAAGCCCAGCGAGGCATGCGCGTCGGACAGCCGGGGGTCCAATGCAACCGCATGCTCGGCCGCCGCCCGTGCCTTGGGGTAAGCCTCTGCATCGGGCATCACCGAGTACTCGCGCAGCAGGCTGTAGGTAATACTCAGCGCAGCATACGCCGGAGCGTAATCCGGATCCTTTGCGATCGCATTGGAGAAGTCGTCGAGAGCGCGCTGAAGCGATTCCGGGGACCGCTGCTCATACGCGTAAATGCCCTGCAAATACAGCTCATTGACGCCGGAAACCCGTGAACCATAGGAGACTGCCGACATCCGTTCGCCAGAATCACTGTACCTTGAAAGGTGGATTGTGGGGTTCGCATGACTCCGGATCACTGGCGACGCAAGCACACAGAGCAAGCCCACGGCTACCGCGATTGTGATCCGCGCTATCAGCGGCCGGCGACCTGAAGTAAGCCAGGTATGCGCCATACCCGGGAAGGCAGGGCGCAGTTCCCGCATCTCCGCAGTAGCTCCGGCTATTTCCGGCGGCGATTGGAGCTTGGTTAAGGGGATCGCCGGAACGGGCTCGACCCCCGACGCACTGAATGTCATTGCGGGTGAGAAATCGACTGCCCGGCTATTCGCCTCAGGATCCGCTCCTTTATGCTTACTGGTCTCAAGCCACTCGTCCAGCTCTGTGATCAAGGCATAAACCGTGGCCCGCCCCGCCCCAGGCACTCGCCGCACCGGTAGTCCGCGCAGTTTCTCCCAGCGCTCCACGGTGCGCGTGTCACGGCCGACGTACCTGCCAATCTCCTTCCAGCCGTTTAGGATGTCTTTTCTGACCTGGCTCACGGGCACCCCATGTAAACCAAACTCCGATGTCAGATTGTACGAGAAAAATACCTTAATCCTGCAAATCTTCCCCCATCGGCAGCCACTACCTCGCCTCTCACCCGAACAACCCCTTGGGGTACCCTGTCGGCGAACACTGCCCGAATCCTCCACGTCTCACGGCCGCATGTGCCGTCACCGCGTCGCTCCCAAAGGCGTCATTCCGGCGCAGTCCTCTCGGAGACATCATTCCGGCGCAGCCAGAATCTCCGTAGATGAATATCGTAGGTTTTACCTCAAACTGACGGCCGCCTCTACGCGATCCTGCGGGCCGGCATCCCTTCGCGCCGCGGCGACGCCTGAATGTACCGCACCAGATCCACCACCGTTACCAGCGGCGAGTCGAGCAGTCCTGGCAGATACTCCCGCCCCGTCTCCGCCAACAGGTCTCGGACCGTCCGCTTCACGTCTTCGCCGTCCAGCCCCAGGTTGCGGTCGAGATCGTCTCGCGGATCGATAGGAAACCCTACCCGCTGCTCCTGCTGTAGATAAACGTAAGTGGCCCGGGCAATCTCCGGGTCGAACCCGTACGCGGCCAGCGATTCCGCAAATGTCTCCGCGGTGATCCCCGAGCGGTCGCGCGCCAACGACGATCTCCGGCTCTGCGCCGAGAGGTATACCATCGCGATGCCCATGAGAATGGCGAAGCCAATGAAGAACATAGGCACAATCTGCTCGCCAAGCCACTGCTGGACTGTGTAGAAGGTAGGCATAAAGGAGCTTCCTGCTCCAAAAAACGTCAGAGACTAAAACCGCAGCCATTCCCTGCCGATGTACGCTGGTAAGACAGTACGGCGCCCAGCAGTCGGAATCATTGGCTGATAAAACTTACTATACTGAATCCGGCCGGGTTCGCGGCAGATTAAGCAGCATCGAGTTTGCGCCAGCCCGGTTCTTTGTAGGATTACGGGACATCCAATCGCTGTCGGAGAAATTGACATCGCTTCCCTGCTCCCATCGCCGCTCCTCGAAACCGCCGCCGAACGCGTGACGGATCAGTCCGCCCCAACGCCAACCGGTGCCTCGGCAACCGACACCCCCCGCCTCCGCGACTCCTTCGGCCGTGCCATCACTGATCTCCGCATCTCCGTCACCGACCGCTGTAACTACAAGTGCGTCTACTGCCGCACCGGCAATGAAGGTGCCCAGTATACCGAGCTCCCGATAGCCGACTACCTCCGCATGGTGCGGATTCTCGCTTCGCTTGGCATCGAGAAGGTCCGCCTCACCGGTGGCGAACCTCTACTGCGCTCCGGCCTGGTGGAGATGGTCGCCGAGCTGGCCCAGCTCCGCACTGCCTACCACCCCGACGGCACCCCTCTGGCCCCGGGCGACGCAGGCCACCCGCTCGACATCGCCCTCACCACCAACGGCCACCTGTTAGAGTCGCTTGCCGCCCCGCTCGCCGCAGCGGGCCTCAATCGCGTCACTGTCAGCATGGACGCGGTCGACCCCGAGATCTTCGCCCGTATCACCCGTGTACCCCGTAGCTACGAGCGGGTGCTCGCCGGCGTTCACGCCGCGCAGGCCGCCGGCCTCGGTCCAATCAAAATCAACTGCGTCCTCCTCCGCGGATTCAACGACACGCAGATCGAGCCCTTCGCCGAATTCTCCCGCCGCGAGGGCGTCATCGTCCGCTTCATCGAGTTCATGCCGCTGGAAGAAGACCGTACCTGGAAGCCCGAGACCGTCGTTCCGATGGACGAAATCCTCGCTCGCCTCAACGCGTGGCAGCCCTCCTGCTCCGTCCCCGCCGGCCTCGTCGCATTGCCGCCGCGCGCTGCCAGCGAGACCGCCAGGCGCTACACCTTCCGCGACGGCGTCGGCGAAATTGGCATCGTCGCACCCGTCTCGCATCCCTTCTGCGGCCACTGCAGCCGTGTTCGCATAACCTCCGACGGCAGCATCCGAACCTGCCTCTTCTCGCAATCCGACCACGACCTCTACGGCGAAATGCTGCGCCGCGGAACTGACGACGCCCTGGCCGCGTATATACGAGGTGTCATCCTGCGCAAGGAGGCGCGCCATCACATCGGCGAGCCAGGCTTTCTGAAGCCCTCCCGCAATATGGTGCACATCGGCGGTTAACAGGTCGGGTACGGCATTGTTTGGCAGAAGCCGGGCGAGCATCACCCGTTTGAGGTATACCGGGCAGTAACACATACGTGTTCTGCTGATTCTGGGGTGTCGAGTGGCCGATAAACGTCAGTTCGCGGTCATCGAAAGCGGGCAGATGAAACATCTGCGCGTCTTCCACGATGTCGCGCGCGCACTCACCCAGACCCTCGAACTCGAAGAAATCCTGCGCATCATCATGGACAAAATGACCGGGTTTTTCAACCCGGAAAGCTGGTCCATGCTCATGGTGGACGAGCGAACCGACGAACTCTACTACCCTTTCGCCGCCAGCGAGAACGATGACAGTCTGAAGGACCTGCGCATCCCGATGGGCGAAGGCATCGCCGGCTACGTCGCCGCCAGCGGCACCACCCTGATCGTGCCCGACGTCGCTCTCGACCCGCAGTGGAGCGCCTTCTCGCGCGCCCATCCGGAGCTCCGCATCCAGGCCCTCGCCTGCATCCCGATTCGCTCCGGCGATAAGACCCTCGGCGTCATCCAGCTCTTCAACAGCAAGCTCGACATGATGAGCGAGTACTCCCAATCGTTCATCCGCATCCTCTGCGACTACGCCGCCATCGCCATCCAGAATGCGCGCTCGGTCAAGTTGATCCACGAACTCACCATCACCGACGACTGCACCAGCCTCTTCAACGCGCGCCACCTCTACACCATGCTGGACGAGCAGGTTGCCATCGCCGGCGCCAATCGCGACCACCAGTTCAGCCTGCTCTTCGTCGACCTTGACCACTTCAAAGAAGTCAACGACACCCATGGCCACCTGGTCGGCAGCCGCCTGCTCGCCGAGGTCGGCAGCCTGATGAAGCGCGTGCTCGGGCCGGAGAACTCGTGCTTCCGCTACGGCGGTGACGAGTTCGTCGCCCTGCTGTCCGGCCTGGGCAAGCAAGCCGCCATCGATGCCACGATGCGTCTTTGGGAGGGTCTCCGCGCTGAACGCTTCCTAACCGCCCAGTCGCTCTCGCTCAGCCTCGCCGGCAGCTTCGGCCTGGCTACCTTCCCCGAGGACGGCAACTCCGTTCAAAACATCATCCGTGCCGCCGACACCATGATGTACGCCGCCAAAACCACACGCGACAACGTCTCCGTCGCCGGCCTCGGTCTGGTCGCCAACGCCGCCGCAGGTATTCAAGTGCCCGCCGGCAGGCCCACCACCATGGCCGCCGCCGACCTCGCCAGCATGCGCCGCACCGCCACCGCCTGATCCCTCGTTACTTCCCTTTGCGAGTATTCTTCTTGTCCAGGTACATGCTGGCGTCAGCTTCCTCTAGAACCTGCTGCGCCTTCTTCCCTGGCAACCACTGGGCCAGCCCGATTGAAGCCGACACCTTCACCGCGAGCTTGCCTTTCCCTCGAGCCGTCTGGATCTCGTAGTCTCCAAAGGCCCACTCCTGAATTCGACGAACTTGCGCCTGCGCCCCCGCGAGATCCCGGTTGAGGACGATGATGAATTCGTCTCCGCCCCAGCGCCCGACCGTGTCCTCGGTGCGGACATTCCTTTCCAGCTCATCGGCAAACTTCCGCAGCAGGTCGTCTCCCTCGGCATGACCGTACTCGTCATTGATTCGCTTGAAGCAGTTCAAGTCCAGAACCACCACGCAGAATGGGTCTCCCCGTTCGATGAGCCATTCGAGTCGTCTCTCCACACCACGGCGATTGGCCAGACTCGTCAACGGATCTTTTGCCGCCAATTGCTCGACTGCCTTTAACTTGGTTTCGTAAGCGGAAACCTTGGTCCGCAACTGGGCCAGAGATTGCCGGCCATCCTGCGCCATTTGATCGACGCAGCTCTTCAACTCGGTCGCCTTACGTACCAGCGAGGATCGAATCTGGGTCAAATCATCGAGGTTGGCAATCGCATTCAGATCGGCCGTCAATTCCGTGAATTGGTTGGAGTAACGACCGTCCCGCTCGCCCACGGACTCGGCCGTACGGGCCAGAAGGATTAGAAGATCCTTCACCTCATCGGCTTTCGACTTGAGGTGGTCCGCGGTCAGAGATCCCCACCGATTCAACTGCTCCTCTACCTGTGTTTGGGTCTGCTTGATGACCTTCGGCTCCGCATCGTTGGCAAGCGAGGTTGCCAGGCCCGTAAGCGCCTGCTCAAGGTCCTGCCCCGGTGCCGGGCACGCTCGCACTGCACTCTTCCCGATCGCCCGCAGCACAGAACGATACGATTCCATTGTTACCGTAACCAGCTCGCTCAACTCGGGCTCTTCGAACGCGACGCGTGCATCTGAATCCAGGAATTTCTTAATCGAAATCAAAACGTCGGTCTCCAATCAATTGCGGCTGCTCCAAACCCTCCGAACGCAAGAGCTACGAGAAGGCTATGTCACTGAGGCTGATTCGCATATAGCCCCCACGGGGGATACCCGGAGGGCGAAAGGTCCAGTCCAGCCAAATTTAGCCCTGGCATGCAAAACCTTGCACGCTTCTCTCCTCTGGAATCCACAACTCGCACTACTGCGGGTTCCGCCGCTCCAGCGTTATAGGCCGCTTCGGTTCCGGCTTGATCACATCGCGATTCTCCGGCTTCACCGGATGCACGCCGAAGTCCCACACCCCCGTATTGACCTCGCGGTCCGAGACGATCTCCATCAGCGCATACTCGCCAAAGTCCAGTGGCTGCTTCGGCGTCACCTTCATCCAGTGACCTCCCGGAAGCATCTCGGTGGTCGTGTCGATCACATCTTCCTGCTGCTTCACCCCACTGCCGATCATCGCAATATTGAAACTCGCCAGCACGCGCGCGTCCGTCCGCACATCCGCGCGCACCATCACGTACCCGCTGTTAGCCGAGCCGCCGCCGGAATCCGTCTTATCCTGCGCCCCACCCGCTCCATGCGTGTCCACCGTAAACGGCGTGCCACCGCGGGAGACGCCCGAATCGTCCCCCACCCGCAGGTAGATCACCGGCTGATCCACATGCATCTGCACCGGGGACTCAACACCCTTCAGCTGCAAAATCGTATGCGGTGCAGCCCGAGGATTAATGGCCAGCTTTAGTATGTTGTGGCTGGTGGTATGGTTCAAGCTACCCTCAGACTGCACCAGAGGCACCAGTTCCGGCGCGCCCTGAAAGTAGTCGAGCGCCACCACGCTGTCCAGATCCGGCAGATGCAGATCGGGTGCCACCTCCGGCGTCAGCGCCCTGCGGTCGGCCTCCTCCTTCAGTAGTTCAGGATCGATTGCCGGTGCCGGGGCCTGCGCCTGTCCCACACCGATATCATCCACCGGCGCATGGTCGCGCTCCCACTTGTGCGTCGCATCCCAGTCCACCAGGTCGGCGGGAAGCTCCTCCGTCTCGCCGCGCTCGGCGCTGACGTAGCTCACGATCTTGCCCTTCACCTGGTAGCTCATCACGATCTGGTAGCTACCGTCCTTCAAGATAAGTCGCGACCGGTGCGGAGCGCCCTGCGAACTTTGCGAGACATCCGGCAACGGGGCCGCCGGCCGCGGTTGCGCCGCTGCGCCCGCACACCCCGCCGCCAACACCACGCCGAATCCCCAAGCTGCCAGCCGTAACTTCATCGCACACCCATCCCAGCCTCAAAGTTTAGACGCATCTCCCAGCCAGCGCGACACCCCCGAACCCAATACCTCGAACCTAGTACCTTAGAACAGATGCCCCGCCCCATTCCACAAAAGACGCTGGTCCCGTTCGCCTTCGTCTGCGTGTACTTCGTCTGGGGCTCGACTTACAGCGCCATATACATCGCCGGCCTGCATATCGCGCCTCCGCTGGTCGGCGCCATACGTTCGCTGCTCTCCACCATCATTATCTGCAGCATCTGCCTGGCGCGCGGCACCAGTTTGCGTGTTCCCGGCCGCACCGCTTGGCGTCTCGCGCTGGTCGGCATCCTCATGATGACCGTGAACAATCTCTTACTCATCTGGGGAGAAACCAAGGTCCCCTCCGGCCTGTCCTCCCTGATTATCGCCATGGTTCCCATCCTGGTCGCGGTCATCGAGACGGCGCTTCCCGGCGGCGAAACCTTGAACCTGCGCGGCTGGCTCGGCACGCTCCTCGGAGCTGCCGGGATGTTCGTCCTGCTCTGGCCCGCGCTGCACCGCGCCAGCGGAACTGCCTCGTCCGGTTCCGACCGCCGCAGCCTCGCCGGCTTCGCCATCCTCGTGGTGGCCGCGCTGGCCTTCGCCTTCGGCTCCGTCATCTCCCGCCGCTTCCACTTCCGCGTGGATACCTTCGTCGCTACCGCCTGGCAGATCGGCGCCGCCGGCGTAGTTAACCTCACCATCGCAACTGCCGGAGGCTGCTTTCGCACGGCCCACTGGACCCGCAGCGGCCTGCTCGCCATCCTTTATCTCTCCACCTTCGGCTCAGTAGTCGGCCTTACCGCCTACACTTACCTGCTCAAGCACGTGCCCGTCACCAAGGTCTCCACCTACGCCTTCGTCAACCCGGTCATCGCGGTGCTCATCGGCGTCGCTACGCTCCACGAACGCCTCGCCCCCGCCGAACTCGGAGGCATGATCATCATCCTGATCTCAGTCGCCACAGTAATCCTGTCGCGTACCAAGCCTTCCACCATCCCCACCGACCCCATGCTGGAACTCCCCATCGAAGAGTGAGCTGCGCCGGTATAGTATTCTCTTGCGTGCACAGCATGGAATACAAAGTGCGGGATCGCTACCCCAAGCCGACTGCTCAGCGGAATGGGCGGCCCATCGCAAACTCTGGAGAACTCTCTGGGCTCTATTTGCGGGCTTTATGCCCGTCAATTTCGCGGTCGGATGGGTTTATTTCCGACTCTTTCCCGAGTCGACCTTCAACTTTCCATTTGCAGCGGGCGTGCTCTATTTGGCCGCCATCGTGGTCGTGGCGTGTCTGACTGGCTTCTTCCGCTGCCCACGATGCGGATTCAAGTTCTACGCTTCTGGACCGTTTGGCTTAGGGCACAATCCAGGCAGACGAACCTGCGGCAAGTGTGGTCTACAAAAATGGCAATGCTCTGACTCGCAAGCCGAAGAGGCTACTCACGTTCCGGCTAACCACTCAACTAACCACTAGCCACGCACCCTACTTCCGCTTCCACCGAACCCCATCCTTGGCGTCCTCGATCACCACGCCCTTCGCGGTCAACTCCGTCCGAATCGCATCCGCCCGCGCAAAGTTCCGCGCCTTCTTCGCCGCGGTCCGCTCCTCCACCAGAGCGTCAATAGCCTCATCAGATAGCCCCATCTGCGCCACCAACTCCGGAGTCGCCTCGCCGATCCGTCCCTCTGCCTCGGCCCACGCCAGTGCCGCGCGTATCAGCTCCGCATCGCGATCCACCAGCACCGCAAACACGCCATCGAACGTCGTCAGCACGCGCAGAATCTCCTCCGCATTCTCCGCACCCAAAGTCCCCGCATCCGCAGCCGAGTTCGCCGCCCGCACCATCTCCGAGATCGCCGCCGCCGCCTCAGCCGTATTCAAATCATTCGCCAGCGCCGCCGTAAAGTCAGCCGTAGCCTTAGCTGTAGCGACCCGAACCGCATCATCCGCACCCGCCGCAAACCCGCCGCGAAGTATCCGTGCGTGGAACGTCCGCAGCCGATCGATCGCATTCGTAGCTCCAGCCAATCCTTCAAACGTGAAGTTCATCTGGTGCCGATAAGGCACCGACAGCAGCAGAAAACGTATCGCCGACGCCTTATGCCCCTTCAGCAACAAATCGCGCAGCGTATAAAAATTCCCCTCCGACTTCGACATCTTCTTCCCCTCGACCAGCAGGAAGCGCACATGCATCCAGTGCCGGGCGAAGGTTTTGCCGGAGGCGGACTCCGACTGCGCAATCTCATTCTCGTGGTGCGGAAACATCAAATCCTCGCCACCCGCGTGCAAATCAAAACTCTCGCCCAGCAGCGACGTCGCCATCGCCGAGCACTCAATGTGCCAACCGGGCCGGCCCGCCCCCAGCGCCGTATTCCAATGCGGCTCCTGAACCCCATCCGCGTCGGCCTTCACCGCCTTCCACAGCGCAAAATCCCGCGCCGCGTCCTTCTCGTACTCATCCACATCCACCCGCGCGCCGTCTTCAATCCCCTCGAAATCTTTCTTCGAAAGTTTCCCGTAATCGGTGTCCTTCGCAATGCGGAAGTACCAGCTCCCATCCTCGGTCTGATACGCAAAGTCTTTCGCGGCCAGCTTCTCGATCAGCGTTACCATCTCAGGAATATGTTCCGTCGCGCGCGGCAGATGCTCCGGCCGCTCGATCCCCAGCGCATCCATGTCCTCGAAGAACGCCTTCTCAAATCGCGCCGTGTACTCGGTAATCCCTTTACCCGCCGCCAGCGCGTTGCGGATGATCTTATCGTCCACGTCGGTCACGTTCATCACATGCTCGACAGCCATGCCCTGCTGCCGCAGAAACCGCCGCAGCACATCCACATGCAAGAACGTGCGGAAATTCCCAATGTGCCCATAGTCATACACCGTCGGCCCGCACGCATACATCCGCACCGCCGGCGCGCCCACGGGCTCCAGCCGCTCTAGCTTGAGAGTCAAAGTATTGAAGAGTTCCAACGACGCCACAGCACTCACCGCCGCATCCAGCGCCCGCCGTAGCGATGCCCCGTGCAGTCCACACTTTCCCCTGAAATTGCTTCCCTAAGATTCTACAGGGCAGTCACCCTCGAACCTCGAACCGAGTAACGCGAACCCAGTTTCAACTGCGGCACCGCCACCAGCCCCTCCCCCGCAAACTCGCCCACCACAAACTTCCCCCACGCCGCAGCCGCAATCATCGCCGCATTATCCGTAGACATACCCACCGAAGGAAAGGCCACCGCCAGCCCTCGATTGCCAGCCTCCTCCGCAAAACGTCCCCGCAACTCGCTGTTAGCCGACACACCCCCCGACACCACGATCCCGCGCACCCCAAACGCCTCCGCCGCCGCAAACGTTTGCCGCATCAAATTCCCCACCACCGCAAACTGAAACGACGCAATCAAATCCAGCGTCTGCTGCTCGAACAACTCTGGCATTTCCTTCAGCGCCTCACCCGGCCGCAGTCCCGGATTCACCCGCAGCGCCTCCGCCAGCGCCTTCCGTCGCGCATCGACCACCGCTCCCATCTCGTGCGTCTGCACATACCGAAGCACCGCCGTCTTAATCCCGCTAAACGAGAAATCAAAATGCTGTGCTTCCGACTCGCCCCCGCTGCCCGGGTGCCCCATCCATTCCGCGCCGTGTGCGGAATGGGTGGGATGTATGCGGCTGGCAGCCTCCACCTTCTGCTCTCTCCGCTTGATCTGACCAAACTTGAACTCCACAGCCCGCGGATTCCCCTGCCCCGCGAGCACATCGATCCACGGTCCGCCCGGATACCCCAGCCCCAGCAGCTTCGCCACCTTGTCGAATGCCTCTCCCGCGGCATCATCCACCGTCCGCCCAACATTCCGGTACGACCACAAACCCTCTTTGTTTGTCATTCCCGAAGGGAATCTGCTTCTTTCGCCAGAGTCCGCCAGGTACAAATGCGTATGCCCGCCACTCACCACCAGCGCCAACAGAGGCATCTCCATCGCCTCTTGCCGCACCCGAGCCTCCATCAGCACCGCATGGATATGCCCTTCCAGATGATTCACCGCCACCAGCGGCTTCCCCACTCCCAGCGCCAGGGCCTTCGCATACGTAATTCCCACCAGCAGAGCGCCCGCCAGCCCCGGTCCCTCAGTCACGGCAATCGCATCCAGGTCCGCGAACTTCAGCCCCGCCTGCTCCATCGCCGCCGTTACCACCGGCACAATATTCCGCAGATGTTCTCGCGAAGCCAGCTCCGGAACCACGCCCCCGTAGTTCGCATGCAGCTTCATCTGCGAAGCCACCACGTTTGCCAGAACCTCACCGCCCGCGCGCACCACCGCCGCCGCCGTCTCGTCACACGAGCTCTCAATCCCCAGAATCAATCCGCCGCCCACTCCCTCATCTTACGGCGTGCAGTCTGCGTCCGGGGAAGCAGGGGCGTTCAGCGTTCATATGTAAAAAATATTTGACATCCGCCAGGGCCTGCTTTACAGTTCGCATGTAAAACATTTTTGACATCAGCGAGGCACCCCATGGCCGACTCTCCATCCCGTTTCACCTTCCAGGAAAAGATGCTCTGGGCTCAGTTGCTCGGCATCTTCGTCGTCGTCGCCTTCTACGCCCGCTTTCTACAACACTCTCAGCCGGGGCACCACTACTTCCACGCTCTCGTCCTCGCCCTCCTCTTTCTCTTCGGAGCCGTGCGACTCATCGTCAGGCGGCGCTCGCCCTCCGTCGTCGAGGACGAGCGCGACCGCACCATCGCCTCCATCGGTGCCCGTTGGAGCAACGTCACGCTCTGGCTCGGCCTCGTCGTCATCCTCGTCCTTTACTGGGACCACGGCGACATGCGCTCCGCCGCTCACCTCATCGGCCTCATCTTCCATCTGCTCGTCCTCGCCGGCCTCCTCCGCATCGTTCGCGAACTCATCGCCTACCGGACCGCCGCATGAAGTCCGCCATCAGCAACCAGGTCCGCGAGCTTCGTGCTGCCCGCGCCATGACGCAGCAGGAGCTCGCCGACCTCATCTCCGTCACTCGCCAAACCGTCATCGCCATCGAAGGCGACAAGTACTCCCCCTCGCTCGAGGTTGCCTTCCGCATTGCGCACGTCTTCAACGTTCCTCTCGAACAAGCCTTCCAGTACCAGCCCCCGCGCAACCGCGCACAGTGATCGAGATCCGCAAATCCTGCCGGACTCGCCCACTGCGCGTGGGGCGGTCACTTCGTGACTTGTATTGGGCTTCGCGTCGTGCTCCCGGTGGTCGCAAGCGAGATTCCGTGCCGACCAACGGGAGCACTACGCGAAGCAGTAATAAGGCGTGTGAACGCCCGCTGCCCGCGCAGGGCGCCCGTCCGGCAGGACAGTATTAAAGCCTCTCCCTACTCGCGCTCTACCTTCCACCCATCCTTCTCCAGCATCCGGATCACACTATCCGGCCCCGCCAAATGCGCCGCGCCCACCACCACGAACACCGAACCCGTCGCCGGATCTTTCAGCAGCCCATCCAAGGTCGTCACCCACCTCGTATTCCGATCCACCACCAGCCGCTTGTAGTCTGCTGGATACTTCACCGCCAGCTCGTCATTCTCCATCTTCCCAATCTTGTCGACGTCGCCATGCACCCACGCCGTCACCATTTCGCTCATCTCCGCGGGAGCCTTGTCGAGCTCCGTCAGCTCCTTGTGCAGCATTTCCACCTGCTGCGCCTGCGACGCGTCTGCCAGCAGATGCACCTGGTCGCTCATCGTCTCAAAACCCTTCACCGGTTTCTGTGCCGCCTTCGCCTCCGCCAGCACCTTCATGTCGATCCCGCTCGCAGGATCGTACCCGCCCTTCAGCATCGGCACCACTTCCAGCGACGCCGACACCAGCCACGGCTGCATCGGCTCCAGCATCGCTTCGCCCGGCAGCCCCATGCTCTTCGCCGCCGCATCCAGCAGCGCCACATCGTCCTTCGAAATCTTCGACGACAACGGATGCGCCATGTCCGTCCCAAACTGCATTGCCAGCGGTTGCGCGGCCGCCACGTCATCCAGATTAGCCACCTCCACGTAGACCACATCGCTGGCCGCGAACGCCGCCTTCACCTTCGCCGTCTGCCAGTCCACATTCGGCTTCATCACATGGATTGAGCCGAACAGGTACACGGTCCCGTGCGCCCCCTTCACCCGCCAGATCGCCGGATCCGCTACCACAGTAGGCTCTACCGCCGGCTTAGCCGCAGCCACTTGCGCCTTGCTATCCGGTCCCGCCGCTGTAGCCCCCTGCTGGCCTGACGCAAAGCCGCATCCCAAAATCGCTGCCACCGCAAAACGCACCGTGTTCTTCATCCCCACCCCTCCGTACGAGCTTCCCTTGAATCTAACCTTGGCCCACTCCGCCGCAACTACAACTATGGTTCACCCTAAGGTCATCCTCCCAAAGATTCTTTCGCGACGCGTAGTCTCCCACCATAAGACCCCGTCTTAGGGAGTGGTCGAAGCTACGCCCCATAAGCGCAGACCAACTGAACGCCCCAGAACGAAGAGGTCTCATGCGGATTGCACGACCCGAACTCATTGCTGGACTTTGCGCCTTGATCGCAATCGCAGGATGCGCCGCCGCCAACACCGGCACCACCTCCACCTCCACCTCCACCTCCACAACGGCTGCTGCATCCACCACCAATACTCTTGCCAGCCTGCATGCCTACACCAATCCCACCGGCGACGTCGCAACCTACATCTCCGCCGGCAGTCTCGACCTCACCACGCCATTCTTTCAATCGCTCGGCACCAATGGCCGTACCTGCAACACCTGTCACCAGCCTGCTCAGGGAATGTCGGTCAACGTCACCGCCATCCAGGCGCTCTTCGCCAGCTCCGGCGGCGCCGATCCGCTCTTCGCCCCAATCGACGGAGCCAACTGTCCCTCCGGCGCCACCGGCAATACCGCCGCCCACAGCCTGCTGCTCAACAACGGCCTCTTCCGCATTGCCATCACCCTGCCCGCCACCGCGCAATTCAAGCTCACCGTCCTCTCCGATCCTTACGGCTGCGCAGTCTCCCTGAACTCCTCGGGCCAGCAAGTCGTCTCCGTCTATCGCCGCCCCCTGGCCGCCACCAGCGTCAACTACCTCTCCGCCGTCATGTGGGACACACGCGAGACCGTCAGTTCCCTCGCTACTGCCTCCACCTTCCAGGCCAACCTCGCAGGCGACCTCAGCCAGCAGGCCATCGACGCGACCACCAACCATGCCCAGGCCACCACGAACCCCACCGCCGCTCAACTTGCGTCCATCATCGACCTCGAGCAGGGCATCTACACCACCCAGTTCGACGACACGCTCGCCGGCTCGCTGTCGGCAAACGGGGCCACCGGTGGTCCGGCGAACCTCGCAGCCGTGAACTACTACCCGGGCATCAACGACTCGCTGGGCAACGACCCCACCGGCGCTCCCTTCAATCCGCAATCCATGTCGCTCTATAAAGCCTGGGCGAACAGCACCAACACCCAACAGGCCAGCATCGCCCGGGGCCAGAACATCTTCAATACCGCCGCGCTCACCATCACTAACGCCCCCGGAATCGCAGGAACCGTACCGCACGCCTCCTGCAGCTTTTGCCACGACACGCCCAACATCGGCAGCCGCTCCGTCAATGTCCCCATCGACACTGGCACCGCTCATAACGCCGCCGCCGAAGCCGACCCCAACGTCATCGCCGGACTCGCAGCTCTGAGCGTCCCATCGCTTCCTGTCTACCAGATCACCGGCTGCACCAACCCCGTCACCCATCTGCCTGTCACGTACACCACCTCGGACCCCGGCCTTGGCCTGTTCAGCGGCCTCTGCTCGGACATCAGCCGCACCCAGGCTCCCTCCCTTCGCGGACTCGCCGCCCGCGCGCCCTACTTCCACGGCGGCTCGGCCGCGAGCCTGGCGCAGGTTGTCGCTTTCTACAACGCTCGCTTCCAGATGAACCTCAACCCAGGCCAGCAAGCCGACCTCGTCAACTTCCTCAACGCGCTGTAAGAAACCGTCAGCCTAAACCACTGCTGCTCATTGGCTTGCAGCGGCGCGGCTGAAATTCACGGCCAAAATCGATTGTCAAGCCCCTAAACGACCTATCTACCTCATACCGTGAGAGATAGAGGTGGCTGTTTCGGTTGCTCAAAGGCGTAAAATAGAAGTAGGGGGAAATCCAAATCCGAATAAAGACGCGGCCTCTTCGCCGTGAAAGCCGGAACGGCA
>Ga0302278_10002871_pt1 | contig 19417 bp, 15 predicted proteins | sample III_Bog_N3_2_FD_194543 | JGI IMG/M metagenome (GOLD analysis project Ga0302278, IMG submission 194543) | Peat permafrost microbial communities from Stordalen Mire near Abisko, Sweden - III_Bog_N3_2 | ecosystem: Environmental > Terrestrial > Soil > Wetlands > Peat | place: Sweden: Abisko...
ACAGCCGGTCAGGAGACCGGCGCTACTCTCGTGGGGTTACATAATTACGCGATCTCAGAGCTAGATGCCGGCGTACCAGGAGTAGCCGTATTCCGGGTCTACGGAGCCCAGGCCTTTGCCGAAGTGCTTGAGCGAGTCGGTGGCCGTGATGTGGGTGAGGAACTTCAGGCTCTTGTAGCCTAGCTGGCGCGGTACTCGGATGCGAAGCGGGCCGCCGAACTTTACCGGCAGGTCGCCGTCGTTCATTCCCATGGCGAGCAAGGTTTGCGGATGCATGGCGTCGGCCATGTCGATGCTTCCCCACAGGTAATGCTCGCTGGCGTAGTAGACGATGTAGCGCGTCTGCGGCAGGACGCCGACCTGGTTGAGCACGTTGGACAGAGGGGTTCCGATCCACTCGGCTACATACGACCAGCCTTCTTCGCAGACTACCTCGGTGATCTGGCTGTGGGTGGGCAGGGTCTTGAGGTCGGAGAGCGAAAAGGCGGTGGGGTGCGCGACCATTCCATCCACAGTAAGGCGCCAGGTGGAAAACCCTGCGGCCTGATGGTGCTTGAAGGCCTCGGTGGGCTTGGCGATCTCGTTGGCGAAGGGCACGCTGGAGATCATGCTGCGGGGGAATTCGCGGGCCAGCGAATGACGGGTGAGCAGGCGTTGGGCGGCGTAGGTGAGCGTTTCGCCGGGGCCGTAGAGGCTGCAGCCGTCGGGCGGGACAAGTCCATGCTTCCGGGCGATGCGGGATGCCGCGGCGAGGCCAGCCACACCGGCTGCGGCGGCAACACCGGTGGTGATTAGGCGTCGGCGTGAGATGTTCATGTGCGCTCCGAAGGAACGGGGTGGTTGAGTTTTGTGGTCTCCCACTCATTCGCCAAAAGCACGCGAATGAATGGGGCACGGTGCATTTGAGGTTCATTCACGGCGTAACTCGCCGCGCGAGTCACGATGCTCAGAAGGTAGTTTGACGCGGCCGGTGATCATGGCCCGCGTGCGACTCCAGAATCCGGCAAGAGAAATCATGGTTACGTGGGCGACGAGGAAGATTACGAGAAGCCCGGAGACGAAGAAATGCAGGGTGCGCGCGGATTGCCGGCCTCCGAGGAGGTTGACGGTTGCCGGCATCGCGGAATCGAAAGACGGAGACAGGGCGAGGCCCGTCCAGATAACGAAAGGAAACAGAACGAAGATGACCGACAAATAGGCGATGCGCTGGACAACGTTGTAGGAGTGGCTTTCCGCTTCGCCGGGCGGGGCGCGGCGGAGATATTTTGCGAAGACTTCGCGGATGGCGCGCAAGGACCGGGCGGCCGGAGTTGGAAGCAAGTTTTTGCGGAAGTGAGCCGTGATGAGGCCCGCGGCCACATAGACCAATCCGGTGAGGACCAGAACCCATGCGGCCTCAAAGTGGAGATAGCGGCTCCAGCCGTTCTGGTCGGGCAGGACGTAGTTGTAGCCCGTGGGAACGGTATCTCGCGAGGCGGGGATTGGTATTTTGAAGAGCGGGGTAGTTCCCGAGTTGCCGGTTTCGCCCCAATAGAATCGCGGATGAGAGACGACGATCTCAGCGCCGGTGATGAGCAGAGCGAAGAAGGAGATTACGGTGAGCCAGTGCGTGACGCGGACGAGTACTGTATGCCGGCGAGTTACAGCAACTGGGGCTGGGGAAGTGGTTGCCACGCGGAGAGGATAGCATAATCCGAGTGCGGATAGTCCGGAATTTCCGGCTGCGGGGCCGCGAACTTCCTGCGGCAACTGCTGATTTCAAGAATTTTTCTCTTCCCAAGTTTTCTCCCAATGCGATACAGTTGCGTCCATGCTCAGCCACTGTAAACGCTTCCATCCCCTTCTCATTGCGGCCTGCCTCTTCGCTTCTATCTGTCTCCCGATGGCCGCGCAAGACGCCTCGCAGGCAGGTCAGCCCGATATTCCACTGGTGCTGAAGATCACCAGCCGCGAGGTGGTGGTGGATGTGATAGCGCGGGACAAGAACCATAATCCGATCGGCGATCTTGCGGAGAGCGAATTCCAGGTCTTTCAAGCCGGCAAGAACGCAGATAAGAATCCGCTTCACATTCTCTCGATGCGCGTCATCGACCCGCACAGCGCCACCGGCTTGACGACAGGACAGGAAGGCGGCTTTAGCATCAAATCGGGCGCAACCTGCGCGCTGAGCGCCACGCCTCACTACGAACTCACAGTGCCGGCCTCGGCGGAGCCCGGGTTTCACCAGATCCTGATAAAAAGCACCCGTGCGCAGGTTACACTCTCGTTCCGGCATCAATACTATGTGGGTCCGACCCCGAGCGGATCCCCCAAAGAGAGCAAGGACTCATCCGAGAGCATCGCATTAAGCGACGCCGCCTGCTTCCATACCTTCCTTCCGCCTACGCTCGCTGTCACCGCGCACCCAATCGTCATTCCCGACAGCAAGTCGACGCGCTACACGGTCGTTGTCCGCCCCGAATCTCTTTCCAGCATCGGTCTCGACGGAGCCAACACCCATGTCCATCTCGACTTTGGCATCTGCACCTTCGATGCCGCCGGCGATGTTGCCAATTACTTTCATACCTCTTCGGACCGCCAGCTTACTCCCTCTGAGGTGCAAGACGCCCAGGCTCACGGCCTTGCAAAACAGCTCGAAATTCCCGGCGATCCGCCGTATCTCGTGCGCCTGGTCGTCCGCGAGCACGAGACTGGCAATATGGGCATCGTGGATGTAGCTCGCCCGGCGTCATTTCCCGTGCAGAGCGATAAAGACAAATTTCATCCGCCTCCAGTTGGAACCATTCGGGCCTTCGGCGTCATCACCCCGCTCCCGAACTCATTCTGCGGCGACTTTTACGAGATATCCTTCGGCACCGCGGTGATTCCTGATTTCTGGAATCTTCAACCCATCGCCTCCCTCTACACCAATGCGCTGAACGTCGTGGACCAGGAGACCTATGGTTCTGTAGGTATTCCCGGCGTATCGCACGTCCTGGAGTGGTTCGGCGTGGATTACTACGGTGAGTTCTACATCACCAAACCAGGCGAATATAAGTTCGATCTGGAGTCGGACGACGGTTCCCGCCTGGAAATCGATAACCAGCAGATCATTGAGAACGATGAGCTTCACTCGGCTCAGTCCAAAACCGCCAAGATCACTCTCGCTGCCGGCCGTCATACGATCCACGTGCCATATTTCCAGGGGTCGCCGCCGGGAGTCGCGCTCATCCTCACCATCAAGCCGCCGGGGGGACCCACGCGCCCGTTCAACCTGGCCGACTATCCTGCGCCGACAACGACGCCATGAGGGGCGAATCGAGCCTGGAGAAAAGTGTTGCTGAAGAGGTCGAGACTCAGGCGCAAACATCGCCCGGACCGTGCTAACCTGCTTGCCAGCCGCAAATTCCTGGAAGGGCAAGGTGAATCATGGCGCAGTTCACGACCCTTATCGATGGCTTGTCGTTTACCGAGAGCCCGCGATGGAGAGATGGACGGCTCTACGTTTCCGACCGCTATACACGGCGCGTGCTTGCCGTGGCGATGGAGGGGACGGCGGAAACAATTGCCCGGACAGATGGGTTGCCTTGCGGGCTGGGCTTCCTTCCGGATGGGCGGCTGTTGATCACCTCCATGCTCGACCGCAAGATTCTGCGGCGAGAACCGGATGGATCGCTGGTGGAGCATGCGGATTTGTCGCACCTTGCGCCGGGGCACCTGAACGACATGTTGGTCGATCACGAGGGCCGCGCCTGGGCCGGCAACTTCGGATTCGATTTGATGGGCGGCGCGGAAGCCAGCTCCACTGTGCTCATTTGCGTTACGCCGGACGGTGCGAGCCGCGTCGTGGCCGATCAACTCGGATTTCCCAATGGAACGGTGCTGACGCCGGATGGGCGCACCCTGATTGTGGCCGAAACCATGATGAACCGGCTCACTGCCTTTACGGTGACCGGCGACTGCTTGAGCGAGCGCAGAGACTGGGCCACCTTTGGCGCTGCTCCAACCTCCACGGATGTGCCCGAGATTCTTGCGCAAGCCGAGGTTGCGCCCGATGGGATTTGCCTCGACGCGGAAGGCGCAATCTGGGTTGCCGATGTTGTCCATCACCGCTTGATCCGGGTGGCTGAGGGTGGAGCAATTCTGGAGGAGCTCGAGACCGATGGGTTGTGCGCGTTTGCCTGCATGCTGGGAGGCGACGACGGCCGCACCCTGTTCGCCTGTGTTGCGCCTACGATGAACGACGCTGAGTTATCCAAGACGCATCGTGCGTCGATTTTGATGACCAGAGTTGGGACGCCGCACGCCGGATTGCCGTAAAGCGAGTCTCAGTGGATGCGGACCGCAACCACGGTCATGTCGTCGTACTGCTCGGCACCCGCGGAAAAATCGTCGACGGCGGCGCAGAGCAACTCCGGCAACTTAGCGAGCGGAGCCCCGCGGTTGGAGAGCAGGACGCGCTCAACCTCCGCTTCGTCCCAGAAGTCGCCTGCCTGGTTGCGCGCCTCCACAATGCCGTCGGAGACGATTACCAGCGTGTCGCCGGGCTCGATGGCGGCTCTCGATTGCTCATAGCTCATCACCGGAAACAGCGCCACCGGGCAACCGCCTCCCGGCAGCCGCTCCAGGCGGCCGTCGGCATGAAGGAGCAACGGCGCGATGTGGCCGGCGTTCACATAGGAGAAGCTTCTGCGATCGCTGGAGAGGACACCGCACAGCAGCGTCGAGTAGCGTTCAGGCATCGAGGTTTCATACAGGGCGAGATTGAGCGCGGCAAGAAGCGCGGCGAGGTCGCGCACATCCTGTTTGAGCAGGCTGCGGAGCAGCGTCTGGATGCTGGCCATCATGACCGCCGCTGGAATTCCCTTGCCTGAGACGTCGCCCAGGGTGAGCACAAACTGCCCGTCGGCGAGGGGAAGCAGGTCGTAGTAGTCCCCGCCGATGGAGCGCGCTGGCCGGCAGAAGCCTACACACTCCAGGCCGTCCACATCGGTTGGCGGGTCCGGGAGCATCCGCGCCTGAACCTCGTGCGCCAGGGCCAGCTCATGCTTGATGAGCCGCGCCCCCTCGGCCTCCTGGCGAAGCCGCTCGCTCTCGATGGCGGAAGCTGCGAAGTGCGCCAGCAGTCCAAGAAGGCCGGCGTCGGTCTCAGAAAAGCCGGCCGGTTTGTTGAGCAGTTGCAAGGCGCCGATTACCTTGCCTTCAGCGTGCAATGGGACGCACAGCACCTGCTCGGTGCGATAACCGCTAAGGGTATCGACTCTTCGCAGCAGGCGCGATTCCTGGGCCGCATTGTTTACCAGCAGCACCTGGTTGTCGCGAATGCATGCGCCAATCAAGCCCTCGCCCATCGGGATGCGAAGCTGATCCACGCCATGCGCAACCTTGGTCCACAGTTCGTTTTTCTCGAGGTCGATGAGCCAGAGACTGCAGCGGTCCGCGCCAATCAGATCGCGGGCAAAGTCCGCATTCAGGCGGACCAGTTCTTCAATCCGCTGCTCGCGGCCGATGCGGGCCGCATGCTCGAAAATGGCGCGGATGGTGCGCTCGGCGGAACTGTTCATTACTACTGCTTCGGAACCCATGGAACCACCTTCCCAGAGTCCAGTTTAGCGACTGGTCCGGCGGGGGTCGATATCCACGACGGTACGGGGGAAGAGTTTCTATGTGCAGTCTCTCATTCGCTCCGCGTTGCCAAACCCCGAAGGATATCGAGCCGGTTCTTCGGGGCGTCAGGCGATAAAAAATCTGGGATGGTGTTCGGAGTCCTTCGAGGGCGATGAAGAAACTCCAAAGGCCACTCGGTAATGCGCACTTCCGTCACGTGGCGATACTCACCCGGCTTCGGTTCGTCGATATATTCGACCTGCCGAACAAGCGCGAGCGGTTCTTCCGCGCCCTGAGTGCTCTCCGAAAATGCAGCGGCCTCCTCAAGTGTTGCAAATGCAAAGTAGTAGTCACTGCCATCTTCATCATCGGGAGTACCACGCTCGGGATGACACCAAACCCGATACTCCAGAACGTCGTCCCAGACATATCCTCCACCGGCTTTCGCCAGCGGAGAGTAGGTTCCCACGAGATTTGTATCTTCGACATCAGGGTATCTACGAGTATTCATCGGTCCCATCTTCGCAGAAAGGTGGAGGGAAGGACTCGGGAGTGTTTCAAAAATGGCATCAGGAGCTCAGAGGTCATCGCACAGGGGTTAAAACCCCTCGGTATTCTGGCGCTTATCGGCACGACTAAAGTCGTGCCCTGATACAGAGCATGTTTTTGAAACACGCTCTACGATAAATTAACCGAACGCGCCTGAGCCCGGAGAATCCTCGATTTAAATATGCATCCCCTGGCCGCAAACAGCTCCGGCCGCAGCGGGCATTGCTGCCCGCTACGCGGCCGGAATTGCCTGAAACTGGTTCAGGCGGGTTCTACTTGCGCTCCCTGGGCGCTATGCCGAAGGTTACCGAAGCCGAAAAGCTGCGGCCGGCCATCAGGCCTGGAGTATCGCCGCCGTTGACGGGGGTGGTTGCGGCGAACTGTTCGGTTGCGCCGGCGGGGAGGGTGGGGCTGGGGATCGTGGTTGCCGCTCCAGCCAGCGAAAGACTTTGAATGTTGTGCGAGTCCATCAGGTTGGTTGCGCTGAGCCGGAGCTTGGTTCCATCGAAGATGTTGTGATTGCGGACGGTGAAGTTGATGTAGGTGCCGAGGGTGCTGAATGTGGGAATGAGGGCCTGGTTGTGATAGACCCCATTGTCTACCCGCTCTTCCCCGATGCGGTGATTGAAGATGCCCAGGTCAAGGCCATGGTTCTGGTAGGTCAGGCCTTGCTGCTCGGTGTCGGTTGGAGTGGAAGCTACCCACAGGCCCGCGGTTGCCTGTTCATAGACCGGCGCGCCGAGGGTGCCGGCGTTGAGCTTTCCTGCGTAGTAAGCGTTGGCGGCGGTTGCGTTGAGGTAGAGGTTGAGGCCTTTGGTGAGTACGATTGTGCTTTCAAACTCGACGCCCTTGGTGATGGAACTGGGCTGTAGGAAGTAGAGCGTATCGCCGAGATCGGTGTCGCCGGCCGTGGTGTCTGTGGTGGAGGAGTAGCTGTTCTGGAAGCGGATGTAGTAAGCGTCGGCATCGAGCGTGGCGCGGTTGCCCTTGACCACCGTGCCGATCTGATAGGTAGAGGATTTCTGTTGCTTGGGCGGCGTGGTGAGCTGGGGGTTGGGAACGGCCGCAGTGGGGGTCTGGTAGTAGTCGTAGACGGCGCTGGGCGGGATGATGCTGCCGGTTGCGGCCTGCGCATAGATGGCCCAGTTGGGCTGGATGCGGTAGTTCAAGTCGAGCGATGGCAGCCACGCGGTAAAGGATCCCTGATTGGTGACCGTGGCCGGGCAGGCGGCGGTGGGGTTGGTGATTGGGGCGCAGGTCAGCGGGCCCACAGTAGCTCCGTCGTCGGCGTGATGGAGGACGGTCATCCTGTAGTCGGCAAACTTGGTTCCGAGAGTGAGGTTGAACTGCGGCAAGACGTGAAACTCATATTCGGCATAGGGCTGCAAGGAGTCGGTCCAAAAGGTCTCGTTGAACTTGGGCAGCGCCTGATCCTCGTAGTTGTTGGTGGGATCGCTGGGATACTGATGGCGGGCGGTTTTGGCCCAGTCGAACCAGAGGCCGGCGCGAAAGACGCCAAAGTGCGAGGTTTGCGAGATGAGGAACGTTTCGCCGAACTTGCGATAGCTGTTGTATTTGTCGATGCCGCAGGGTTCGGCGACGGTGGTGATTCCGGTGGATTTGCTGGTCTTGCTGACTGGGACGTCGCAAGGCGCGATGGGAGCGCCGTCGTAATAGGCAACGGCTTTGGAGCCGGTGCCGGCGACAAAGGTGCCGGGAACCAACGATGGGTTGGCTACGGCCGCGGCCTGGGTAACTTCGGTTTGCGGAACCGCGTTCGAGTATAACTCCCCGTTGTCGTAGTTATAGGTGTATCCCTTGCCTTCAAGGTACCAGCCACGGCCAAACTCGGTCTTGATGCCGACATACTCGAAGTCGGTGGGCACCTGATAGTGGTTGTACTGGTAGTTAAACCAGCTTGTGGGGTCGGAGTTATTGGTCATGAGGAACTTGATGCCCGCGCCGGTAAATGGCTGAAGCCCGTTGGCGGTGTTGGAACTGGCGCAACTGTAAGAGCCGTCTGTCGGCGCGCCGTAAAGCATGCAGCGTGTGGATGCGATGTTGGGCGCGTTGGCGTCGATGCGCAGAACGCCGCTGAAGCCGGTGAGCACGGTTTTGGGAGAGAACTGGTACTGGTAAAGCAACGACCCCGCATTGCGGTCGTTGAAGTTGAAACTCTGGTACCCGTTCGAAGTCATCTGATGCCAGTCGACGAAGAGGTTCGACTTCTTGGGACCGCCGAAGAACCCAAAGAGGCCGGAGTTGAAGGCGCCGTCGTAGAGCTTGGTGTTCCATGTGCCCCACGAGGCAGTGCCGCGGATGTCGAACTCGCTGGTGAGCGGCTTGGAGAGCAGGTGAATGGAGCCGCCGAAGGGGGTTGGCCCAATGGTGGAGGCGGTTCCGGGGCTGCGGTCGAAGTCCACGCCGCCAACCCACTGCGCGGGGAAGAAGGCCCAGGAGTGGTGGGTTGGGCTATTGGTGTCGTAGAAAGGAACGCCGTCGAAATCGATGTCGTAATCGCCGTCAATGAAGCCGCGGAAATAGGTCTTGCTCTGGCCCAGGCCCACCCCGTCAGTGCTGGTGGTGAAGGTTCCGGGAACGATCTGCACGATCTCGCCGAAGTCCGCGATGGGGGACGTAAAGTTCTCGATATAGGTGTTCGATACGAGCGACTGTGGAGTGCGTTCTTCAATGAACCCACCGCTGGGCGCGGTTTCCGCGGCGATGGAATCGATGCCGGCATTTACGGTGATTTGCTCGGCGACGGAGCTGATGGTCAACTTGAGATTGGCCTGCGCGCTTTGGCCTTCAGCCAGCGCAATGCCGTTCTTTGAGGCGGTCGCGAATCCTGGAGCGGTTGCTTCCACGGTGTAGGTACCGGCGAAGAGGCCATCGATGCTGTAGGAGCCATTGCTGTCGGTACGGGTGGTTCTGACCGCGCCGGCTGGCCCCCGGGCGGTGACCGCGGCGTTGGGAACGGCCTTGCCCAGCGCGTCGACGATGGCGCCGCTGAGGGTTGAGCCAGTGGACTGTGCGTGCAGCCCGGCGCCGAATACGATCATGAGAACAGAAAGGGCGAATGCAATCAGACGCATCCGTCCGCTTGCGATCGAGTGTGTCAAGGTGGTCCTCCAAAGAAGTTGGTAAAGATGGTGTTTGCGGCAGTGGGGAATGGCAGAACTGGATATTGGCCGCACTTGAATTGAACGTAGCAATGCCGTGTGAATGCTGGATTACGGCTACGTTTCGGGGAGATTACGATTGGTTGAAAACGAGGTTAATGCGGTGATATTTTGCAGAGGGTGCGGGGCGGGCAGCTACCTCTCTACTGGTTGATGCCAGGTGCGCTGGTTGCGGTTCGATGGGGTAATCTGACTGGATATGACGGGGACCACGAGTTGGTATGCGAGTGAGTTGCGGCGCGAGTTGATAGCGCGGAACCGTGCATGGGCGCGCGGTCGGACTCATGTGGAGAGCTACGGGAATCCGCCGGTAATTGTCTACTCACCAGAAGAGGACAAGCATGGGAACATTTTCGATGCGGCCTATGCAGCGATTTTGCGGCGGTCGGAGTGGATGCGCCGGTTTGACAAGATTCATGCGCAGGGTCGGGCGTTGCCCAAAGCGGAGTCGGGGCGTCGATGGCGGGAGCTGGATTCCTCGATGAGCTCGGATGCGCTGCTGATGAATGTCTTCTGTACGCCGGGAGTGTCGGATTCGGCGGAGGTGCGGCGGGCGCTGGGTGTGGATGGCGATGCGGAGCCGGTGTTTGGATGGAAGGCGCGCGTGCCGCTGGCCAACGGGCGAGGCGACCGGACCGAGGTGGATATGCGGTTGGGTTCGCTGCTGGTGGAGGCCAAGCTGACGGAGGGAGATTTCCAGACCTGCAGCGCGGCGGTGGCGGAGGGGTATCGGGACTTCGATGCGGTGTTTGAGCGGGAGATGTTGCCGCGTGTGGAGTTGAGGGAGGCCAGGCGGCGGACCGCTGTGGAGTTTGCCGAGGAGTTTACGCAGGAGTGGGAGGAGCCTGCGCCGGATGCGGAGTTGGCTCTCGAATATCAGGCGGGGATTGTGGAGCGGGCGCGGGAAGCGGAGCTGGCCGAGGCGGGGTATGCCGGGTATCAGCTCATACGGAATGTGCTGGCCGCCTATGCGGAGAAGTGCAGCTTTTGCGTGATTCACGATGAGCGCCGGCCGGACTTGCGGGAATCGTGGTTCGAGGTTATGGCGGCGGTGAAGAGCGCGGAGATGCGGGTGCGGCTGAAGGTGCTGACGTGGCAGGAACTCGCCCGCATGCTGCCGGAGGAGTTGCAGGAGTTTCTGGATTTGAAGTATGGAATTGCGCGTGCGGGGCGGGTTGGCGCGAGAGCTGAAGAGGTTTAATCCCTATTCCCTAGTCCCTAGCCGCAATTCCCTGCCCTACACCACCGCCTCCACATTCTCCACCCCCGCCGTCCCAAACAGCCGCCGATATCGATCCACCTCGTCCCGCGGCCCCATAGCCTTCCGGTAGTTGTCAGACAGTTTCACCGCCGCGCGTCCTTCCACTTCCGTAAGCTTGCACACCAGGCTCACCGGATTGAACCCCTCATCCCCCAGCGGATTGCAATTCCGAAAATCGTTGGTCAGGAACGTTCCCCATCCCGCGCTGAACCGTATCCTTCTGTCGGCTACCCACATGCTTTCATCCTTGAAGTCGCCTGCGCTCTGGAAATCCCCCGGCATGGCTCCATTCCGCAGTCTCCCACCGAAGTAGGCATGAAGGCCAAGAATCTGCCCCACATCCAGCGCGTCCGAGGCAATCAGCCGCTTCTGCCGCGGATCGCGCCCGTGCCGCTCCAGCCACACAATATACTCATCCCCCGCAACATAGGGATCCTTGCTGTCCATCCTCTGCCCGGTCCAGTCCGCAACCCACTCGGGCGCGTTCTCAAGAAACTGCGTAGTCCCAAACGTATCCGGGAGCAGAATCAATAACTCCCCCTGGTAAGTCCGCTGCCACAACTCCAGCACGCGATACTGCGCCCGGTGCAACTCCTCGTCGCTGTCCGCCAACGCAGCCATCGCCATCGGCAGCTCATGCGCATTGGTCCCGATGGCCTCCAGATCGTGCTTGTACGCCAGATAAGTATTCGAGCTCCCCGCAAAGCTCGCGCCCAGCACATCGCTCATAGCCTTCACAACATACTCATGCCACAGAAAGCTATGCCGTCTTCGCGTCCCAAAGTCGCTCACGTTCAGCCGCGGAACCCCGCGCAGCCGCTCCATTTTTTCCCATAACCTGGTCTTCGCCCGCGCGTAAAGTATGTCCAGCTCAAACTCGCTCAGCCGCTTCAGGCTGGCTCGCGTCTTCAGCTCGTCAATGGCCGACAGGGCGTAAATCTCCCACATCGTCGTGTCGGTCCAAAGCCCCTCGAAGCACAGCGATATCTGACCATCCACGACGTTCAACTCAAAGTCCGACAGCCTGAAGTCCTGTTCCAGCCACTCCAGAAACGCCGGTTCAAAGATTCCCCGGCGCCCATAGAAGGTATTGCCCGCCAGCCAGATCAGCTCCGACTTATGAAACTTGAGCTTCCGCGTCGCTTCCAGTTGCTCCCGCAACTGCTCCACATCCACCAACTCGCCCAGCCGCACTTGGCGGGTGCGGTTCAGCAGCGTAAATGTCGCATGGGTTGTCTTGAAATGCTTCCAGATAAACTGCAGCATCAGCAGCTTGTAGAAGTCGGTATCCAACAGGGACCGAGTAATCGGATCCAGTTCCCAGTTATGATCGTGAGCGCGCCTGGCAACATTGATGATCACAATAGTCCCACTTTACCGGATCGCCCTTGCAAGCCCGTAGCTCCGTCCGCGGCCAAGCCATTTCGCCGCCCATCGGCCATCGCTATTCACCGCTCGACAGACTCCATCATCCCCGCCAAAACTTCATCGGGAACAGCCGGCATGCCGCCCGCCTGCGAAGCCACCCAACTCCCCCATAGATTCCCCGCCTCATTCAGCGTTGCAAGGTCTGCGCCTTGCAGCAGGTAGTGCGCCAGCGCGGCTGTAAACGCATCTCCCGCGCCGATGGTGTCCACCACCGTGACTGGAAACCCAGGGTGCTCGTGCCACTCCTCGCGGGTTACCAGCAGGCTGCCATGTGCGCCGCGCGTCACAGCCACCATGCGGAGGGTTGGAAACTCATCGAGCAGCCGCTCGGCGCCAATCCGCAGTTGTTCCTGTGGCGACCCGCCCGCGGCAGGCAATCCAAGCATACCCAGAATCAATGGCGCCTCGGCGTCACTCATCTTCATCACTGTTGCCAACTCCAGCGACTCCTGGATCACCTCGCCGGAATAGAATGGCGCGCGCAGGTTCACATCGAACAACCGCACGCACTTTGAAGATGTCTGCGCCGCAAGCGTTTGTATCGTCTGCCGGGACTCCAGGCATCGCTGCGCCAGCGACCCAAAGCAAATGGCATCCGCCCTCTCGGCCAGACTTACCCACTGATCCGTAAGCTCGAGAAAATCCCACGCGGCCGGCTCGTGAATGGTGAACCTTGGTTGGCCGTCTTCAAGCGTCACCGTCACACGGCCCGTGGCGTGGTGTGAATCCACCTGAACATGGCTCGCGTCCACAGGCTGTGAGTCCAGCGTATCCACCGCCCGGCGTCCCAGGTCGTCGCGTCCAATCCGGCTCAGAATCGCCGCGTGATCGCCAAGACGCCCAGCCATTACCGCAAAGTTGGATGGCGCGCCGCCTAGGTGCCCCTTCGACAAAGACCCGTCGATGGGGACCCCGCCTAACCGCTCCCCCTCCGGAAGCGCGTCCCACAACAGCTCTCCCAGTCCCAAAATCAAATGTTGTTCGGTCAAAGTCTGCTCCAAAAGAACGGCCACGCTGCCAGCTAACTACTTTCTTCCTGCCAGCCTGCGTAGTCAATGCTTCCCGCATGAATATTTCGCGAAACGCGCTAACTCCCCCACGCTCCCAACCCCACCCAGCGCCAGATCGAGCAGTCCTCTGAGTTAGACGATGCGTACTCCCCCTCAGGTTGATTTGCCAAAATTCGGTGATCGGCAATCGCATCCGCCCTGGAACGGCGCACCTCGCCAAGAAACAGCCGCTGAAACCCAGCTTGGTGCTCCAGCACCCGCTCCTGCTCGTTGTTCACATAGAGAATGTCCAACTCGCCGGCCCTGCCCTTGAAACTCGTACGCATTTGCTTAAGCAACCGCCGCATGACCACCGCGCCAAACGGATTGAACAGGAAAGCGAGGCAGGGCCCCGGTGGCCACTCAAATTCCACAGCATCCCCGCAAACCATTTTCATCGGCGCGCGCGCCCGTCCCGCCTTGCGCCATACCGCGAGGTTCCTGCGCGCAATTCGATCGAGCTGCGGATGCAGCTCGACGCCCACCACGGCTTTGAAGGGCAGTACCGACGCCAGCAGGACCGCGCGGCCCATTCCGGCGCCCATATCCACAAAGGTAAACTCCTCCATAGCCGCAACCGGTAGGCTCCGGCGCCAGCGCTTCACCAGCCCCTGAATCACCGAGGGCGCCACCCCGTAGTAGGCCGTATTATGCCGATCGTGCCTTTGCCCGCTCTTCAGGTTTCGGCCCGCTATCAATCCGCTCGTCCGTACACCAAACTCAACATCGAATGGGTGCCGTGTGAATCCTTCACTCGCCTTTAGTCCCGGCAACATCCGCCGCGATGCCTTCGCATGCGCTCCTGGTTTGGCAATCGAAGCCTTGAGGGCGCGATCGCTCGATAGGCCGGCTTCGCTCTTTGTTCCACCGGCTTTTCTCTTTGTTCCATCGTCGCGCACGGACTGAACCTTAGCACACGCGGCCCGGTGTCCGGCAGTTCGATGGATTGCAAACTGGCATTTCCAAGGAACGGCGAGCAAGGAGTTAGTGACTCGAAAGTAAATAAAAAGTAACTCAGTCTCCTGTAAACTGGGAGCCATCGCTTTTTAACTTGCAATTGAAGTCGCGTTTATGCAGAATGATTCATCGACGTCCTCCCCTGATTGTTTCCATGCTTCAGCAACCGGCTGGGCGAGCCCATGTTGTCGTTTTCTCGGCGCAACACAAGGCAACCCTGAGCCGTCAAACTTTCGTGGGCGCTTTTTTGAGAGCATCCGCCCTGAATCGGGGGCGAATCACCTTGACCCGGCGACGGCCAGTACCCTAATGGTTTGGCGAAATGACTGGCTGCCTGCCGCACACCGTGGTTTTCGGTGCGCAAAACTCGTTCAACACTCCATCGAACTCACCTGGTTGTCATACGGAAAGGGAGAAGTCGAATGCCAAAAGCTGTCCCCAGAACCCACGTTTTTAATGCGGAAGCAAAGATATTCGAGGGCAGTTTGCACCTGCCTTTGGTCCACCAGATTCAACCCCAGGCCCACGCCCAGTTGCCGGCCGAGGGCGGTTACAGATCGCAACACTCCGCAGGCTACCGGCTTGAAGGCGTCCTATCCTACGGCGCCGCGCACAGCCAGGTCGCCGGCAACCTCGGCACCAAGCCGGGACAGGGATGGGAAACCCTCTCGACCACCGTAATAGAAGATCTCAATGTGCTGGAGGTCCTCACGGCGGATCGCGTTGTCGGTCAGATCATCACTGAACATCCTCTTGTTGGGTATGTGCCCATCGTCTCCTTCCTGGGAACGCGATTCGAGAATCTGCGCATCGCCGGCCACCCAGTGGATCTGGACTACGATCCCGACATTCTTGGCTCAAAGCCCGCGAAAGATGGGGCTTATACCAAAGACTCCGACCTGAAGAGCCGCGTATCAAGCCAATACGACCGCATTCTCAAGGCCAAGAACCTTCCGGAAGACCTGCACGACCGGTACAATCGACTTTCCTCTACTCTTGGCAGTCCGGAGACGGTCGAATGCTCATTGGTCAACCAGGCAGTTGGTCCATATCCTGGCCAATCCTTTGGGCATGTCATCGTGATTCCGCATTTCGGCACCATCACCCTGGCCAAGCTGACCGTAACCCACACGGACTTCGTCCAGAAAACGGGCTCGCCCAAACTGACGACTGTGAACCTGACCATGATCGATTTCCAGTTTGGTTGCGCCATATCCGGAGGCGGATCGGGCGGGGGTGGCCAAAACAACGGTGGAACCCTTCCATAGGGCGATCCGCCTCCCTGTTTGCGTTCGGCACAAACGATGCCGACCCTGCTTCGGCTCGCATTCAGGGGTTGTTGGGCGGCGTGTGGCGCGGCATTCGGCTGCCTTCCACTCGCCGCCTTGGGGCGCTGTTAATCCTGGCGCTCCTCATTCCCCTTGAAGACACGCGCCCCGGCACCACCCAGGCTGTCTACAACCACGCGCTGCAGCTCTTATTACGTGGAAACCTGATTGACAGCCAGCAGGAAGCCACGGAAGCAGCGCTGCGATTCCAGGGCATCGACCCTGCATGGTCCTCGAAGTTCCAACTGCTTGAAGCCGAAACCATGCTCTACCGCGGCTTGTACGACAATGCTCTTCACTTGCTGGCAGCCTGGCAACCCGCCTCCAGCGAACAGGAAGGAACTGTCAAGAAGTTGGCGATTGAAGCCGTTGCACTCATCCGGCAGCGGGAGACATCGACAGCGACCGAAAAACTTACTCAGGCTGAGGCAATTTGCAATGGCGCAGACTATGCAGCCTGCGGAGACGTGCTCAGGGCTCGCGGCGTTCTCGCCAACGCATTGGGGCATCAAGTCGAAGCGAGCCAACTTTATCAAAAGTCAATCGACTTTGCCCGCGCCCATCATGACCGATTCCTCGAAGCAAGCGCATCGGCGAACCTGGGATACACCGCAATTCAGAGAGATCGACTTGACGAGGCCGTGGATTGGTTGCAATCCGCTTACCGCGCATCGATGGAAATTGACGCGGAAAATATGGCGCAAAATGCTCTGGGCAATCTCGGATGGGCATACTTTCGCCAGGGAGATGACGTAAAAGGGCTCGAACTGTTTCTTGAAGCGGAAAAAAGAGCAACAGTATCCGGAAATCTGCGCATGCAGATGTTGTGGGCCGGCTCCGCCGGCAACGTCTATGGGGATTCGGGCGATCATCCGCGAGCCGTTCAGGCTTATAAGCAAGTGCTGAATCTGGCGACACAATTGGACAACAAGGAGCAGATAATAAGTGCGCTGGAGAACCTGGCCAATGAGTCGATCCTGGACGGGAAGCCGGACGAGGCAAATGCCTATGTCGATCGTGTCGCTCCCATGTTGCGCGCCGGCGGAAATCGCAACGATGAACTGTCTGTCATGCTGACCCAGGGAAAGATCGCGGCGGCAAGGCATCAGGACCGGCAAGCTGAGGCGATCTTCCGCACCATTGAACGGGACCCGCAGACCGGAGTTCAGTTGCGGATGGTCTCGGAATATGAGCTGGCCAAGCTGTTTGAGTCGGAAGGCAAAGCCGATGCCGCGGATCGCATGTACAAGACGTCCCTGAACTCCTTCGAGACCGGCCGTGCCCAGCTCAAGAGCGAAGACTCAAGACTCTCCTTCGTTCACAATGCAGGCTACATCTACGACGACTATGTCCATCTGCTTGTAAAACAAGGCAGAAAAGATGAGGCTCTCACTGTCGCCGACCGCAGCCGCGCTCGAACGCTGGAGCAGGGCCTGGGCACAGGCCTCTCCGAAACTTCATCCCAGACGACCGCGTTCAACCCGCGTCAGGTTGCCAAAAAGACCGGAGCAACCTTGCTGTTCTATTGGCTTGACCGGAAACAGTCTTACTTGTGGGCGATTGCTCCGGAAAAAATCTTGCTCATTACGCTCCCTCCCGATGCCGACATTACCGCCCGCGTCGAGCGCTACCGCAAGGCCATTCTTGACTTACAAGATCCTCTGCAGTCCAGCAACCAGGATGGCATCGAGTTATATAAGTTACTGGTAGCTCCGGCCTCGGCAGTTATTCGCGCCAATACTCCAGTTGTGATATTGGCCGAGGACGAACTGAACCACCTGAACTTCGAAACCCTGCTGGCTCCCGGTCCCAGCCCCAATCGCGATCGGAGTTCAAACTCCACATCCAACGCTCATTATTGGATTGAAGACGCAACCCTGCTTTCGGCGCCATCGCTGGCCACGCTCGCTGCCGCAAGACCGGCTCGGGGTGCGGATCGAAACTTGCTGCTGCTCGGCAACCCGGTCTCGCCCAGCCAGGACTTTCCCAGCCTCCCCTTGTTCGGCTTTGAAATGACCCGGATTGAAAGACATTTCTCCGCTCGCGATCAAGCAGTCTTCGCGGGACAGCGGGCCAATCCCGAGGCATATCTCACCAGCAATCCCGCGCAATATTCTTATATTCACTTTGTCTCTCATGCCGTCGCCAGCCACACCGATCCACTGGATTCGGCCATCATCCTCTCACCAACCACCGAAAGCGGAAACTCCTTCAAGCTTTATGCACGCGACATCATGCAGCACCCCATCGACGCCCGCCTTGTAACCATCTCCGCGTGCAATGGCAGCGGCACCCGCTCCTATGCGGGAGAAGGTTTGGTGGGCCTTTCCTGGGCCTTTCTGTATGCCGGCGCGCACAGCGTCATCGGCGCCTTGTGGGAAGTGAGCGACGACTCAACTCCCCGCCTCATGGACACTCTCTATCAAGGTCTTCAGGACGGCCAGACTCCGGCTGCGGCGCTACGTCAGGCAAAACTCAACCTGCTTTATTCGCACGCGGCCTCTCACATTCCCTATTATTGGGCGCCGTTCCAGATCTACACGCGGCAATAACTCCCAGTAGTAACGAAAGCTCCCTGAAGACGAATTTCCCTGAGTCTGTGCTTGCAATTCGATTCAGCATTTGTTCATAATTTGCAATCAGGGCCATTCCCAGTTTGTCGCCAGCCATCGGCAAGGCTCGATCCGGCACTCCGCTCGGCAACAGCCTGCTGGACCTGCCGGGCACCGCTTGGTTCTCTGACCATCGAAAGATGTGCCTGTGGCGCACAATAACGCCGATACTCAGACCGGCAGTCCAGTTGGCGCCCATTTCCATGAACACTTCCTACCTGTCAGAGACCCGGCGGTTTAGTCCAAGTTTCTTCCTGCTGGCCAGCTTGTCAGTCCTGTAGATTGGTTGCATCCGCCTTCGCCACGTCTTGAGGCCAGTTGTCGGAACATTGGGGCGTTTTGGCTTCCTCGGATTCTCTTGCCCCCGGTATTCCAATTTGACTAGTGATCGGTTTTGTTGCCGTCATCCACGCATACGGCTCTCTCAGGTTCGTAGTTTTGACCTAATAGATCACAGATTCTAACTTCAACAGGAGTCAGCGATGATCACGAATTCAGTTTCTCTTTCCCGTCCGTACCGCTTCTTCGTCGCAGCCGTGTTCGCAATGCTCGCACTGGGCTTGAGCCAAACCGCCTGCGGGCAAGCGTCCGCTCCTGTTACCCCGCACGAAGGCGTGCCCGCGACAGCGGCGGCCATTCCGAGCGGCAGCGCGGACCCCGCGCCGGCTCACAATACCGCCGCCTTGCCCGCAGTGGATGCGAGCAAGAAAGAAGCCGGGCAGAAGAGTGACGGCGCCATCAATCAAGGGATCAAGATGCATGGGCATTGGGTCATCGATGTGAAAAATCCCGACGGAACTATCGCGCAACACCGCGATTTTGAAAATTCCCTTGTGCCAAGTGCTTCACAATTTCTGATCGGATTGATGTCGGGGTACTTCACTCCCGGCGATTACTTGATCTTCCTGCAAGCGGGGACCGGGAGCGCGCCCTGCACCGAGGGCTCGCAAGGGGGGTGCGCCATCGTGCGTTCGCTCACCACGAGTCCAGGAACTGTTTACTGTGAGATCTACTACTGCAGCACTGGCCTCACCTACACCTACAATCTCGCCGGCGCTGGTCCTTTCTCAATGGTATTGCAGGGCTCGATCACGGCCAACCAGGCGGGGCAAATCGGGGAGGTCTCCACTGCCTACAACTCCTGCGCCAACATCGCTTACACCAGCATTAATGTCGCCCCGACCACCCTTGAGACTTCAAGCCCAGCCTCGTGTGTCGCCAACACAACGACAGATTGGTACGGCTCGCTGAGTCTGGCTAGCATCAGTCCCGTCACCGTGGCCTCCGGCCAGATCATCCAGGTCACCGTGACCATCACCTTCTCCTAGAGCCAGTCGGAACCGATTGCAGCGCGGATTTCCCGACGAGGGAAGGAGGAAGCGATGAGATTTCCGGAGAGAGCGTGGCGGGGCTTCGGCCCCTTCGTCCTTGTGCTGTCTCTGCTGGATCATGGCGTTGTTCGCGC
>Ga0302278_10002874_pt1 | contig 19403 bp, 18 predicted proteins | sample III_Bog_N3_2_FD_194543 | JGI IMG/M metagenome (GOLD analysis project Ga0302278, IMG submission 194543) | Peat permafrost microbial communities from Stordalen Mire near Abisko, Sweden - III_Bog_N3_2 | ecosystem: Environmental > Terrestrial > Soil > Wetlands > Peat | place: Sweden: Abisko...
GGCCGGGCGGCCCCGGTCTCTAACCACAACCAGGGTGCCACCGGTCCCTCGCTTTTGGGGACCGGTGACGGCGCTGGAGGGGCTGCCTGCTAGGGACAGCGCCGCGTTGCCGAATTCCGCTGGTCTAAATTGTGGTGGACTATGTAGGAACTGAGCATCTTGGCGAGGTCACAGCGCCCCGCCCACATCGGCTGCTAAAATGCTGCGCATGGAAACCATCCAATATAACCTTCCGCAGAGCCGTATTCCTCAAGCCTGGTACAACATTCTTGCCGATTTGCCCCGGCCATTGGCGCCGCCTCTGCATCCCGGCACGCTGCAACCCATTGGTCCGGACGACCTTGCCCCGCTGTTTCCCATGGGCCTTATTCTTCAAGAGGTTAGCGCGGAGCGGGAGATCGAAATCCCCGAGCCCGTGCGGCAGATTTATGCGCAGTGGCGTCCCTCGCCGCTGTTCCGCGCGCGACGCCTGGAGAAGGCGCTCGACACCCCTGCGCACATTTACTACAAGTACGAGGGCGTAAGCCCGGCGGGCTCGCACAAGCTGAATACGGCCGTTCCGCAGGCGTATTACAACAAGATCGAGGGCACCAAACACCTGTCAACCGAAACAGGCGCGGGCCAGTGGGGCTCGGCGCTGTCCATGGCTTGCTCGTTCTTTGAGCTTGATTGCAAAGTCTTTATGGTGCGTGTGAGCTATAACCAGAAGCCCTACCGGCGCGCGCTGATTGAGGCCTTTGGAGCCACCGTTACCGCGAGCCCCAGCATGGAGACTGAATCGGGCAGGGCGATTCTGGCCGCGCATCCTGACTCGAACGGCTCGCTGGGAATTGCCATTTCAGAGGCCGTGGAAGTGGCCGCGAAAGATCCGCACACCAAATACGCGCTGGGCAGCGTGTTGAACCATGTCCTGCTTCACCAGACAGTGATCGGCCTGGAAGCCATACAGCAGATGGAATTGGCCGCCGACGAGCCTGACGTGATCATCGCATGCGCCGGTGGCGGCTCAAACTTCGCCGGCCTGGCCATGCCGTATGTTGGGCGCAAGATCAAGGGCCAGTCGAACGCGCGCATCGTGGCCGTGGAGCCGGCCGCGTGCCCCAGCATGACCAAGGGCAAGTTTCTATACGACTTCGGCGATACGGGGCATTTGACGCCGCTGGTGAAGATGCACACGCTGGGCTCGACCTTTATGCCGCCGGGGATTCATGCGGGCGGGTTGCGGTACCACGGCATGGCGCCGCTGGTGTCGCATGTGCTCGACCTGGGATTGATTGAGGCGGCTACGGTGCAGCAGTTGGATGCGTTTGCGGCGGGGATCACGTTTGCGCGCGCGGAGGGAATTGTGCCGGCTCCCGAGGCCAACCACGCGGTTGCGCAGGCCATAACCGAGGCGCTGAAGGCAAAGGAAGAAGGCAGGCAGAAGACGATTCTGTTCAACCTGAGCGGGCATGGGCACTTCGATATGCAATCGTATCTCGACTACCAGGCGGGCAAGCTGGAGAACTACGAGTATCCAGCGGAGGAGATTGCTATGGCTCTGGCGGGGTTGCCGGCGGTGGGGTGAGGCAGAGGCCACGCTGCCCGAATCTTTGAGGGTCGAGTTATCCCAGGTCCGAGAATCCGGACCTGGGGCACCCACAATTGTTACCTATGGGAAGTGGGCCAGCCGGTGCCTGTTTGGGATTGTTCGATCAGGCTAACCAAGTTGGACAGGCGAGTTGGATCCACGTCGCTGACCGCGATTACATCGAGATCGTCGTTGCTGAAACGAGCCACATGAAACCCTGCGTATTCTGCCGACGACCCGTACGACAATGCGGCGGAAGTTCTTTGCCGCACGAAGACGGACACACGGTGCTTGCCGATGCTGTAGAGCAGCAACGCGGCCGGCTGGTTGCGGACGTAGGTCAGGTTGGCTCCTTCGAGCTTTGTGTCGCTTGGCAAATTCTCAGGGAGATTGAAGCTGAAAGGTATCTTGCCTTGAAACCATGGCTTCACTGTGTGCCTGTCGGAAGATACCACCTGCGGCGGAAGGTTCGCCGCCAGCGTTGCCACGTGCTGATCGCAGACTTCGGTAACCAGTCCGGCGTACTCCGACGCGGCGATCGTGGTTCGATGCGAGTCGCGTTCAAAGAGAAAGGCACTCCCAGACAGCAACAGGCATACGAATGCGGTGGCCCAACCGGCGAAGCCAAGCAGTCTCACTGGCTGCGTGGATGCGTGCAGCGCTACTGCTTTGGATGGGGCACTCTCTTGCCGAACCATGCGCGCCAGGCGTTCCTCTAGCTGCGGCGGAGGCGCGAAGCGATGTCCCGCTCTTTCCGTCGCAGATTTGAGCATACTTTGATACAGCGCGGCCGAGGTGCACGCTGGACAGCTTGCCAGATGCTCATTGGCAACGGCGAGTTGATCCGCTGAAAGTTCGCCGTCAGCAAGGGCGTTGAGCAGGCTGGGAGTGAGGTGATCGGTCATGCGCGGACCTCGCTGGACAATGCTTCAGGGGCAAGTAGAAATTCGCGCAAAGCTCTGCGCCCGCGGGCAATCCGCGACATGACTGTGCCGATGGGGATATCGAGAACCATGGCAATCTCTCGGTACTTCATCTCTTCGATGTCGCAAAGCAGAATGACTTCGAGCAGCGGGGAGGGGAGTTTTTCCATGGCGTCGCGGATCGCGGCCTGGTCGCCGAGGCGAACAAGATTCAACTCCGGAGTCTGCCGGTCGATAGCGCCCTCGGGAACCTGCCTCGGCCCCAATTCATCGCCCCGCTCCAACTCATCTTCGAGAGCGATGGTGCGCTGCGCCGCGAGTCCACTGCGCGAGGTGAGCCAGGTGTTGCGCAGGATGCGGAAAATCCACGCCCTGAAGTTTGAGCCCGGCTCAAAGGTCGAGAATCCGCGAAGGGCTTTTAGAAATGTCTCCTGCACCAAGTCCTCCGCGTCGGCCGGATTGCAGCAGAGCCAGACGGCGACGTTGTAGAGCGAAGGAAAAAGCGGCATGGCAAGCTGCTCAAACGCAGAGATTTGAGCAGCGGGCTCCGGAGCCGATCGTTTCCATGGCAACCGCATCGTCACATTCGAACTATCTCATCTTCTCTCCAGTTATGAGAACTGGCATTCCGCAAAATTATTCCTGGATTGTGGGGAATAAAAGTCCAATTGCCCGGTTTGCATCGGTGGAGGATTTTCCCATGAAGGATGCGAATCGCGAGTTACACGCGCAGACGCAGGTTCAGACCGCCACGCCTGCCGACGCAACGCAAATCAATCCGGTTGAGAACGACGGAATCGACCGGCGAAACTTTCTGAACTGCATGGCCTGGGCAGGAACCGGCCTTTTGTGGACGATGGCGGGCGGCGTTCCCTCGTCCAGACTTTTTGCCGCAACGTCAGGCAGCCAGGCGGCCCACCAAAGCGCGGGTTCCGGTTTCAGCTTCGTCCAGATCAGCGACAGCCACATCGGCTTCAACAAGGCGGCCAACCAGGATGTGACCGGAACGCTGAAACTGGCACTGGACAAGATCAACGCACTCCCTGGAACGCCGGATCTGCTGCTGCACACAGGCGACATCACCCACTCGTCCAAGCCGGCTGAGTTCGATACGGTGCAGCAACTCATCAAAGGCGTCAAGGCCGGCGAATTCTTCTATGTTCCCGGCGAGCACGATATCGCTACCGACGATGGGGCAACGTATCTGGAGCGGTTCGGCAAAGGGACGCAGGGCAGGGGCTGGTACAGCTTTACTCATAAGGGTGTGCACTTCGTGGGGCTCAACAACTGCCAGCAGGTGGACGCGATGGGCAAGCTTGGCGACGACCAACTAAGCTGGCTGAAGGCGGACCTGGGCGGATTGCCGGCGTCGACGCCGATTGTGATTTTTGCGCATATTCCGCTGTGGATGGTATACCCGGAGTGGGGATGGGGCACTCCGGATGCAGCAGAGGCGCTGACGTACCTTAAACGCTTCGGCTCGGTGACGGTGCTGAACGGTCACGTTCACCAGGTGGTACAGAAGGTAGAAGGCAATGTTGCGTTCCATACTGCGATGTCGACGGCATTCCCGCAGCCAGCGCCTGGCTCGGCTCCGCACGCCGGGCCCATGGTAGTTCCCGCCGGCAAGCTGAAGAGCGTTCTGGGCATTGCCGAAGTAAAATACATTGCCAGGCATAGCCATCTGGCACTGGTCGATTCCCCGCTTGAGGAAATGTCGTGAAGAGAGTTCGTGCCGCGCTTGCCGGCTGCGCAATTGCACTTGTGGCCTCACTGGTACTGGCCCGCATTCATCCATTTGGAGACGCGGGCCTCTATCAGGCCAAGGGCACGCAGCCGTCCATCCTGACCAACGCTCAAGTGCCCGCGAAGGTGCGGGTCATTCTAGTTGAAAAGTGCGCGGACTGCCACTCCAATCAAACCAGAGCGCCATTCTACGGGCATCTTGCACCGGCTTCGTGGCTTATGGAGCGGGACATTGTGGAAGCCCGGAAGGCTATGAATCTTTCCCTGTGGGACTCCTATCCGGCTGACAGAAGGCAGACGCTTGCGGCGAAGATTGTGCAGCAGGCGAAGTCGCACCAGATGCCGCCGTTGCAATATCGGGCGATCCATTGGAACGCTGGAGTCGGCGATTCAGATGTGAAGTTGCTGGGCGATTGGGCGCACGCGGTGCAGCTTGCGGGCGCGGGTGGCGGGATGGCCGGCGACGGCGACCCGGCGCGGGGTAAGGCGCTGTTTGAGAAGCACTGCACCGGCTGCCATGCGCTGAATGCGAACCGCGAAGGGCCGAAGTTGCAGGGGGTTTACGGGCGCGCCGCCGGAATGGCGGAGGGATTTGCTTACTCCGCGGTGTTGAAGAAGGCAAAGATTGTCTGGGACGATAACTCGCTGGGAAAGTGGCTTGCCGATCCCGATGCGTTTCTCCCGGGCAACGATATGGATTATCTGGTTGTCAAGGCGCAGGAACGGCTGGACTTGGTGAGTTACCTGAAGCAGGTTTCAGGCAGGTAACCGATCCCACCACAGGATTACTTCCCTGGCGGTCAACACAGATTTCGGTTCGACCATTCGTTTGGCCAAGTTGGCCCACCGCGGCGTTTGAGCATCCAGAAAGACAAGACAGTAAAAGTTGCGGGACTGATTGAACTTAGAATCCCATCACGTTGTATCCGCAGTCTACATAAAGTACTTCTCCGGTCACCGCGCTGGAGAGGTCGCTGGCGAGGAACAGAGCCGCGCCGCCAACCTCGAGCTGGTCTACGTTGCGGTGCAGCGGAGCACGGTCGGCGTGGGCCTTCAGCATGTCGGAAAGGTCGCCGACACCGCGGGCTGCCAGGGTCTTTATCGGGCCTGCGGAAATGGCGTTGACGCGAATGTTCTTGGCACCGAGACTCCAGGCAAGATAGCGGACCGTGCATTCCAGTCCGGCTTTGGCCACGGCCATTACATTGTAGTTAGGCACCACCTTTTCAGCGGCGTAGAAGCTGAGAGTCATTACGCTCCCGCCCTCGGTCATCAGTGGAGCAGCCGCGCGGGTGACGGCGATAAGCGAATAGACGCTCACGTCAAGTGCAATGCGGAAGCCCTCGCGGGAAGTATTGATGAAATCGCCGCGCAGATCGGCCGGAGGGGCAAATGCGACAGCGTGGACGAGGATGTCGATTTTGGCGTATTTCTGCTGAAGAGCCGCGAAGAGAGTCTCGATCTCGGTGTCGTTGGAGACGTCGCATTGGAACCCCGATGCGCCTGGAAGTTCCTCGATGAGCGACTGAGCCTCAAGCTTCATGCGCTCGTTTTGATAGCAGATGGCCAGGGTTGCGCCCGCCTCGTGGAGCTTTTGGGCTATGCCCCAGGCGATGGAACGCTTGTTGGCCAGCCCGAAGACCACGGCCGTCTTACCCGCCAGATTGATCATGCTTTCTTTCTTCCTCCATGGCCCAGGCAAAAGGGGATGCCAAGCCAATCAATAGACAGAATATCAGTCACTCAAGAATATCAGCCGCCGAGGTCAACCAGCTCGACTTTGCCAACTGGACGATTGAGAAACCGGGAACCGAGGCGCTCGAACTTTTCAACGGAGTCTGTGGCGAAGCAGCGCAGCGTGGTTTGAGGGGCGATCTCAACCATCGTTCCGCCATCAGCCTGCGGATGAGTGGAACCTGATGGGTCTTGCTGGGTGAAGATGAGGGCTGCGGCCTCGGCTGCGGCCTCTGCGGAGTCGATGACTCGAATGCGGTGGGAAACAGCGCGAGAAATGAGCGGGCGGAGCAGCGGGTAATGCGTGCAGCCGAGAACCAGCGTATCGGGATCGAGTCCTTCGGCGGCGGCCTGGGCCGAGAGTTCCTCAAGATAGATGCGGATGACTTCGGCGGTTACCGGATGGTCTGTCCAGCCTTCCTCGACCAGCGGGACCAGCAGCGGACACGCTTTCTCGATTGCGCGAAGGCCTCGGGCGCGGCAGGCCGAGGAATAGGCATGGCTTTGGACGGTTGCGTCGGTGGCGATGACCAGCACGTCGCCGGAGCGGGAAGCGGAGCGCGCCGCGGAAGCTCCAGGCTCGATAACGCCGAGAACCGGGACGGGAACGGCGTCCTGAATGGCGTCGAGCGCCAGGGCGCTGGCGGTATTGCAGGCGATGACCAGGAACTCCGCACCTTGTTCGCGGACGAGGAATTGGGCGCTCTGTGCGGCGTAGCGGGCAATAGTGCGGCGCGACTTGGAGCCGTAGGGCAGGCGGGCCGTGTCGCCCAGAAAGACGAACTGCGCCTGCGGAAACCGCTGGATGAGCGCGCGCAGCACGGTGAGGCCGCCGAAACCGGAATCGAATACGCCGATGGTGTGGGTCATGGTTCTTATACCGCGGGTCTAGTGATGCGAGCCAAATCCGCGAGGGTTTTGGATATCCAGCACAAGTCCATGAAAACACTTCTTTCGTATGGATTGCGCGTTCCGTTTTTGTAGAGAATCGCGTCGAGGTTATGATTGACGAACCGATAGTCGTCTAGCATGTTCGGCACGGACGGCATGTGGTCACGCCAGAATGCGCTGGAAAGTTCACGGAGAACGCCTTCCGGCGTGCCGTTCTGTATGTTGGCATCGGTTCCATTCAAATCGCTGGCTGATCTTTGGATTCGATAGGGCTCCGACTCCCAAACAAACCAGTCGTGGCGGCTGGGGTATAGCTTTTGCCAGGTGATTGTCATGCCCAGTTCCAGGGGCATGTTGAAGCGTGGCACAGCCGTTGGCGCGACGCTAAGTTCTACCCGGGAAAGATCATGGATCGAATAGCGGCAGCTCTGGATGAGCTTGAAGATTCTGTCCAGCCTGCGCTCTCCGCCGGGGATTTCGGAGGCGAGATGCGGGACCAAATCCAATTGGCAGAGCCCGACGATATCGGCGACGTACAGGCTGGAGAATTCTTCGTCGTAAGGGATGTTGAGGAAAACGCCGTTTGGATCAGGCAGCGGAGGCACGCTTGCGCCTCTTTTCCGAGTCGATGGAATTCGCGGGTGCTTCTTCCTGATGGGAAAGTTGGGCCTTGAACTCGTCCACAAGTACCTGTAGCTCCTTCTGGCGAGCCTTCGAGATGGGAAAGTGTTTCGCCCATTCTTCAGAAGTGGGCCTAGGGGCCGTGATGTGAATCGGCTTGCGCATATCTCCTTCATCATACTGCGAATCCAGCGGAATAGAAACAGCAATAGCAAGCCGCATCGACTACGGTTGCGCCACGTCGTCGGTAGCCAAATAAGTGCGGGTCAGGTCGGCGTGGCCGGCCAGGGTTGCGCGTGTCTGGCCGTCAACCAGGAAGCGGACCTGCGTTACGCGTGGCAGGTTGGCGTGCAGGGTTCCGCAAAGAGATAGCACAGTAAGTGTTTCGGTTTCAATGCCTGAGGGATGGCCTGCGGCGAAGGCGCCGGTGAGGTTGACTACAGCCAGCAAGGGCCGCGTGTCGCTGGGCACGGAATCGGTGGGATTTGGGGCGGCGGGTTTGGGCCCGGCGCCCGGCATGGCGCTGGATGCATTGCTGTTGCCGGACTCCGCTCCCGGCTCTGGATTCTGGGCCGGAACCGGAAGCAGGAAAACCTGCGCGACAGAGTTGGCGCCGCCGGCTACAGGGTGACCCGACCCAGGGGCGGCGTAGAGATCGAGCAGCCTACCGAGAATGGCGCGGGCACGCTCGCCTGGGTCCTGAGGCAGCGGCAGGGACTGGGCTTGCCGAAGCAGCGAGTTGTCGTCGTCGTTGGCCACGACCAGGGTAGCCTGTTCGGCCGGCGCAACGGCGGGGGCCTGGGTGGGCGCGGAATCCTGGCCGGCCACTAGCCGCTGGTGTGCGCGCTCGCGCAGGTGCCACAGCACTCCGCCCATGGCCACCGAGGCAACCAGCAGAACGATGAACAGAATGGTCTGGTAGCGGGGAATCACGGCTCGCGCGCCTCCGTTCGCCACTCCAGCAAGGCAGCCGCGAGTGCTTCGGCAATTTGTGCCTGATAGTCCGGATCGTCCAGATCCGCGAGCGGCGGCGAACCGGTGGCGCGATCGGGAGGACTCTTCGGCGCGATCTCGACGGCCACGGCTGGACAGGTCATGCTGTCAACGGCGAGTAGAGCGGTGCGGCCCAGACTGACGGAAAGGCCTGCGCGCAGCAACGAGCTGTTCACTACCCCGGCAAGGGCCAGGGAGCGGGTGACCCATGCTGCCTGTGCCGTTTTGAAGGCAGCGAAGCGGGTCGGCTCGGCCGACGCCAGCGAAGAAGCATACAAGTGGACGCCGGAGCCGCTCTCCGTGGCGTGCAGGCTGAGACATGCCTGGGCGTTTGCATGGTTGGCGATGTCGGCGCGTCGGTTGGGGTCCACTGTCGAGTCGGATTCGCGGGTGGTGACCACCTGGATGCCGCGTGCGGCAAGAAGCGACCGGAGACGAACGCTGAGCGCGAGGGTGAAGGCTTTTTCTTGCAAGCCGCCGGTGAGCCGCCCGCCGGGGTCGTCGCCGCCGTGAGCCGCGTCCAGCACCACCACGAAGCGAGAAGGAGGAGCGGGCGGGGCTTGCTGGGCGGCAACCGAGCCGGCCCGCAAGCCGGCTGCAGCCACCACGGCCGCCAGCGCCACCATTAGCGGGGCACGCATCGGCACTGAATCAATCGAGCGCATAAATCGCCAAACCGCTTAGCAGCTTGGGAAAGAAGTCGGTGGATTTTTGCGGCATTACATCGCCTGCAAAAGCCACTTCGCGGAGTTGCTCCATGGTGACGGGGTTGGTGAGGAAAGCGACATTGGCTTCTCCGCGGCGGACTTGATCCACGGATTCGCCAGCGTCGCGAAGGTACCGCAGATTGGTCTGTTCGCGAACCTTTTCCTCGTCCAGGCCGAGCAGACGGTCGAGAATGATCGAATGCATATGGCTGAGATCGAGCTGGCGCTGCCGCTCCGGTAGCTGAGCCAGCGCGGCGGCCACCGCTTCCGCTTTGGAGCGAAGCAGAAAAGCGCCGGCTGCGGTGACTGCGACAAAGGCCGTGCCTTCCTGTTTGCCGAGCAACTCAATGTAATTAGCGGCTTCAGCGGTCGACAGCGGCTCGACGGAGAAGAACTCCTCGGCTGCATGGGCGAAGGCCGCGGGATCGAAATCGGTGAGGCTGTGAACCACACGGTGCGTGGGCAGAATGACCAGGCCATCGGAATCCATGTTGACAAAGGTCATCATGACCGCAGCCTCAGGGTATGCCGGCTGAGGAAGGTTGTTCGCGCCGTATTCGGCTTTGGCCGGCCCGTCCGGCGCATGCTCTTTGGAGTAGTTCAGCGCGGTCTCATAGCGATGATGGCCGTCGGCGATAATGAGCTTTTTGTCGGCCATTGCGGTCGCGAGCAGGCGGATGGCCGTCGGGTCGCCGACGCGCCACACCCGGTGAAGCACGCCGTATTCATCCGTAACTTCGCCTTCGGCGGGGCCGCTTTCGTCATACAGAATCTTCTCCACGCTCCCGGCCGGGTCGGAGTAGAGCATGAAAATCTGGCCGAAGTGGGCGTGCGTGGCCTTCAGCAGGTTGAGCCGGTCGCTTTTGGGCTTGGAAAGCGTTTGCTCGTGGCGAAACACAACCTCGTCGGCGTATTCGTGCAGCTTGCCCAGAGCGATAAAGCCGCGCCGTTCCTTCACATCGCTGGTTCCGGGGACGCGAAAACGCTGAGAATACGCAAAGATGCAGGGATCTTTTTCCTGCACAAGAACGCCCTGTTCGCGCCAGGATTTGAAGTCGCGGGCCGCGCGGGTATATACGCTTTCGCCGCGCTCCGCGTCAAAGAGCTCAGGCAGGCCCAGGATGATGCGGACCAGGTTGTAGGGGCTTCGCTGGTAGTATGCCTGTTGCATGGAAGGCGAGATTTTGTCGTAGGGCTGAGTGACAACGTCATCCAGCTTTACCAGTGAGGGATTGTAACGCCAGGCGCGAAATGGATAAATGCGGGCCATACGGAAAATCGAGCTCCCCGTGGAACGATTGGATTTGCGCACTGGACTCCGAAGTTGGGGCCATCGGGACGCTTGCACGCTCAGGCTCGATTGTATCCCAGTGGCTTTCGAGGGCATTCCATTTCAGTTGACGAACAGGTTGGTTCTTTATTGAAAAGCCGAGTGCAATCCGATGACACCAGCCACACATCAATCGTGGTAATATCGCGTTCAATCTTTGGTGTTGCTACATGAACACGCTTCATCGCGGGTGGGTCAATCAGGGCGGGCTTGGCAATCTCCGGCTGTTTCGCCGCCGGGCATGGATTTGCGCCGTGGCGGCGGTCCTGTGCGTGGCCGTGCGCGTACCTTGGGCCAGCGGGCAGGATCAGGAAGATCCGCTGAACAAAGTTCATACGCCGCCGCCGGCAACGGCCACGCCGGCCAGCGGCGCTCCGGCGGGCGCCGAAGCTCCCGCGGTAACCGGCGCCGCCTCGCTCAAGGTTCGTCCCGGCGAGCGTATCAGGCTGAATGTGGATATGGTGCTGGTGCCGGTTACGGTCACCGATCCCATGAACCGTTTGGTCACCGGCCTCGAAAAGGAAGACTTCCAGCTCTACGAGAACGGCGGCGAACAGAATATCGCCACCTTTGCCGCCGAGGATGCGCCCGTGTCGATTGGGATTATCTTCGATCTCTCCGGCTCCATGAGCACCAAGCTGATTCGCGCCCGGGAGTCCATTCTGCAATTCATCCGCACAGCCAATCCGCAGGATGAGTTTTTCGTGATCGGATTCAACGACCGGCCGGAGTTGATTGAGGACTTCACCAATTCGGTGGAGGATATACAGGCGCGGCTTGCCACGGTACGCAGCGGCCATCGGACGGCGCTGCTGGACGCGATTTACTACGGCCTCACCAAGATGAAGGAGGCGCGCCACGAGCGCAAAGCGCTGCTGGTGGTCTCCGACGGGGGCGATAACCGATCGCGCTACACCGAGGGCGAATTGCGCGCTCAGGTGAGGGAGATGGACGTGGAGATGTATGCCATTGGGATATTCGATCCGTACGCCTCCACGCCAGAGGAACGGTCTGGTCCGCAGCTGCTGAACGACTTGAGCGATGAGACCGGCGGGCGGCTGTTCCGTGTGGACGATATTGCGGATATGGGAGACATCGCCGAGAAGATTTCGACCGAGCTGCGCAACCAATATGTGATAGGGTACCGGCCCAAGGTCCTCACCCGGGACGGCAAGTGGCGTAAAGTGAAGGTGAAGGTAAATCCTCCTCAAGGATTGCCCCCACTGACTGTCCATGCACGCACCGGCTACTATGCGCCTTTGCAATAACGCGGTTTTCGCGATCCTTTTGTTCGCGGCAGTGCTCCCAGTGCCGGCACAGCAATCGCCTACCCCGGCTGCTGGTTCCGCTGGGACGCAGGCGCCGCCGAGTCAGGGTCCATCGCTCACGGTCGATCGCGACCCGGTAAGGTCGCCGGACGCCGAGCCGCCTAAGCTTGAGGGCACCGGATCTGTGCGCAGGCAGGGCGAGGGCTACATTCTGCACACCGACGTGGAAGAGGTGGTGCTGAACGCTACGGTGCTGGACGGCAACCGGCTGGTTCAGGATCTTACAAAGGAGAACTTCCAGGTCTCCGAGGACGGAATAAAGCAGACTCTGATCAGCTTCCAGCACACCGACCTTCCAGTCTCGATTGCAATCGTGGTGGACAACTCCGGGTCGATGTCGAAGAAGCGGCCTTCGGTGAACAAGAGCGCGCTGGATTTGATTCAGGCGTCGAACCCGCAAGACGAGGCGTTTGTGGTGAACTTCTCCGACGAGGCGTTCATCGATCAGGAATTCACTTCTGACGTGAACAAGCTGCGCGACGGGTTGAGCCACATTGAATCCAGAGGCGGGACGGCGCTTTATGATGCCGTGGTGGCCTCGGCGGACAAGCTGGTGGCGGACGCCAAGCGTTCCAAACAGGTGCTAATCTTGATTACCGATGGGGAAGACAACGCCTCGACGCTCAACCTGGAGCAGACCATCCAGCGCGTGCAGCAGTTGTCCGGGCCGGAGATTTATTCCATCGGGCTGCTATTTGGCGACGAGATGAGCCGGGCCGAGGCGCGGCACGCGCGCCGGGCGCTCGAGATGCTTTCGACGGAGACGGGCGGCATCGCATATTTCCCCAAGTCCATCGAGCAGATTGACCAGATAGCCGCCGAAGTGGCCCGCGATATCCGGAACCAGTACACGCTGGGCTACCACTCCACCAGGCCGACCACGGAACAGGGCTTCCGGCGCGTGCAGGTGACCGCGGAAGCCAAGGGCATGGGCAAGCTCGATGTGCGCACCCGGACCGGATATTTTCCGGTGGTGCGGGTGGGGAAGCAGGCGGCGGCTTCGAGTACGAAGTAAGTCGAGATCGCTCTGCGTCCTTCCCTCCCCCAGGAAGCTGTCATCCTGAGCGGAGTCGAAGGATCTGCGGTTGCTTCTCAGCTCCTCCCTGAAAACGCGCTGGCCCGCCCAGCCACGATAAGCTAGAAGCCAGGAGCTAGAAGCCAAAATCCAACCATGCCAGACTACAAATACTCCACTCTTGCCGTTCATGCGGGGCAGCATCCCGACCCACTGACGGGCGCGGTGAACGTGCCTGTTTACCTTTCATCCACCTTTGAGCTTACCGGCATCGGCACAGACCGCGGCTGGGACTACTCGCGCGCCGGAAACCCGACCCGGGATCGCCTCGAAGTGGCGTTGGCTGCGCTGGAAGGCGGAACCAGCGGACATGCATTTACCAGCGGGATGGCGGCGATTGCGGCGCTGGTGGCCATGCTGCGCGCGGGCGACCACCTGATTTGCTCGCGCGATGTGTATGCGGGCACCGTGCGCCTGCTGGACCAGATTGTGTCGGGTTACGGGATCGCCATTGAATACGTTGACACCAGCGATTTGAAGGCTGTGGAAGCGGCAATCCGGCCGTCAACAAAACTGATCCATATTGAGTCGCCGAGCAATCCGCTGATGATCCTTACCGACATTGCCGGCGTAAGCGAGATTGCGCACACTCACGGAATTGAGGTCAGCGTGGACAACACGTTCCTGTCGCCGGTGCTGCAAAGCCCGCTCAAGCTGGGCGCGGATATCGTGATGCACTCGACCACCAAGTACCTGAACGGCCACTCCGACGGACTCGGCGGGGCGCTCATCGGCTCCAAGCCCGAGCACAAAGAGCGCTTCTTGCTGGTGCAGAAGGCGGCGGGCGGGGTGATGTCGCCCTTTGAGTGCTTCCTGGTGCTCAGGGGCATCAAGACTTTGCCGCTCAGGGTGCGGCAGCACGAAGAGAACGGGCTGGCAGTGGCCGAGTATTTGTCGACTCATCCAAAGGTGAGCAAGTTGGCCTATCCGGGGTTGAAGAGCCATCCGCAGTATGATTTGGCCGTGAAACAGCAAAAGGGATTTGGCTCGATGATGAGCTTTGAGGTTGACGGGCGCGAGGCCGCGGGACGGTTCCTGAAGGCGATCAAAATCTTCTTGAGTGCGGAGTCGCTTGGCGGCGTGGAGTCGCTGGCATCGCACTCGGCCACCACAACGCATGCCTCAGTAACCGCGGAACAGCGCGCGGCCATGGGGATTAATGAGGGGCGAATCCGGTTGTCGATCGGCATTGAGGACAAGGAAGATTTGATTGCCGATCTGGAGCAGGCGCTGGAGGCGGTGTAAGGGCGTGAAGGATGAGTGATTGCCCTGTCGATATCACACGGATGCAGCCCGTCGATTCAATCGAAGGCGACTCAATTGACGATACAAAGCTTCTCCGAGAGATGGCGAAGGAAGCTCACGACTTTATGCGCGAACAAGAATGGTGTGAGTGCATTGATCATCAGTATCTGGCATACGGAGTTGGCGGGGTCGTTGCCGTTTTTCTGTTTCAGATTACTCCGACCTCCGAGGATGTCGACTCGTTTCTATGGGTGATTGTCGGCGATCTACCGCCCGCCTTTTTGGTTGTCGACGATAATCCGACAGCATCCGATGCCATAGAGGGATATTGTGTGGAAATGATGGCGTGGGTTGAAGCGGCGGAGGCGGGCGAAAGCCTGGACGACTTGATCCCTGTGAATGCGCCACCAACTCCTGGCAATATTCAGCAGCTCAAAGGGAGGCTTGATTTTCTGCGTTCTGAGATAATTCCCCGCGCGAAGGCCTAGAGAACCGTCAAGGGCGGGATACTGGAGCGCCGTCAAGCGGTGTTTCCACCGCACGCAAGTCAAGCAAGTAGCGCGCAAAAAATGCACGAAAATGCATCGAAAACAAACCGTCTAAGGGCGAATAAGGGCGATATTGATGCATTTTCGCGCACATAATTGTGCAAGTAAGCGTTTACATTCTAGGGAAAGTGCATGCAGTGCTGGCATCTGGCGGCGTGCGCACGGCCGGGGCTTCTCCCTGCCAATTGAGGTCCGCGGCCTCCCCGGTCCCCAAAGGCCAGGGACCGGGGGCACACTCAACTTGATCATGCTCGGTGTGAGACCGAAGCCGCCACCGGATAGAACAAACGCAGATTCTTCGACTCACCACCCCCAAACTGAAGAACGTTTGGGGCCCCGTTCGCTCCCTATGAACAGGATACTGTTGCTGTGATGAGGACGAGTTGGAATCCGAGTGTTTTGGCTTGTTTGCGGAGGCGCTTTTCCTGGCGTTGTGCTTGTTTTTTGTCTTCTTTTACGAAGACGGTCTCATCGTAGTGTTGTCCTGTGGTGAGCAGGTGGTAGATGATGCGCGCTAACTTGTGGGCGGTGGCTGTGATGGCCTGGGGGCCGCCGAGGCGGGCGCGCATACGGCGATAGAAGTTGCCCAGGTGAGACTTGCTGCGGGCCAGCGTTTGGGCTGCAATTCGCAGTGCATGGCTGGCACGGTTATTGGTCTGGCGCGTCTTTGACGACAGTACCTTGCCGCCGCTTTTGGTGTTGGCAGGGCACAAGGCAAGCCAGCTGGCGAAAGCTGCAACGTTGGCGAAATGTCTAAGGTCGGGGCCGATTTCGGCCAGCAAGATGTGCGCGGTAAGGGCGCTGATGCCGGGGATGGTTGTCAAGTCGACTCCAAAGACTCGATTTAGCTCTGACCCCATGTCGAAGCGAAACTGGTTTTTGCTGCGCTTTTGGAATCTGGGATCAGGTGGTGTGGCAGGGGAGGATGGGGGAGGATCGATTTTACCGTTGAGCAGACGCATGAGCCGCTCGATTTCCCTGTCGCAGTCGGCTATCAGTTCCTGATAGTGCTTGTAGGCGGTCAGAGACTGCTTGAGGGTGAACAGGTGCTCGGAGCGGTAGTTGCCGACCAGCGACTTGATTACCGTGTCCTGGTCTGAGCGCACGCGTTGATTGCACAGAGCGGCCAGCCGAACCGGCGAGCGCTCGCCAGCCACGATGGCTTCGATGATGGCCATGCCACTGAGTCCGGTGATGTCGCTGAGCACATGATGAATTTGCAGATTCATTTGCGTAAGCGCCTTGTGCATGTGCTGCACATGGACGGAGGCTATCTCGATCAGACTGGAGCGGTGACGGCTCAACGCGCGGATGGCGCGGATTTCGCTTTCGGGTCGAAATGAGGCCCGCAGCAATCCTACCGAATGCAGATACTGCAACCACTGGCAATCGCTCACGTCGGACTTGCGGCCGGGAACATGCTTGACGTGTTTGGAGTTGACCAGGCAGACGCGTATACCGGCCTCCTCCAGAACCTCGTGCGGCGGGATCCAGTAGACGCCGGTTGACTCCATGGCCACTGTGGTGATGCCGCATTGAACCAGCCATGCAGCCATCTGACGCAGGTCGTCAGTGAACGTCTTAAAGCTGCGCACCGGCTGCTGATCCCGATCAGGTGGCACTGCCACAAAAATCTCTGTGGCGCCCACGTCGATGCCCGCCGCGTTAGGCTCGATGCGCTCCAGACTTAGCCCATTGCTCTTGCCCAGTTGTTGATCCATACCCTCTCCAGTGGGCTGCAGGTCGGGCCAGAGAGTGATGTGGATAATCTCCCGAACGGGATCGCGACCCACACTCCGGCCTGCGTCACCAATTTCGCAATCACTACGTCTGGGACCATGCTCCTAAACGGGCTCGAAAGCACCAATGCGCAGTCGGCCTACTTCCACAATCGCAGCCGAGTCAAGAATAGCGCCCATCGCCCGCAGTTCATCCCGGCCGTAACTCGACGCGGCGAGTCAGGCTGCTCCTGATGACCGGCTTGTAAACCCAATGGAATCAATGGCCAATTTCCCGGTCATTTTAGCCGTAACTCGCAAAATGCGAGTCAAGATGCTCAGAATGACAGCCCTTGTTTTGCTATGGACTTTGGAGACGAGACACTGGTTCAAAGATGGAAGATTCATCAAACCGGCAGCTCTTCGGCAAGGCGCAACGCATATCCAATGCCGCGTACGGTGTGCATCAGCCTGGATTCGCCGGGTTGATCTATCTTGTCGCGGACATACTTCATGTACACATCGACAATATTGGTTGCCGGCTCTGAGGACGTATTCCATACCTGTTCAAGCAAGGTGGCGCGTGAAACGGGTCGTCCCGCATTCCGCATCAGGACGTCGAGGATTGCAAATTCGCGAGGGGTTAGTTCAATTTGCCGGCCTTTCCGCTCGACACGGCGCTCTTCCCGATAAAACACCAGATCGCCAATCGAGGAACAGTTCGGGACCATGCCGGAATTCCGCCGCATAAGAACGCGGACTCGCGCCATTAGCTCTATGAGCGAGAAAGGCTTGGCAACAAAGTCATCCGCACCGGTGCGGAGAGCCATCACCTTGTCTTCCACGCGGCAGCGCGCTGTGAGCACAAGCATAGGCAACCGAGGCTGGACCGGCCGCATCCTCGCGATCACACTCATTCCGTCGAGCTTGGGCAGGTTGAGTTCCAGAATCAGCAGATCATACCGCCGCTCAGTCTCCAGCAGGCGGCAGGCCACTTCTCCGTCGTGGGCCTGATCCACGAGAAAATTTTGAGCCAGAAGCTCTGTAGTGAGAAAGCGGGCGAGCGAGAGATCGTCATCGACGATGAGAATGCGCGGTCCGGCGGTATTGCTTATCTCCGCAGCGGTCCGCGCGCGACGCACGAGTTCGCCTTTCGGCGCATCAACCGTGCTTCGAACTATATCAGAACCAGAACCTGGGGTTTCCAAGGCATCCCTTCCTGTGCCCGGTGATTTCCAGGCAGGTGCAGTGCTTCAGTGTTTGTGTTCCTTGCATGCTTTGACATGTCCTGGCTCATTTCGGCGCGGTAAAGCCGTCACAGACCACAAATTGCGATCTGGATCACCGGAGTACGGATGGACATGGGACTTCAAGCGTGCTTCAACACAGGAGAAAAACGGCGCCTTGCGACGATTAGAAGTGCTCCGAAACTGAATCGTTGCTCTGCCGTTAAACCATGGTGCCAGAGCGGGTCATTGATGGGAAGGTGGTTTTACTGTAGTTTCACCGTCAAGCCATGTAAAGCATTTCTTTTCTTATAAATAACGGATGCCATTCACCGCATTGAACCACGATTCACTGGTGTGTGATGCATGGGTAAACTCAGATTCTTGAATCTCAGGAGGATAGTCTGTAGAATCAGGCCATCGTGGTCCAGATTGCAAGACGGGAGAATTCCTCGGCAAGCTCGTTTGAGGACGATCCGAGGTGGCTGCTTGTTCAACGGATAGTGGCCAGTTCCAACTTCGTCAGTTCGCCTCGCCTCTCAACATTCCTGCTGCACGTAAGCAAGCAATGTCTAGCCGGGGAAAGCGGCAGCCTGAATGAGCGGAGTATCGGCGAGATAGTTTTTGAGCGCTCTCCCGGCTATGACCCCCGCGATGACAATATTGTTCGTTCCCATGCAAGCCGTCTCCGTATCCGGATTCAGGAATACTTTGAAGGAGAGGGCGCGACAGAGGAACTGAGGGTGAGCATCCCACGCGGGAGCTATGTTCCTGTGTTCGAACGGGCTGACGCCGGACTACAAGACAGCGCGCTCGAGGTTTCTCCTTCAGAATCCGCGCTCCCCGAGCAGGATGCAGACGCGACGTCGATCTCGCCAAGGGTTTCGCCAAGGGTTTCAAGAACGCTGGCGATTTGTCTTGTGCTTTTGGCAGGGGTGATCGCGAGTGCGTTCCTGTTAGCCTATCATCGCCATCGCATGGCGAATCAAGAGACGCCTACCCACAAGCTGTGGTCTCAAATGTTTCGCAGCGATCAGCAAACCATCATTGCCCCCGCAGACAGCAGTCTGGTGATCGCGACGATGATGATTGGGCATCAGATCCCTCTGGATCAATACGCGGGCGGTTTTTACAGACAGGCAGCCGTTTGCAGCGAGCCCTGCGATTCTCGGACAGTGCATCATATCGAGGGAGCTCGTTATACGTCGATGAGCGACCTGGAATTCGCGGTCAAGGTGACCCACCTTCCGGAAGCCATTCTCAACCGAACCGAAATTCGCTATGTACGCGATCTTGAGCTCAAGGACTTCAAGGAGTCGAATCTCATTCTGGCCGGCTCGCAAGAGGCGGATCCCTGGCTGAGCGCAATTAGCCCCAAGATGAATTTCGTGGTCCATGACGACGCCAGCGCAGGCGCACTTCGGGTGGAAAACAGGCGCCCGGAGGCAGGCGAAAAGACTGAATACCCGTACGACCCTCATGATGCGCAGCACCGCGGCCTGGCTACTATTGCATTCCTCCCTAATTTGACCGGCAGCGGGAACGTGCTTGTTGTTCAGGGATTCTCTGCCGCAGGTACGCAAGCGGCGGCGGAATTCGTCACCGACGGAAAGGACTTCGATTCCCTTTTTCCGTCTTATTCCGGCAATTCGTCCCAGTTGCCTCACTTTGAGATTCTGCTGGTTACGGTGGAGGTCAACGGCATGGCCACTCACCCCTTTCCATTGGCATGGCATATTTATCCGTAG
>Ga0302278_10002887_pt1 | contig 19345 bp, 4 predicted proteins | sample III_Bog_N3_2_FD_194543 | JGI IMG/M metagenome (GOLD analysis project Ga0302278, IMG submission 194543) | Peat permafrost microbial communities from Stordalen Mire near Abisko, Sweden - III_Bog_N3_2 | ecosystem: Environmental > Terrestrial > Soil > Wetlands > Peat | place: Sweden: Abisko...
GCCGTCTTCAAGATTGATCGAATTGACGATGCTCTTGCCCTGGCAATAGCTCAGCGCGAGTTCCACCGCTTTCGGGTCGGTGGTGTCGATCATGATGGGCGCCTGGATGATACGGATGAGCTTCTCGTAGAAGAACGGGATATCCTTCATCTCGTCGCGGTCGGTGCTCTGCAGGCAGACGTCGATGATGTGTGCGCCGTTCTTCACCTGGCGGCGGGCGATCTCGACAGCCTCTTCCCATTTCTCGTCCGCGATCAGGTTCTTAAACGCGCGTGAGCCGATGACGTTGGTGCGCTCGCCGACAATTAACGGTCGGTTGCTGTCTTCGGCTTCCACCAGTTCGATGCCGGAGTAATATGCCCGGTGCGAGGGAGCTTTGACCTCCCGCGGCCTCTTGCCTTCCACCATCTGCGCGATGGCCGCGATGTGCTTATCGGTGGTGCCGCAGCAGCCGCCGACGATATTGAGCCAGCCGTGGCGCGCGAAGCGGTCGAGTTGCTCGGACAGCGATTTGGGTGTCTCCAGATAGAGTCCGTCCGAATCCGGAAGACCCGCGTTCGGATAGCAGGAGATCCGCGTCGATGCCATTTCGGACATGCTGCGGATGTGGTCGGTCATGAACTCGGGCCCGGTGGCGCAGTTGAGACCGATCGAAAGCAGGTCGGCGTGGGCAACCGAAGAGAGCAGCGCTTCGGCGTTCTGGCCTGCGAGCATGGTGCCCATCGGCTCGATGGTCCCGGAAACCATGACCGGGATCTTGCGGCCCGTCTCGCGTTCCAGTTGCTGGATGCCGAGCAGCGCTGCCTTGATATTGCGGGTGTCCTGGCTGGTTTCGACGAGGAAGACATCGACGCCGCCGTCGGCGAGCGCCTTGGCCTGATCGTGAAAGTTCCGGATGAGGTCCGGGAACGTAACGCCGCCTGTTACAGTGATCGCTTTCGTGGTCGGCCCGATCGAACCCGCCACGAAACGGGGTTTGGAGCCGGTCCAGATCTCATCCGCCGCTTTGCGTGCGAGTTGCGCGGCGCGGACGTTCAGGTCGTAGGCTTCGGCTTCGACATTGTATTCCGCCAGCACGAGCGCGGTGCCGCCGAAGCTGTTGGTTTCGACCATATCGGCCCCCGCCGCGAAGTAGGCGCGGTGAATGCTTTCTATGACGTCGGGCCGGGTCTTGACAAGGTACTCATTACACCCTTCGAGGGCCGCGCCGCCGAAGTCCTGCGCGGTCAGATTGCGCGCCTGGAGCATAGTTCCCATCGCCCCGTCCAGCACCAGGATGCGGGTAGCTAGAGTATCGGCCAGAGCCTGGCGTCGTTCTTCGAAAGTGTTCACGGGGGCCTCTTAAGCTGTCGTATCGATAAATCTTGATACGTTGATATATTATCAGAAGAGTCTTCGTCTGAAGGTCAGGCTTACATTGATGACGCGAAAGCCCGCGTGCTCGTACACTCTTGCGGCCCCCGCATTTGTCAACTGAGTTCCGATTTCAACGATTCGGGTGCCCTGATCCCAGAACCACTGCAGAGCCCGCTGAGTTGTTTGGGTGGCGACGCCGCGGCCCCGAGAGTCTTCCGAAGAGGCAACGAGAACGATTGTCCCGAAGGAAACTCCCAGTCCCGCCAGTGTATCCGCGTCGAGTTTACAGGTGACGTACCCGAGCACTCTATCGTCGCAGACAGCGACGAGAACCGCGTCGGCCGCTGTGCCACGGCAACTGTTCCGCATCCAATCTTCGTGCATCGCGTCGGCCTGCTGCGTCGTTAGCATTGGATCCGCGTGAAACCGGTCGTGAAGGTAGGCCGTGCGGGCGATTGCGGCTATCTGGTCCTCATCGCCGGATGTGGCGGGGCGTATTGTGAAGTCGGCCACGGTGGGATCGGACGGCCGTGAATCGAGCCTTACGCTGAGGGTCTGGACGCCGTCCAGAAGCTCAAATTCATTGCCTTCGAGCGTATGGACGAGCGCCAGTTCCTCCGCTCCGACTCTGGCGGAGAGGTGCCGTACGCCCGCTTCCCGGCACTTGCGCAGGAACGCCGGAAGGAGGGCTTCCAGACACTTGCGGGCTTCGCCGTAAGTGCCAGCGGCCGAGAGCAGGTCGATGCGGGCGGCGGTGAAGCCGCAATGGCGGCTGTCCCAGGGCAGGATGGAACCGGCGGCAATGGCCGATATTCCGCCATCATCCACGATTGCCAGCGCCAGCGTGTTGCCCGACCGCAGCAAATGGTCCGCGCGCTTAACGGCAAGGGAGTCGATCCGGTCCTCGCCGACCAAACGCGAATATCGCGCATAGGGCTTCTGGGTTCGCGACACTAGCAACGGCAGCGCGCCGGTGAAGTGCCTGGCATGATTCCAGTTTTCAATGAGCATCAGGGTTTTGAGTGGCCGGGGCCGGGGCCGGAGCCGGTGTTGATCCCGCGCGAACGAAGAACGCACGGTACGGTGAGCAGGAGGATTTTGAGATCGAGAGCGAGGGACTGCCGGCTCACATATTGCACCTCAAGGGCTTTCCTCTCGCTCCACGAAATCGAATTACGGCCGCCGATCTGTGCGAGGCCCGTTATTCCCGGTTTTACCAGGAGCTTGGCTTTTTCGGTTTCGGAATAATAAGCAAGTTGATCTACGAGATCGGGACGGGGACCTACCAGACTCATATCGCCCGCAAGAACGTTGATCAGTTGGGGCAGTTCGTCGAGACTGGTACGCCGCATAAAGCCGCCGATCGGAGTTACGCGCGGATCCGACGCTCCGGAAAATGCCGAGCCATCGGGATTGCGGATATCGGGGGAATTAACATACATAGTACGAAATTTCAGCAAATGAAAAGGCCTGCCATGCAATCCGAGGCGTGCCTGATGGAACAGAGCCGGACCTGGAGAAGTGAGCCGAACCAGCAGGGCGAGAAGCAGCATTGGGGGGCCGGCCAGTGCCAAAGCCGACAGCGACAGTGCAAGATCCATCAGCCTCTTCATGCGGGAAGCACTCAGGAACCCACGGTCGCGGCAGTGGAATGAGGCTGCTCCTGGCTGAAAGCCGCCATAACTCCCGCGTCAAATTCCGACTTATTCAGAGGTGCGCCCGACTCCCGCAGGAATATCACGTTGCTGAATTTCGCATTTTTATAGGAGCCGACGTCGCCGGTCTCAAACGCCGCCTTCATCTGGCGCACTCCATCGAGAAGGGAGTATTTGCAGCGGAAACCGAGCCGCTGCTCGATTTTCGCGAAATTCACGCGGTAATCGCGCTTGTCGGAATTTTCCACCTCCTCGACTCTGGTGTCGGGGAAAACATCGTGAATGGTGCGGGCAACGTCGGCAAGCTGGTGGTTGAGACGGTTATCCCCGACGTTAAAGATCTGACCGCTCACGACATTCAGCGGGGCGCGCAGGAGGAGGATAATGGCTTCGCCGATATCCTTGACGTGGATAAACGGGCGCCACTGGCGACCGTTGAAAATGGTAATCAGGCCATCCTCCCACGCTTTGGCGGAGAGGAGATTCACCACAAGATCGAATCGCAGGCGGTTGGATAATCCGAATACCGTGGCAAAGCGCATAATGACAGGGCAGAAATCGTCGCTTGCGGCTTCGATAAGGGCTCTTTCGGAAGACACCTTAGTTTCGCCGTAGAGAGAAACAGGGTGAATAAGGGAATTCTCGTCCATCAGTTCCGAGGTTGCGCCATAAACACTGCAACTGGAGGCAAACAGCAGACGCTTCACACCGTTGCCCCGTGCGATTTCGACGATCATTCTGGTCGCGGCGTAGTTGATTTCAATGGTAGTTTTCCGATCGACTTCACACGCCGGGTCGCCTACTATGGCCGCGAGATGGACAACGCTCGATACACCGCGAAAGGCCCTGACAACATCCTGAATATTGCGGCAATCGCCCTGCAGAAACTCCAGGGCGCTGTTACCGAGGAGGTCCTGAATCGGATCGAGGCCGTAAACGGCATTGTCCAGTATGCGGACGCGAAAGCCCTCCTCGATTAAACGCCGCACCAGCCAGCAGCCAATGTAACCGGCGCCGCCGATAACCAGCACTGGGCCGTCCTTATCCGCCTGGGCCGGTTCGGAGCGCTTCTCTTCGCGGCGTTCCGGTCCGACGAGCCACTCTTTACCGGCTCTTATCCCGGTGAGCCCCAGCAAACACAGGAAAGCAAACGGGAAGGCCACGCTTCTGCCCATCGGCTGGTCCGTTTTGATTAAGAGAGCATTGGCGGTAATGAACGATGCCAGCGCCAGAAATACCGTCAGGCCGAAACGTTTGAGCTTGGGCTTAACGGCCCAGGAGCGCACATACGAATATAATCCGTTCAAAAAGAATACGACCGGGAATAACAGCGAAAGAGGGATGAACGTGGAGTAATAATACGATTCGAAACTCCGTAGTAATTCGTCGGCTGAAACACGCGCTTCCCTTGCCTGATAGACGATCGCGATAGCAAATGCGATCAGCATCGTGCAGTGGACGATGGCAAAATCCGCTATCACCCGCAAGGCGATTTCTTTCCGGTACATGTTGTTGGGCGGGATTTCAGGCAAGCAGGTTTCGAACCTCGCGGATCACGTCCTCAACATCTTCGTCCGTCATTCTGGGATAGAGGGGCAATGAGACAAGCCCTTCAAATATACGTTCGGCAACGGGAAACTGCTCGGATTTGCAGCAATAAGGTTCGCCGCGATAGAGCGAATGCCGATGCAGCGGTATGAAGTGGACGCTGGTGCCAATACTGGCGTCGCGCATGCGATCAATGAAGGCGTTGCGGGTCAGCCTTGCGAGGCCGGGAACAAGCTGAATCGCATATAGGTGGAACGCGTGCTTTCCACGGGGCAAACGTCGTGGCAGGATGAGGCCCGCAATGTTGTGGAAAGCACGGTCATAGCGGTCGGCCATCTCCGCGCGGCGCCGGTTAAACTCATCGAGCTTAGCCAATTGATGAATTCCAACCGCCGCCTGCAGGTCCGTCATGTTCGACTTATAGCCGGCTTCCTGAACGTCGTAATACCATGTGGCGGCGTCTGTGTAGCGTTTCCAGGCGTCTCGGCTCATACCGTGAAGCGAGAGGAGCCGGCAACGGGCGGCAAACTCCGCATCGTTGGTGGTGATCATGCCACCTTCCCCGATGGAGAGGTTCTTGGTGGCATAAAAACTGAACGATACGGCTTTGCCGTGCGAACCGATTTTCCGATTCCTGTACTCGGTACCCACGGCATGCGCGGCATCTTCGATCAGAGGAATACCGTGCCGATTGGCGAGACTGAGCAGGGCATCCAGATCGCAGGCTTGTCCGGCATAATGCACAGGAATAATTGCTTTGGTTTTGGGTGATATAGCTCGCTCCACGCACGAGACATCCACCAGAAGGTCGTCATCGACATCGACGATCACGGGCGTGGCTCCCAAGTGGACCACCACATTCGCCGTGGAGCAGAACGTCATGTCCGGGACGATGACTTCGTCGCCGGGACCGACATCGAGCGCGGTGAGGGAAATGTGGAGGCCGGCGGTGCAGGAGCTTACCGCAATCGCGTGGTCCACGCCGATGTAGGCCGCAAAATCCTGTTCGAAGCGTTTGACTTTCGGTCCGGTCGTGATCCAGCCGGAGCGCAGGCTGTCGACCACTTCGGCGATCTCTTCCTCGCCAATGAGCGGCGCGCACCAAGGCAAGAAGGTACGTCGGGTGAGGCAGGTAGCTGGGCTCATGACAAGGAGTATTTAGTCTACCCAGTGTACTTGAAAATACGACTCAGAGAGCGCCGGGTTTGACGGACCGGACCGAAACCTGTCCGGATCCTTGGCGTTCGTGCGCATTAGATAGTGAACCAAAAAATTGTGCGAAGTCGTCGCATGTCGGTTAAGATAGCGAGACAGGTAATGGTTTCTGTGAGGGATATGACATGTCAGTTAGCGGAACCGCCGGGTCGGGTATCAAAACGTCCGTATGACACAGAAACCGGGTTCACCAAAGGAACGGAAGCAGCCGATGAGTAATCGCCGTATTTCCCCACTGAGTCTCGGGTTGTTCTTGTCGCTGTTCCCGTTTGGGCTTGCGCACGGGGCGGACTATTTCCGGGTGGAGACGGTGGCGGGGCAGAAGAAACCGGACGGCGTGGCGCCCACGAGCAGTTTCCTGCAAACGCCCGAGGGGCTGGCCTTCGATCCTGCGGGAAACCTCTATATTGTTGAATCCAATGGGGGGGCCGTCCGGAAGGTTTCGGCCGGCCTGATCACCACCGCGGTTGGGAACGGCGTTCGGGCAGCGACAAGTGGCGTATACCTGGCTACCAATTCGGGCTTAGTGAACCCTCTGGACGTGACCTTCGATTCGACCGGCAACATGTTTGTCGGCGATGCCGGGAATTGCACAGTAGACCGAGTGGATGCGATTACGAATATCCTGACGATCTATGCCGGAACCCCGGGGCAGTGCGGCAACGCCGGCAATAACGGTTTGGCGACGAGCGCGACGCTGGGCCTGCCTCGGGGGCTGGCGGCGGACGCGGGGGGGAATCTGTATGTTGCCGACGCGGGAAACGGGTTGGTCTGGCGGGTCGATGCGACGTCCCTGAAGATTACGATCTTTGCGGGAACCGGGGGCAGTTTCAGCGGCGACGGCGGCCTCGCGACGGCGGCGGGAATCGGCGTGCCTTTCTCTCTCGCCTTCGACAGCGGCGGAAACCTGTACATCGGGGGATCCGCGCGTATCCGCCGGGTGGACACGTCCGGGAAGATCTCCACTTACGCGGGCACAGGAACAACCGCGTTTAACGGCGACGGTCTGGTGGCAACCAGTACGAACCTAGGCAGTGTGCGCGGGATGGCGTTTGACGGCGCGAACAATCTTTATTACACGGACACCAGCCAGTTACGGGTGCGGCGGATCGATATATCCACCAAGTTGGTTACCACGTTAGCGGGAAATGGAGGCTTCGGGTACAGCGGGGACGGCGGTCCGGCGACCAGTGCGAAATTTACGCGGGTTGAAGGGATTGTTATCGATGGAGGGGGAAACCTGTACGTCGCCGACTGGGCCGGGAACATGGTTCGCAAGATTACGCCTGGCAGTCCGGGGACGATCAGTGCGTACGCTGGTTCTCCGGGGCCGGATAACGTGAGCCCCACGGCGGCATTTCTGAATCTCCCGTCGTCGGTGGGTGTCGATTCCGCAGGCAATGTTTTGATCGCGGACAGCCTTTTCAACCGCATCCGGAAGACGAACGCGGGGCTGTCGAATCTACAGACATTTGCGGGGATCGGTTTCCCCGGTTCGTTGGGGGATGGTGCGGCCGCTACGGCTGCCTCCTTGGACACCCCGTCGGGTGTGGCGACCGATGCGGCGGGAAATACTTATGTCGCGGACAGCACCAACTGCGTTGTCCGGAAGATCAACATTTCGGGGACGATTTCTTTGTTCGCGGGAACGTATGGGAATTGCTCGTTCGGCGGGGATGGGGCGGCTGCGACGTCGGCGCAACTTTACTATCCCGAAGCTGTCGCGGTCGATTCGAACAATGTAGTCTACATAGCGGATTCGCTGAACAACAGGATACGGGCCGTTTCCGGCGGTACGATTTCGACGTTCGCGGGAACCGGCACGGCGGGCACCAGTCCCGATGGAACGGTCGCGACCGCCGCGCAGTTGAACTCGCCATCGCAGTTGAGTATCGACGGCGCCAACAATCTCTATATTGCGGATTCGGGCAACAACGCGGTCCGAAAGGTCTTAGCGTCGAATAAAGAAATTTTCACGGTAGCCGGGAAGCCTGGTTTGGCCGCCGGTTACCTGGGCGACGGCAACTCGGCAACGGCCGCGCTGTTGAACTCTCCGTCGGGCGTGGCCGTGGCTACGAACGGCGACGTTTACATAGCCGACTCCGGCAACAATGCGATTCGAAAGGTTCTGGCCGCCACTGGCACGATTGAAACGATTGCGGGCACGACGGCGGGTTACAGCGGAGACGGTGGATCGGCGCTGACAGCACAATTCAACGGGCCGAGCGGAATTGCGCTGGCAGCGTCCGGCCAGCTTCTGGTAGCGGACACCGGCAACAACGTGATCCGGCGGCTGACGCAGCAGTACCAACTGACGGTGACGGCGAATCCGTCAGGTGAAGGAACCGTCAGCGGAACCGGACTGTACGATGCCGGCTCGTCGGCTATGGTGAGCGCGACCCCGAATGCGGGGTACACGTTCACGGGATTCAGCGAGGGGGCAACAGCAACAACATCGCCGGTTTCCGTGGTTATGAACGGGCCTGTGAGCGTTGTTGCCGGCTTCTCCTGCATGGTCAACTTCACTCCGTCGAGCGCATCGCCGGGGCCCGCAGGCGGGAGCGGCTTGTCCCTAAGCTTTACGGTGACGCCGTCGAGTTGCGCGTGGACGGCGACGAGCAACGCTGGCTGGCTTACGCTTCCGGGAACGACTTCGGGCACGGGAAGCGGTTCCGTAACTTACAACGTGGCCGCGAACACGACGGGACCGAGGACGGGCGCCATCACGGTGGGCGGCGTCGCTTTTATGGTCAATCAATCGTCTTCCACGCTTGCGATCACGACTGCGGCGAATCTGGGAACGTGGCAATTGGGGACGACGCAGATCGCCCTGAGTGCGACCGGAGGGAGCGGGAATTATACTTGGAGCGTAGTCTCCGGGTCGTCGCTGCCGCCGGGGCTGAATATTGGCGTGTTGCCGCAAGTCACAGCGCCGGGAGGCGGCCCTCAGATTGGACTTGAGGGTGTGGCGACGACGGCCAGCGCGACGCCGTATTCCTTTACGCTTTCCGTGAACGACGGAATTAACACCGTTACGCAGACTTTCAGTTTGAAAATCACGGCGCTGACGCTGAAGGACAACTATAATCTCCCGCCTGCGTTCGCAGGCACGGCCTATTCGCACACGTTTACGCCGCTCAACAATGCGGGAACGGTGACCTTTTCCAATCCGCAGAATCTGCCCGCAGGTATGACGCTGAGCTCCGGCGGGGTGCTTTCCGGGACGGCGGCGGCTGGGACATATAACATCAGTCTTAGTTTCACGGATGGTGTGGACAGCCAGGGGCGCGGGTTCTTCCTGCAGGTTTACGCAGTCAATTTGACCACCCCGGCGGTGTTGGGGGCGGTGACTGTCGGTGCATCGTATAGCCAGACTCTGACGGCTTCCGGGGGATCGGGCGGGTATCAGTATTTCGCGAACTCGTTGCCATCGGGACTTTCGCTCAATTCTTCGACGGGCGTGATTTCGGGCACCGTGTCCGGCGGGTCCGGTCCGTTCAAGTTCCAGGCGACTGTCACGGATTCGAGCAATCACTCCTACACGAAACAGATGATGATCCCGGTCGTGTCGGGAGACATCCTCGGGTCAATAGGTCCGTACAGTTATACCGGCAGCCGTCTCGACGACGCGGTGGTGGGAGATCAATACTCCCAGGGAATCGGCATCTGCTGCGGCGGGAAAGCGCCGTTCATATGGACCGCATCGGGCCTTCCGGCGGGAATGTCGATTCGCTCGGGCACGGGCAACGAACAGAGTTACATCCAGGCGGGAGACGCCGAACTTTACGGGGTGCCTACCGTTCCCGGCAACTACACGATGACGGTGACGGCAACCGACCAAAACGGGATTAGCGTCACACAGAATCTCCCCTTCCGGGTATCGGTGCTGGACCTTGAGCCATATCTGCCAAACGGAACGCTCGGTTCACCCTACAACGCGACCGTTTATGTGCTGGGCGGCAGCCCGTCCTATTCCGCGACGTTGATCGGCGGCCAGCCGGCCTCCGGCATCACAATGAACACTTCCGCTTTGGGAACGAACCCGACGTTCACTGTGTCGGGCACGCCGGTGGAAAATGCCAACAATTTCGCCATGGAGTTCCAGGTCAGCGATGGGAACGGCAAGTTGTTGCAGCGGAATTTCGGGTTCCAGATCCTCGGCCCCACTGGCGGCATCACGATCAACAACAACTGGAATCTGGGACAGATTTCGACAGGCAACGGTTACAGCGATCAGCTTTCGGCGTGTTGTGTCGCGTCGACTGTCTGGTCGGTTATGAGCGGAAATCTGCCTCCCGGACTCGGTCTGTCCAGCAGCGGATTCCTTAGTGGCACGCCAACCGCGTCCGGTACCTATTCGTTCCTCGTCCAGGCCGCCGACGCCGCGAATACGGCCGCCTCCGGTTTCCGCCTGTTCACGCTGACTGTCAGTCAGATCAACATCACGACGGGATCGCTGGCGTACGGAATTATCAACACAGCATATTCGGCGAGCTTAGCGGCAACCGGCGGGACGGGGACCCTGACATGGTCGCTCGCGACCGCGAACGATCTGCTGCCGCCCGGGATTGTGCTGAATTCGAATGGAACCTTCAGCGGTACGCCGACGGTAACCGGCGAATTCAGTTTCAACGTCACGGTAGCCGATACGGGGGGGCACTCGGCCAGCCGCTACTTTACGATTGACGTTTATACTCCGAGCGGTCCGCCGCTTTTTATTACGACCGGTTCGAATTTCGGAACCTGGACTCTGGGGACTATCCAGATCGGACTGAACGCGACCGGCGGCACGGGGACATATACGTGGTCCGTGGCTGCGGGATCGTCGCTCCCGCCGGGCCTGCATATAGGTGTCGTGCCGCAGACGAACGGGGGCGGGCAGCCGGCAATCGTCGGCGTCGCTACCACGGCGAATTCGACGCCTTACTCGTTCACGTTATCCGCAACCAGCGGAACAACCACCGTGAGCCAGGCGTTCACACTAAAAGTCACGGCGCTGACCATTAAAGACGACTATAGTCTTCCTCCCGCATTTGTCGGCAGTGCCTTCTCATATACTCTTACAGCACTAAACAATCAGGGCACCGTTACTTACACGCCAACGACGGTGGGTTCGATCAGCCTGAACAGCGCGGGTCTGCTGTCTGGAACGCCCACGGCAGCAGGCAACTACACGATAAACGTCATTGCGACAGACGGCACGGACACGGTTTACCGTTCCTACTACCTCACTGTCTACACAGTCAACATTTCGACGCCCGGAGTGTTGGCAAATGCCACGCAGGGGAGCGCATACAGCCAGACGCTGACCGCCACAGGCGGGGCGGGCGGTTACACGTTTACCGGGAACGGTTTCCCGCAGGGCTTGTCGCTCAGTTCTTCGGGAACGATTTCGGGTACCGTTACGAGCGGCCCGGGAAAATCAAATTTCTCGATCACCGTGAAAGACACGAACGGCGCTTCTTACAGCAAGCAGATGTCGATCACGGTGGTGGGTACAACGCTTGCTGAAATCACGCCCTACGGCCAGGCGGGAAGCTGGGACGACGCGGTGGTTGGAGACGAGTACAACAACGGGGTGTCGGTTTGCTGCGGGGGGACGCCGCCGTTCACCTGGTCCGCGTCGGGATTGCCGGCGGGTATCACGCTGCGATCCGGCACGGGCAACGAAGTCAGCTATATCAGCGCCGGGGACGCTGAAATCTGGGGAGTAGCTACGGTTCCCGGTAATTACAATGTGACGCTGACGGTGACGGATAAGAACGGCCTCGTCGCCACACGGATCCTGCCCCTGAGAGTTTCCGTGCTCGATATCGAGCAGTTTCTGCCGGGCGGGACCATCGCAACTCCGTACAGCGCGACTCAGTATGTGCTGGGCGGAAGTCCCTCATATTCTCTGACTCAGTCGGGCGGTTTGCCGCCGGCGGGCCTGACCCTGAATACTTCCACGCTGGGCACAAACCCGAGCTTCACGGTGACGGGCACACCGCTCGAGAACAGCAACAATTCCTTCAGCATGGTCTACTACGTGACCGATGGCAGCGGCAACCAGTTACAGCGCACGAATTATTTCAACATCGGGAATTCGGGTGGGATTTCGATTAACAACAACGGGAATCTGGGGCAGATTGTGTCGGGCAGCAGCTACAGCAATCAACTGTCGGCGTGCTGCGTCTCGTCCTATACGTGGTCGCTGGTAAGCGGCAGTCTTCCCACCGGAATCACCTTATCCACCGGCGGGTTGCTGTCGGGCTCGTCCACGGTGGCGGGAACCTATACGTTCCTGGTAAAGGCTTCCGACACCGCGAACGTGGCGGCCGCCGGATATCGCCAGTTCACGCTTACGGTGATCGCGCTCAACATAACGGGTTCCGTAGGCAATGCGATCATCAACACGGCTTACTCGGCAACTCTTACGGCAACGGGAGGCACGGGAACGCTGACGTGGTCCCTGGCCACCGCGAACGATACGCTGCCTCCCGGAATCATTCTGAATTCCAACGGCACATTCACCGGGACTCCGACGGCGACAGGTCAATTCCCGTTCAACATTACGGTCACCGACACGGCAAGCCATTCGGCCACGCGCTTCTTCTCGATCAACGTGTATGGCCCGGGAGGGCCGCCCGTCACGATCACGACCGGATCCAGTTTCGGCACCTGGGCTCTGGGCACGCTCCAGCTGGAACTCGACGCGACCGGCGGCACCGGAGGCTTCACATGGAGTGTGGCATCGGGAAGCACTTTGCCTCCCGGTCTTGCGCTGCGCACCGACCTGGCGTCCTTCTTCTCATCGAATGCGTCCGCCGGTCTGATCGGCGTCCTGACGACGCCGGGTTCCTACAGCTTTACGCTGAACGCCGCGAGCGGGACCAATATGGTTTCCAAGACGTTCACGATGACGGTGATTTCGCTGAACGTAATGGATCCGAATCTGCAGGATGCGTTTGTCGGCAGCGGGTACAGTTACCAGTTCACGCCGATCGGGCAGGCTCTGAACTCGTCGGTTGTCTTTACGCCATCCGCGTCTCCGTTTCCGTCATGGCTTACGCTCAGTTCGGCCGGACTTCTCACCGGGACGCCGCCCTCCGCGGGCACCTATCAGGTTGCGTTCAGCATTACCGACGGCACCAGTACGAACTCCCTTCAGTTCGGCGTCACCGCCTACGCGGTCCATTTCACGACAGCCGGTGTACTTTCCAACGGAATTCAGGGAAGTTCTTACAACCAGACCTTAGCGGCCGCCGGTGGCGCGGGTGGCTACACATACACGCTGAGCGGGGGGCTGCCTGGCGGCTTGTCGCTCTCTTCCGCAGGCGTGATTTCGGGAACAATCACTGGCGGAAACGGGCTTTATACTTTCGCCGTGATCGCGACCGATACCAACAACGCGTCGTACACGAAGCAGTTTTCGATAGACGTGGTCGGCCCGGTCGGCCTGACCACTTTGCCGCGCATTCAATGGTACATTCCGGACGACCTGACGGTGGGCAACCGGCAGAGCATACGGATCAACAACTGCTGTGGTGGCACGGGCCCGTTTACCTGGTCTGCTTCGGGGCTCCCGCCAGGGATGAGTTTCCGGCAGGGTTCCGCGATGTCTTCGGGCTACGCGCCCGGCGAGGTCGAAATCTTCGGCGTCCCCCAGACACCCGGCTCCTATTCCGCCGTGCTGACGCTTATGGACAGCGCCGGAGCGTCGACATCCAGTACGTTCCCGATGAACGTCAAAGTTCTCGATGAAACGCCGGGACTCCCGAACGCGACGATCGGCGTTGCGTATACGGGAACGCTCCGTGTTCTCGGCGGAACGGTTGGTTATTCCGCGCAGTTCGTGGACGGGGAAATGCCGGCGGGCCTTGCCCTCCAGACGGGCACTCTTACGGTCTCAGGTACGCCAACCGAAGACTATAACTGCTGCAACAGCCCGGTATTCCGATTTGCGGACAGCGGCGGCAATACGCTGCGCCGGACGATCAGTCTGGGGCTGAATGAAGGCACTTCGACGATCCGAATCAATAACAATGGGTTCAACAGTTACAATCTCGGCACCGTTCAGATCAACACTTCCTACTCGACCACACTTTCGGCATGCTGCGCTTCGCCGTATGTCTGGGCTTTGGTCAGCGGGACTCTGCCAACCGGACTGATTCTCAACTCAAGCAGCGGAGTCCTGAGCGGAACCGTTACGAGTGCCGGGACTTATACGTTCCTGGTAAGCGCGGCGAACGGCTCGAACATTGGGTATCGGCAGTTCACTCTGACTGTATCGCCCCTGGCCATCACGAGTTCCGGGACCCTTCCGGACGGCAATCTCTGCTGCGCTTACAGCTACACGTTAACAACCACGGGAGCTTCGGGGGCTGTCTCCTGGGCGGCATCGTTCGATTCGCAACTGCCTCCGGGACTGACGCTGGCTTCGAGTACCGGAGTGCTGAGCGGAACTCCGACCAGCGCCGGCACTTATAACTTCACACTGACTGCCACGGATACGAGCAACAACACCTACACACGGACATTCAATCTGAGTATCTACGCCGCGGGAACGAGCCGGCCGGTGTACCTGGGCACGGGTCCCTCGCTCACCTGGGCCATCGGCTCGGTTGAAACTTCACTGAACGCTTCGGGTGGTGTGGCGCCTTACCACTACTCTCTGACGCCGGGCGCTGCGCTGGTGCCCGGATACCGGGTTCTGGACGGATCGCCCCAGGCTCCTTACGTGAATCCGGCCAATGGAACAGGAACGTTTATGGGGGTAGGCACAGCGCCGGGAAGCTGGCCGACATCGATCCGCGTCACGGATTCCGCGACACCGCCGAACACGTACGACAGGGCGATTACGTTAACTGTACTTCCGATCGAGCTTCTCGATCAGAGTACGCTGCCCAAAGCGACTGTCGGCACCGCGTTCTCGTACACGGTTAATCCGACCAACATCCCAGGCACCACCGTCGGATCGTATACGTTTGCCGCAACCGGCCTGCCGGCAGGTTTGACCATCAACTCCACGACCGGCGCGATTACGGGGAAACCGTCGAGTTCCGGCAGTTTCGGAATTACGGTCACGCTCGGAAACAGCACCGTAACCGGGACCTTTGGTTTTGGATTTACGCTCCAGGTCAATCCTTTCGACGTTACGATTCCGTCGGGGACTCAACAGCTTCCCAACGGGCAGGTTAATGTCGCCTATTCGCAGGCGCTTACGGCATCGGGCTGCGGTACCGGCTGCACCTGGAGTATCTATAGCGGAAGTCTGCCCGGCGGATTCTCGATCAATGGTTCGACGGGTGTCATATCGGGTACATTGACGAGCACCGCGGGATACGACACTTCGTTCGGAGTTCAGGTTGTCGGATCCAATGGCACGGCTCAGAAGTTTTTCAGTCTCCTGATCCCGCCCACAGCGATCGCCGGCCTGCAGATTACTACGGCGATCACCACTACAACGACAATTGGCAATGCCTTCAGTCTGGGTTTGAACGCCAGCGGTGGCACGCCGCCTTACACGTTCACACTACAGTCCGGGAGTCTGCCTCCCGGTATTGGTATTCTGACCACACCGGAGAAGTACAACGCGACACTTTCTCCCGGATTCCCCTACCTGCTGGGCAAGCCCCTGCAGACGGGGAGCTCTACGTTCACTTTGAAGGTGACGGATTCCGTAGGCCTGACAGCGACTAAGACGTTTACCGAGGTAGTTTCGCCCCTCTCCCTTGTGTATACGAGTCTGCCTGTTTCCTACACCTACACGTCCCCCGCTACGATTTCGAACCCGCTGACCTACAACCAGCCCTACAGCCAACAGCTACTGGTGGTCGGCGGGAGCGGTAATTACACTTCCTGGGGTGTCTCGACGGGTGGCCAGAGCGTTTATCCCGGCCTGAGCATGAATGCGAGTACGGGTCTGGTCTCCGGCACTCCCACGAATACGGGCAGCCTCACGCAACCCGTAACGGTGACCGACGATGCTTCCAATTCGCTGACCCAGAACCTGACCGTTAACGCGGCTTCCAATTCAACGGTGACGATCAGTCTTGGCGGCCCGTCCAGCCCGACGCTGATTGCGCTGGGCGCATCGAGTCTGTATACGCTGAGTCCCGCAGGCGGGACCGGTCCGTACACCATCGCGCCGGTGGGAACGCTCCCGGCGGGTGTACAACTCGTTTCGAATAGTTCCGCCACAGCCAGCGACACCGGCGGTTACGGATTCCAGATTAATACGCTGGCTCCCGGTACTGTAACGTTCACTCTTCAGGCCACCGATGCAAACGGCGTTGTGGGGGCGCGGACCTACACGTTTACCGTACTCTCGTTCAATAGTCCGCTTACCACGACTCTGCAGGATGGTTCGGTCGGCGTCGCTTATTCGGCGCAGATTTACTCGCTGGGCTCCGCTGCGCCAACAGTGACCCTTGCGCCCGGATCGGCACTGCCGCCCGGGCTTGCCATCTCGACTGCGGGACTGCTCAGCGGCACGCCCACCCAGGCCGGCTTTTACACGTTCAACCTGAATTTCCAGGATGCCGCGGGTTCCATCGCCTACGTCTTTACGCTGAACATAACCGGGATGAATATCACCAGCCCGGCGGTGTTGCCGAACGCAGTGGGATATGTGCCGTACAGCTATCAGTTCACGGCGACCGGGGGCTCGGGCATCACCTGGAGTTCCACGAACCTTCCGTCGGGACTAAGCCTTTCTTCGACGGGGCTTTTGAGCGGCACCCTTACAGCGATTCAGGGCCGCTATAGCTTTAATGTGACGGCCACCAGCGGCGGCGTCTCTGCCACTCAACTGTTCACACTGTTTTCGGAAGCCGCGAACTCCTATCCTCTCGACCTGAACATGAATCCGTCGGGCAGGCCCGATTATCCGACGGGGGCTTCCGCGGGCGACGCGGTTGTCAATGAAAACTACACTGCCACGATATATCCGGATGGCGGGGTTCCGCCTTTCACGGCGAACCTGGCGGCCGGATCGAGTCTGCCGCCGGGATTGCAGATTCTCTATGGGAGCAATTTACCGCAGGGTACCGCTCCAGGCGGGGTTGAGATTGCCGGTGTCCCGACGGTGGCAGGCCGGTATACATTTACGGTGATCGTCACCGATTCGGTGGGAGCGCAGGTCTCAAGGACATATGCGCTGAACGTGACCCCGCTTATCCTCGCCAACGGCGGCCCGCGTAATGCAACTACGGGTGTGGCTTATTCCGAGCAATTGTCGGCCAGCGGCGGAACCGGGCCTTATTCGTTCATGATCGCGCCACCGAGTCCGGGAATAGCGGATGCGCTTCCGCCCGGTCTCACGATGTCATCAACGGGGCTGATCAGTGGAACGCCTACGGGTACAGGAAGCTTTAGTCCGTGGATTATTGTCACGGACAGCGCCAGCCCCGCAAACACTTATACACGGGAAGTTTCTCTGCTTTCGACCAATGCGAATGGTCTCTGGGTATCGAGCCCGGGAAATAACTCTTACTTCGCTCAACCGGACAGCTACGCGTCTTCGCTCCAGACTTCGGGTGGAACGTCAACGTATACCTGGTCGATCGCGTCGGGCACCGTTCCCCCGGGAACTACGGTCCGGAATGGCGCGAATCCGGCTCTCCTCTACGATGAGGGCACTCCGGGTGTTTATCAGTTCACCGTCCGCGCGACCGATAACAACAACGCTTCGAATGTTGCGGATCGCCTGATTACATACACAATTTCACCGCATCAACTGGTGTCGCCACCGTGGGGGGCCATCTTCACGCCGTTCCTGCCGGGCGGCGCGGTCGGAACTGCCTACTCCTTTACGTACCAGGTTGCCGGAGGAACGCCACCCTACTCGTTCACCGAATCTCTCTACTACCCCCTGCCACCCGGGCTTACGCTTTCCTCAGCGGGAGTCCTGTCGGGCACCCCGACGCAGAGCGGAGCTTTCAATATTCGGCCCGTGATCACCGACGCGCAGGGCAAAGTTACCCTCGCGACAAGCGACTCGATTGCTGTTACACCCGCGGGCGGAATCGCTCCGCTGTCGATTGCGCCTGGCGGTTTTGGCGGCTATATCGACAACGCTTCCGTCGGAACCCTGTATGCGACTGCGCTTGATCGCTACGTCCAGTACGGCACGCCTCCCTATACCTGGACTGTAACGGCGGGCTCGTCGCTTCCGGCGGGTCTTTCGATCCTGGCGGGATCGACCGCGCCGCCCAACTACCGGATTTCCAGCTATCTGACCGGAGTACCGACTGCGCCGGGACAGGTCAGCTTCTCGCTGACAGCCACCGATGCGAACTCTCAGACGATCAGCGTCCCGTTCAACCTGACGATTTCGAATCTGACATTAGCGGGAGCGATACCTCCGGGCATTGTGGGCACGCCTTATACGACGACTCTCACGGCGTCGGGCGGGACCGGGCCTTATACCTTTACGTATGCGTACGGAGGCGCGCCTGGAATTATCACCAGCGCGGGCACGCTTTCGGGAACGCCTACGGAGGCCGGGATCTACGTCGTCAGCGTCACGGTGACCGACAGCGCCAGTAACACGCTGACACAGAACTACGAAATGGTCGTAGACAATGCGGCGGGCCAGGCCCCCGCGTTCAGTCTCTCGCCCGCGGCGATCAATGCGACCTTCACGCAGGGCGCGTCGGGATCGATTCCGCTTTCGATTCATCTCACGAGCGGATCCGGGTTTGTAGAAAAGTCCCTTGGCTTGACCGGTTCCCTGGTCACTATTGCCGGGCTGACAGTCAGCACTGCCACCCCGGGAACTTTCACAGGTCTGGTGGCTGTCGAAGCGCCGCAGGCGGCAATTCCGAACGCCGTGATCCCGGTTACCTACACCTTGACGGCTGTGGCGCCTTCTGTCGATATCGATGTACCGTCGGCGAATGCGATGTTGAGCGGCACAACCACGATCAGCGGTTGGGCGCTGGAGAGCATAGCGTCAGCAGGCCCGAACGCGGTTACCTCAGTTACGGTATTCGTCGACGGTTCGCAGGTGGGAACGGCGACTTACGGTAGTTCGCGCACCGACGTCTGCGGAGCTTTGCCGGGGCGGCCGGGATGTCCGAATGTCGGGTGGAGTTACAACCTGAACGTTTCCGCCCTGACGGCCGGCAGTCACACCCTGAAGATCGTTGCCGCCGATTCGGCGGGTAACACGGGCTCGAACCAGGTCACGTTCATGACGACGGGGGTGTTGCCTTATGTCGATATCGACATTCCCGCCGCGAATGCGACCATGAGCGGCGTTACCACGATCAGCGGCTGGGCGCTGGAAGGGCTGAATGCCGCGGGGCCGAACGCGATCAGCTCGGTTGGGATTTTCGTCGATGGCACGCAGGTGGGTACGGCCACGTATGGCAGTTCCCGGTCGGACGTCTGTGGTTCGCTCTCCGGAAGGCCGGGATGTCCGAATGTGGGCTGGAGCTACAACCTGAACGTTTCGGCTCTGACGATCGGCAGCCACACGCTGAAGGTTGTGGCGACGGATTCGGTGGGAGGCACGGGATCGAACCAGGTGACATTTACGACGGCGGTCGCTTCGCAGACGATCGTGTTCGATCCGATTCCGAACC